>CEAA01050233.1_pt1 | contig 42522 bp, 36 predicted proteins | sample 557551 | NCBI WGS metagenome assembly CEAA01 (sample SAMEA3182115, study PRJEB8094) | gut metagenome | biome: human; feature: gut; material: Stool; isolation source: human stools | place: Canada | collected 2013-06-11
GTCTTATGCTTGGAGATAAGGGGTATTTAAGTGCTGAGGTGCAACAAGACCTTTTCGAAACGGCTCATATCAAGCTTGAAGTCCCGTATCGCTTGAACCAAAAGAATTGGAGAAATCCTTCGTGGGCTTACAGGCGTTTCAGGAAGCGAATCGAAACCGTTTTCTCTCAACTTAACGACCAATTCATGATGGTACGCAATTATGCAAAGCAGACAGGCGGACTGTTTACACGTACTGCCGCAAAAATCGCTGCTATGACCGTGCTGCAATACATCAACTTCTGTAACCATCGTAAAATTGGTCTTGTTAAAGATGCTTTATTTTAATTCAACCAACGGGTTTAGGAAGATAGGTGTACAACTTTACAGGAGATTCCGCATCGCCTCATCCATCCGTTCATTTTCGAAACTGTCCAGATAAATTTGGGTCACTCGCTCAGAACTGTGCCCGAGAGATTCAGAAATAATAGAGGTAGGAACACCAGCCCTTTTCAGCACCGTGGCATAGCTATGCCGAGCTACATAGGTTGTGAGTTTAATCGGTATTTTCAACTCCCTGCCTATCTCGGCCAAAGCCCGGTTTACCTTGGTAATGACCTTGTGATGCCTGTTTAATTTTTGTTGGATCGTTTTATGTTCCTTTGAATAGATAGGGAACAGGTAGATGTTCCCGGAAGCATAACTTTCAATAATCTCCATAGCCCGGCTGTGAATAGGCAGATTCAACAATTTCCCGGTTTTCTGCCGCCTGTAAACCAATCTGCCATCCACAATGTTCTGCCGAGTGAGATTAGCCATGTCTGCGAAATTAATACCGCCCATCAAATAGGAGAAACTGAAAAGGTCAATGGCAAACCGGGTATAAAAATCCCGCCCCTCACATGGGAAATCCATAACGGCTTTCACCTCTGTCTTGGATATGGCACGTTTTGGAGTTTCTGCGTGCAATTTACCCACTTTGTAACTCTTGAATGGGTACTGCTCCATCTTGGCATATCCACGCTCTATGGCCTGATTAAAGACCATTCTCAGGGTTCTGAACCGGACACCTATGGTATTCTCAGCTCTACCCTGCCTGCGGAGCCACAATTCATAGCGTTTCAGCCACAAATGGTCGATGTCAGAAAAATAGACACTCAGGTGCTTATTGAATTTGAGCAACGACCGATAAACTTGCTCCACAGAGGTAGCATAACCTGTCCTGCGTTCATCCTGCAACTCCCGGATGATCTGTTCAAAGAGTTCTCCGACGGTCACAGCCTTCACAGGTTTGGAGATTTGTTCTTTAAGGGTTGTTGCGGTAAATTCCCTATTCTCGGATTTCAATTCCACAACCTTGCCTTTACACTCACATAATTTATTGGCAATCAGTTTCTCCAGATATTCCCTATCAGGGCAATCCAATGTGGGCTGATTTCTGTCGAAATCCCAATACTGAGGTGCAACAGACACTCCAAGGCTGATATATTTGGTCTTGCGGTCTTTTGTAATGCGTATTCTTAAAGGAAATTCATTGTTTTTGAGAGGCTTGTATTTGAAGCATACCACCTCGATAGTTGTGCTCATGGGTAAAACACTGGGTAAAACAAACCCTGTTTTTCGCCCGTTTTACACCAAAAAGAAAGAGAGTCGCATTTCTGCAACTCTCTGACTTTCAAGTGGTACCACCAGGAATCGAACTATGCGATCAAGTGTCTGTATATCTTTGAATTGGATTTCGGCAAAAGGGACTGTCTCCCGCGGTTGCTCCACCGAAAAACCGCACCATTTTGCAGGGTTTCACGGGGTCGATTTCCTACTACGATGCAAAGATAACCTTTTATTTTGAAAAGTAAGCAGATGCCTTCCGATTTTGCTCCACCTCGAAAAGGAATCGAATAATTTTAGTTGTTTTCTGACGGCATCTTATGGTTGTTGTTCGCCATTTGGGGCTTCTAAATCCTCATGAGATCGATGCATCCAAAGCCTTTTTCCGGTAAAACTCCTTGAAATTCTCCTGTCCCACTCGGCAACCGGTTGAGATCGAGGGTGCTATGCGGCAGCGGCGCCCAAACCTAGTCGCCGATGTGGCTCTGTTTTAGTTTTATTTATTAGTATGGAGCCTGTCTCTCGGCATACCGGACCAGACCACCTTGTGTTATTCTGGATGATGAGGAGGATTTTCTACTGAGTCTGGTCAGCATAAATCCGGAAACAGGTCTTACGGTAGCGGATGTTCGGAAGGCAATCTCCGTTGGACTAGGAATAGGTTAACCTAAAATTTGGATATGCCATATTAACGAGAATCAGATATGTTCTTGCGTGAACAGATCTTTTATATTACTTTTATTACGCATTTCGCAGTTACAATAACCATAGAGAGTTTTTATAGCAGTTGTTTCAGCCATGAGCGCATGCGTTGAAATGTTACAGGATCTTAATATTGAAGTATATGACGATTGGAGGGCTGAAGTCTATAGTTTATTTGGGTTTGATGAAACAGCAGGAGACAATGGAAAGTCGCATGCTGTTATGCGCCTTGCTGGCTGAAGGACTCGGTTGGGAACTGGATTTTCAGGAGAAGGACAATGTTTGGCAGGTCATGTTCGGAACGTTGAACCCTTTCCGGAAAAAATTACTGAAACTCTCTCGGGAAGCATGTTGTGCCAATATTTCTTCAATGATCGGTCCTGTCGAACCGGATCGGTTGGTCGCCATGCTGGATTCTCCGATGCTGAGTCATGTGGATGGGGAGCATGTCGAGTTTAATAGGTCTAAATATGGGCATTTGTCTGCTCCGGCCTCCCGGGAATATGGGGTGACGCAGGAGTGTGATTTAAAAAAAACTTCCATTCGACGAAAAGAGGTGAGTCCGGTAGAGGCAACGGATGTCTGTTCGGAGAATCTGAGCGCTTTTGCCGAAAAATGGGGTGATGATCTGAAGAACTTTGGCAAACGGTATATCTGGCAGTGGAAGATTCCGTCTTCGGTATATGAGATATTGAAAAAGAATCTGACCTGGATTGTAAGCGGGATTTTTGGAACACAGGGCAATATAAAAGCCACGATTAAAAGGTTGGGAAACGATCAAGCCATTCGGCTTTTTTCCCGATTGGTGGCCGTGTATTGTGCCGAGTGGTTCAAGCGAGAGTTCAATGGTTATGATTTGGAAAATAATGCGCTGGAAGATATCGGACTGATTGGACCTGGAATAGCTCAAGAGATATTTTGCCGGGCTTATGGCGAAGAAAACGTCTGCCATGCGGGCAACCATCGGAAATGGCTCTGGTCGATGTATGTGCAGGGAGGTCTTCCGGTAAACTATATCGTGCAGAAGAACCGGAATAACAACATGGTTGATACTTTGGCTGCGTATTTTGCTCCCGGGAAGCAAACATCCGAGGAGTTGTCCGGGGAGGATGATGTTTTTCGCAACCAGGTTATGGCTCAATCCGACTCGATCCGATCCTATGTGGATTGTTTGAGCGCCTTGCGTCAGGATGGGGATGTCGGCTGGCCCATCGCTGAAGCGGATCTTTCGCAGGAACCTTTCGTCTCCTTCCGGAAATTCGTATTGGAGGGCAGGCGAAAGGCCGATCAGCGACGGCGTCCGGGTAAGTTTTACCTGGAATGGCTGGCATGGAAGTCCGACGACGATGATCAGCTCGCCATGGCGTTGCTCCTGTGCCTGCATTCCAATCCCCGGACGACCCGGCCCAACAAGGATATTCCGATTGAAACGGCACGCATGTGGGGTATTCCTGATGATGAGAATCTCTTTGAGATCGTTATCAAACAAGGGCGCATGCCCTTGTTGACAATCCCGTTTTACAGGGCCGTAGGCCGCGATTATTTTTACAATGCCGGAGGCTTCTTTAAATTCATATTGGCATCCGATTACGGGCGGTATCCTGCGGCATCTCATTATGGTGTGCTGAGCGGAGAACGTCGTATCTCCTGGTTGCATCCATTGACAATCGGTTGGCGGACTTCCGAAAGAGAAGGAGACACCCTTCAAACTTTGGATCTGCCACCTTGCATCCCGTTTACGCTCGAACAACAGAATCGCTGGAGCAGTCGAAAACAGGTTGGAGAAAAAGCTCTGTTTGTATTGGATCGGATGAAATTCAAGGTCGAAGCAGGCATGCCTGAAACTGCTGTCTGTGGGGAGAGCTTGTGGATTCCGGTTTATTCGCGCATTGAATACAGTTATGGAGGTAAAAAATTAGCGATCCTGCCTTATGTGGCGGGAACGCTTTATGTGGAGCCGCAGGAGCAACTTTTCTCAAATGCGGTCCGTTACCGGAATGGAAAGGTTGAATACCGAGACAAGGACGATGTTGTTCATCCTGCTTTTTTGATCAAACCATCCACAACGTTCACGGGGTATATCGAAGATGGGACCGAGGCAATCCGTGTCAGAAAAAATCTGAAATGGAATTCTGCCGGGCAACTCGGCTTTTGTGAGGTTGTTGTATCGGATGAAGCCACCGGGAAAAAAGTCTCCGTTTCATGCTTTATCATCCCAAACGATGCAACGCTTGAACGGGATCTGCAACTTTATCGGATTTGCTCTTCCGGTTTGAATGCCGAGATATTGCCGGTCAATAGTAACGAGCAGTCCGATACGGTCCCTTATGCCATTCGGAGTGGCAATGATTCGTTGATGCTTGAGGTTTATCGTCCCATACGTGATAAGGGCTCCATTTTCATTCGGAATACGGATGAGTTAATACCGATAACAATTAGAAATATTCCGTTGAAGTTCTATTCTTATTTTCAGTTGCGAAGCATTGATGAGACCCAATGCACCCGAGTAGAATTAATTCAAAAGTTAGGAATCAAATCGGTCCGAGATGCTGTATACCGGGATTTGTACGGATTGAATACTCACAATACCGTATCGTTTCTGGGGTTTAATTTTATGCCATATTCCTCCAATGTTATTGAAAACAACCGGCAGGGGTATTTCATCAATCTCGACGGCGATCGTCTGAAATCCTGCAGATTCCTGTTCTACGAGTTTGCGAATGGAAAGATAGTCGGTGTACAGTTTGTCGAGCAGGATGGTAAAACGGAGTTACACTTTGATTCACCGAACGAAGGTATGCTGTTTCAAACGTTGGCCGAATTGGATGCGCTTCCTCTGTATTATTTCAGACCCAGGTATGTTCCCTCATCCTCTCAATCTAATGAGGCTGCCCTCGATTCTAAAAAGCGAAGATTTCGCCGGTACAAACGTATTTGCCGGTATGCTCATCAACCGGATTGGGACGGTGGGGTTCGCGACTTCCGCTTGGCGATTGTGCATTCTCTCTACTTCAATGTCTTCGATCGGCTGTGCGCTTTGACCTGGACGAGCAAAGATGATTTCCGAGCCGATTGTTACAAATGTCGGTTATGCGATGTCCGCAAGCAAGGATTACATTCTGTTTCCTTCCGGTTTGCTCAATTTTTCGTATCTTTATGTGTCCAATCCGAACAGGTCGATTATCAAGCCTTGTACCAACTCTCGTCCGAGATGGTGTTCGACTGGTGGGCTGTTTCGCGTTCCACCTGGCTGGAGGTGATTCGTTTGTCGACTCGGGATGAGGAGCAGCGAGCCCGGTTCAGGTCGGCGGTTCAGGAACTGCTGGAGAGCAAACCGGACGATGGTACGATGGAACCGGATAAAAAACGCATTGTCACTGAATTCTGGCGGCTTCCGATGCAGTTTCGGCGTAGCAAACTGTCTGTCAATCGCGTTGCACAATGCCTGCGGGGAGATGCGAAGGATGCTAATATGGATATGGGACACGAGCAAAGATCAGGTCGCATGAGCGATTTTGATCGGATTGATTATGCTGCTCTGTATCAGTTGTTGTGTGAAATAAAAGGATAAACAATATATGAAATTCAAGGAATTATATGAACAAGCATGCCGGGAGGTTGTAGAATCGGTTGCCTCTTATTGGCAGGGAGATGATCCTACACGTCGGGATGATCCCTATCTGGGTGACTTCAAGCAGACTATCCGGAAAACATTCTGTCCCGATGATTGTTATCCGGTGGTTCAGTCCATGTTCCCCTGGGAGGTCAGTACGGCGTCGCAGCAGGAGATCGATCATCTGGTTGCCTGGACTGCCACGTATAAGCCGTATGCGCATCAATTCGCAAGCTGGAAGGCTCTCGAACAGGGTAAATCCATCTGTGTGACGACTGGTACGGGCTCCGGTAAAACAGAATGTTTCATGTTGCCGGTCATCCACAATGCCGTTCCGGGAAATGGCGTACAGGCTATTTTCCTCTATCCGTTAAATGCCCTGGCCGAGGATCAGAAGACCCGCTTTAGCAAGTATATCGAGGTAAGCGGTCGGAATCTGCATTTTGCAACCTACAACGGGAATACGCCCGAAAATGACCAGGACGACAATTACGTCGTTCCGCTCAAGCATGAGATCAATACCCGGCAGGCGATTCGGGAAACACCGCCTGAAATTCTGGTCACCAATCCGACCATGTTGGAATACATGCTTTTGCGGGATAAGGACCGGTCAGTTCTTATTGCGGCAAGGAATCTGCGTTGGATTGTTATTGATGAGACCCATACGTTCAAGGGGGCTGCGGCGGCAGAGCTGGCGTTGTTGCTCCGCCGGGTTCTGCTTGCCGCCGGGGTATCGCCGGATCAGGTGCAGTTTGTCACCTCGTCGGCTACGACAGGTTCGGGAAACGATGCCGATCTTAAGAAATTCATTGCGGGTATTTCGGGGAAACAGGCAGATCAAATTGAAATAATCTCCGGCAAGCGTGTTTGTCCGTCTAATTGGTGCGTATCGGATCACCCTCTTCTGTCCGAGGCCCGACAGCGCGAGATCCGGGATATCCTGCTCCGCCCGGAATCGGAATATGTCCCGCTGAACGGACTTATACCCGAAGGCAAGACAATCGCTGAGAAGCTTGGCTTATTGGACGATTTGTGTGAATATTGTCATCTGCCGGTTAAAGTACACTACTTTTTCCGCACCCTCTCCGAAGGCTTGAGCGTGCGCCTCAATAAGATTCATGACGGGCGTTTTGAACTGTTTGCCCAACAGCAGGACGATGATGCGGATTTCCCGCTGCTGGAGCTGGTCCGTTGCCCCTATTGCGGGACCTTGCTCGCCAAAGCATCGGGGACGATCCAAAAACAACATTATGAACCGGCACGGAAGGAAGATCATCTCGATATTTTCGAGATGACGGATGATGACTCGGATACAGATGATGATGGTGACGACAAGAATGATGCAGTTGCCGACGACGATAATTCCACATCAACCAATACGCTCTATTTCTGTCCGGGTCAGGAATACGAGGTGACAGCCGGGCATGCATTCAGCTACAATCCGCAACGCGGAACGTTGAATTGTTCGGGAGGAGACGTCTGCCCGCACTGTCACGGCTCGTTTCTGAAAGGGGCCCGTCGGGGCAATGATCAGACCGCTCCGCGGAAACCGATAGAACTCAAGTCATTCCGTATCTCGTCCCAATATCTGAGCCGCATTCTGGCTCCGGTGTTTCTGGACCAGACTGAGTCTCAGAGCGAACCGGGACTGCCTCATGCCGGGCAGCAGTTTATCAGTTTTATCGACAGCCGTCAGGCTGCAGCCCGTATCACGCTCAAACAATCGGTTTACGTCGAACGTCAGTGGCTTCTGAATCGGATATTCCATCTCCTTTCCAGTCAGCCCGACCAGCCGATTGGATGGAGTGAGATGTGTGACCGGCTGGAGCAGGATCCGGATTTCAATTTTTTGTTGCAGCAGTTTGCCGACTCTCCGGATGATTACGATGACCAGGGCCGGATTCTGGATGTGGTCAAGCATCGCTATGTGCTGACGCTGATGTATGAACAGCTGGCCCGACGTCCCAGGGTGGCCAATGCGCCCGAAACTCTCGGTTTGGTATGGATGCGCTATCCGGCAATAGACAATGGCGATCTGACATTGCCTGACGAAGTCGTACGGTTTAACGATCTTATTCTTCGCCCCCAGGACCGGATCAACCCGGAAGACTGGCGGATTCTGCTGCACATGTATCTGGATTGCACCGTCCGCAGCCGTAATGCCGTCTTTTATCTGCGGGACCGGGCCGAAGGCGATGTCAATCATCCCTGGCACACCATCAGTCTGGAAACCTGCCGGCGGTTTTATTCGCAGCAAAATACAGCTGGCGAGGTGCAGGAGCCGACTTTCGGCAACAATCGTTGGACCAAACTGCTTTGCTGTCTGCTTGGCTCGACTCCGTCGCAGATGGCCGAATCGCGGAAAGTGCTGGTGGAAGGTGTCCTGCATGCCATGTGGACTACGTTGCAGAAGAGAAATCTGCTGGCCTTAGGGAAAATCTATGATAATGGATGGAAATCCAGTCAAAAAACTCAGTTGAATCTGGCTCAGGTGGAACTTCAGCTTTACCGCAAAGCCTGGTTGTGCCCCGTGACCCACCGTCCGCTGCCCTATACGTTTAAGGGATACTCTCCCTATCTGGACGAGAATCGTCAACCTTGCAAGGTTGAGCCGCTCGATGCGGAGGAGTGGATTCCGTATGATTTTTCGTGCACGACGGTCGAGGAGGTTCAGACGTGGTGTCAGGCCCATCGGCATGTGCTCAACGCCGTATCCCGTCAAACGGCAAAATACTATTTGAAGCCGAAAATTTATGTTTCGGCGGAACATACGGCCCAGATCAGGAGGAGGTTGCTGGATATCTATCAGCAGGAGTTCAAAAAACACAGAATCAATATTCTGACCTGTTCGACAACCATGGAGATGGGAGTCGATCTGGGCGATCTGGAATTGGTTGAGATGAACTCCGTGCCGCCCCATCCGGCCAATTACAAGCAGCGGGCAGGTCGAAGCGGACGAAAGGGGCAGTATCACAGTGCAGCCATAACGCTGTGCGGCAGTGATGCCGTGGGGTTACGTACCATGCAGAATCCCTGTCAGAATCTCATTGCCCGCCCGTTTGACATTCCGAAAGTGGATCTGAACAGTCCGCAACTGGTAAAACGACATATCGCGGCTTTCATGATCCGATCCGTAGGAGATAGAGGCAATGCTCCCCGATTGAATGATCGAATCATTGACTTTTTCACGCCATACATGTTTGATGATGATCGGGAAAGAGAGATCGTCGATTCCGATTTTAATTCGGTCGGTCCGGCCCGGGGGCTTTGCCTTGATTCTGATGAGACCTCCTTTTTTACGTTGAGGAGTCAGCTCATATCGGGCAAAGGGCTTCCTGCTCAACAAATCCTGTCATCGCTGGTTGCGGGAACTGCCTTGTCAGAGATGACAGTGGCAGAGGCCGCTCAAATTACGGTGAGCATGCTTGATCACGCTTATCTGGAGTTGAAAGATCGATTCGAGTATCTCAAGGATGAGTATACCCGAAAGGAACATTCGTCCAATCAGTATCGTGCCCGGTTGAAAGCAACTTTTGTAGCCCTGCTTAAAACCAATCTGGCGCAATATCTGGCGACACATCAGGTGACCCCCAATGCCGCCATGCCGGTTAATGTGGTGGAATTCAGTACCAAGTCGGATTATAAGGATCAGGATAACCCCTCCTATATGCTTCGGCAGGCTTTGTCGCAATACGCGCCGGGAAGTGTCGTCGTTCTGGGGAATAAATGTTATGTATCGGGCGGATTGCGATGGAGTAATATGTATAGGCAGCAGACGGACTTTGTCTTTATTACGCAGAACAATGACGGGCAGATCTTTCTGGATGGAACGCCCGGAGTCCGTCCTTTTGTAGTCAACGGAAAAACCTCGCTGAACATGATTCGTCCGCTGGCGTTCGTCAACGACGGTAGTAGCCCGACCGATCGTAATATTCGTGAATCCCCTTATTATCGTACCGAAGTTGCCCTGGTAGGGACCGAAACCTGGCCGCGACGTAACAATTCGCGATGGCTTCGGGTCCGCAGCGCTGCTGAAGATGTTACTTCCTCCATCTTGTTTTACAACGTCGGTTTGGGCTACGGATTTTGCGTCTGTCCGAGGTGTGGCAGAGCCGAGGCGGAGTTTTGTGCCGCATCACAGAATCTGGTCGATTTGCCCGATTCCTTCATGACCGGAACGCGTATAGCCCATCAATCCGTGCAGAGTGACAAGGCCTGCTCGTTTAATACCCGCCATGATGACCGATTGTTGCGGAATGTGGTGTTGGGGGATACCATTCAGACCGACTATACCGAAATCGACATCCACATTCCGGGATGGGTGCCCGACGGAACAAAGCTGCGCCATACGCTTGGCATGCTGATATGCAACGAATTGGCGGCACGAACCGGCATTAATCGGGGTGATATCGATTATCTGATCACCTCGTTCGGATCGCTGTGTGTGTATGACCAGGCCAAGGGTGGTGCCGGCTACTCCAACCGGCTTTGCATGAATGGACTGATTTATGAGGTATTAGATCATATTCGCGCATCGATTCAGACAATGACTTCGGACATGCTGATTGACCGCTATACCCGTAATAACAGCGACAAGATCGATCTGGCGGCAACCAGGAGATGGTTGGATGAAGAATATGAGATGTGTGAAACACTTCCAGCCGCTATCCAGGCGCTTTCTCAGCGGGCTCAGATTTCGTTTACCTTGAAATCGGATATTCTTCGGGCCTTGTCCGATGGAAAGTCGGTTACGCTCTATGCCGCGGCTGACTCCGTCGGACAATATGACGACTTTTTAGCTGTCAATCGATCCCTGTGGTACAAAAACTGTACGCCGGCAAATACATCTCTGTGTTTGTATGGAACAGCGAAGGCCATCGATTTCCCAACTTATCTGATCCTGATTCGTTGTCAGGCGAGTGCCTCGTTGCTTCAGATGCAGGCAGTGCCCTATTCGGATGTATGGCCCGTGGCTGCCATCGGAGATGATCTGTATGTGACGGAAGATGCAGCAGCCGCCCGTCTGGATGGGAACTGGGGCGGGGATGCCTGTTACCGGCTTCCGGGAATGGCTGCTGCGCTGCAGTCCACCAGCCTGGAACCTGGAAATCCCAACGCTGGCAACAGTTGGAAGTTTGTGATTCCGTCCAGGACGGAGATTCCGGTCCGGCAGCTCTGCGATACGGTCTGCGGCATCGAGCCCGAATGCCAAAAAGCCATCACGTCTTTTATGGAGCGGCATCGGAGGCAAAGCGTACGTTTTGTCTATCAGGACGAACATCTGAAATCGGAACTTGGCATGCTGCTCACGGTACAGTTCGTCAAGCGGATTGTTGAGATTCTTCAACCATCAGACATTCAGCTCTGCTTCGAGATGGAAAAATATTGGGACGGACGAACCAATAACGCAAGAATTACCGACAATCTGCAGGATAACCGAACCCGTGATGGAGTGCTGCAGGGTTTCTGCGATCGCGTATTTGGACAGGGAATAGATCTTCATATTAACTCGAACTCCCCAAAGGCCCTTCCTCACTGGCGGGAACTGAAGGTTGAGGCCGGAGGAGAATGCCTGGTATTTTATCCAAATGGAGGTATTCCCAACGGTTGGTTCCTGGGACGCAATGGGAGATATGTGAATGCAGTTGACGGAACGGAAGGTGATATAAATATCTCATCAAAGGATCAAACGATTATGTATGATGTGGAGATAAAGAGCCTTTGACGGATTCGGATAGACCGGGTCATGCGATCCAATATTTGCGTCAGGTTGATTTGTTTCGAAAAGTCCGGTCCTGTTCCGAGGAGTTGGTTTTCGGGATCTCTATTTTAGGGTTTAAGATTTCAAATATGGCAGCATCGCTCTTCAACCGTTATATCTGGCTGGTGGATACGATTTACCGTGCGGGGGCCATCTCCCGTGAGGAGATCGACCGCCGCTGGGCCCGCTCGCAGTACAACGATCTGCACGAATCCGGCATCCCCGACCGTACGTTCCATCGCCACAAGGAGGCGATCCGCGAGATCTTCGACATCGAGATCCGCTGTGACCGCCACCGCGGAAACCTCTATTACATAGCCAATACCGAGGACTTCGAACAGGACAGCATGCGGCAGTGGCTGATCGGTACCTTCTCGGTCGGGACGCTGCTCAACGAAAGCCGCGATCTGCATGATCGGATTCTCTTCGAGGAGATCCCTTCGGGACAGCAGTATCTCGTTCCCATCGTTGAGGCCATGCGTGAAGGTCGGACGCTGGAGATCCGTTACTGGAGCTTTCGCAATGCGGCAGCCTTCGATTGTGAATTGGAACCATTCTGTGTCAAACTGTTCCGCTAGCGGTGGTATCTCGTGGCTCGCAGCGTGCAGACCCTCAATATTCGCATCTACGGACTGGACCGTATTCAATCGCTCGAAACAACCGAACGCCACTTCCTGCTTCCGGCTGATTTTGATGCCCGGGAGTTTTTCGCCTCGTGTTTCGGCATCATTGTCGACCTGCAGTGTCCTGTTGAGCGGGTTCTCGTCCGCGCCACCAGCGAGCAGAGCAACTATCTGCGCACGCTTCCACTGCATGCAACACAACAGGAGATCAAGCGCAACGAAAAGGAGTCCGTTTTCGCATATCGTCTGCGTCCGACCTTCGACTTCATGCAAGAGTTACGCAAATACGCTGATGCGGTTGAGGTGCTCGAACCGCAGTGGCTCCGCGAGCGGATCCTCACCGATGCCTTATCCGTGTGTCGTCTTTACGGAGCCGCAGATGGAACTGCTGCCTCCGGAGTCACAGCCGACGGGGAGTCAGTCGGGATGCACGACCGTTACTCTGAAGGCGGCCGTCTCTGAAATCCCTTTCCACAAGAATCTTTTCAGAGATAGGCAATTCTGCCGTTTTTTGGCACGATCTGTTCCGATCTTTGCTGCGAACAAACGAGGAGCATCTATGGAACGGGTTACGGAAACGAAATTGAGTCTGGAGGCACTGCGGCAGATGAAGTCGCATGGCCGCACGGCTTCGCCGACTCTGATCGGCGCCATTGAACAGATTGTCAATCGGGCGATCGAGACCCATCTCGACGAACCGTTTTACAGCGAAGCAGCCCCTTTCCTGGATTACCTGGGCAACCGCATGGCGCTCGATTGTGAGCAGGCGCTGGTTTTCGCCCTCTTCATGGAGCAGAGTACCGACAACCGGATTCAGATCAGCGATTTTGCCCGTATGGTCGGATGCCGTACGGTTCGTGTCATCTCGATGATGGCTGCAGCTGACGAGTTAGTCAAGCGGCGATTGATTCGGCGTGTCCGCAAGGAGGATTGCCTCTTCTATTCGGTGCCGATGGCCGTGGTGACGGCCGTGAAGGAGGACCGCCTCTACGAACCCGAACCGATCGACCATCTTACCAGCGAGCAGCTTTTCGACCGGATGGGCCAGATCTTTGACGAGGCAGAGGAGGACAACAGCCACCTGCTCGAGGATCTGGACGAATTGGTCGAGGCCAACCTGCAGTTGCCCTTCTGTCAGCAGACCCGTGCGTATGATTTGAACAAAGTTGAGCGGCTGCTGTTCTATGTTTTCTGCCACCGCTTTGTGAATCTGGACGACGATCTGATCGGATCGCACAACTGGTTGGAATATTTCAACCGCCGTGTCGCCTTCGGTCTCAAGTCCCAACTGAACGCCGACCGTCTCTCGCTGCAGACGCAGGGGGTGATCGAACCCTGTAACGAGGAGGGGATGGGCGACCGTCGCTACTACCATCTGACGGCTCGGGCCAAGGAGCTGCTCTTCGGTGATCTGTGTCTGGTTGAACAGCAGGCCAAGCGCCCGAACGATCTGCTCGACAGTGCGACGCTTGCGCCTCGCGAACTCTTCTACAATCCATCGGTCGAACGGCAGGTCGACCGGCTGGGTGAACTCCTTTTGCCCGAGCATTTCACCGGGATTCAGCAGCGGTTGGAAGCCGGCGGTCTGCGCAAGGGCTTTGCGTGCCTCTTCTACGGAGCCCCCGGAACGGGCAAGACCGAGACGGTCTACCAGCTGGCCCGCCGTACGGGACGCAACCTGATGGTTGTCGACGTGGCGCAGATCAAGAGCTGCTGGGTCGGCGAGAGCGAGAAGAACATTCGCAAGGCTTTCGAACGTTACCGCGCATACGTCAAGGAGGCGGAGCGGGCGCCGATTCTGCTCTTCAACGAGGCGGATGCCGTGCTGGGAATTCGGCAGGAGGGGGCCAGTCGGGCTGTGGAGAAGATGGAGAATTCGTTGCAGAACATCATCCTGCAGGAGATGGAGCAGTTGGACGGCATCATGATCGCCACGACCAACCTGACGCAGAATCTCGACCGGGCCTTCGAGCGGCGTTTCCTCTACAAGATCGAGTTCGAACGTCCTGATGCGGCGGTGAAGAGCCGGATCTGGCGGTCGATGATCCCGACGCTCGACGAGCGGACAGCCGCCACATTGGCCGAACGATACGACTTCAGTGGCGGGCAGATCGAGAACATCGCCCGTAAACGGACCGTGGAGATGATTCTCCGTGGTGTGGAGCCTACGATGGAGGAGTTGGATGAATTTTGTCGGAACGAGCAACTCGGCAACCGGGCGAAGCGGCGCCGCATCGGTTTCTGATCAGCAAAAACAGCCTTCCAGAGTTGTGCAATCATAAAATATTAGTAATTTTATATTGGTTAAAATAAAATAGTTTGTATATGGCACAGAATCAGAATCAGGCTTCGGTGAAAACTTTGCAAGACTCACCGTTGTTTCAGTTGTCGTTGACCTCGAAGGAGTTGTTTCACAGCAACTTCCTTTACTGGCTGGGTGTTACTTATCGGGACTTGTTCAAGGAGACGTTTTCAAATTTGGGTTGTCGGACGGCTGCATGGCCGGAAGACTGGACGGTGGAAAGGGAGTACAAGGCTGCCAAATCGATCAGTCTGGATCTTTGTGTGAAGGGACCGGGGAAAAATGGAAAAATATACCTGATTCTCGAAAACAAGGTGAAGAGTATTCCGAATCAACAGCAGTTGAATAGGTATACGTCATATTGGGAACGAGATAACGAAAAACCTTGTTTTGTTCTGTTGTCTTTGATGACGAACTTCCCCAATAAGGATCAGATCGACGCGAATAGCGACGGAAAGTGGATCGTTTGGAATTACGGGGATTTGGCTGCCGCTCTCGACAAAGCCTTGACGTCTTATGTGTCCAGTGTGTCCAGAGTTTCGACCTATCATGAAGAGATCATCAAAGATTATATTCAATTGGCCAAGGGTTTGCATGGGCTGTTCGGAAATTTGACGGTCAATGATAATGACCGATATTGTGATAATGTGTCGCAAGTATATGCCAATTTGCGGATGGATGACGTGTATGAAAAGATTCGGGTCTCATTAATCGCGGAAAAATTGCGGAATCGATTGAAAAAAGAGTTCCCAAATCAAACCATTGATATCAAATCAGAATTAAAGATCGAAGAAATCGGAGAGTCGAATGAGAAACCTTTGACCAAGGTATATGTGGATAGTGGCTACACCAATAAACAGGGCGTTGTTGACGCCAAGGTGAAGATCGACAACCGGTATGTGCTGACGGTACAGATTCAGGGGGAACAATATCGTCATGCCATTGAATGGCTTCAAAGCCAAGGGAATGCTTCTAAGAATTGGACTGCTACCCAGAAAGAATATTTTGTATGTCAGAAACTCAATTTCTTCGATGTAACAAAATTCCCATATCCACAAAAGAGTACAAGATCGAATGGTTTGTATGGTAAATTCAAAGATGACTTTCTGTATCGTTACCGGAAGATCAAAGATAATGAGACAGTGGACAACGTGTTGAATGAGGTTGTCAATGATGTCTGCCATATATTCGAAACCTACGGTCAGCATTGACAACCCAATCGGTTCATGCGTGATGAACAGGCCCTGCCGATTGGTAAGGGTCGCACGGTCGGGCCAACCCTGAACACCCGGATTTTCCATTTGACGCTAATTCTGCCAATCAGCCTATGACGATTCTCTTTCATCCCTGCTACGATACGCGCTGCCGGCTCGATCCGGCACAGCGTGGTCCGGCACTGCTCGACACGCTGACGCTCGGTCCGCTCGGCCTGCTTCAGGAGCTGGAGCTCCGTCTGGGGCTGACGGCTGCCACTACCTCGAATTTGTTGCGCACGGTCGACTATGTGAAGTTGCTGCGCGATTACCTCCCGGCGCATCCCGATTCGCCTTTTGCCCCTTCGTTTGAGGCTGATGAGTTCAATGTGGCAGCCGAACTGTTGCGATGGCGCGACCTGCTGCGGCTGGCCGGCTGGAAGGCTTCGATGCGCGGTATCTCCCCGCGAATCGATCTGCTGGCCGATCTCGAAGCCAGTCTTGCACGCCCGGCGCTGGGCGACCGCTGGCAGGCGGTGCTGGAGGAGCTTCCGAAGCACCGGCTGGCGGACTGGACGCTCGAACTGCTCGCTCCGAAACAGTTGCTGTTCCCGCTGTACGGACGCCTGATTGATCGGCTCGGAGCGTGCGGTGTTCGGATCCGTGAATCCGTGCAGCAGGCGACGCGCCCCGAACAAGTGCGGCGAATCCGGGTGCGGGACTTCGCGGAGGCCTTTCGGGGAATCCCGACCCTCGACCCGAAGCGGTGGACACTGATCTGCAACCACGGCAAACTGCTCAACAACGTGCTGCGGCTCAACGGTTGCCCGACGACCGAATCGTCGATTCGCGAGAACGACTCGTCGGTCGTGCAACTCTTCGAGGCGGGCTTTTCGCTCTTCATCCACCCGTCGGAGGAGGTGCCTGAGGCGGTCGACATCTATCGGCTGCTAAACTACCTGCAGGCCCGACCTAACCCGATTCCTGCGCGGATCAACCTGGCCCTGCAGCGGCTGCTGACCTCCGAGGCAGGAATCGATCCCGAGCGCTGGCGGGCGACCGTCGACGAAGCCCTGGCGGCCGACGACGAAGCGGACGAGGAGGCCCGCAACCGGATCCGCCGCCGCTTGGATACGTTGCTAACCCCCTTCTTCGAGGCCGTTTCGCCGCGGGCCATTCCGCTCGAGCGGCTCCAGGCGTATGCCCGTTCGCTGCGGGGATGGGCCCTGCAGTGCAGCCGTCTCGGCGACGAAGCCTCCGGTGCTCTGCCTCAACTAGCGGAGATGTGCGATGTCATGCTGGCTCTGCTGGAAACGTGTTCCGGTGATACAATCGACGGACAGCTGCTGCAGGGGTGGATCTCGTCGATCCGCATCGACGCGTCGATCCGCAACACGGAGGCACAGGTCGGTTCGTTCGACGTGGTGGAGCATCCCGCCGCACTGGTCGATCCGGTCGACCGGGCCGTCTGGGTCGACTGCATGGGGATGCCGGAGTTGCATTACGACTTTGAGTTCCTCAGCCCCGATGAGCGAATAGGTCTCGAACGGCAGGGTGTCAGGGTCTGGAGCCGTACCGAGGAGATGAAGGTTGAATTGGAACTCATCCGTCGCGGAGTAGGGCAGGTGCGTCGGGAGTTGATCCTCATTACGCCCGAATCGGACCGGGGTACGCGGATGGAGGAGCACCCGATCGTCGACGGCCTCCGAGGCGAGGAGCTGACGCCTTTCCCGGTGGAGACCGACACGGTGCCGGTTGAACTTCCGCCCCTCTGCCGGAAGATGCCTGAGTTCCGGATTGCGGTCGGGAAGATTGCGCCGCGTGAGACGGAGAGTGCCACGAGCCTCGAACTGCTGATCCAGCGGCCGTTCGACTACGTCATGAAGTATACTGCTCGGTTGCGGCCGGGCGGTGTGCGCGAACTCGACGAACTGAATCTCATCGAGGGGCGTGTGGCGCACCGCACACTAGAGTTGATCGTTCGGCAGACGGAGGGTAACCTCAATGCCATGTCGGGAATCATCGCTCGCCGGGAGGATTTCGACCGCTATTTTCTGAAGGCAGTTCGGGAGTGTGGGCTGGGGCTTCTGCTGGCCCGTCATGCCATCGAGCGCAAGGCGCTTCAGGAGCAGTTGCGCAATGCCTTGTCGGCGCTGATGCAGATTCTACTCCAATACGGCCTCCGCGTCGAGGGGGTTGAGCAGGAGGCCTCGGCGCCGTTGCTTGATGCCGGCAAACCCCAGCTCACGGTACGTGTCGACCTGCTGTTGCGCAACCGCGCAGGGAATCCGGTGATTTTCGACCTGAAATGGTCGCGCAACGAGAAGCGATACGAAGCCATGATCCGCGAAGGGCGCGACTTGCAGCTGCGTGTTTACGACCATGCGGTGAGCAGCAACCTCGGGCGTCCGGTCGCGGTCACGGGATACTTCCTTTTGGGCCGAGGCCAGCTGCTCAGCGCTGATCTGCCCGATCTGCGGGGGTATGTCAAACAGGTCGATGCCCCGCGGACGACTGCCGAGGCCATGGTTCGCATCCGTGCCGGTTATGAGCGCCGCTACGAGGAGTTCCGCGATGGTATCATCGAGGAGGGAGAGGGGCTTCTGGTTGGGCAACTTCCCTATGTCCGGGCGAACGATCCCGAACGGCTGTGGCCGCTCCTGACGGAGAAGAACGGGGAAAGCATCATCAAGCAGATTGATCCCTACGACAACGCCTATCGAATCTTCAAAGGTACGCTGAAATGAGAAACATCCATTATATCAGTGCCGGAGCCGGCTCGGGCAAGACCCATACGCTGACCGAGATCCTGGCGGACCATATTGCCTCGGGATTCTGCCGTCCGGGCGAGGTGTTGCTGACGACTTTTACAGAGGCCGCCGCCTCCGAGTTCCGGGAGAAGACCCGGCGCAAACTGCTTGAAAAGGGACTTGTGGATGCGGCGTTTGAGATGGCCGGAGCACGGATCGGAACGATCCACTCGGTGGCCAAATCACTGATCGACCGCTACTGGTACCGGCTCGGTCTGGCTCCCTCCGTGACGGTTCTCGACGACGAGGGGCGCACCCGGCATATCAACGAATCGTTGGCCGCACTGGCTACGGACGACGATCTGAGGGCTTTTAGACGACTGCAGCGCTGCTTTGGCTTCACCCGGCAGGAGGGCTTGTATCAGGTTTCGAATCCCGATTTCTGGAAACAGCATCTGGAGCGGATTCTCGCGTGGATGGACAATTACGAGGTGTCGCTCGAAGAGAGCCTCGACTATTGTCGCCGGCAGTTCGACGCATTCTTCCTCATGCATCCGGGTGATACTTCGCTGGAGGCGCAGCTGGAGCAGGTGAAGTCCTATCTTCAGGCAGTCAGCAACTCCGGAGAAACTTCCCCAACCACGCGGAACAACATTGCGCCGCTTTTGGCCCTGTCGGTCGAAGAGGAGTCCTACGTGTTCACGGTCAAGGCTCTGTCCACCGTTGGTAACCTGCCCAAGAAGTTGCAGAACAAGCCTTTTGCACCCGGATATGTGCAGGTCTGCGAGACCCTGGAGAAGAGCCTGCGGCACGTCTCCCATGGCCGCCTGTTGAAGGATTACGTGGAGCGTATTTTCCGGCTGGCCGCGGACTGGCGCCGCGACTATGCCGACTACAAACGGCGCAACCGTCTGATCGACTTCAACGATATGGAGCGTTACTCGGTGCAGCTGCTCGACCTGGAGGAGGTGGCCCGCGACATTCGCAAATCGACCCGGCTGGTGCTGGTCGACGAGTTTCAGGACTGCAGCCCGATCGAGATCCGCCTCTTCGACCGTTTGTCGGAGATCGTCGAAGAGTCGGTCTGGGTCGGCGATACGAAGCAGTCGATCTACGGCTTCCGCGGAAGCAATGCCGAAATGATTGAGACTGTCACGCAGCAGTTCTCCGAGGATGCTGCGCAGCCGAATGCTGCGGGGTGTTTCCGCACCAGCCTCCCGAAGAGTTATCGTTCGCGCGAAAAGCTGGTTCGGGCGGCCAATGCCGTCTTTACGCCGATTTTCGGCCCTGCGGCCGCTTTGGAACCCCATCACGGGGAGGAGGGCGTTGAGTCCGTTCCGCCGCTCGAACTCTGGCAGGTCGGGGGTGACTTCTTCGAGGGCGTGGCCGACGGAGTTGAGGCGCTGATTCGGCTGGGGGTGGCTCCGGGTGATATTGCGATCCTTGCCCGACGCAATGACCAGGTCGATGCGCTGGCCGGCTCGCTGCGCAACCGGGGAATCCCCGTGGCAACCGCCGAAACGGCCATCGGCGACTACCTCGAGGTGCAGCTGCTCGTGGCGTTGCTCAACTACGCGGTGTTGCACGATGATTTTTCAAAGGCTGCCATTCTTGCCCTGCTGGCCGACTGCCCGGTCGACGAGTTGCTCGAACGACGACTGGACTATCTGGCCGATCCGGGCGATAGCCGCTGGCTGGAGGAGGATGACCTCTTCCGGAAGATCGACCGGGTGATCGACCGCAACCGGCAGCAGTCGATCTCCGGCTTTGTCGAGAGCCTGATCGTGGAGCTCGATTTCGAGAACCGGATCAACCGCTGGAGCGGCCCCGAAGCGGCTCGGCGCCGTGCCCATCTGGATTCGGTGCTGGCCCTGGCCGCGGACTACGAAACACAGGCCGCACAGACCGGCGGGGCATCGCTGGGCGGCTTTGCCCGTTGCCTCGAACAGGGACAGATGACCGAGCGGCCTTTCGAGAAGGATCCCTGGGCCGTCAGCGTGCTGAGCTACCACAAATCCAAGGGGCTCGAGTGGAAGCACGTCATCCTGACCGGTCTGGAGCGGGATTATCGCAAAAGGCTTTTTGCGCAGGATCTGTTCGAGGTGCAGCTCCACCGCGCGGCCGATTCGGACGGCGGGGATGCCCGTCGGCTCATTTCGCTCTTTCCGAACCTCTTCGGAGCGTCGAGCGTGCCCCGGTGCCTCGAAGATCAGCTGCGCGAACTGCTGCACTACGAAGCTGCCGATCGTCGGGTCGGTCGGGAAGAGGCCCGGCTGCTCTATGTCGGCTTCACCCGGGCCCGGGATCAGCTGATTGCCGTGCAGCCGTTGAAAAGCGCGAGAAACGGAACGACGACTCCCCAGTCGCTCGAGTGGCTGATTCAGGTGGGGGCCGCAACGAACGAGCGCATGTGGCACGCCTGGAATGAGCCGATTCCGATTCGGCCGTTTGTCGGCGCGGCGGCCTCCCGCACGGCGGTGGAACCTCCGACGGCTGAACGGTATCTTCGTCCGGAGCCGCCGGTCCAAACGCCGGAACTCCGGTATCTGCAGCCGAGCCAGCTCGCCGCCGATCCGAACCGGAAGCCCGAGGTCACGCTGGTTGCCGATCGCGGGGCCCGGATCGAACTGCGGGCCGGAGCCGAGACTCCGATGGCCGAGATCGGTACGACGCTTCACAACATCCTGGCGCTCTGCAGCCCCGGATCGGAGAACGTGACCGGGCGTGCCCGACAGATACTTGGCCGGCATGGCATGGAGACGGTCGTTCCCCATCCGGAGCAGATCGGGGCCATGGCTGAATGGTTGTTCGGATGGCTAGAGCGGGAGTATGGTCCGGCTCGCAAGATCTGGCATGAGCGACCGATCCGCATGTGGTGCAACGGGCAGGAGCTGAACGGCTCGATTGATCTGGTCTGGGAGACGGACCACGGATGTGTAGTAGTCGACTTCAAGAGTTTCCCGGGCACTCGGGAGGCGGTCACCAACCCTTCGGGCGAGCACTTCGCCGGGCGTTACGCACCGCAACTGACGGCCTATCGTCGGGTGCTGGAGGCTGCCGGAGAGCAGGTGCGGGATACGCTTGTCTGCTACGTCGTGCAGGGGTGTCTGGTGCGGGTGTGAACGTCAGAAGGGAGTGGAAAAAGATGATTATCTCACAAAAATACCACCTTGTGTCGGCGGATGCAGGCCAGACGATCGTTGCCCCGTTGGTTGACGGGCAGAATCACGTCGTAACGGAGTGGTTGCGCCCATCCGCCCTGCCGGTTGAGCAATCCGTAGCGGCCTCGGCGGCTGATGATATTGAATTGAGAGAAGTGGTTGGTCAACAGATCGTATCGTGGAGGAATGATGGTGCGGCCCTCGAAATCCATCAGACCGTATCTCCCGTTGCGTCGGATGCGCAACAGGGTGTCGCCATAAGGAGCCGCACGGTCACAATCCAAACGAATGAGTTGTCCGCTGCGGATGCGCAACAGTGCGTACCCCTCGCCGTCGCGTACCAATGCCCGGTCCGTATCATCCAGCAGCCAGGCTTCGTCCCAATACGCCTTCGTAAGATGGCATCCGCCCGAGGTCTGAAATCCTGTCTTGCCATTTTTGTAGTAGTATCTGATTCCCATATACTCTGCCTTTTCGACAAAGTAAAAGCCCTGCTGTGCGGAATGGCGGCACAGCAGGGCTGAATCTGGAGAAAAGAGGCTTACAACTCGATCGGTTCATTGTCCTGCGGACAGCGGATTGTCCGGTCGGGGAAGAGCGTGGCGAAACGTTCCGGAACGGCGGTATGGATCGGGATCAACAGCCCGGGATCGACATGTCGGACAATCGACTGCAGCGATTTCGCATCGGCATGGCCGCTGGTATGGATGTGCGGATTGGTAAAACCCCGCTCCCGGATCCAATCCATGAATTCGGGCTCGTCTTTTTCATACCCCTCCCAGATCGAGGTAACTACGACCGATGGCGTGTGGCTGTACTTCTGCATGTAGTACAGCATGGAAGGGCGGATGAGCCAGGCATATTTGCCCGGATTGCGTCCGATGTCTTTCGTGTCGACCGTCGAAAGTGCCTTCAGACGCTCCACAATCTCCGGATCTCCGGCCTCTTCGAGCCGTTTCAATTGGGCGGGCAAACAGAAATACCGGAAAACATCGTGTCCCTCGAACGGAGAGAGCGGCGACGGAATCGACGACTTGAAACGGTGGACCGCTTCCAGCACATAGGCGACGTAGGTATCCACAATCAGCTTGCGCGAACAGACGAGCGCCGCCTTGTAGATCTGGACGATCCGGTCGATGTTCTGCCCCGAGCACCAGATGTAGTGCAGCTTGTCGGCATCGGTGCGGAACTGCTCCTTGAAACGTTCGCAAATCTCCGCTTCGCTCATACACTCCTTTTCGGTGGCCAGGTTGGTCCCCTCGAGCAGCAGGCAGTCGACCTTCCGGGGCAGGTTGTGATAGAGAAAACCTTTCACCCCGTGGCGGCGAATGTCTCCGCTGTAGAGGATTCGCCGGCCTTCGGCTTCGATCAGGAAGGCGCAGGCATCATAGGCCGCATGGTCGACCGTGTAGGGCGTGATGCGGATATCGTCCACGATTATCGGCTCGAACTTCCGGTCGTCAGCCTCCTTGGAGAGGACGTTGATATGGTGCAGATAGTCGGCATCGCCGCGTCCATGAATCACCTCGGTGACGTGCATCATGGCCGCTGTCCCGGCCGTAGCGTAGATGGCCACATCCCGGTGCGTATCGGGCAGCAGGCCGTGGTGATCGGCATGGTAGTGGCTGATGAAGATGGCATCGGCTTCCTGCGCCCATTCGAGGGCCTCGCGGCGGATTTGCTCCTGCTGCTCCTGGGACCGGGAGTCGAAATCGAGCGGCAGACCCAGATCGAGCAGGATTTTTGCCTGCGGGGTCCGTATCTCGACACAACTGCCCCCGATTTCGTGTGTTCCGCGGTGGATGGTGATGGTCATAGCAATTTTACCGTAATGCGAGGCTTGTACATTTGAACCGACAGGAGTATGCGCGATTCCTGATTTGTCTTATTGATAAAATCAATGACCCTATTATCAATATACGGATGTAATTTATCCGTTAATAAAACCCCGTGAAGTTTGGAAATCCCGGCTTGAGCCAAATCATAAACCCGATTCAAATCCCGAATCGTATTGCTCTTTCCCGATGGATCATAAGCTATTTTCCGCGTGAAGAACAAGTCCTCCATGATCCACAGATAAAACAGAATTTCGGATAAAATTCCGACTTTGCTGTTGTTGAATTTGAGCTCGAAAATCCAAAATTCATCCTTTCTGATTCCCCACAGGTCAATAGCGCCTTTATTCCCCGGAAAAATCGAACTGTTTTGCGATATGCTGTCCATGAAAAGACCGACAGGCAATTGATGGTTGAATGAGTCGAACTGAATCCCCTTGTAAAACTGTTTTTCGTCCATGAAGGCTCTTTCGAAGAAGGCCTCTGTCTTTTCCTTGAGGTCCGTTTGCTTCCCGGCAACCCTCGGCTGGTTTAAAACCAGTTTGACATCTTTGTATCTGTTTCGGAATGCTGCAAGCTCTTGATGATTGTCCGAAGCAACCGAAAACCAGTTGAAATGCTGTTGCATTTTGATTACCCGATACAAAAATCGATTATAATGTGTGTTTTGATCTTTTTCGTCTGGAATCAGCCACGAAAGTTCGACTTGTTTTATTTTATCTTGCATGGGTGCATAAATACAAAAGATCCATCCCTCAAAAGCAGATGAGTCTTGTTGCATGTTATCGCACACGGATGAGGCTTCTATTCCGATGTAGAGTATGTCCTTGTTTTCGTCCAGATTGATATCCAGTTTGGAAGGAAAAAGACGAAATCCAAGTTGCTTTTTTAAAGTTTGTGCATCCATAAAGCTTTATTTTAAGGTCCTATACAAAGTTAAAGGTAAAATGGAAAAAGGCAAACATGTTGCCGGTTTAAAGATGTTGTAGAAGGTTGATCGCCTCTTCGAACGGCAGTGCATCGTCCTTCGGCAGATCCCGATACTGGCCGGCGATACGCGTGATCGGTGAGGCAAGGCGCCCGAAACTGCCTTCGTCGACGTGACGTTGTTGGTAGCCGCATGCGGTGCATGTGGCCGAATGGCTGCTGCGGCCGCTTAACGGTGACCCCGAGAAGGAGAAGATCAGCATCTGTCCGCCGCATTTCGGGCATACGCGCGTGTAGCGCTCCTCGTATTCGGTCCATGCCCGGACCACCACGCCCAGCGGATAGGGCCCCGAATCCCTCATCGATACATAGGCCATGCGGATGCGCATCGGAGTGCGGACCCCGAAGAGTTGCGGATCGGCAAGAATCCGTTCACGCTGGCGCCAGATAAGCGGCACCGATTCGGCAAAGAGATCCTGGAGCCGTTGCTCTTCCCGCTTCTGTCGCTCTCGGCGGATCGGTTCAAACCAGGCCCGGACGAGTGATTCGGGGACGAGCAGTTTCCCTGCTTGCGCATCGATATGCAATCCGTTGTCTATGATTAACGATTCGTCGATCCGGAGTTGCAATCCCTCGACATTCCGCAGTGTGTAGTTTCGGCCCTGTTGGTCGATAATGGCAATCGGGATGACGGCCTCTGCTGTTTTCGGAGCATCGGCCCGCTGGCCGAACGTCCGGAACGAAGTCGCTGTTTTTTGAGTGTATTGTTTTTTCTTGTCAGTCATGGTCTTCGCCGTTTAAAATCTGGATGGCCCGTTCGGCATCCGCACGGGTAATGCCGATGCGGGGATCGGTTTGAATGAAATGCGGTCGCTGTTCCGGTCGGATATCCGCTTCATCGTCAAAAATCACATAGCGGTATGGCTTCGAAGCGTGCTCTTTCAGCCAACCGCGTATCTCCTCGCCCTTGGCGGCTCCGGCCGTCTCTCCGGCGGACATCGGGAAGTTGGCATGCAGCGATTGACCGGTTATGCCGATCAGCTGCCCCGGCAGAGCCCGCTCATGCCACATGTCTTTCATTCGCTCCTCTCCCTCGAGGCGCCATGACGAGGAGATGACCACCTCGGCGCCGGTTGCATCGATAATCCGCCGCAGGTTCTCCACCGCCTCAGGGTCGAACAGATAACCGTAGCGGTCCGAAACCGGAAGCCCGTTCCTGCGCCGTTCGGCAATGTAACGCTCGGTATTCATCACGCCGTCGAAATCGAGAAAGATCACTTTCTGGACGTTGTGATCGTAGAGAGCACCGAGGTCCCCGATGATGCGCCGCATCTCCTCCCGTACATTGTCCGGCAAGAGCACCTCAAAGTTGCAGTGGCAGTTTAACATGGCCTGGTAAAACTCCGGCGTCGGTGCCACGTGAAATTCGAAAATGGCATAGTCGTCATGCGTCTCGACCTCCTGCTGCGAAGCGTGGAGGGGCAGCGTGCGGAGATACTTGACGCCGTCGCCCGCAACCCGGACACGGATTGTGCAGGGACAGATGTCGTCATAGACCGCCACGCCGAAGGCCCCGGCCAGGTAGCCGGCCGGATCCAGCTCCTTGGGCGGCGTAAAGCGATCGTCGATCACGCGGATCTTCACCATGCGGTCCAGTGCATAGAGCTTGGTCTTCGCATTGTCGGGCTTGTCGGCGTAGAGGTACCAGCGCCGGTCGCGGAGCTTGACGAAAAGCGGCCGAAGACGGAGGTCGAAGGCCTCGTCCCCCGTGAAGGGCTGATAGGTAACGACCACCTGCCGGTTCTCGCGCATGGCGTCGAGCAGTTCGGGAAGATGCCCCCGGGCCGAGGGAACCTCCTCGACCAGCACGCGGTTATGCAGCGTGTGGGCCTCGCGCAGCGACTGCCCGACGGCAAAACTATCGAGCAACCAGTTTGTGATGTTGTGCGAGTTGAGATCCTCGCTGTTGGCAATGGAGTAACGGTTGGTGTGTTCGTCGCAGACAATCGAGAGGTCGAACAGTTCTTCGACCGCGTCGCGGTGGGAGTGGAAGGTCCGCCGTGCCAGCGGACGGCCGTCATAGAGCGCGCTGCGCTGCCAGCGGGTGCGGATCTCGGCCAGCGTGATGGGGCCATAGCGATGAATCGTGTCGGCCAGCCAGATGTACCTTTTGAAGAGATTGGATGCCATGGTGTTTGTCTTTTTCTGGTACAAAGGTAGCAAGAGTATGTGCTGAAATCATGCATATAGTCGGAGTTTTCATATTTGCCGCTGATTTTTTCTCAAAAAGAGCGCGTGCGCCGGATTCTGGCAGATTGGCTATTGAACTTTGCTTGAGTAGAGCATAAAAGAAGATATTGAATACAGTAAGGTATGACCCGATATTCGTTTGCGAACAATCTGCAGCCGGGTCATGCCTTTTTACGGGAGAATCGGTTTTGTGATGGAGTTGCATAAACCGTTGAAAATCAAAGGTAGCTTGTGTTCTGAGCTTCTCGCTCAAATTTGTTACGGCGTTCGGGCGTCCAATCCCGAAGATCCCAGACAACAATCGGAAGACTGACAAACATGGGGGAATCTTCGTTATCCGTTGTATGCTTAACGGGAGAGGAGGTTGGAGCCTTAGATATTAGATTTTCCTATTGTAGCATTTTGCTATCGGATGGAGTTTTTGCCGCAAAAATCAGCGGCCGTTGGCGGTTTTCCGATTTAATTTCCTATTTTTGTAAATGGTTTCGTGCCTCTGCGGACAGAGCCAGACATATTTACGAACGTTTCGTTACGTTTTCTTTCACGCTCAAACTTCGCAAACTTGACACATTGAAAGAGATGTAACTGGACGCCTCGTGGACGCATGTATTGTGCCCGCAGGCCTTTGGCTTGCTATGTGCATGATACACGTTTCGCGTGGGCTGTCCGTGTTACTTGTTTCAATGTGGGGCAGCGAAGGCCTGAGCGTGGGATAAGTCAATGCGGCAACCCACGTTTTTTATGGCTTTCGATTACGACTACACGGGCAACCTTGCCCTGCTCGACCGCCGGAAGGTCGCCTTCTTCGCTTCACGCGTCGTCTCTCCGGCTGTCGAGGAACAAGCCTTGCGCTGGGCCAAGGCGTGTTGCGCAACCGACCGTGTCGTAATCAGCGGTTTCCAGTCGCCGCTCGAAAAATCCGTCTTTGAACTCCTGCTGAAAGCCCGCCACCCGGTAATCTGGGCCTTGGGACGAACTCTCTACCGTCGCTACCCTCCTGCCGTCGAAGAGGCCTTGGCCGAGCAGCGCATCTTGATCTTTGCCGTCCGCAACGCCCGCCGGACCGGTTGGCAAACGGCCCAAACCCGCAACTACACCATCGCCACAATGGCCGAAGAGAGTGTCTATGCCCTCCGCTCGGACCGCCGCCCCAGCTCGCTCGATGTCCTCTGCGGGCTGGAACTGGGGCGCAAACCGGTACGTTGTTTCCCGCAATAAATCGTCGTTTGAGCCGGAATTTCCCCGAAAAACCGGAACTAAACCCGGTTCTGAATGATCGAGATTTTGCATCTTCAACCGCCGAAAATCGGTCGAAAACGGGCTGTTTTGAAGTCTGATTCGGGCGATTAACCGCCACTTTTCCTCGCCAAAATGACCGGATCTTCCCTGTTTTCTGGCGAAGGGGGCTCGAAAATCCTTCGCCGGCCAAATTTCGGGTCGGGCCACGGTGGCCCCGGTAAAAAACGACGACTTCGGAGGAGTTTTCCACCCCCTTGCGGGCAAGCTGTTTTCTGTTACGAAATCTATTTCGCGTAACGGAAAACACAGCTTGCCGGGGGCAAAACATATAATGTTTCTGACCCCCCAAAAACGGGTCGAATATCACGTCCCGTTCCCACTTGTTCGCCGGCCAATCTGAAGAGGCGAACCGTCCGGTCCCGAAGCTGACATCGGGAACAAAACTGCACCAAAACGGAATGAATAAATCTTGAACTCAATCCATCATGAGATAGTGATGCCAGGAAATCAATACGGATTGAAGTCTTGGCATCTTGATATCCAGACGTCATGAGTACCTGATGTCCCAAAATCAAAAGCTCTTGGACTCGTAAGCTCCAGAGGTCATGAAGTCCAGATCTCAGGAGTTCTTGACGTCCGGGCCTCATGAAGTCCTGAAATCTGGAGCTTAGACCCTGTTGAGGTCTTGGACTCATGGCTTCATGATCTTCTGGCGTCATGTTCTCTTGACCTCAAGAGCCCTTGAAGTCTTGTTTCCCGGAGTTCATGATACCTTGGGTTACGGATCTCTTGTCCCCTTGATCTATTGATGTCTGTAGGGGACTTTATGTTGAGGACGCAGAGGTATTAGGGTTGCTGCCACCTCCCTTGTCGGACTGGCAATCTCCTTCTTCAGTCCGCCCAAAAGCAAAATGTCAGATTTTCTTTTTGGCACGCCAAAGGAATGTCTTCCAATACGCTATTTGGACTCTCACCGACGCCAACCTGTGCCACACCGACGCCAACCACTGCCATAGAACGCGAATGGTGGAGAAAACGCCTCCGCTACCTCTATATTCGCTCTCGAAACCATAAAAGCCAATCATTATGCAAGAACAGAAGAATGAACTTCGGGGCGACAGCCGAACGGTGTCCCTCGATTCCGGGACTTTATCGAGAAAAGTCTCCAACTATGAGCGCCTCTTCCTGCAGCCGGTCAAGACCGCAGCTCTCCACGGCAAGGCCATTTATGTCCGTCCGGAGTTTCACCAACGGATCCAGCGAATCGTGCGACTCCTCGACAACGACAAAATCTCGATGTACAGCTATCTGGACCGCGTGCTGGAACACCACTTCGCAACCTTCGACGAGGAGATTACAGTCTGGTGTCGCAATCGGCTCCAGTCGCTTTCCCGGGATCTTAAAACGACTCTGCCATGGGAATAGTCAATGTAGAATCCCGGACCTTTGAGCGGATGCTCACGCGGTTCGAGGAGTTCGCCCGACGGATGGACGCGCTCTGCCATGCGCACCGTATCGGCGAGCCGGAGCCGTGGCTGGACAACCAGCAGGTCTGCCTGCTGCTGAACATCTCCAAACGGACGTTGCAGACCCTTCGCGGCAACGGGTCTCTCTCCTACACGCAGATCAACCACAAGATCTACTACCGGGCCGAAGATGTACGGTCGTTCCTTGCGGTGCTGGAAGCGCGACGCAGGCACGAGCAGAAGCGCAGAAACGGGGTATAAACGGCGGGGTCCGGATCGTGGCACTCGTAGTGGTGTCAGGCCGGATCTCGCATCAAACAGACGGAAAATGGGCAATGAATTGATTACGGAGCATGACGAGCGGATCCGCTCGTACTTCCAAGCGCTGGAGCGTCTTTCCAAAGCGTTGGAGACGTTGTTTTCGAAGCGCAAGTCTTCGTTGGACGGCGAGAGCTTCTATACGGACGAGGAGCTTTCGCAGCGGCTGAAGATCAGCCGCCGGAGTTTGCAGGATTACCGCAACCAGGGACGGATTCCCTACATCAAGTTGGGCGGCAAGATTCTTTACCGCTCCTCGGATATCGAACGGATGCTGGAGGAGGGTTATCGCAACGAATTTCGGTAGACAAGGGGCAGAAATCTCACAACGTCGGCGTTCATAGTTTTTCTCCTTTTCATCGGTAGCATCTCCAAAAACGGGCCGGAGCGAATACGACAACCTTTTTCCCGGGGAGCATCTCCATCTGCGGAGGCTCCTGCCGGGAAAATCCCTCGGGGCGTGAGGTTGGCATTTCGCTCCGGCCCATTACCTTGCTGCCGGATGAAAAGGAGTGTCATGTGCCACCTATCGGGTATAATAGGGATGATTAAATATAAATTTATACCCGTAAGGGTATGAAATGAAAAATATTTGATATATTTGTACCCAAAGGGGTATAAATCATGAAACAGACATCACTATCAAACTCAGTCAAGTCGATGCGCCGACAATATCATCTGACACAGGTGGAACTTGCCGAGAAGTCCGGTGTGGGACTGCGTTTTATCCGCGAACTGGAGCAGGGCAAGCCGACACTTCGTCTTGACAAGGTCAACCAGATTCTGAATCTGTTTGGCTATGAGGTGGGAGCCGTACCGATGACTAAAACCGATGAATGATGAAACAAGCTGTTGTATTTTTTCAGGATCGACGGGCCGGCATCCTGATTGAAGACGAGAACGGTTATACATTCGTATACGATGCCGGTTATTTGGCTGCACCGGATGCGCAGGCTGTGAGTCTGACCCTTCCGTTGAGCGATCGTCCCTATCGGGATAAAGTGCTGTTCCCGTTTTTTGACGGGTTGATTCCCGAGGGCTGGTTGTTGGATATTGCCGAAAGGAACTGGAAAATCGATGCCCGCGATCGCATGGCCTTGCTTTTGGCCTGCTGTAAGGATTGTATCGGAGCTGTTGGAGTTCAACCCGTAATCACCAAGGAGGAGTAATCGATGGCGGTATGTTTGTATTGTTACGGGGAGTTGACCGTGGGTGAAAAGGATTTCCACAAGCGTTGTTCCCAAAAAATATTCGGGACGTCGTGTCCTCCCGAACTACCCTATACGCGCGAAAATCTGACAGATCTTGCCCGACAGGTAATTCGTAGCCAGACGACACTTACGGGGGTACAGGCAAAATTGTCGCTCGATATTCTCAAGGGTGGACGAAACGAGGTCGACCGTTTTACGATTGTCGGGCTGTGGGGACGGTATATTCTGAAACCTCCAACCGAACGATTCGCCCATTTGCCCGAGTTGGAAGATTTAACGATGCATTTGGCCGAACTGGCCAGAATAAGGGTCGTGCCTCATAGTCTGATTCGCTTTGCTGATGGCGAACTGTGCTATATCACACGCCGTATAGACCGCACTTCCCAGGGTGAGAAATTACCCATGGAAGATATGTGCCAGTTGACCGGGCGTCTGACCGAGCACAAATACAAAGGTTCGTACGAACAGATCGACAAGACCATCCGGAGATTCTCTGCAACCCCCTTGCTGGATCAGGTCAACTTTTGGGATCAGGTCGTGTTTTCGTGGATCACGGGGAATGCCGACATGCATCTGAAGAACTTCTCGCTTTATAGCGAGGTGCCGGGTAAACATCTGCTTACTCCGGCTTACGACATGCTCTCCACAGCGCTGGTCATGCCGGAGGATAACGAGGAGCTGGCGTTGACGCTCAATGGCAAGAAGCGGAAAATCCGGAAAGAGGATTTTATCGCTTCCATGCAGACTGCGGGTCTGGGCGACAAGGTTATAGAAAACATCTTACACAAGTTTCGGAAGTCACAGGATGTCTGGTTCGCATATATGGATCGATCATTCCTTCCGCGAGAGATGAAAGAGGAATACAAGGGGATCATCCGAAACAGGATCAGCCAACTGATATAGTAGATGGAAATATAAATATCTTGCATTATGGAGGTTACAAGAATTATTCATCCTATTGGACAAGGCGCATTTTATACAGAAAGAATATGTTCTAAGGATCAAATATATAATGTTGTTTATGATTGTGGATCTGGAATAAATAAAAACGCACCCAAAAGATTGATACAGGAGATTGCATCAGTCTTTACATCAAATGATGTAGTGGACATTTTATTCGTTTCCCATTTTGACAATGATCACATTAACGGAATTCGTGAGTTAAAAAAAAGGGTAAAAGAAATTAGAAATATAGTTGTTCCCCTTGTAGAGAAGAATGATTATTGGTTCTATTGTGTTGAAAATCAAAATTTCATAGCATTTTATGATTCACTTGAAGAAATAGCATCCCATGTATATAGGGTAAAGCCAAATATTAATGATGAAAGGGAACTTAATAATCAGCTTATTGATCTGACAGAGAGGGAAGGCGGTATTATCAACGGAGGTGCAAAATTTAAGTGGGCGACTATTGATTGGTGCTATATCCCATTTAATTATGATCAAAAAGTTCGGCTTGAAAAGTTAAAGGCTGAATTAGCAGGACAAGGTGTGCCTGTAGATATTTTCACACAAGATTTGAGTACGATCTGGGGCTATCTAGATAAAATTAAGAAAGCCTATAAAAAAGTGATTCCAGATGGAGCCAACAAAACGTCTCTTATCGTCTATTCAGGAGGATTAACCAGCAGATACATAATGCGTCAATATCAATATTGTATGCGTCCGCGTTTCTGTTGTGAGTTTTGTCGCCATCCTTTTTTGAGACCTGAAGGTTGTCTGTATTTTGGAGACAATGATGTAAATCAAGGGCTTCTATTAGCTGATTTGAAAAATGCACTTAACCAGGTAATTGATCGAATTGGAACAATTCAAATTCCACATCATGGTGCATTAAAGAATTTTAATGTAGGTATTTTTGATATCAATAAAAATCAGAAATCATTTTTTGTATCTTTTGGTATACACAATACATATGGTCATCCTTCAATGAGGGTAATAGACGATGTAGTGAGATCCGGTTCGTGCTTATTTGAGGTAACAGAAAATAGAGGTAGTGGTTATATGCAGTTGATATACTGATAATCTAATTATGTCCGTATTATGGAACAGCCCGGAGATAAGAATCTCCGGGCTGTTTTGCAAATAGAGCAGGGCGTATCCCGCTATCCCAGCTTGGCGATGGCTCTCTCCACCTGCATCATGTCCCGGAGGATGGAGCTGTCGAGAACCCGGGCATAGTGCTGCGTCATCTTGATGTTGGAGTGCCCCAGCATCTTGGCCACATTCTCCAGACTGACGCCGTTGGCCAGGCAGACCGAGGTTGCATACGAGTGTCTGGCGCAATGCGTGGTCAGATTCTTGCGGATCATGCAGATGTCGGCAATCTCCTTCAGATAGCTGTTCATCTTCTGGTTGCATGGAACCGGCAGCAATACGCCCTTCTTCCGGCAGGTGGGGTGGTCGGCATACTTGCGCAGAATCTCCTGCGGAATATCCAGCAGCGGGATGTTGCACATGTTTTTTGTCTTCTGACGGGGTTTGCGGATCCAGAGATTTCCGTTGTTGTCCCGGACGATATGCTCCGGGGCTAACTGCTGCACGTCGATGAAGGCCAGCCCCGTGAAGGCAGCGAAGATGAAGACGTCGCGGACCAGCGTCAACCGCTCCAGCGGAAACTCCTTGTGGTAGATGGTCTGCAACTCGTCCATCGTCAGAAACTCCCGGACAACCTCCTTCTCGTGAAAACGAATCCCGAGGAAGGGGTCCTTCGCCATCCAGTCATTGGCGCAGGCCAGATTGGTAATCTTTTTCAAACACTTCATGTAGCGGATGACGGTATTCTGCTGGCATCCCTTCTCCGTCTTCAGATAGAAGGCAAAGGCGCGGACCAGCTCGCCGTTGACCTCCGTGAGGGGCAGATCCTCCTTCCCGTAGCGCTGGCGGATCAACTCGGCCAGATAACGCCGGCAACTCTCGTAACGGCGGACCGTAATCAGCGCATAATCCGTGCCGACCAGCGCCCGGCACTGGTCGTTGTGCTCCTGCATGGTTCCCAACAGCGTGCGGACCTCTTCCGGCTTCTCCTGCCCGAAGAAGAGCTCCTGCAGCAGGTGGGCCGTGACGGGGCGGTTCTGCTGCTCCAGTTCGCAAAAGATTTGATACAGCTTGATGCGGGCCTCCTCGATATAGGTGTTCAGGTCGCAGGCGCGGCGGCTCTTGCCGCGGGCCGTCTCCTTGGCCTGACTCCACAGGGCAGGGTCGATGCTCTTGCGGATGTTGTTCTCGACGCGCGTCCCGTTGACGGTGATGCGCATGCAAACGGAGGCCTCTCCGTTTTTCAGCAGCCTGGTCTTCTTGAGGAAGAACAGCACGCGAAACGAATCTCTTTTCATGGTTCCTACTTGCTCTTTAACTGGTTCGACAAATGTAGGAAATCCGACCCGATTTAGCGTCATGCAAAATGTTGCAGTTCAGCGAGAAATGCACAAATTCGGTGGAGATAAATGGGGTGGTTTTCATCTCCACCGATTGCTCCATCAAAAGGTGTCGAAAACCGCTGTTTTTTGCTCCGCCGACAAAAAGAGAAAACCCTGATTTCGTTTGGAAATCAGGGTTTTGCAACTTTTTGCTTCTCTTCAAAGTGGTACCACCAGGAATCGAACCGGGGACACAAGGATTTTCAGTCCTTTGCTCTACCAACTGAGCTATGGCACCATCCTATTGAGTTATAAAACTCTGTTACAAATGATTACGAAACTCGATCTTTTTCTCTGACACCCGACCTTTTCAGTTCGGTTTACAACATGGTTTACACAGTCGTTTTTGCAAAGAACGATACCTATTTCGGTTTCATTGCGAGTGCAAAGGTAAGCAAATTTCTCAAACTTGCAAAAGTTTCCTCGAAAATTTACAACTTTTCTGCCCTCAAACAATCATACAGCCGCGATTAGAACCGCTTTCTATCCAACATCAACCTTTTCGCAAGTCATTTCAAAACCATCCAGAACCGTTCGGGCAAGTAGATATTCTTCACCTCTCTTGCCTGTTCAAACAGCGGGGCAATCTCGGACGGACTAAACCCTGCTATTCCGCAACCGATTTCCGTTACCAAAAATTTCAGTTGTGGATGTTGCTTTGCAAACTTGATAAACTCGTCCACATAGGGCTGGATTGTTTCCACTCCGCCCTGCATGGTCGGTATGGCATAACTCTGCCCCTGCAATCCGACACCTTGTCCCCAGACAGCCCCGAATTTCTGATATGCCAACCGTGCAGCACCCCCGCCGTGCATACCTGCAAGGTTGCTACCGAACACGAAGATTTCGTCGGGTTGGAGTTTAGTGATGTAATTGGGTGATTTTTGCATGGCTGTTTATTTACTCAAATGTCGAAATTATTTGATAAGATTGCAAATTCCACTAAAGAAAAAATCCCCGACCGTATGGCCGAGGATTAGCATTGTAGTTCTTCATATTTTGGTGACATAATTTCAAAAAATTCATTTTATATACCCCTTGAAAAATATGTCACTCAAAGAAATAGCCTATTGCTTGCGGTTTTAGGAATTGCCTAATTTCAGAAAACTTTACTGTATATCGAAACTCGCCATCAACTCCAAAGCCTATTTCGTATGGATTAAATATGAATATCAGTCCTTTGGGTAATAATATTAAGTTGTTCAGGTGCTTAATGGGCTCATATCTCTGCTTGCCCTTATCATCTTTACGTGTTTCCAAAAGTCCAATCAATTTGGATTGAGCAGGTTTACTAAACAAAGAATCAATCGTTATTCTGTTTCCCGTCAATAAACTGTAGCAGTAAGAATAAGACCGTGTTCCATCTCCACATCCTACGATTTGATTATGATATATTATGTAGTCCAATGTTTTATTGTTTACAATTTTTACGGCGGAGTATCTATACAAATAAGTTTTAATTCGCAATCCAATCCACATATTTCCAAAGGAGTTCTCCAATAATACCTTACATGATTCATCCAATGGTGATATTGCATTGGTCTCAAAAAATTTCTTCGTAATATCCTCTCGAATATGTTGTGCTATGCTGTCTGTCCCATTTGGATATACGAATTGAAGCATGAGATCAGTTCCCGCCATTCCATCTTTATAGGCCCAACCATAGCGTTTTACCCAAATCGTATCTAATGCTATTTTTTGTGCATAGATAGCATATTGTCCAAAGAACAATAATATCAATACGGTATATTTTTTCATCTTCTTGTGACGCAATTATGAAATGTTCAGTTTATATACCCCTTGAAAAATGTGTCACTTAATCTTTACCGACTTTTCAATCTCTTTATACCAACTTATTTCATCATCCCATTCAAGAGTTCTAATAATTACATAACCTTTTCTATCGGGGTCTATCCTTACTAAATCGGGGTCGTTCCCATTCTCTTCACCATAAAAGCTATCGTGTGTATATAGATTTACTATTTCTTTCCATTTGCCTCCACGAAGTGAGTATACGCAATACATTCCAAAGCGTGAAACAGCTCTTGTGAAAAAGCCTATTTCATCCGTACCATCGCGATTCAAATCACCCTCGTTGGTTAAGCGCTCAATCTGAAATTCAGTTTCTATGGCAGGAATTGTTGGATTGCTGAATGTTATATTGTTGAGTTTCCCATCATCTACTTCATCAAGGCAGTAATATTCGGATGGATTCGATTCGCTGTAAGCATATTCGATCTTTCCATCACCGTTAAAATCCCCTTGTATAGTATCTCGCTCATAACTATCTCCTATAATCGAATCGGTTTGTTCAGTTTGCCTTATTCTATTTTCTACAACTATATTCGCTGGATTCCTATTCCCACACCCTACAATCAGCAGGGCGAATATGGGGAGTAAATTGGTTTTCATTTTAGTATTCCCATATCTTTGACTCTTCGTCATAGGTTAGATTAAATCTTTTTAAAGTGTCTCGCGTCGGCGAAATAATTGAGACTGCTATGCCTGCTCCATGCCAATCACAATCAATAATTCTACTGAAAATGTATTTTTGTGTTCGAAAATTGAATTTATAAATATCAACCTCAGCATATCCACCACCACCACTTAATATGTTAAATATCTCCTTTCGTTGAGTATTAATGCCAAAATAATGTTGGTCTATACCTTGAAATGGCTGAGGTAATCGAGAAATAATATTAACAGGTTTATCATTTATAATCTTATAAATAGCAGTAAACACGCCCACACCTCGTTGGCTTATATTCGGGATTACATCTGTAAGTATTTCTGCTTGCCCGTCGAAATCAACATCCATAAAACAAAATAATTCATGGTTGGATATGTAGATATTAGGGGCTGCAACTCGAGGTTCTTCATAGTCTACATATACACTATCTTTATCGTGAGAAGGGTCATAATGTAATCTGCTTAATTTACCGCCATATATTGTAAATGATTTATTCGTGTTTTCGCTTGTGAAAGTCAAATCAATATCATAATCATCATAAGGGATCTGTAAATAATAGGCCCCTCTTCTTTCTCCATTGCTTATTGTATCTCGTGTAATTACCCCTTTTACTTTATAGCCACATATTGGCTGTTTGTAAAAGCAGTAAAAGGTATTGATTGATTTTGTCTTTAAATTGTATTTTAAGTCTTCTACCCTCCACTTTATAAACTCCTTTGCGTCCTCATACCGATTATTATCATCCATTGGCAACTGTTCAAACACCTCTGCGGACTTTTGCATCATCTTAATAGCATTGTCTAAATCTCCTACACGTTCGTATAAATGTGCCTTTTCAAAATAGGTCATTGCTGTCATTTGGCTGACCTTTCCATATTCCTGTTCTGCATATTCCAGCATATTATCGTATAGGTGCTGTGCATTGTCTACTTGCCCTGCAACCAAATAATCAGAAATAAGGTTGAGCATCATTTCCTCTTTCATGGCAGGATTGGAATATTGCCGAGCAACTGAATCAGCTTGCGTTTTCCGCACAAAGGCGTTCAACACGCTATCGCCGCCTATTGTTCCCGTATTGAAATTCTGCACAATGTCATTGAGCATTTCATCATAAGTTTGCTGTGGACAGTGATTGCCACACCCGACAATCAGCAGAGCGAATATGGGGAGCAAGTAGTTTTTCATCGTTCGTTTTCTTTTTTGCAAAACAATCCTTTGATTTTGTGCCAAGCATAGTATTGCCATTGCCAACGCATCAGACAACTCGTGTTGTTTTCAATGGTCTGACGGTTGAGATTCAGTCGCGCTCCACCTTTCTCTATCCATATCGTATCTCGCGTTTCGGGCTGAATCAATAAATCGCCATGACGCTCATAATAAACTTTCAAATAGTGTTCGGGAAAGGTGTAAACCGAATCTTGCGGAATAAGTACATCGCAACAGTAAGTATTTCCAACAGCATATATCGGAGCATATTTATATGTGTCCCCCATTTTACGGAAACCCATATATAGTTTATCAGCCTGTTGCTCTGAAAAATAAATATTAGGCATCGCGGCTACGAAGTCCAATATAAGAATGGCAGTCCAAATCCATACTTTTCCAAACTTGGCAAAGTTCGGAACGTCTGTCGATTTAAGAAATATCGGCAGAACAGAAGCCAGTAATATGAATCCGAGACATAAGAATAATCTGGCCATTAGGTAATTGGATAATATGGAATCATTTTCGCCAATACCAAGAACTGATATATCATCCGTTTTATACCAGAATATAAGCCCTGCAAATACAAACAAATATGTCCCTATTGTAATTAGCTGTATTGGCTTAGCCAATTTATAGATATTAAACCATATAATAGCCAATGCAACAGCAAACATCCAAACACCATCAATCGTGTTGTGCATTTCCAACGATGGCCAAATAAGAAATAAAACACGGTAAAGCACCCAATAGGCAATCGGGCTGACAACAATATAGAGCGTTCTTACAAGTATGCTTTTAAGCGTGGAATTGAGGGTCATGGATTCGTTATTGAGTGGGTTAATTCATTTATAGAACAGGTGACGTATTTTGCAAAAATCTCTAATATATACCCCTTAAAAAATATGTCACCAACGAACCAATAAACTTTCTCCAACGAATCGCTCGATTGGAGAAAGTCTATTGATGTCCCTTATTTTACTTTTGTTTGATAATCAATTTTGAATTGATATTATCAATAGTTACCGTTCCGAAACGTTCCAAAACAGTCTGGCCGAGTAATAGCGGAGCCTGCTGATTATGGACAACCGAAGCATCAACATTACGCAGAATGGCATCGCCAATCTTGATTTCACGCAGACGGATTGTTGTGCCCTCGTGAATCTCGCCAGTTGCTACGCTGTAATATTCTTTGCCCTTAATATCGTCTGATTTTAAATAGCCATTTTTAAGCATGAAATTAGCTTCCACCGAGGAGATTGTAACCGTACTTGCTCCCGTATCGAAAAAGAATTTTAAAGGCAATTCATTAATCGTACAGGGTATTTCATAAAGTCCGCTATGCATCTTTTTCATCTGTATCTCGGAAATCGTTTCAATCTTATCCTTTGCCTGTTCATCATCGGCTTCTATTCGAATAGGTTTTGCCTTATATTCTTCAATTAGATGCTTAAATTCGGGCAGTTCCCGAATTGCATCCATATCGTCATCATGTTCGATATGTGCAAACGAGCGATAACCATTTTCAAAGGCTTTGCGAAGTGCCGCAACAGATTCGTTCAATCGTCCCATGCGCGCCAACAGACATGATTTATCGTAATATCCGCCGCTTCTTGTTGAATCAGCGGCAATGATTTTATCCATCCATTCGAGGGCTTCGGCATCCCGTCCTAAAAAGTGGAGAGCATATTGGCGGCAACTGCCACTTCGGGCAACGGTATCTTGTCTTATTACCTCATTGAAATCGGTATTGGCTTTCTCTTTTTTTCCACGTTTCAGATACAATTCACCTCGTGTTAAAAAAATATAAGGATAACTTTTATCGACATCAATTCCCGCATTGTAATCTTTCATTGCCGAATCATCATCGCCCGATAACTCATAGCACCAGCCGCGCTTATAATAGGGATAGGCATTAGTCGGCTCAAGTTCTACCCCTTTCGTAAAATCAGCTATCGCCTCTTTATATTGCCCGCCCTTGCGGTAATAGTCGGCACGGGCAATAATTGCATCATAATCTTTGCCATCCCCCAATTCAATGCACTTGGTTATGTCCGCAATGGCTCGTTCTGTATCTCCTATTTCGTTGTAGCATTCGCTCCGATTGTAGTAGATTGGGATGGAACTTCCGAATTCCTGTTCCAGTTGATTGTAATATTGAATGGCATTTGCATAATCATGGCCCCACTTGTATATATGGATACGTAACTGTTTCCATGAGTAATCGTTATTTGTTTGAATTCGGGACTGTACTTTGGCTAATGCGTAACTCAAATGTTTGCCCATAATTGATTTCAGCAGGTAATGTCGTGGGTCATCCGATTTTTCAAAATAGATTACAGCGTCATCAATTGCCTTGTCCGTTTCGCCCATTTTATCATAAATCTGCATCCGATAACAATAGGTTTCCTCGTAGTCAGCATCATATTTTTCGCATTTATTGACCAATTCCAATGCTTTATCATATTCCTTACGGGCAATCATATTGCGGATAAGGCCAATCATGGCGACCTGATCGGCTTCATCATGTTTCAACATCTGCCAATAGTCTGCATCTGCATTCGCATAATCCTTTAAATCGTAATAAATCTGTGCTCGTTCATAAAGAATATCGTGAATATCCGTTGTGCCTTTCTTGTCTTTCAACACTAATTTGTAAGCGGTATCATAGTCGGCAAGTGCTTTGTCGAAATCTTCCATATCGTAATATGCGCGGGCACGTCCCCAGTATATAGTGTATTTAGGGAATATCCCACCTTTTTTATAGTATTTTATAGCAAGGTTCATATCCGAAAGTACATTTCCGTATTTCTTTTGTTTAAGGTATAAAGTTGCACGAACCACCCTTGCATCGGCATTGTAGGGAGTTTCTTGAAGCTGTTGGTCGAGGCATTCCATCACTTCCTTTTCGTCGCCGTTATTCTGCATTAGGTCGATGGCTTTTTGCAGGTGGTAATCTGACGGCTGTTTCTTTTGCCCATAACCGTTGTATGCTCCTGCACACAACAGCAGAATGATAAGTAAGTAGTTTTTCATATAGTTACTTGTGGTTTGTATTCATTATTTAATTGTTTGGATAGTCTGACCAACTTTTTCAAAGAGCCTATATTAAGACCCTCTGACAAAGTCGATCCTAAATTATTTCCCTTCAAAACCTGCTTCGTATAAGTAGCCCCCTGCAAAGATTGAAATTACACCAAGTCAGTATGAACATAAAAACAGATTCCGATTATTATTAGAATTATTAAAATGCAATTTGTTTATCAGTCATATTTGAAGGTTAGATGGTTGGTGCATCACCATAATTTTCATCAATATATTGCTGGGCTAATTGGCCTGCTTTCTCCCAATCTTCATTTACAAACCAATGGGGGCTAACCGTAAATTCGTACTCTATTGGTGAACGAGAAATTGAGGTTATCGAAACTTTGAATTTATTACCGCTCCAATGTTTAGATATATGTCCAATCCACCCTCGATAGATAAATGAGGTTCCTAATGTTATGTTTGTTCTCATTATAATTCTTGCTCTATTGGTTGTGCGACTTTATATTTCCGTCCCTGTATATTGCATAGTAATTGCCTGGCATGCTTAACCATATAATTAAAGCCAATGCCCCTATAATTGGGATTAAGGCAATCAGAAAATTCCATCCGCTTTTCCCAGTGTCATGTAACCGACGAATGGTTACAGCTAAAGATGGTAATAATGTTACTAAATTAAATAGGGAATAGGCTACTCCAAAAATTCCAATTTGCGTTTCATCCGCAATGCTGATTCCTGAAATAAGTCCACAAAGCAACAAGCCATTTACAATCAAAATAAATAAAGTCCAGTACCAAAATTCTGTACGGGTTGATCTGCCTTGAAATATTGCATAATTATTAAATCCAGCCCGAATAGCACTGCCAAAATCATAACCTTTAGGGGGTATTGCTGGCCGTTCTGGCCGTTCTTGAATCGGTAATGAAAATGGTTTTAGTTCATATCCGCACTTAACACAAATGACTGCTTTGGGGTCTGGTTCTGCACCGCAATTCGAGCAAAATTTATCTCCGTCTCCAGCCATAACACCGCATTTCATGCAAATTCTTGCATTGTCGGCCATTTCTGCGCCACAATTTCGACAAAACATATAACTAATGTATTATTGCTGTTCCATCCCTCAAACAGCGGTTAATAGTAAAAAGAAAGCGCAGGGTTGTACGCTTATTTATGATGTTAGGCTCTGGTAAGCCCTGCGATAAAATAAACTTTCAGCGGATTAGCAGGATAGCGCAACGAGAGGTGTAAAGTGTTGGCTTGTAATTAATAGCGCGTTAATTTGCGTTATGCGGAAATTGGTTCGATACGGTTTTACAGCCTATCGCCGACAAAGAATCGTTACCAGATCATTACGCGGAATTTACTTCGCTATTGAAGCGTAACACATTCTTTTTCTGTGTTTTGCACAATTTTACATCTTGACAAACGGCCCGACAGGTATTAACTT
>CEAA01031397.1_pt1 | contig 39775 bp, 48 predicted proteins | sample 557551 | NCBI WGS metagenome assembly CEAA01 (sample SAMEA3182115, study PRJEB8094) | gut metagenome | biome: human; feature: gut; material: Stool; isolation source: human stools | place: Canada | collected 2013-06-11
GGGCAAGCTCCATGCTATAGCTACCACTTCGGGCGTCGCAATTGCGCTTTATCTCCCTGTAAACAGTGCTTTTATCTACTCCGATAGCTTCCGCTATTGCTTTTTTGCTCATCGGTATTTGCAACATCATAGAAATTGCATACCTTTGTTCCTCGGTTATATGTTTGCTCATCTGCAACTTTTTTTTCTTTGGACGGACAATTAAAGCAAAGATAGCAAACTTTATCCATTCAGAGTGAGAGAAAGGGGGACATTGTCTCTCTTTCCTCTCTGAAAAATAAATGTTTTTATTGCTTATTATCCGCACCCAAAAAGTTGCATTTATAAGTTGAACTCAAGTTCGTTTAATGGACGCAAAGATAAGACTGTTTTTTATATCCTCAAAATGTTTAATAAAAATATTTTGGAAAACCCATCGTGACTCAGCTTAACATGCAGTAATTCAGTATTTTAAATATTTTATTTAATATTTAAAATTTCCATTTCCTTTTATTAACTCATTCCCTATTTCATTTCCTGAAATTTGACGTTCAAAAAACGAACGTTTAAAAAACGCTTTTTGTTTGTAATCCGTTCGTTTATAGCCTTTTACCAGAAGGCAATGACGAACTGCGAAAAATCTGTTAGCAAGAAGGGCATAAAGCTTGTCGTATTTTACATAAAGTGCCCGCAAGTGATTGAATTCCAAGTGTATGCAAGGGGTTCAAAGCCCTAGAAGAACACTCTTATCTGAACAAAAACATAAAATGGGAATAGAGAAAGAGACTGAAATCTGGTATGCTATGCGTGCCACCTACCGCAGAGAACCAGATGCTATGCGCCTGCTCAAGAAGGAAAATTTGGGCTGTTTCATTCCTATGCAATACAAGATAAGTATAAAAAAAGGGAAAAAGGTACGTGCTCTGGTCCCGGTCGTTCATAATCTGCTTTTTGTTCGTGCCTGTCCTTCCGATGTGCAGCGTGTCAAGTCTCAAGTCACTTATCTGCAATATATCACCGATACCCGCAGTGGTCAGAAGATTATTGTTCCCGACAATCAAATGCAGCGTTTCATTGCTGTGTCCGGTACCTACAATGATCATCTTCTCTATTTCCAACCGGATGAATTGAACTTGTCCAAAGGTATCAAAGTCCGGATTACCGGTGGTGAATTTGAGGGGCAAGAAGGTATATTTCTGAAGGTGAAAGGCGCGCGTGACCGTCGTGTGGTTGTCGAAATACAAGGTGTCATAGCTGTTGCCATGGCCACTATCCATCCCGATCTTATAGAAGTAATCGGTTGAACTTTAATTTTTAATTCTTAATTCTATAATAGCTTATGTCTCTTTCCGAAGAAGCAATCACTCTTCAGCGTGCTGCGCACGAACTGATGTATTTGGGTATGGACGGTAGTCCCGTCTATAGCGATGACTTGTCACGACAGAACGGTGAGGTCTATCGTCTGACCACCTCTTTGTACAATTCTGTATTTCAAAGTTCCCTGATCGAGGAACAGGCGAATGTCTGCCTCGCCCTCCTGATGGGTTACAACGCTTCTTTCATCGACCACGGTGAAAAGCAGGGACATGTCCAGGCAGTCCTGAACCGTTGTTGGGACCTTCTTGAGGCTCTTCCCGCCTCACTGTTGAAACTCCGTCTTCTCACCGCCTGTTATGGTGAGGTCTATGATGAACCCTTGGCCGATGAAGCCCGTAAAATCATTGCCGGTTGGGATGGGAAATCACTCACTCCCGAACAGCAGGAGGCCATCGAGGAGTTTGAGAATGTGGTGGATAATCCTTATTCGTGGGAATATATTGATGAATAAAAATTGTAATTATGCGCGAATTCAATGATATAAGGATAGCCGTAGCCGGAACCGGTTATGTTGGAATGAGTATTGCCACATTGCTGGCACAACATCACGAAGTGGTTGCAGTTGATGTACTACCCGAAAAAGTGGAGAAAATCAACCGTAAGGTTTCTCCTATCCAGGATGATTATATCGAACAATACCTGAGGGAGAAACCATTACGTCTCTCGGGCACCCTTGATGGCGCCGCCGCTTATAAAGATGCCGATTTTGTGGTCATTGCCGCTCCGACCAACTATGATCCGGTAAAGAATTATTTCGACACCCACCATATAGAGGATGTCATCGATCTTGTGCTCCGTGTCAATCCGGATGCCGTCATGGTCATCAAATCCACTATTCCTGTGGGTTATTGCCGCAGTCTCTACGTCAAGTATGCACAACGGGGGGTGAAACGTTTTAACTTGCTTTTCTCACCCGAGTTTCTTCGTGAGAGCAAGGCGCTTTATGACAATCTATATCCCAGCCGTATCATCGTGGGTTATCCTAAACTGATAGCAGATAACCAGTTCTGTACGGAAAATGAAGCAATCAAGGCTGTTGCCGATATCCCCATGCTTGAGCAAGCTGCCAAGACTTTTGCCGCCTTGTTGCAGGAAGGGGCTGTCAAAGAAGACATTCCAACCCTTTTCATGGGTATCAAGGAGGCGGAAGCTGTAAAACTCTTTGCCAATACCTACCTGGCCTTGCGTGTCAGCTATTTCAATGAACTTGATACCTACGCCGAAGTGAAGGGGCTCGATGCCCGGGCAATAATCGAGGGCGTAGGCTTTGACCCGCGTATCGGTACCCATTATAACAATCCCAGTTTCGGCTATGGCGGTTATTGCCTGCCCAAAGATACCAAGCAATTGCTTGCCAATTATGCCGATGTGCCCCAGAATATGATGACCGCCATTGTCGAGAGCAACCGTACCCGTAAGGATTTCATTGCCGACCAGATATTGCGGAAAGCGGGCTATTATACCGCTTCCAGCCAATGGGAAGCGCAGAAAGAGCAACGCATTGTCGTAGGCGTGTTCCGGCTTACCATGAAGTCCAACTCGGACAATTTCCGTCAGTCCTCCATACAGGGTGTCATGAAACGCATCAAGGCCAAAGGTGCGGAAGTCATCATTTATGAACCCACGCTTGAGGAAGGTACTTCTTTCTTTGGAAGTACGGTTGTCAATGACCTTACCAAATTCAAGCAGGTGAGCCACGCCATCATCGCCAACCGCTACGACAGTTGTTTGGACGATGTGCAGGATAAAGTATTTACCCGGGATATTTTCCGTAGAGATTGATTGTTTTATGACTATATTAGTTACCGGTTCCGCCGGTTTTATAGGCTCCAATCTGGTGGAACGTCTTCTTACTACTGAGAGTCCGATTCGTATTGTCGGTCTTGACAGCGTGAACGACTATTATGATGTCCGTATCAAGGAATACCGTTTGAACCGTTTGGAACAGATAGCCTCCCAGTATCCTGGGAGTACCTATACCTTTGTCAAAGGTAACCTTGCCGACAAGGCCCTCATCAGCCGCCTTTTCAATGATTACCGTTTTGACGTGGTAGTCAATCTTGCAGCGCAGGCGGGTGTACGCTACAGTATTACCAATCCCGATGCTTACATCGAAAGTAACCTCATCGGTTTTTACAATATTCTTGAAGCCTGCCGTCACAGTTATGATAATGGGCAGAGTGGGGTACAGCACCTTGTGTATGCCTCTTCCAGTTCCGTTTATGGCAGTAACACCAAAGTCCCGTATAGCACCGATGACAAAGTGGATAATCCTGTCAGTCTTTATGCCGCTACCAAGAAGAGTAACGAACTGATGGCGCATTCCTATAGCAAGCTCTATAATATTCCGAGTACCGGGCTCCGTTTTTTTACCGTTTACGGACCTGCAGGCAGACCTGATATGGCTTATTTCGGTTTTACCAACAAACTGATAAAGGGGGAGACTATCCAAATCTTCAATTATGGTAATTGTAAGCGTGACTTCACATATATTGATGATATTGTAGAAGGTGTACAGCGTGTCATTCATGGAGCTCCTCAGCGTGGGATTGGGGACGATGGTTTGCCAATACCGCCTTATAGAGTGTATAACATCGGTAACAGTCACCCCGAAAGCTTGCTTGATTTTGTGCAGATACTTCAGGAGGAACTTGTTCGTGCAGGGGTGCTTCCTGCGGATTATGACTTCAAAACTCATGAACAGCTTGTTCCTATGCAACCGGGTGATGTACCTGTAACTTATGCAGATGCAACAGATTTGGAACGTGATTTTGGGTTTAAACCTCAAACATCGTTAAGAGAAGGTTTGAAGAAATTTGCTGAATGGTATAATGATTATTACAAATGATATATAATGTAATATATTGATGATACAAACTAAAAAAGATTTATATTTTTATTTGACAGAAGATTTTGAGCGTAATGGATTCTGTTATTCTTGCTTATATATTATAAAACGTTGGATATTAGATGTGTGTGGGTCTGAAAGAGCCAAAGTTTTGGGGTATTTAATATTACTTAGAAAATGTGAATATCATCACAATAACAAGAGATTACTACATCATAAAATTGCATATTTTTTTTACAAGGTGAGGTTGATGAGATTGGGTGCAAAATTAAATCTGAGATTACCAATAAATAAAATCGGTTATGGCTTGCGTATTCATCATATTGCTGGAGGTGGAGGGTGCTTATTGTATTGCAAGTCAATGGGGAACTATTGTGGTATTAATTCAGGTGTATTAGTGGGAAATAACAAAGAGACTACAGATGTTCCGACAATAGGTAATAATGTTATGTTAAATACTGGTGTGAAAGTTTTTGGAAATATTCAGATTGGTGATAACGTAAATATAGGTGCAGGGTCTGTGGTAACAAAAAGTATTCCTTCTAATAGTATTGCAGTTGGAATACCTGCAAAAGTTATAAAATCAGTATAGGTTACTGCTAAATGGGACATTCAAAAGTAATAGCAAAAAACACGATATTTTTATATATAAGAACTCTGCTTATCATGCTTATTTCAATATATACATCACGTGTATTACTAAATAAGTTAGGAGTAGATAATTTTGGCATCTATAATCTTGTAGGTGGTGTAGTTGCAACATTTGCTTCTTTACGAGGAGTCTTTGCACAATCTGTTCAGCGTTTTTTAAATTTTGAAAAAGGTAAGGGAAATAATGAAAAGGTAAGAGATATTTTTAATATTAGTTTGTATATTCATATTGTATTGGGTTTAGTTTTTGGTATTCTTGTTTATATTTTCGGTTCTCTCTACATTCCTCATTATCTTGTTTTGCCTGAAGGGGCATTAGATACAGTGATGTTTGTATTTTATTGCACTGTATTGACTTCGATAATAACTATTATCACTATACCTTACGACTCAGTTATTATTGCATATGAATGTTTTGATTTTTATGCTATCATTTCTATTCTTGATGTTCTTGCTAGATTGGGTATCTTATATGTTTTGTGGATTGGGCCTGATGTCTTACGAACTTATGCTATACTGATTGTTTTGGTTACTTTGATTTTCCGTTTAGCACATATTATTTATGCGACTCGATTTGCAGAATGTAAACTAAAGAAGATTTGGAGTAAACAAATATTTAAAGAACTGGCAGGATTTAGTTGGTGGAATTTTCTTGGTAATACTGCGTACTTTTTGACAAATGAAGGGGTGAATTTTATCATAAATATTTTTGGTGGAGTTGTTGCTAATGCTGCTCGTGGCCTTGCTTATCAGGTAAAAACTGCTGTTACACAATTAGCTGGAAATATAGGTATCGCTTCTCGGCCATATATTTCGGAAGCTGTGGCAACAAAAGATAAACAAACCATATTTAATTATGTAACTATGGTATCGAGGGCAATGTTCCTTATGGTATCGTTGACGGTATTGCCTATACTTGTCTATACTGAACAGATTTTGGATATATGGCTTGTAGATGTTCCTGATTATACAGTTGCATTTGTACAATTGGTTATGATTCATATGGTAATCAGATCTCCTCAGACTGGTATAGATTTATTATTTTCATCTTATGGTAAAATGCGTAATTATCAGATTGTGCAATCTATTATACTTCTGGGGGCGTTACCATTAGCCTATATTTTACTGAGAGCTAATTTGTCTGTAAATTGGGCATTCATAGGAATGTGTATAATTGAATTATTTGCACTAGTTGCAATTGTAATTTGTGCAGCAAAAGAATTAGGCTTTTCAATAATAAATTATATACAAAATTTTGTCATTGGTTCAATCACTCTTTCTGCTGTATTTACTTTCATAGGATTTGTATTCTATAAATTTATTATACCATCAAATGCTTTGATGGTATTGGTCTCTTCCGTTCTATTAGTAATAGTTGGTTTAAGTTTATCATACATTATGTATTTATCGAAACAAGAAAAAGCTTTAATAAAATCATTTTTAAAAAAAAAGTAAAAAATCAAATTATATGAAGACAGCACTGATTACTGGTATAACAGGCCAGGACGGTAGTTATTTAGCTGAATTTCTCCTTGAAAAAGGGTATGATGTACATGGCATTATTCGACGTAATTCATCTGACTATCGTGAGCGTATTGTTCAACTGGAAGGCAAACCCAATTTTCATCTTCATTTTGGACATTTGGGAGATTCTATGTCCCTTGTAAAAGTTGTTCAAAAGGTTCAACCTCATGAGATTTATAATCTTGCAGCACAAAGTCATGTGCAAGTATCTTTTGATTCTCCAGAGTTTACGGCAGATGTAGATGCGGTAGGTGTTCTTCGTGTACTTGAAGCTGTACGTGCTTGTGGACTTGAGAAAAAATGTCGTATTTATCAGGCTTCAACTTCAGAGCTTTATGGTAAGGTGGAGGAAGTTCCCCAAAACGAGAATACTCCGTTTCATCCATATAGTCCTTATGCTATAGCTAAGTTGTATGGCTTTTGGATTGTTAAGGAATACCGTGAGGCATATAATATGTATTGCTGTTCTGGTATTCTTTTCAATCATGAATCAGAACGTCGTGGTGAAACATTTGTTACGCGTAAAATTACTCTTGCTGCTGCTCGTATTGCACAGGGAAAACAAGAGAAACTTTATCTTGGTAATCTTGATTCACTTCGTGATTGGGGATATGCTAAAGATTATGTAGAGTGTATGTGGCTTATTCTCCAACAAGAGAAACCGGAAGATTTTGTGATTGCGACAGGTGTTCAACATTCGGTTAGAGAATTTGTAGAATTAGCATTTAAATATGTGGGTATTGAACTTGAATTTCGAGGTGAGGGTATGGATGAGAAAGGCTATAGTAAGATTACCGGACGTTGTCTAGTAGAGGTTTCATCCGATTTTTATCGTCCTACAGATGTTGTTAATCTTTTAGGGGATCCAACGAAGGCTAAAAATAAACTTGGTTGGAATCCAAACAGGACTTCTTTTGAAGAACTTGTACGTTTGATGGTTGAAAACGATATGAAGAAAGTAGCGATTGAGCGTCAAAGTGAAAAGGTTACTAAAAACCTTGTAGAATATCTTGATAATGGTATAGTAATTTAATAGTCATACTTATGAAAAATATAATAAAAGTAGAGTACAATGGTGTAGAGCTTGGTGCTATTATTCGTTCAACCTATCATAATAGTGGAATAGGTTTTTTTTCTAACGATAATGATGGTCTACAATTAGGCTATATGAATCGTCCAGATGATTATATTATCTTGCCTCATACTCATAATAAGATTAAGCGTGAAGTATTTTTTACAGAAGAAATCCTTTTTATTCGTTCTGGTATGATTAGAGTTGATTTTTACGATGATAATCAACAGTATATTGAAAGTTATATTGTGCGCAGTGGTGATATTGTGATCCTTAAATCTGGTGGTCATGGTTTTAAAGTAATAGAGCGTGCAGATATTTTTGAGGTGAAGCAGGGACCATATCTTGGCACTCTAGATAAGATTCGTTTTGAATCTATTGCTGACAGTATGGCCAATATTATAGAATAATAAATATAATTAATATGAATAAGTTTATTCCTGTATGTGAGCCGTACTTGGCTGGTAATGAGTTAGAATATGTCACAGACGCAATTTCGACTGGTTGGATTTCTTCGTCAGGTACTTATGTAAACAGATTTGAGGAAGAATTCGCAAAATATTGCGATTGTAAATATGCTGTATCTGTGTGTAATGGTACTATTGCTTTGCATCTTGCTTTATTGTCACTTGATATTGGTATAGGTGATGAGGTTATAATACCTTCTTTTACTATGATTGCATCTGCTTTTGCTGTATGTTATACTGGAGCTAAACCTGTGTTTGTGGATGCAGACAAAGATACTTTTAATATTGATGTCACTAAGATTGAAAAAAAGATAACTTCTCGCACTAAAGCTATTATGCCTGTACATATTTTTGGAAAAATATGTAATATGGATGCTATTATTGCTTTGGCAAAGAAATATAATCTTTATATTATTGAAGATGCAGCGGAAGCTCATGGTGCAACTTATAGAGGGAAAAAGGCCGGGTCTTTTTCAGATGTAGCTGCGTTTAGTTTTTTTGCCAATAAGAATATAACAACTGGTGAGGGGGGAATGATTGTTACTAATAATGAGGATATTGCTCAGAAAGCTAAATATTTTAAGAATGTATGTTTTCCAATCAATGGTCCTCGTAATTACTCTCATGACGATATTGGTTATAATTATCGTATGAGTAATGTAGTAGCGGCTATCGGTCTTGCTCAAGTAGAGAAAGCTGATGATTATCGTGCTATGCGTATTAGGAATAATGAGCTTTATCGTAAATATCTAGAAGGGGTACCAGGTATAATTTTTCAGTCTTTACCTGAAGAGGGCTGTATTGATGTTTGTTGGATGAATACTATTGTTCTTGATCCAGAGAAGTTTGGGCATACAAAAGACGAAACTGTTACCTTTCTAAAGTCACAGAATATTGATACCCGTTTACTTTTCAAGAGTATGAGTCGTCAAAAGTCACTTGCGGACTTTGGCTGTGATTGTAGTGGAGAGTATATAGTAACGGATTGGCTTAATGAGAATGGTTTTTACTTGCCTTCTGCAAGTAATTTAGATGAGGAGACTATCAAGAATATTTGTCGAGTGATTAAAGAATTTCAGAAATGATGAATAGAATTTTTATAAACACTCATAATGGAGATAGTGGATGGATTCTTCGTATTTTGATAGAAGATATTCAAAGAGAAGCAGAGATGCTAGGATACGAATGTAATTTTGGTGATTATAAGGATTATAAAGGCGAAGAAATTTATTATGATTTCAATTATCATATCGCAGTTCCTGTAAAAGAAGCTAAGCATAATTCTGTATTTTATACTCACCTTAATATAGATTTGGATGAAAAGCATCTTATTTCTATGAAGAATGAATTTGATTCATTTATATGTATGTCCCCTGAAGATGCGCAGTTCTTACTAGAACTAGGGTTTGACTCTAAAAAAGTGTTTGGATTGACATTACCTGTTCGTAATACATATATTAAGCCAATTTCTATAGGTATATTTAGTGCATGTTATAATGATGGACGAAAAAATGAGGCTTGGCTTACGGAATTCTGTAGGGAAAATCCATTAGCCCAACTTGCAAATTTTGTATTTATTGGACCTCGTTGGGAGAGAGTAGTTAAGGAGTTGGGACAATACGATTGTTCTTCCGAGTGGCATAACGTATCACGAAAACTACCCTATGAATATCAGTTTCAACAGAATAAACTTACTAATCTCGATTATTATATTTATATGGGTATGGATGGTGGCGCAATGGGAACTTATGACGCTTATTCACAGTGTGTTCCATTATGTGTGACATTTGATGGATTTCATAAATCAATACCGGATCTTGATTATATTTTTGATAATAAAGAAGGATTCTTTACGGAATTGACTAAAATCATTACAAAACATAAAAGGCGCCTTGATTATTTTGCACTTCATACACCATCGAATTATGTAAAATGGTTGATAGATGTTTGGGAAGGAAAAGTTGAAAATAGAATAACTGATGAAGACAAAAAATGTCTTTCTTTTCATAAAGTAGTGGACAAAAAAAGAAGTCAATACTATCGTTTGAATTTTTTACGTTTTAAGATCTATTTATCGACTTTTATACATCGGTATATGATTAAGCGGTCATTAAAGTAGTATTTAATTTAAATCTCTATTGTGCAATTGGCTAAAGTTAATTCTATATTTTGTCTATTTGCCGCAGTAATACTTTTATTTACATCTTGGGTAATATATTATGCATTACCATATAAACATGTATTTGAATTAATATTTGCAGCACTAATTTTATTTAAATATCATGATTTTTCAAAGCGGAATAAGAATTTATATTTTATCTTTATTTTAATTTCATTGTGGTATTATCGACCAGCAGATTTTGATTTTGATATATTGGCTACTGGAATATATAAGTCTTTACTCTTTGGTTTAATATTTTTTCTTCCTGAATCCTTTCTCCAAACTATATTTAAGTATTTTCGATTAATCTTATGCATATTGGTAGCATATGGTATTGTTTTCCACGTGCTGCGATTATTGGGAATATTTACATTACCTGAAATCGCATTAGTATTTTCTGATTATAGATATTATGATGTATACCCATTTTTAGTGTATCAACACGAAAGTGCCATGAGATTTTCTAGTATATTTGATGAACCGGGTTATTTAGGTACTTTATCTGTTTTTGTATTGATACTTGGTGGTATGAATCTTACTAGATGGTATAATTTAGTTCTCCTTATTGGTGGTATATTATCTCTTTCTTTTGCCTTTTATGTGATGTTGGCAGTTGTGTTGGTCATCTATATAATTAAGTCACGATCATATTATATTTTACTACTTATTGGAGCGGTCGTTTTCTTGATAAACAAATATTTACCAGAGTTCTTCACTCCTTTTTTAGAACGAGAAGAAATGGCGATATTTTGGGGTGGAACGTACTCTGATAATCGAGGGGATTCGGATAAAGCTATAAAATTTATTCACAATATGCCATTTTTTAATGTCTTAATAGGGAATGGTTATGATTCTCCTGTGAAATATTTTCGAGATAATAACGATGGATTAGCTAGCAGTAGTATTTGGAGAATGATACTACAAATGGGTTATTTAGGAGTCATATCTGTTGTTCTGTTTATTATAGGATTTACTAAGAAGTATTTTCTCAATATTTTATTTGCTTTTGTTTTTATATTGTCAATATATCAACGTCCTCATATTTTTGAGTTAATATTTGTCTTTCTTCTTTGTTGTGGTTTGAGTGGGGCTACAATTGATGGGAATAAATCTCAGTCGTCGTTATAGCTATAAAATAAGTTAGTGTAATGAACATACTTTACGTATCAAATATGTTTGTTAAAAAGGATATTGGTCCTTATTGGAGTATACCTAATCAAGTTCATGCCCAATCAAAACTTGATAATGTAATGTGGTATAACCTTCAGGCTGTGGAAGATGGTTATTGGAAAGAGAAGGCTAATTACAAATCTTTATTGGATTTCCCTTCTGGTATTATTTCGGATTTGCCATCTCCATTTAATAAACCGGATATTATAGTTTGTGAGGAGTTTTATGTTTACAAGTATCAGTTCATAAAACAATTGAAAAAATTAAATATACCGTATGTTATTATACCACGAGGGTCAATGACTATGAATGCACAACATAAGCATTATTGGAAAAAAGTTTTAGGTAATATGCTAATGTTTAATAGCTTCTCTAAAAGGGCGGCTGCAATTCAATATTTAACAGAGGATGAGAAACTTAATTCAGGACATAAATGGAATTGTACTTCTTGTGTTATACCCAATGGTATAGATTTTTCATCTTTAAAACAAGGTATAGTTCATAATTACGATAATATAGATAATGTTATTAAAGGTATATTTATTGGTCGGATTTCTATTTATCATAAAGGACTTGATCTTCTTGTAGATGCTTGTAAACAAATTGAAACATTATTACGTAAACGTCATGTTCAGATAGAGATATATGGTCCCGATAGAGAACATGAAAAAGACAAGTTGAGAAATTTAATAGAGAGAAAAAAAATTTCTGATATTCTACTGGTTCAAGATAGTCCAATATTTGGTGAAGAGAAAGAAAGTAAATTACTGGCTTCTGATTTTTTTCTTCTTACATCGCGTTTAGAAGGTCATCCGATGGGCTTGATTGAGGCTTTGTCTTATGGGTTGCCATCTGTAGTTACTCGAGGTAGTAATATGTTAAAAGAAATCAAAGAAGCTGATGCCGGTTGGGTTGCCGAGATTGATGCTATTTCAATAGCGCAAGCTTTAAAGAAAATGGTAATAGAGAATGATAAATTTGTCATAAAAAGTAATAACGCTATTTCCCTTGCAAGAAAGTACCAATGGGATTTATTAGCAAAGAATGCCCACTATTTCTATCAGTCTTTACTTAATCATAAATAAATTAATATGGAAAGGTGTTTGATTTCGATAATAGTGCCTGCGTATAACGTTGAAAAATATATTGAAAAGTGTGCGATGTCCATATTGTGTCAGACATATACGGACATTGAACTTATTCTTGTAGATGACGGCTCTAATGATTCTACGCCAATTATCGTTGATAAGTTGGTTTCTATAGATAATCGTGTTCAAGTTATTCATAAACATAATGGTGGTGTAAGTAGTGCACGAAATAAAGGAATAGAAGTCTCGCAAGGGCAGTATCTTGTATTTGTTGATGGTGATGATTACCTTGCTCCTGATTATATAGAATATATGCTGTCATTGGTGAGGCAAGAAAATGCGGATTTTGGCTTATCTACAGATTGCTTTGTTCTTGATTCTGAACCCCAGATATCTTTTGATGTAAAAAGGATAATGACCTCTGCAGAAGCTACTGCTTTGTTAATTGGACCAAGAGTCATTGTCGGATGCTGGAATAAAATATTCAAAAGACAGTTTGTGCTTGATAACAATCTTAGTTTTTCTACATCATTGTTCTATGGAGAAGGATTAACTTTTATTACAGATGCGGCGCAGAGGGCAAATAAAGTTGTTGTCGGGAATCGTAAAGTTTATTATTATAGAAGGAATAATAATGAATCTGTTACCACTAAATTCAATCTTCAGAATTTTTACAATGGAGAAAAGGCTTTACTATTAATAAAAGAAAATCTTATTATTAAGGATAAAGTAATAGATGTCATGTGGCTTTGGCATATGAGTATGTTTTATTTGGGGGCGATTGTTAAAGTAAAAGCGAATCATCTTGAATCAACTTATTTTACAGATTACCATAGATGGAAGAGATATATAAGAAAGAATTACCTAAAGCTTGCATTTGTTAATGATATTTCTATATATCGTCGTCTTATGCTTCTTGGTGGGTGTATAAGCCCTTGGCTTATGACAAAGTTAGATCAGAAGCGTAGGAAATATATATTTGATCATAGTGTTAAGGGTAATAATAATACAGTTGTATGAGAAAAAAGGTTGATATTATTACATTAATGGATGTACCCAATTTTGGTAGTATGCTTCAAGCTTATGCCACTGGTATATTGATAGAACGTGAAGGTTATGATGTAGAATTTATAGATTATTATAGAATTAATCACTCTGCATGGAGTAAGTTTAAAATATTCATTTTTGATAAAAGTCTTGGGAATATTGTAAAACGTTTTATTTATGGTTGCGCTACTTTACTTTTTTACTCTTTGTTAATGAAAAGGTTACGCTCGTCTGTGAAGAACAGGTTTAAATTTACAAGATATTATCGTACTATAGAAGCTTTGGAAAAAAATCCTCCTAAAGCAGACTTATTCATGACTGGTAGTGATCAGGTTTGGAATAGCGTTCATAATAAAAGTATTGATAAAGCCCTTTTTTTGAGTTTTGTTCAAGGAAAGAAGGTGGCATTTTCTGCTTCTGTAGGTCTTGAAAGTTTTCCTGATAATGAGTTGGCAGAAACGAAATCTCTTTTAGATACGTATGATAAGATTTCAGTAAGAGAACGGCATACAAAAGATTATTTTCGTAAGTTAGGTTATAAAGATACAGAGCAGGTTCTTGATCCAACGTTGATGCTTACTGCTGATGAATGGCGTGATATTATTGGACTTAAAAGTAGAAATGATGATGAGCAACATTATTTGTTAGTTTATTCTGTAGAACGTTTTAACAATGACTTTATTTTCTCTCAAGCAAAAAAAATTGCTGCAGACTTAGGATTGAAGACATATGCTATTAGTGCAACTTTCCCTGTAAAAGCTAAGCGATATGGTATCGATAAAGTATTTGCTTTAGGTACGATTAAACAATTTCTTACATTAATTGCAAATGCAGATTATGTGATTGCGAGCTCGTTCCATGGTACAGCATTTTCAATTAATTTTAATAAGCCTTTTATTACTATACTTTCAGAACAGTTTAATATTAGGATGAAAAGTTTAATAGAAATGATTGATGTATCAGATAGAATTCTTACAACACAAGACTTTAGTGTGAAGGAATTATCACCAATTGATTATGTTAATATAAATAAGGTATTAAATAGTGAACGTGAAAAATCTTATAGGATTCTCCGTGAAACATTGAATGTATAAAGAGATTATATATGAATAAGATTTCTGTATTGATGTCTGTCTATAAAAATGATAATGCAGACTTTCTAAAACTTGCATTAAAGAGTATTTATGAAGATCAGACTGTAAAACCAGACGAGATAGTGGTTGTTTGTGATGGTCCTCTTACTCCTCAACTTGATATAGTGATAGAAAAATTCAGTAATGATAAGAAAGAGGTGGTGAATATTTTACGATTAGAGAAAAATGGAGGACTTGGTAATGCACTGAAGGTCGGTAGTCAGTATTGTTCTTATGAGTATATTATGCGTATGGATGCAGATGATATCAGCGATAGATATCGATTTGAGAAGCAACTGAAATACATGGAAACACATCCTAATGTTGATGTACTAGGTACGTACATTGCAGAATTTAATAAATCTCCTAAAGAAGAGGATATGCGTGTTCGTATAGTACCAGAAAATTTAGATGGTATCAAAAAAATGGCAAAGAAACGTAACCCGATGAATCATGTATCTGTATGTATTAAGAAGAGCGCTTTGTTGAAATGCGGGGGATATAAGACACTACTTTTACTTGAAGACTATTATCTTTGGTTAAACATGATTGTTGCGGGATGTAATTTGGCTAATATTCCAGAATCATTAGTATATGTACGCGTGGGAAATGGATTTGATTCAAAGCGTGGTTCTAAAGAGCGTATAATCGGATGGAAAGTTCTTCAAAATTTTATGATTGAACATGGAATGATTAATCGTTTGCAAGCAACACTCAATATGTTTTATATTTGGGCTTTTGTAAATATGTCTGGCAGTATTAAACACTTTACATATAAATATTTATTGCGTAAATAGAAATCTCTAATGAACATTTGTATTACCTATTTAATAATCTTAGTTCTGCTCTTCGGGGTGGAACTTTTTTATTTTAAGATTGCCGATAAGTGTAACATCATTGACAAGCCCAACCTCAGAAGTTCGCATACGAGTATCACCCTCCGTGGCGGGGGTATCATCTTCTTGGCAAGTGTATGGATTTGGGCTGCTTTCTTTGGAGTGGTTTATCCTTGGTTTTTGACAGGTTTGACAGCCATTACGGGTATCAGTTTCGTAGATGATATCCATAGTGTGTCGAACCGGATCAGGCTGGTGGTACAGTTTGTCGCCATGTTGTTGATGTTCCAGGATTTTGGCATTCTGAACCCTGAGAGTTGGTGGATGATTGTGGTTGCGTTGATTTTGTGTGTGGGTATCATCAATGCGTACAACTTTATGGATGGCATCAATGGTATCACAGGAGGATATAGTTTGGCGGTACTTTTTCCATTGATCTACTTAAACTCAAAGTTGTGTTTTGTGGAGAACAGCTTTTTGATAGTGGTACTGCTGGGTGTACTGGTTTTTAATTTCTTTAATTTCCGTAAGAAAGCGAAGTGCTTTGCCGGTGATGTGGGCAGTGTTGGTATCGCATTCATTATCCTGTTTGCTTTGGGCAAGTTGATTTTGCTGACGAGGGACTTTACTTATATCCTGCTGTTGGCTGTGTATGGAGTGGATAGTGTGCTGACAATTATCCATCGTATTTTATTGCATGAAAATATCGGTGAGGCTCATCGTAAGCATGTCTACCAGTTGATGGCAAATGAGTTGAAGATACCGCATGTGGTGGTTTCTATCATATATATGTGTTTACAGTCGGTGGTTTCGTTCGGGTTACTTTTATTGCCGATGAATCATTGGATTTATTTTATGATGGTATTGCCGGTATTGTGTGTTGTGTATGTATGGTTTAAGAGGAAATATTACTATTTGCATGAGGAGTATCTTAAATGTTTAAAGTAGTAATCTGATAATTTGCAGTCTATAAGCTTATTATAAATCATTCTCAGAAAACAGCCTTCTTTGGGCTGTTTTCTTTGTTTATGCCCTTCTATCTTCTCACCTTTGCATCGTTGATCAACGAAACGAGAATTGAAAAAGTAGTTTAATTAAAAATGTGAAGGAGAAAGATTATGCCTTTATTTTATTATGGAAGACAGTCGCAGATTGCGACCAAAGCGGGTGTGAAGACCTGGCACTTGAGTTTGAAGAAAGTGGGAAAAACGGTGGATACGCAATTGCTGGCTGAGAATATAGCTGAGAAGTCCTCGCTGACTCCGGGTGACGTTCAGAATGTGATCCGTAACCTGATGTCTACAATGAGGATGCATCTGCTGAATAGCCGTACGGTACGGTTGAATGGTCTTGGGACTTTTACGATGAAAGCCCGCACACGTGGTAAGGGTGTGGAGAAGGAGGAGGATGTGAACCCTAATCAGGTGACTGCTTTGCGTTGCCAGTTTACTCCGGAATATACCCGTCCGGCTGCTATCGGTACTACCCGTGCATTGTTGCAGGGTGTTGAATTTGAAAAATATAGGGGGGAACCGTATCGGACGATTCAAAGGATGACTCCGGTGATGGCGGTAATCCCGGTGGAGGTTCCGCTGAGGATCAGAATGAAAATCCGTTAGGATAGGGGGATGTGTTTACATCGAATTAGCGATAAACAATTAAAAATGAAATGCCATGAGTATACGAGTATCAGTTTGGGATAAGATTTTGAAGGTAATCATTGCTGTAGCGAGTGCTATTGCAGGTGTAATAGGCGGTCAGGTGATGGCTGTCTAAAAAAGAAGGACTTCTTATTGGGAAGGGGCTGGAGTCTATGTGTAAATGTAGAACCCGAGAGAAAAGCCGTATATCATCTCCCGGGGGGCGTAAAATAAACTGTGTCATGCGGCGTTTTTTTCCACGCTTATCGGTCGGGGATCGGCCAGCGCCAAGGGGGTGCACCAGCACTCCCAACGAGCGTAAAGTTACAACAATTTAAACCTATCTCCAAACTTTATCGCTAATTGTTGTGCGATGGCTGCCCAATTTGCTAATGGCATGGTCCATTTCTTACGTATATTGCGATAAGCGGAGGCCGTAATTTGCACAATTTTTATTCCACCTTGTCTTCCAGTTATGTATTGTCTTCCACTTACGTTCCATACTCCCGTCTCCGACCAACTCCAAAGAAAGAAAAAAAGAAACCAAGTATTACCTCAGTTTCTCTTCTTGATTTGACTATAATAGATTGAGCTCTGTCTCTTCTCCATTCCGATAGCAATAGATGTCCAGATTTTCTGTAACCATCCACTGGCAGTTATTAAGTTTGAATCCGTATTTTCTCTCGATGGTTGAAAGGAAAGATTCAAAGTCCTCGTAATTCTCCGATTCTCTCAGTTCTTCATCTGTCAGCTTTATGATATTCAGACAGCCGACACAAAAATCCAAAATCAATACATACTTAGGTTCCATAATCTCAATCTTCTTTTAAGTTATACCTTTTCAATAATATACTTACCTGTGATGCTCTGAATTGACATCCCTTGGAAGTTACAAATCCTTCACTGTTCAGGATTCTCGCCATTTCAGATAAGCTCCTGTCTTCTTTCACCAGATTTTTCAACAATGCCATCGCCCTCTTGTTATTGGGATTGTCAAGAGCTTTCCGGTGATTGGTCTTATTGCTATTTTCTACCGCTTGGTGCAGTCTGTTTAATAAGTTCTCGGATTTACCAAGCTTATATCCTCTTGATTTCTTGGCTTTCAGGGATTGTTTCGTTCTTTGGCTGATCAATCCCGCCTCATACTCTGCTATACTGCTGATGATATGTAGCACAAGTTTATTGGCCTCAGGAAAATCACAAAATACGATCTCGACATCACTCTCCAACAATTTACTGGTGAAAGCCACATTCCGACTTAATCTATCCAATTTTGCTACAATCAGGATAGAATTTGTTTTTCTGCATAACTCCAAAGCTTCAGCAAGTTTAGGTCTGTTGGATTTTCTCCCGCTTTCCGTTTCAATATATTCAGCAATCGTTTTTTTATCCTTCAGGTAATTCCGTATTATTTCTCTTTGTGCCTCCACGCCAAGTCCTGAGATTTCCTGTTTCATCGTGGACTGCCGTAGGTAGGCTACATAATTTTTCTGTTTCATAATTAACACTTATTTAACGCTCTTCTCGGTTACTAAACGACCGTTCAATAACCTTTAAGCTGATTTATAAAAAAGGCTTTCCATGAGATTTCGAGTTCTTACAAAACCTACTCCCTCACAGAAAGCCTATTATCACATATTCCGATTTCTCAGAGAACCGCCGATATCTTATGTATCATATGTATCAGAAACTCTCTTCTCATACTCATCGGTTTTCTCCACTTTCGAGTCTATCAGATCTACAAGTCCGTCAAGGGCGACATTATTATAAATCCGGACTTCCTCAGGAGAACCATCCCTGTGGAAAGTTACGTCGAAATAATCCGTCCCTTCATTATAGACTATCACTACATTTCCGGTCAGAAGAAAACCCTGCACATGGAACTGCAAGCCCCTGTCTATCACTTTTATCGTATCAAGATCCACTCCCCAGGACATCAGTACGGGAGGTTTGGATTTCAGGATTGACCAGATATACTTAGCCAATTCCACATTATAATCTTTGTCTCTTTCCATGACTCTTTGTTTTTAAATCCATCATTCTTTTCTGCTTTTTTGTAAGGACTTCAAACCTATAGAAATCCTCGTCACAGTTCATACACTGGAATGCATAGCCTTTAATCCTTGATTTTAAAAGCATACGTCCGCATTTAGGACAGAATCTTCTCGTTTTCATATCCGCTGCCGTTTATCAGTTTGTATTCTTCATATTCCTTCCAAAGCATCCGGTAATCCCTGCATATCCTCTTGTAATCATCCGGTCTCAAGTGTGGAAAGTCTGTGGAATACATTTCATAAAGGTCTTCGGGAGTTAAAGTCGGATCATTGTTCAGTATATCATAAATCTCATCCTCGAACTCATAGGGGCTGAAATATGAATCACTTTGCGTATGGGGATAGGTGTTGGTACAGTCTTCTATGATATGCTCTACAAACAGCAGGCTTTTCATCAGGTCTTTCTTTACCGTTATCTCCTCATCGGTATGGGCATTGTAATAACCACATGAGACGTTGAGACAGGAAACTTCCAATCCTTTTTCTTTCAAGGTCAGAATATCGGTCATCAAGCCGTTCTCCTCCATGTAACCCCATTTCTCAGGTTCTATAGCTTCCATGAACCCTTCGGAACACAGGTCAGCATATCCGATACTTGTAATCAGATCCGAATTACCCTTTCTGTCAGGCTGGATAACGAATCTCACATCATCAAAGAAAGACATCACCGCTTCAGAACTTCCCCTGCATCCCGTTTCCTCCTCTCTAAAAAAGACTACTTTAATAGAATCATACTTCTTTAGGCATTCAAGGCAGATGAACACTCCGTTCTTGTCATCGGCTCCCAAATTCTCAAACCTTTTATGTTTGGGTGAATAACCGAATATGACTTCCCTTGTCTCTACCGCCTTGAAATCCTTTGAATGGTTGCAGTGTGATACCTGGTCGATATGGCTCACCAAACAGGGATAGGTCTCAGCTTTTCCCTTTATTACATACAGGTTCCCGAATTTATCCTTTGATACGGATATGTTTCCGGGGAGCTGTTTTATATAGGAGCATAGAAACGTCATCATCTTCTGCTCCTTTCCACTGGGGCTGTAAATACTATACAGCCTCTTCAACAGTTGTGTATTCATGACTCATCTCTTTTTTAAGTTTATAACCATACGGGAGATTGGTACTCGGATTTACTTCATCAAATACATCCTCACCAAACTCCCATGCGTCCTCATTCCCAATCAGACGATTCAAGGTATCTACATGGATTGATTTCTCTTCATAGATACTTTCCGATTCATTCCAGATATTGATCCGGGTTATATCATCAAGACTTTCATACCATTCATTGTCATATTCTGAATAATACCAGTTCTTCCGCTTGAATGTATCCTCGGTCTTCTCCATACACTCCTTACAGCAATAATGCTTTTCTGTCACCTCGGAGTATTCCGCATTATCTTTCAGCAGGTTCTCTCCACAATTGTCACAGCATACACAGTCATCCTTATGGTGGTATTCCTCTTTGGATGCTATCCATACAAAATCATCCAGGTTTTCGGAATCTACATTTATCTCATTTCCATGCAGGTAGCAGAGTGTGGTATCATCACAGTCGTATTGGTGATATTCATCCCATAGACTTTCATCCTCATCTTCATCAGTATCGCCATAAAGGTTCAGGTCTGTGGTGTCAAGGTTGTATGAGGTCTCGGGGTTCTCGTAGTTATAGGCTCTGCTGCGGCTGTAACTGTACCATTTGAAGGAATCCTGGTAGGAAAGCGTATCCGTCTCTTCCAGATTGCACTCTATCTCAAACTTCCTGTCGGATAATGAATTGCCGTTGATGTCAACAAAAGCGTCCGCCTGATGACAGGAAGCGCCAATCACCTTATAGCCGTCAATATAATCTTCCTGAATAAGTTTATCTACCAGCAGGCGTTTCAACACGTCATCGCTCTCTGAGGAATATTGCCTTTCGAGCAGCCTCCATTTCTTACCGTCCTGATCCGTAACATCGGTAAAAAGGATTGCCCTTGCCACAATCAGCCCTGTCTTATCCGTTATATAGGCCGCCTTGGCCTTCACTGAAGAATAATAGAATGAAGTACGGTCCTCATCCGTCATACATGAACCGAAGTTCCCCTTGCAATAGCTGCTGTCATAGATTCTCCAGAACTCATCGTTGACAAACAGCTCCATATCGGGAGTATATCCATAGGTATAAGTACACCATCTTTGGGCAAATACATCTCCTGCAATCCAGTTCACCACACAGGGTGAAAGCAGTTTCCCTATCTCTGTCTCAAGGATAAGCTCTCTCATGAACTTTCCGGCCCTCATCTTGAAAACCCGGTTACGTTCAACATTGATATAACGGATTGAATGTTTGTCAAGGTCCTCACACAGGCCTCTGAATTCATCGGTCTCATATTTGGAGGAATAGTATGTTTCACCTATCAGCTCCACTTTATGGGGCAGCTTTTCATCATCCTTTCCTGATTTGATAATGGCTTCAAATACCTTCTTTTGTAGATCAGCCATATTGTATATATGCAGCAGAGTATAGTCGTTATGTTCCTCGCAGTACTTCAGTAATGCAGGATTCTTAAGGTGGGCCAGCAATATCTTGTTCTTTCTTACCACTACACCGTTGTCTCTCTTTTCAAGGCCGAAATACGCCTTGAACCCTTCGTAGCCACAAAAATCATAGTATAACATAATCTTCTGAATTTTAAATTGTCAGTAAATAAAAAAGGAGGGATACTTCCTTTTAATCGGAAATATCCCTCCCCGGAATATTAATTTCGGTATGTCTCAACCGTTTCAGATGAATGGTATCCTTTTGTCCTCCAAGACTCCGGATTCCACTATCTTCTTACATATCTCATGGGAATACTTGTTTCTCAGGTCATATCCGTAACCTTCACTTCCCATGATCCTTATCACTTCAACCATACTTCTGAATAAAGTCTGTTGTAGGGTCCTGTGGAATGTAGTAACCGCCGAAGCGAACCTCTTGTTATTCCACCCGTAATCGTTCAGGGCATGTTCAAGTTCTTTTGCAGCCTTGAACTCCCTGCTGTTTTCCAATTCTTGTCTTTCCATAATGTCTTTCTGCTATTTTTTTCCTTGTTTTCCTGTCTCTTCATTTATTGACGCATTGAGTGAGTTATACACCCGGGCAAACTTCTTTCTCTGCTCTGTATCGGCAATGGAGCTTACAAACTTGTGCATCACCACTTTCTTCCTGTCATCCCATATGATACGTGCTTTATCCACACCTTCCACAAACATGATATGGGGATATCTGCCCCATTGTTTTAAAGTGCCGTCATTGATAAGCTTTTGAATTTCTTCGGGCATTGAACTTCTGTTGCGGTCAATACATCTTATTCTGCTTTCTTCCCGTTCAATCGCTGTCTGAGTTTTTTCAATCTCTTTCTGTATTTTGGAAAGGGTGTCATTTTGCCTGTCCCAATGCTTCATCGTTGAATATCCGTTTCTCTTGTCGTTAAGAGGTTGTCCGTTGGCACTCTTCACATCGGAAAAGTACTCATTCAGTTTTCTATTAAATTTAGCCTGCTTCTTTTCCAGGGAGGCTTTAAGTATATCCAATCTGCTCATGTTATTTATTTTTAAAAGGGTTCAACAAAAAAAGGGAGAAAGACCATGTTTGTTATTTCAGATCTTTCTCCCTTGTGAGTTAATTTATTTTCCGGTCTAACTCAAAAACCACCCATAATTCTCTGTATCCTCACCGTTCAATGCTTTCTGGATACCCACAGCAAAATCAGTGCAGTTCTGATTCCTCTCCAAGAATTTATCAATATAGGATTGTTTGGCGGCATCATTAAGAAGCTGCATCAAATCCCAGCAAGATATGTTTTCTCTGCCACGTAATCCGAAATTAGGATTATCCACGTAGTTTTTGGTTGCCGCATTGATATTTGAGTCACCTAAAATCACCTTTGGCAGTTCTCTAAGTTGTGATGCAGGCAAGACTTGGTACAATCTCAATCTGCCTATAATCTGACAGAACTGTTCTTGTGAAATCTTTGTTCTTCCTAAGTTCTCAAGTAGTCTCAAATTGTGTTCCGGGTTGAAGTCCTGGAACAATCTGAGTGCTGAATTGTAAATATCAGTGTCACTCATAACTTCCAGTCGTCCGGTCAGTCCGTCATTGGTCAGCATTAGATTTGAACATACACGCACACGCCAACCTATGAATATTTTGAATTTCTCAGGTGATTTTCGGTTGTATAGATTTTCTTCATTCAGACTTCTTACACCGCCGATACATAGATGTACTTCCTCTCCGTTCATCATTCTGCTCATTGTTCTGATATGAAAACAGAAAGCCATACGTTGATAATAGATGGTCTCGTCCTCAGGTTTAAGCTCCTCCTTCCTTTTGGTCAATGCACTTGGCACTCTGCCCAGGATTTTGTGGGACACTCTGATCTCTGTGTTTCCAATGTTCTCACCTGTAAAATAGCTCCTTGCAGCATCCTCGATCCGGTGTATGAATGTCTGGTGGCTGATTGTTAGCTGGTTGTCACTGAAGCTGGGTACGATACAGTTCCTTTCAAGTTCTTCAAGCGTAATACCCGAAGTGTTACTTTCAATAAAATTTGGATGCTCCTCCTGTTCTTCCGATACGATTACTGCGTCTTCGATAAATTCAGGTTTAAGCATACCCATTCCGCCCATCATTCCGATTGTTCCTGGAATGACAGTAAGTTCATTAGTCATTGTTTCCATACTCTTGTTATTTTTTAGTCGGTTAATAAAATGCGATGAAAAAACAAAAAGCCAAGAGGTGTCATTTCTTTGCTTTTATGAATATACCTCTTAGCTTTTTTATCCCTTTGAGTATTGAAGTTGCTACCTCCAATACGGTTATTATTACGTCTTGTGTTTTATCATAATCCATTCACAGACGTACTATCAGTTTTCAGTCGCAGCATCAACGGCCTTGACTTCACCCGTGGCAATCTTCTTTTTTCCGAATTTGCCACTATACTTTTCTGCAAGCTCTATTACTACTGAACCTGCCACGATAATCTCGGCCACATAAGCTGCGACCTTCAATCCTTTAATTAAATTTCCCATGTCTCTTAATTGTTTTAAATTGTTAGTTATTATTTCTATTCTCTGTTTCTCTTATATACTTTTCTCATATATAAGGCTTTGAGGGGCGATCAAGAAAAGGGGAGAAGAAAAAAATAAACCGGTCTTTCGACTGGTTGTGATAGTTGAACCGTTGTAAACAGCTCCTCGCATTTACTTGGCCTATCATGCGGCATACATTCTTTCGTGGGGAACTTTATGTCTTGTCCACATACTGGAATTGCTACGCATCATCGAATCGCCATCTTATCCATCGTCTGAAAATAAGCGTGACCCGGTAATTGTTTTTATCATTAATGCTTGAAGCCGTACGCACCTTATCTTAATGGTGCTGTATTATGCTCCAAGCTTTTTTCTCATATATAAGAGTTTGAAGGCTTTGGAGAGGAGAAAAAATAATACCCTGCCAATTTAATGGCAGGGTAAAATGTCTTTGGATGAAAAAGAATTCATATCTTTGTGGTGTTCTACTTAAAGCATATAAGTACGAAAAAAGAGAACTTTAGCTCTTAAATAATTGATATTCAGTATGCGAATAAAATATAGTGAATTTATTCCACTCCATGCATCATCTTCTGCAATTTCTTTGAGAGCAGGAAGAGGATAAGTGATGCGGTGGCAGACATTACGACAAATACCATGAAGAAGTCGTACATTGTTTCTATGCGGTAGCCAAGCAGTGTTTTCACCTTTCCGGCTTCGGGATAAAGGCCGCTCAATGTGCCTGCAAACTTATTGGCTGTGGCGGTGGAAAGATACCATATACCCATCATTAGTGAGGCAAAGCGGATAGGAGTGAGCTTGTTCACCATGGACAATCCGATGGGGGAAAGTGCTATCTCACCCATTGTATGGATGAAGTAAAGTCCTGTCAGCCAGATGAGGCTTACTTTAACGCCGGGTTGCGCATCTTTCACTCCGAAGCAGATGACGAGATAGCCTAAAGACAGCAGCAACAGTCCGACAGCCTGTTTGGTGGGAGAGGCAGGCTCCATACCCCGTTTGTTGAGGAATCCCCATACTCCCGGCATGATAGCTGCCAGTATCACTACGAAGAAAGGATTGAATGATTGTATCCAGGAAGCGGGCATTTCCCAACCGAGGATGACGCGGTCGGTTTGTTCGGAAGCGAAAAGCGTCAGTGAGGCACCTGCCTGTTCGTAGGCTGCCCAAAAGAAGATGACGAAAAAGGCAATGATATAGATGACGAAGATGCGGTCGCGCTCAATCTTCGTGAGTGAGCCTTCGAGCAGGATGCTGACGGGAAAGACGATGCAAGCGGTGAAGATGCCGATGCTGATCCAGTCATTGCCGAAACATTGATGGAAGAAGATGGCAAGCGCTATCGTCAACGCTCCTAATAGAAGATAATTACGCCTTTTCTTGCTGCTGTCCACCACCGGATGTCCGGTGTTTGAGGCGGACCGGGGCTGTTCCTTCTTTGCGTCGGGGATGATGCCGAGTTGCTTGCCGTCGGGGCCGATGAGGTATTTGTTCTTCTGTGTTTCAAAGAGTATGACCGTAAAAACGGTGACGATTGCGGCGATAAGGAATCCCCATTTGAAATCGTTCGGGTTGCCGGTCTCGCCAAAGTAGCCGCAAACCAGCGGGGCGAGGAAAGAGCCTACATTGACGCCCATATAGAATATGGTGTAAGCCGAGTCCAGCCGTCTGTCTCCCGGTTCATACAGTTGCCCCACGAGGGAGGACACTGTCGGCTTGAAACATCCGTTCCCTAATATAAGAAAGGTAAGGCCGCCATACATCAGCCAGTGCGACAGTTGGACGGCATCCAACATGGATGCGCTGAAGAACATCAGAAACTGTCCCACCGCCATCATTATGGCTCCCCAAAACACAGAACGGCGGATGCCCCAGTACTTGTCGGCAATGTATCCGCCGATAAGCGGGGTGAGGTAGACCAGGCCGGTGTAACTGCCGTAAATGGAGGCGGCGTGTTCCTTGTCGAACAGCAATGCCTGCGTTAGGAATAGGATGAAAATGGCGCGCATGCCATAATAGCTGAAACGTTCGGCGGTGCTGGTGGCGAAGATCAGATAAAGCCCCTTGGGATGTTTGGATGTACTCATTGATTATGTGTTTATAGTCTTTGTCTTTATAGCTGTTTTGGCTGCAAAAGTAGTTATTCTTTGAATGAGAACCTAATTTTAACAGATAGTGATTATTCGCCGGATATGATTTCTTCCTTACTAATCATTATTTTTTGTACCTTTGCTCGTAACTTAAATGAATAAGCTGCGATGATAAAAATATTTCCTACCATTCAAATAAAAGAACTGGATGCCTATACGATAGAGAACGAGCCTGTTACTTCCATAGACCTGATGGAACGCGCCTCGCAGGCATTGGCGAAAACAATATCCGAACGTTGGAATACGGAAACTCCTTTCACAGTATTTGCCGGACCCGGAAACAATGGCGGAGATGCCCTTGCCGTTTCGCGTCTGCTGGCGCAGCAGGGGTATCGTGTCGAAGTATATCTTTTTAATACGAAAGGAAGTTTGTCTCCGGATTGCGAAACAAATAAGAAGCGCCTGACGGAACTTTCCGGAATAGACTTTCATGAGATAACCACACAGTTCGTTCCACCGGAGCTGACGGCAAGGCATGTCGTGCTTGACGGATTGTTTGGCAGCGGATTGAACAAGCCTTTGAGCGGTGGCTTTGCTGCGGTAGTGAAGTATATCAATTCATCTCCGGCGACGGTGGTTGCCCTTGATGTTCCTTCCGGACTGATGGGAGAGGATAATACCTATAACATTCAAGCCAATATCATTCGTGCCGACTTGACGTTAAGCTTGCAACTGCCTAAGTTGGCTTTCCTTTTTGCCGAGAACGAACAGTTCGTGGGTGAATGGCAACTGCTGGATATCGGCTTGAGCGAGGAGGCTATCAATGAGAAAGAGACAGATTTTGCATTGACGGAACATGGGGATATGCCTCCGATGCTGAAAGTACGCAGCAAATTTGCGCACAAGGGAAACTTCGGCCGGGCCTTGCTGATAGCCGGTTCGCAAGGAATGGCGGGAGCCTCGGTGCTTGCGGCACGCGCCTGTCTGCGTTCCGGCATAGGGTTGCTGACTGTCCATATTCCTTTCTGCAATAATTTTATAGTGCAGACTTCCGTACCGGAAGCCATGACGGAGATTGACATAAACGACGTGCGTTTTTCCTGCGCCACCGATACGGATGATTATCAGGCGGTAGGCATCGGTCCCGGATTGGGTAAGGCGGGAGATACCGAGGCTGCTTTATTGGAACAAATCGAATCTTGCCAGACGCCGATGGTGGTGGATGCCGACGCGCTGAACCTGCTGGGAGAACATCGCAGTTACATCGGCAGGCTTCCCAAAGGGAGTATTCTTACTCCGCATCCCAAAGAATTGGAACGGTTGGTAGGGAAATGCCAAAACTCATACGAACGTCTGACGAAAGCTTGTGAACTGGCTCAAAGTACAGGTGTGCATCTTATACTGAAAGGTGCTTATTCCGCTGTCATCACGCCGGAGGGCAAGTGCTGGTTCAACTCCACCGGAAATTCGGGTATGGCAACGGGTGGTAGCGGTGATGTGCTTACAGGTGTTGTTCTGGCTCTGCTGGCACAGGGGTATGCTACGGAAACAGCCGCACGTCTGGCGGCTTATGTGCATGGCTTGGCAGGAGATATTGCCCGCAAGAAACATGGAGCAATGGGGATGACGGCGGGGGACATTGTCGACTGCTTGCCGTTGGCATGGCGTATGTTGGAAGAAGAATGATGGCTCTGTGTTCCTCTGCGGTGAAAGTCACATCCTTGTAGTGATGTGAAAGCAGCCCTGCTTCAGTTCATACTTGATATAGCATTTGTCTGCCTTCTTCAAATCGCGTAACACTTCGGACAACACCAGTTTCAGAGTGTCCGAACTCACATCCTGTAACGGGCGTCCGTCTTCATCCTCTACCTTTTGGAAGCGTTTCCAGCTGACATCGAATGTGGTGCCGTAGAAGTGTGCGGAGTTTTCGGATGCATTAACGTTGCGGCGGCGCAGGCGTTTCACGTCGTCTTTGGTGCGAAGTACGGAGGTAACTGTAATCTTGTTCGGGTTCAGGCCTTTGGCGGTCAGTGAGTCAAGGAAGTTGTACCCTATTGTGTCAAGCAAGGCAGCTGCTCCCGGAATAAGGTATGGAATGGAGTGCGTCAATGAATCGACCGCATATAAGTCGTTCGTTGCGATATGTTGTAATTTCTCTTTCAGCTTTTCCGCCTCTTCGCGTGATGCTAACGGACGGATGCCAATGGTCTGCGCAACTTTCAGGTGCTTTTCATTCAAATCGCCGAAAGAACGTTTGTAACTGATGACACCCCGTATGTTGCGGGGTTCGTTCAGCTTGAGGGACATGTCTTTCTTTTTACATCCTGCCAGACAGCAGGTTATTGCTATACTTGCTACTAAAAACAGAGAGATAAAACGGCTTTTTCTATACATAATTAATTCTGAATCTGTGTGTATCTGCGTGATTTGTGGTGATAACCTCTGCAAAGATAGTGCAATCTGCCAGAACTATCGGAAGAGTTTGCTGCTTTTTTCCTCTCTTTTTGTACCTTTGTAGGCAAATTCAGGTAGTAAAAAGAAACGTGCAACGATATTTTATTTATTTAGCTTACGACGGTACAGCCTATCATGGCTGGCAAATCCAGCCTAACGGCGCGAGTGTGCAGGAATGTTTAATGAAGGCGCTCTCCACCTTGTTGCGGCGTGAAGTGGAAGTTGTGGGTGCAGGACGCACCGATGCCGGAGTGCATGCTTCCTTAATGGTGGCTCATTTTGATAGTGATGCTCCGCTGGATGTGGATTTCATGGCGGACAAGCTGAATCGCTTGCTTCCGCCGGACATTTCCGTTTACCGTCTGCGGGCTGTGCGTCCCGATGCTCATGCGCGTTTTGATGCTACGGCACGCATGTATAAATATTATGTCACTACCGCTAAGATGCCTTTCGATCGTCAGTATCGTTGCCGCCTGTTTCAAACTCCCGATTTTGAACGGATGAATGAGGCTGCACAGACTTTGTTTGAATATACGGACTTCACCAGTTTCAGTAAGCTGCATACTGATGTCAAGACTAACAATTGTAAAATAATGCATGCAGCTTGGACACAGGTGGATGAAGTGACTTGGGTGTTTACCATTCAGGCAGACCGTTTCCTGCGGAATATGGTGCGTGCGGTGGTAGGTACGTTGCTTGAGGTAGGCCGGGGTAAACTCACTGTCGAAGGTTTCCGCCGTATCATTGAGCAGAAAGACCGGTGCCGGGCTGGAACTTCTGTGCCCGGTAATGCGTTGTTCTTGGTTGATGTTACCTATCCCGAAGAAGCTTTCATTAGCGGTTAGTGATAAGTGATTACTTTTCCTCTTCCTCTTCTTGTAGTGTAACCAATTCATAATTCATAACTCATAATTAAAATCAATGTGGTTATTATTAGCCTTTCTCTCGGCAGCATTGCTGGGATTTTATGATGCCTTCAAGAAACAGGCACTTAAAGATAATGCCGTACTTCCGGTCTTGTTTCTGAATACGGTGTTCTCCAGTTTGATATTCCTTCCGTTTATTCTCATATCGGCTTTTACTCCTGCGGTATTAAGCGGTACGATGTTCGATGTTCCTGTTGTGGGGTGGGATGTGCATAAGTTTGTTATCATCAAGTCTTTCATTGTGCTGTCCTCGTGGATATTCGGATATTTCGGGATGAAGCATCTGCCGCTTACCATTGTGGGGCCGATCAATGCGACGCGTCCCGTAATGGTGCTTGTGGGAGCCATGCTCGTATTTGGTGAGCGGCTGAATCTTTACCAATGGATAGGTGTGATGCTGGCGGTGCTGTCCTTTTTTATGTTGAGCCGTTCCGGTAAGAAAGAAGGCATCGACTTTAAACATAATAAATGGATCCTTTTTATTGTGCTGGCGGCTGTGACAGGTGCTGTCAGCGGGCTGTACGATAAGTATCTGATGAAGCAATTGCCGCCTATGGTGGTGCAGTCGTGGTACAATATATATCAGGTATTTATTATGTGCCCCATTATCCTGTTGCTGTGGTATCCCAAGAGAAAAGAGAGCACTCCGTTCCGTTGGGACTGGACTATCATCGGTATATCAGTCTTTCTTTGTGCGGCAGACTTTGTGTACTTCTACGCTTTGAGTTATGAGGATTCCATGATATCTATCGTCTCTATGGTGCGGCGCGGTAGCGTGGTTGTCTCGTTCTTGTTTGGGGCTCTGTTCTTTCGTGAAAAGAATTTAAAAAGCAAGGCGGTGGATCTTATTTTGGTGTTGATTGGAATGTTCTTCCTATATTTGGGGAGCAGATGAGGCTTATAATGCGTTGTGGATAAGATTTTGTTGAAAATCAACATATTACAAAAATACTCAAAAGTTAAAAACTCCGATTAATGATGCTGTTTTTGCCTATTTTTCCTATATTTGTTTTACAAATGTTTTACAAAATAGCGAGCGCTTAAAAAAGGCCCTAAAAACGCCTTTTGAAAAATTCACACATACAATAATTTTATGGCAACAGTAGCATGGGTGGTGATGAGGCACCATAAAAAGGATGACGGTACTTATAATCCTAAAGTCCGTATCTCTCATAACAGAACATCTTCTTATATATCAACTCCAATTTATACGGAGATGGTAAAATTCAAGAAAGGTTCTTCTACCGGAACAATAACCTCCGAATCTATCAAGGCAGAATTAGATGAAATAGTGAGTGAATACAGAAGGGTGATAAACTCCAACCCTTCCGCTGTGATAGCTTGCGAAACATCGAAGGATATACTGGAATTGATACGTAGGAGAAACGAGAATAGGGACTTTGATTTTATAAAATATGCTCGGAGTGTGATAGAAGCAATTCCTAATGCGGGAACAAGGACCATAAAGACTACAGGAATAAACTCTTTGTGCCATTTCTTAGAGTATAAAGGCATGAAGGATTTAAGTGTTCATAAATTAACATCCTCATTTTTGCGAAAATATGAATCGTGGCTTCGGACGGATCGTATCATCCGGGTAAAGCAACGTCATGGAACAAGATATGAATACAAGGATATAAGAAAAAAGGCTCTTAACGATACAGGCATTCATTCATATATGGGTATAATTCAGTCAATATTCAATAAGGCCTTACTGGAGTTTAATGATTATGAAATTGGTGACATTGTAATACCTAACAATCCGTTTAAGGCTTATGCTATACCGCAGGTTCTATTGCCTAAAAAACGCGCTGTTGATTCAGATGTGGTACGGAAGATATATGCCTATTCATCAACAAAAACAAACATTCAATTTACGAGGGATCTGTATATATTATCTTTTATGCTTGCCGGCATGAACGTTGCTGATATGTTTGATTGTCAGATAAGAGACGGTCATATAGAATATGAGCGTCAGAAAACAAGAGGAAGACGCAAGGATCATGCGTTTATCTCTGTATATGTGCATCCGCTTGCAATGGATATTATTCAGAAGTACGATAACGGAACCGGAAATAATATATTTGATGCTGTTAGAGAGTACGGTGATGCAAGAAATGTTACCAAGGCGGTACATCGTGGATTAAAGAGGATATGTTCAGATTTGGAAATGGATTATGTTCAATTCTACTCAGCTAGACATTCATTTGCCACAATTGCTCGAAATGACTGCGGATTTGGAAAGGATGATATAGCGGTATGTTTGAATCATTCTTCCCGGCAAAGTGTTACTGATAGCTATATTAAGGAGGATTATTCTATAATAGAGAAGGTTGTAAGGAAGGTGGTAGATTTTGTTTTCGGTGAAAAATAGCGAATGTGGTTGTTCGGAAATTCCGAACAGATATATTATGCGTATATGTTGTATAGCATAAAAAATAAAGTTCATTTCGCTTGCTTACTATCAAATTTGATAGTATATTTGCAATATCAAATAACAATAGAACCGGCGGCAACGGATAAGCGGCATAAAGTTATGATTACTATCAATCAAGTTGTTTTCAACAAAAAAGGTCAAAAAGGTACTATCACTCGTATTATCACCAAATCAACCGGCTATGTAGAAGTTTCTTATGAGGCTGGATTCTCAAAAAAGGAAATGGCATTCAACCTTACCGACGAAAATGGTGTTTCCTTGAAAAAATCACCCAAAAAGGCAGAATTGAAAGCTTTAACCCCACTTGAAGAAATTCAAAACAAAATGATGTGGATTAATGGATGCGCATCCGGTGACAGAAACTCTATGAGCTATCAGATTTCAGCAGAAATGCTTTCTAAAATTGAAATGAAAGCTGAAGAATCCGGAAATGACTTTATTGTTTCAATTTGTAAATCTGTTGATAAATATATGAAATGTTCTGAAAAACAGGCTTATTGCCTTGCTAAGTTTGCAATCGAAAACGAAATTAAATTATAATATATAATGCTGCGCTATCGGCATGACGGGCAAATAATATGAATAGCTATAATATTTTTGACGAAGAACGCAGCGATACTATATTGTACCATGCGATAGCTCGTGACGAATACCAAGTAAGAGAATTGGCAGAAGAGGAAGGTATAGACATATCTGGTCTTACCATCAATCTTGAGAGAGTGAATGTCAAGGATGAATTAGGCAGACCATATCCTGCGAGAATAGAGGATGCAGTAATCAGATAGCCATGAATGATAGAGAACGTGTAGGTAAGCGAATAGCAGAGCTTCGCTTTGCAAAAGGAATATCGCAAGCACAACTATCCGAGTTAACCGGGATTGCTCCCGGAAATATAGCCCGTATAGAGCTTGGTAAATACAGCACAGGTATAGATATTCTTTCCAAGATTGCGACGGCCTTGGATTGTAGAATTGATTTTATAAGTAATAGCCTGAATAAAGAGAGATAATGTGTTGTTTTTCAAGATAAATACATGAAAAACGATTAGTAATCAATAAGCTTTCTTGTATTAATGTCTATAATCTTGCTTGATCCAAGATTGGAAGATGATTGGGTGTTTTTTCTTCTGTATCGAATAGGGCAGGTTACATTTAGGCAATCCCCGCATTTTAGGCAGGTATTTACAAAATAGTTGTTTTCTGCCGTTAGGAAGCGGATTTGGGCCTGAAGGTCACTGATTAAAGCCTCGTGAAAAGAGCAATGTTTCATATGATTTTAATGGATTAAGAAAGGCTGATGTTTGTATAAACATTGGTCTTTCACTTTTTGTTCATTGGTTATGTTGGTTTTTAAAATAGGGTTTGAAATATTTATTTGCCGCAAAAATTGCATATTTATTGATTAATATCTATATTTGAAAAAATAATAAGTACGGGAAGTTGCCGGCTGATGAGGATTCTAAGTGTACCTTGCAATCTGATGAGCATAGAGTGTAGAAAATTGAAATAAACCATTAGTTATGAAAGCAAAAAGATCACCATTGGAAGAATTAATTAAAATGACGCAGATAAATTGCTATGTGTCATTATGGTTTTTAAGTGTAGCATTGGCTATACTAATATCTGTAGCAACGATGTTAATTTAATGACAGAAATAAAAAAAAACTACCATGAGCAATAATCCTAAAAATAGAAGTGAGATAACAGTGCCAGATATGGAATTAGATATTTCTATGGTTTTAAAGAGAAGGATTGTTATTCCTTATGTATATGTTGTTGAATGTCGTCTATCATTTGATAAATATATGGAACTTGATTGTCAGAGGCGGGAAGAATGGCTAAAAGGCTGTGAGAAAGTTTTAGGAAAGAATTGTATATTATTTCGCAATCTTGAGCCATAATACCAGTATCTCCAGCAATTAATATGTGTTTTGTATATTGATTGCTGGAGGTGTGATATATTGCTTGGATGCTTCAAGAAGAGAGGAGTAAGGATGCTATGAATTTAAAAACTCTTCAATCTTTTTATTGATTGTTTTTTCTGTATAATTTAATGGTACATGAATAACCACCTTGTCTTCGCCGGGGGTAACTTCGCAACATGCGGGGATCATGTCGCCTTGTTCATTGACGTAATCAAAGAGTTGTAGTTGGTTGTCGTCAGTATTTCCGATAGGTATATTATCCTCATCAACCGCTGTAACTGTATAATCGTATTCGTCCTTGGAGTATTTAGTCGTTAGCCAACATTTCATTTTGCCTTCATGATTATCATTTGAATCCATGCAGAATAACTTAACACATTGTGAACGGTACGGTTCTTTAATGTTGTCTGTACGAAAGACTTTGTATTTTTCTTCTACATAGACATCACCGTAACAATACTGGCTGCTTCCTTGTATTCTAAATATGGCATCAGCTCTTCCTCCTCTATAGGTTAGTATCCTATGCAATGTGGAATTTCCTGCAGGAAGATAACCTACATGCTTATAATCAGAACCACGATACACTGCTATTGCATACGGGTCATGTTTATTGTCCTTTTCGGGAGCGACAAATCCATAATCTACTCCGAAGTCTTCTGGGGTAATTCCTCTATAATACATGCCCACCATTTCATAAGGGTAATAACCTTCTGGTATTTTGGGAAGATTAAAATTATAAACTTTATTACTATCGCTATCATTGATAATAGTCTTTGTTGACTTGCTATCTGTTTTAGAGAATATGGATAAAACAATAGCGGCAAATAATGCAATGATTATGTATTCCATGTAATATAACATTTAAGATTGATACTATATTTATTTTTTTTGTAAAATTAATCCTACGCTGATTTAGATTCCTTCTTCTTCTCTTCATTTCCAAACGGAGCAATTTTTGCAATTTCTTTTTCCAGATATTCTATCTTTTTTCTGTACTCTCTTGCGGCTTCTTGGTATGTGGATATAATATCTTGATAAAACCTATCTTTTTCGGATTCCTCTTCCGGTTCATTGTTTGTTGAGGCTTCCTCATTTTTGTACATATTGCCCGTTCCGCGCATAAGCCACTCTGCAGAGATGGACGGATTACCGGTTAAAATAGAGCTAAGAATTGAAAATCTCGGTTCAGACCCCTTTATGCATTCGTTTAAAGTGGTAGGGGCAACGCCTATCTTTATTGCGTAACTCCTAATGCTCCTTTCTCTGCTATCTTTGTATAGCTGATTAATTCTTTCATTAACAGATGAATCCATATAGTTTTATTTTAGAATTATTCTAAATTACAATATTCCGTCCATAATAATTTGTTTTAAACGGAATAGCGTTTATCTTTGCATCCGTAATCAACATCAAAGGGTTGTTTACAAGCGGATATAAAAATGGCTGTCGCGGTATAAACCGAGATTTTATTAGCGTTAAAATTGTTCCAACGGCAAATATAGCGACTCCCATTTTAATATCCAAAAGAACAAATAGATTTCGGTTAGTGGTGTTTCCGAATACATAGACATAGGATTTAGGGTATCACAATGATAAGTCCCGCGGAGTAGAGTCAAACACCACATCAGACTTGAAACGTGGGACTTTTTTAGTTAAGTAAAAAGTTATGGCAGCACTTGATCCGATAGTTGAATATTCCCAGCGTCTAGGGATGGAGTTTGGGATAAAAATAGCCATTAGCGAATGCAAGTCGCTTCTTGGAGACAGGAGCATTGTTTTGTCAAAAGCCGAAGCTGAAAAACAGTTCTCTGCGGAAATAATATCCTCGCTTGTAAAACGTGGTCTTTTGCAGGATTATCAATTCGGCGTTGATGAAACGGAAGATGAGGACGGGAACCTGATAAAGAAGCCCAAGGGCCGTATCTATTACAGGCGGATTGACATTCTTGAGGCTATGGAGAAGGGTAATATTTTAAAGGGTTTAGCTGAATTGCGAGCCAAGAGTGCTGAGATGAAGAAAAACAGTAATCGTGTCAGAAAGCATAAAGTTTATTAGTGATTATTTGTTTGTGTGAGCTTGGCCGGACGGTCTGTGAAGATAGTCCGGTTTATAAAAGATTGATAACGGGCCTTTGCCCATAAATATTATAGCCATGAAAATTATACCATTATCGTTTGTTTGGTGCGTATCGCTTATCTGTTCTTGTGCGACAGTGGAAGGACTGGGAATTCTGTTTTGGGTTTCATTAGCGATGTTTGCAGCTGTGTCGGTTTATATTGGAAGTAACGGGAAACGGCTCTCTTCCGAGGTAGATCAGATATTTGGAGTTGAAGATAAATTTAATGATTGAATATTATGAAGAAGTTTTCTTACCCTATTCCTCATGGAACTGACCGCATGGAAATAGAAGTGGATGCGGAGAGTAATAATTGGTGTGTAAAGTTCATACCGAAGGATGTTGCCTATTTTTTTTGTGAAAGAACAGGAGCGGATGAGAAGAGTGCCAGAGTTGGTGATATAGCGATTGTATGGGATGACGGCGCCATAAACTCGGCAACAATATCGTATATCGTTGATTGGAATATTGAGGATGAAGGGGTGAGGTATATCACCAATGAAGGAAGAGCCTTTGATAACGCAATCAAGTTTAGAGATATGCAACAATACTTAAGTATAATAGGAATTAAATAGAAGGAGGTAATTATGTCTTTTAAAACATGGTTTATTGCGAAAATCCGTTATGAGAAAACAATGGAAAACGGAATGCAAAAGAAAGTGACAGAATCCTATCTAGTGGATGCACTCAGCTTTACAGAAGCAGAAGCACGCATCGTCGAGGAAATGACTCCGTTCATCCAAGGAGAGTTTATGGTAACCGATTTAAAGAGAGGAAACATATCCGAATTGTTCAGTTCCGAAGCAGATAAGGATGATAGATGGTATAAAATCAAAGTGGCGTTTGCCACGTTAGATGAAAAGTCGGGAAAGGAACGTAAGTCTTATTCTTATATGCTTGTACAAAATTCTGATACAGCCAGCGCCGAAAAGATGCTGCATGAGAGAATGAAAGAGACACTAAGTAATTATGAAGTCTTAAAGGTGGAGGAAACTAGTATAATGGATGTTTTTCCGTATGCGTTGGACCCTGAAACGGATGAAACAAGATAATAAATTACAATATATGAATTACGGAATGCCCTACATGGGTTCAAAATCAAAAATTGCAAAATGGATTGTGGATATGCTTCCTGCGGCCCATACATGGGTTGAACCATTTGCCGGAGGATGTGCAGTAACTCATGCGGCCATCCTTTCCGGAAAGTATAAAAGATTTATCATTAACGACATAACAGATAGTGCAAAAGTATTCGTTGATGCTATAAACGGTAAATTTAAAAACGAAAATAGATGGATAAGCCGAAGCGATTTTTTAGAACTCAAAGATGAAGATGCTTATGTTCGATTGTGTTTTTCTTTCGGCAACGATCAAAAAACATATTGCTATTCACGAGAAATAGAGCCTTATAAACGTGCATTTCATTATGCAGTTATGTTTAATGATTTTAAGCCGTTTGAGAATCTCGGGATTAAATTAAATATAAGCAAAACATTTAACAGTGATTATGAAAGAAGGATTCATATAAAAAAGCATCTTATTGCAATAAGAAAATACAAACACGCTGGAGATTTGCAGAGTTTGCAGAGTTTGCAGAGTTTGCAGAGTTTGCAGAGTTTGGAGAGTTTGGAGAGGTTGCAGAGTTTGCAGAGTTTGGAGAGGTTGGAGAGGTTGCAGAGTTTGGAGAGGTTGGAGAGGTTGCAGAGTTTACATCCCCTGCAATTAGATTACAGGGATGTCCCGATTCCAAAAAGCGATTACATTGTGTATTGCGATCCGCCATACGTGAATACAAATTCTTATCTAAACAGCTTTAATCACGATGAATTCTACAAATGGGCTTTAAGTATTCAGAATTTGTTTATTTCCGAATATGAAATGCCCAAATCCTTTAAAAGAATAGAGATGAGGAGGAAGACGTGTACTTTCTCTGCGTTAAAAAACGATACGAAGAAAGAGGAAGGTATATGGGTGAACAAAAAGCATGCAGAAAGAAACACCAGCCTGTCAATGCCTCTTTTCAATAAATAAATGAATAAATAAATTCTCTGGTCCGCGAGGATAGGGGTGGCTGTTAGTTTATAGTAAAACTCCGGCATTATGGTTACAGAGTTTAGGTTTAGCCGGAAAGCAGGTGTCGTAATCTGCACAGTCACTTTAAAAACAAATAGAATATGAAAGCAAAGAAAGATTTGATAAAAACCGCTGAAGCTGATGGTAGCATAGATCGACTGAATAGTCTTCTGTCAGCCGCGCATATATTAAATTGTGAAGCCAACATGCTAGTAGAAGACGCAGCGGACTTGATGAGAGCTAAGGGGCTGCTTTTGGGAAACCTGAAGAGACTGCATAATAATTTTGTAAAAGCCGCAGATTTGTATTTCAAGGAGTTTTCGTCACTTGTTGAAACTGATAAGTCAAAGATGGATATGTTTAAGGATATGGATGATTTTGACGAAAAGTTTAGAAAGTGGGCAAAACTGCCGAAAGTGTGGGCTCCAAAGAAATTGAGATAAATGGGAATTATGCCGATAAGAATGCAGAAGTGCTAAGAACGTGTGATATAGCAGGTAAATATGTAGGAATAAATTAAACTAACAACAATACATTATGAAAAAGAAATTAACTCCTGATAATATTCAGGAACTTACAGAAAATCAGATATTCGTTTTTGGCTCTAACATGAACGGTAATCATGCCGGAGGGGCGGCAAGATTAGCCGTAGAAAAATTTGGTGCAGTGATGGGGCAGGCAGAAGGCATACAAGGCCAGTCCTACGCCATCCCAACGTTGGATAAGGATATGCAGAAAGTAACCGAGGAAGAGTTAATAACCTATTTAGGAAACTTCCGAGAGTTTGCTGAAGAGCATCTGGAAAAGGAATTTCTTCTCACCGCTATTGGTACAGGAATAGCCGGATTTGATACAAATTATATGGCGTACATGATACTTAGAGCAAATCTTCCGGATAATGTTACTCTGCCAAAGGAGTTTACCAAAATAAAAGGATACAAGGGTTTTAATCCAGATATGACATGCCGAGGGTTTAAATACGAAGAAGGCAAGGACTACGAGGAGGAAGGAGAAATAGGAGCTTGCGAAAATGGATTTCATTTTTGTCTTCATCCATTGAATGTCTTTGGATATTATCCGCCTGCTTATATAGGTATGAATAAGTTTCACGAAGTTGAGGGAAGCGGTTATATGGATGCGGATGAGGATGATACAAAGATCGCTTGTTCTAAAATACATATCGGAGCAAAACTCGATATAAAAGGGCTTGTGAAAGCAACCGTATCTTATGTAAAGGAACGGTGCACTAATATGAATAATGCAAATCCGGGGTTTCCTGCGACCGCTGGTAATTATGGTGCTGCGACCGCTGGTGATAGTGGTGCTGCGACCGCTGGTTATAGAGGTGCTGCGACCGCTGGTGATAGTGGTGCTGCGACCGCTGGTGATAGAGGTGCTGCGACCGCTGGTAATTATGGTGCTGCGACCGCTGGTGATAGTGGTGCTGCGACCGCTGGTTATAGAGGTGCTGCGACCGCTGGTGATAGTGGTGCTGCGACCGCTGGTGATAGAGGTGCTGCGACCGCTGGTAATTATGGTGCTGCGACCGCTGGTGATAGTGGTGCTGCGACCGCTGGTTATAGAGGTGCTGCGACCGCTGGTGATAGTGGTGCTGCGACCGCTGGTGATAG
>CEAA01045248.1_pt1 | contig 38970 bp, 36 predicted proteins | sample 557551 | NCBI WGS metagenome assembly CEAA01 (sample SAMEA3182115, study PRJEB8094) | gut metagenome | biome: human; feature: gut; material: Stool; isolation source: human stools | place: Canada | collected 2013-06-11
TTTTATTTTTTATAGGATCGCCCTCAGCCGCCGTTCGTGAATTTTTTGGAAGCGCTATCCAGCCCATCCTGGTATTTCCCGAAAAATACCGCCGCATCCGCTGATAAATCCGCCCGGCGCGGGCATTCTAATAGCAGCTAAATACAGCTTTGCCCGATCGGGCCGACGCCGGATCGCGTAAAACGGTATTTAGTTATGGATAGAGGCCCGTCCGCCGGGAATCGCGGGAAACCGTCTCTGGCGGGCGGGCCATGAATATTCCCCAAGCTGGAAAGGAGCTGCCAATCATGGACAAATGCCAAGCGAACCACTGCATCAAATGCACCGTGCAGCAGTGCGCCAACCACTGCCAGACGCAGAACTACTGCGCGCTGGATTGCATCACCGTGGGTACCCACGAGACCAATCCGACCATGGATCAGTGCACCGACTGCAAATCCTTCGAGCTGAAGAAGTAAATTCCACCGCGCCCGCGCCGGAGGCCGTCAGGCCTCCGGCGCTTGGTTTATTCCAAGTCCAGCAGGATTTCGAGAGAGACTGGATACATCTTGGCCAATTTAGGCTCACCTAATGTCAAAAATGGTTTTTTAAATTAATTGTCAGAAGTTCGTCCAAAGTGACTTGGTAAAAGCGTGCCAGCCAAGCCGCAGCATGAAACGATGGCTTTGTTTTTCCTATTTCATAATACGCATAGGTACTTCTATCTATATGGAGTAATACTGCAAGTTCTTTTTGTGTAAATCCATTTACCTTGCGTAAAAAACGTAGGTTGGTAGAAAAATATATAGGAATGGAGTCGGCTTCCATAGAGTTCCCTCCCCTCTCGCCAACTCCATTATATACATTTAAAATGTATATTTCAATATGATATTCTGATTATAATGTAGTTTCGTCTCTGTGCTGAAAAACCATGATAAATTACATTTAAGATGTACATAGCGGTTTGAAAGAGGCGATAAAAATGTTTGTAGGTGAAAGATTAGCGGAGCTTCGCAAGGATAAGGGTAAAACTCAGAAACAACTGGCCGAGGAGCTTCATGTCAATTACAGAACCTACAGCAGTTACGAACGTGAGGAAACAGAACCGGGCGACGACGTAAAAATTGCCATTGCCAAATATTTCAACGTGAGTTTAGATTACCTACTCGGCGTCATCAACCGGCCGCGTCCGCTTAATGAGGATAATCCTTATATTCGCTTACCACATAGCTTATCTGAAGCAGCGTATAAGGATTTAATGAAGTACATTAGGTTTTTGCTTAAGGATGAATTTATATCTTAATTGATCCTGCCTGATTATAGACAATAATGGAATCATAGTAAAGGGGAGGGGAGTGAAAATCTTCATATGATTTCGTATGCCCCCTTATGGGAAACCATGAAGATAAAGCACGCCACTACCTACACGCTGCAGGTGAAAGGGGAAATCAGCAGCTCTACCATCCGGCGGCTCAAGGCCAATGAATCGGTGTCCACCAACACGCTGGACGCCCTGTGCAGGCTACTGGACTGCACGCTGCAAGATATCCTGGTGTATATTCCTGATACCAAATAAACGTTGACCCGCGCCGGAAGCCCAGAGCTTCCGGCGCGGGTCGTTTTACAAGGCTTCCGCCCCTGCTTCATCCCTGCCGCTTGTGCAGCCAGACGGCCATTTCGCTGACCCCCCGGTTGGCAAAAGCAAAATATGGGATCAGCCGAATCTCGCAGGGCGTCCTGACCGGCTGCCGCGCCGGCTGATACAGAGCGTCCCCCTCCGGCTGCCTGCGCCAGCCCCTGACCACCAGCCGGTTCAGCCCCAGCTCCTCCGCGTACTCCATCCGCGCCGCCGAAACGTCCTCGTCCAGCTCCAGCGCCCACAGGCCCTCGCCGTTGTCCACCGCCTCGGCGCAATAGATCACCGGCCCCCGCTGCACACAGCATTTTCCCGCGTCCGCCCGCACCAGCGGCGAGGCCTCTACCAATCGGGCCGTCATCTCCATGTCCAGCTCGAGCACGCACGCATCCTGTTCCACCGTCAGAACGGCATACCCGCCCTGAAGGGTATACGCGGCCTCCCGGCCGTCCAGGGTAAGCGCCGCCTTATCGCACCATCCGGGAAGGCGAAGCGCCAGCCGCCCTCCCCGCAGCCCGGAAACCTCCAGGCGGACATGGCCCTCCCAGGGATACGCCGTCTCCTGGCGGATGACGACCTCTCTTTCTCCCATGGGCAGCGTGGCCAGGCCGCTCATATACTGATGGACATACACGGTGCTTTCGTCCAATGTATAAAGCAAATCCCCCACCGACGCCATCAGCCGGGTGATGTTGGGCGGGCAGCAGGAGCAGCTAAACACCTCGACGCGCTGCACCGCGTCTTCCCGCTGCGGCTGGTCGGGATTCAGCAGCTGGGGGATGAGCTCCAGCGGATTGACATAGAAAAACTTTCGTCCGTCCAGGGAAACGCTGGACAAAAAGCCGTTATACAGCACCCGCTCCATCGTGTCCGCGTATAGGGAATCCGCCTCCAGGCGCAGCATACGCCGGGCAAAGAAAATCAGCGCGATGGAGGCGCAGCTTTCCGCATACGCCGTCCGGTTGGGCAGGTCGTAATCGACGGTGAACGCTTCGCCGTGGGCGGTGGAGCCCACGCCGCCGGTGACGTACATGCGCCGCCGCACGATGTTGAGGAAAATCCGGCGGCAAACGCCGAGCAGCTCCTCATCCTGATACTCATACGCCAAATCCGCCATGGCGCTGTACAGATACAGCGCCCGCACGCAGTGTCCCTCCGCCGTTTCCATCTGACGCACCGGCAGATGATCCTGGGCATGTTTGGATGGGAACATCTCATACAGCCCTTCCTCATGCCGCCCCCGCTCCTCCACAAACCACCGGCTCAGCTCCAGATATCGCTTTTCACCGGTGTGGCGATACAGCTTTACCAGCGCCAGCTCGATTTCCTCATGCCCGGGGGTGAGAAAGGCGGCGGACTTTTCGTCCTTGAATACCCGCTCGATATAATCGGCATACCGGCGCATCAGCCCGAGGAATTTCTCCTTGCCGGTGGCGTGGGCGTAAGCCACCGCCGCCTCAAACAGATGCCCGGCGCAGTACAGCTCGTGATCCGTCCGGCGGGTAAAGCGCGCCTCCGGCTCACAAGCGGTGAAATAGGTGTTGAAATACCCGTCCGCGTCCTGATGGTCCGCTATGCGATCCACCAATTCGTCCACCGCCGCCTCCAACTGGGGATCCGGCTTCTTTTCCAGGAGGAAAGCAGCGGCTTCCATCCACTTGGCCACGTCGGAATCCCAGAAAACGTGGGGCTTGTTGGGCATTCCCTCCCGCCAGTCGCAGCGGAAAGCGTCAAACCTCCCGGTTTCCTGAAAGCGCTTATACACGTTCCAAATGGAAACGTCGCGGTTGATACGCTGCCGTTCCTGCCAAAATCCTTGATCCAAATCCACCTGCTGAAAGGGAACCGCCTGGTATCTTTTCACTCTCATGCTCCTCTCTCCCGCCAAAAACAGGGAATTTTCTTGCATTTGACATAGGCCTATAGTACTATTATAGACGGGCCGCCTGCACGCCACAAGAGAGAAAAAACGAGATGATAGGAGAAAATCCGGTATGATCACCCTTTCCTCTCCCCCTGTGTCCCTTTCCTATGTGTCCTCCGGCCTGTTCGTGGCCCACGACGAATGGATACACGCCGACCGGGTCATAGACTCGTGGGAGCTGATCTATATGTTAAACGGCGCCGTTTATATGCGGCAGGCGGACGTCTCCTACACGCTGGAAAAGGGGGATTTGCTGTTGCTGCGCCCGGGCGTTCCCCACGGCGGCGTTCAAAGCAGCCCGCCGGGCGTCTCGTTCTACTGGGTGCACTTTCTCGTCTCGGACGCGGCGGCCATGGCCCGGTTCCCCACCCACATGGCCTTTGCCGACGGCTACCGGTTCACCCCCCTGTTCAAGCAGCTGCTGCATATCGCGGGCGCCCCGTCGCCCTATCCGTTTCACGCCGCCGATCTGGCGGTGGGGCTGATTTTGGCGCAGGCCGCCGCCTCCAGCGCCGACGACATGCCCCAGGCGGCTCTGCTCAAGGACTGCGCCGAATGGATCCGTATCAACAGCGACCGGCGCATCACCGTGGCCATGGCCGCCGAGCGGTTCGGTTATCATCCGGATCACCTCAGCGCTCTGTTTCAAAAATGGCGGGGCACCCCCCTGAAGCAATACATAGATGAGCAGCGTCTGCAGTATATCCGGAATCTGCTGCTCACCTCCAATTACAGCATCAAGCAGCTCGCCGCCTACCTGGGCTGGGAAAACGAAAACCAATTCACCCACTACTTTAAGTATCATGAGAAGATGAGCCCCACCCAATACCGCAGCCTGTACGTCAACACCCACCTGAATAAACGCTGACAGATAAAATCCCCCATACGGGCCGCGCTTCACGGCCTGTATGGGGGATTCTCTCACGTATCTTCAAGCGCCGTTTTCTACCACCCGCAGGCTGCTGCCCTGCGGGGTCTTGCTCACCACGATTTTCTGGTCAATGCGTTCCCGCAGCTCGTCCACGTGGGAGATGATGCCCACCAGCCGGTCATCCTCCGCCAGGCTGAGCAGGGTGTTCACCGCCGCGTCCAGGCTTTCCGCGTCCAGCGTGCCGAACCCCTCGTCCACGAACATGGCCTCGATGGAAATGCCTCCCGCCCGCCGCTGCACCACGTCGGACAAGCCCAGCGCCAGGGCCAGGGAGGCTTTGAAGCTCTCCCCGCCCGACAGGGAGCGCACCGATCGCGGCTTGCCGGTGTACTGATCCCGCACCCCCAGCTCCAGCCCACGGCTGGACAGATCCGTGTCCAACTCGTAGCGGATGAGCTGGTAGCGCCCCTGCGTCATCCGGGTCAGCCGTTTGTTGGCCTGCCGCAGGATCTGGTCGAAGAAGGCCGCCATCACATAGGCTTCGAAACGCACCTTGCGCACCCCCTTGGCACTGCCCGCCGCCACCCGGGCCAGCTCCTGCACCGTCCTGTGCCGGGGCAGGCGTTCGGCCAGCCGGGCGAGAATGTCCCGCAGCTCCCGGAGAATCCGCTGGTTGCTGTCTAGGCGGCTTCGGCCGCGGCCCGCCTGGGCGCGCAGCTCCTCGCTGGAGGCCGTGACCTCCAGCAGGGCCGTCTCCAGAGGGGCGGGATCCGCCGGCTGATCCCGGGTCTCCTCCTCCAGGCGGCGCGCCTCCTGCCGCGTGTGACGCAGAAGGATCTCCGCCTCCTCCAGCCGCCCGCGCAGCGCGTCCCGCTCTTCGGGCGCCATCCGGGCGGCTTCGGCCTGTTCGTCGTCGGCAAAGCCCGCCGCCTCCCGCCCGGTCGTCCAGGCGGCTGCGGCCCGGGCCAGGGCTTCCTCCGCTCCCGTCAGGCGGCTTCGCAGCTCCTCGCCCCGGCCCTCCAGGGCCCGCAGGGATGCCGCGGCCTCCTCCCGGCCCTGCCGGGCGGCGGCCAGCCGGTTCTCCAGGGCCTCCCGCTCCCGGACGGCGGTCTCAAGGGCGGCTTCCACGTTCCGGCGGGCCGGGTAGGCCGCCGGGATGCTCCGTCCAGCCTCCTCCCTGGCCGCCCGGGCGGCGGCCAGGGCTTCCCGGGCGGTGGCCAGCCGTTCCTCCGCCTCGCCCCGCCGTGCTTCCGCCTCGTCCAGCGCCCGGCGGGCTTCCTCCAGCCGGGCGGGCAGCGCCGCCAGCCGTTCGGCCTTCCGCTGTCCCGCCGCCTCCCGGGCGGTCAGCGCCGCCAGCCGCTCCTCCTCTTGCCGCAGAGCGGGGGCCGTCTCCTCCCCGGCGGCGAGGCCCGCCGCCTCCCGCCGTTCCTCCAGGGCCTCCCGGTGGCTTTCGCACAGGGTGCGGGCCTGGGCCTCCTCCCGGTCGGCCAGGGCCGCTGCCTCCCCCGCCCGCTCGCTCTCCCGCCGGGCGGTTTCCACCGCCGCCTCGTCAGGTGCCTCCCCCGGCAGGGGGGCGGGTGACGGATGGTGGGGGCTGCCGCACACCGGGCAGGGCGTCCCCTCCTGCAAATCCCGGGCCAGCCACCCGGCCTGGGCCTGTAACTGGGCGATTTGGAGCTGAATCAGGCGGTATTGTGCGCGCGCCGCCTCTTCCCGGGCCGCTTCGGCGCGCTTTTGCGCGCTTTTGTGCGATAAAATCAGCCGTCTTTCCGTGGTTTCCCGCTCTAGGCAGTCGGCCAGCAGGGCCCGCCGGGCCTCGCTCTCCCGCCGGGCCTCCCGCGCCTCCGCCAAGGCCGCCCGTTCCCCCTCCAGGGCCTCCCGTTCGGCCTGTAATCCCGCATAAATGCTGGCTTTTTCGCTCATCGCGGCCCGCAGTTCCGCCGCTTCCTCTTCCCGTTTTTCCGCCAGAAGGAAGGCGTCCTGCTCCGCTTTTTCCCGCTCGAGCAGCGCCTCATACCGGGGCAGCAGCGCCCGCAGCCCCGCCTCCGTCTCTCCAGCTTTCCGTCGTACCGGCTCCTCCTCGATTGCGGCCTGGAAAGCGGCCTCAGCCCGCATAAACGCTTGCTTTTCCTCCTCCAGGCGCCCGGCATTTTCCGCGTGATCCCGCTGCAAATCCGCCCGCAGATCCCGGGCGGCCCGCAGCCGCGCCGCCTCCCCCTCCAGCCGCGCCGCCCTCTCCGCCAGCTCCAAGGCCCGCCGCTCCTCCTCGAGCGCCGGCCCGCGCGCCTCCAGGGCAGCCAGTTTTTCACGGCAGGCCGCCAATTGGCGGCATTTTTCCGCCGTCTGCCGCGCCTGGGAGATGGCGGCGGCCAGCTCCTGCTGGCGGCGATCCGCCTCGGCCAGCCGCTGGCCCAGCGCCTCCAGCGCGGCCTCCTCCCGCCCGTTCTGCGCGGCGAGCAGGGCGCAGAGGCCCGTGTCCTCCGCCACCGGGCCGATAGCCTCCCCTGCCGCCTCCGCCTTTTCGCAGGCGGCATCCAGAGGGGTGCCTTCGTCCCGCTGGATCCAGCGGCAGCGGTCGGCGGCCAGCCGGTTGTCCTCTTCGACGGCCTGCCACAGCGCCTTCTCCTGCCGGGCCAGATCCTCCTGGACATCCAGGTACAGCTGGGTGCCGAACAGCCGCCGCAGGATGTCCTCCCGCTGCTTCTGCTCGGCGAGCAGCAGCCTCAGAAACTCCCCTTGGGCGAGCATGCACAGCTGCTTGAACTGGGGATAGGTCAGCCGCAGGATGTCCTCAATGCGCCGAGTGACCTCCTGGGCTTTGTACACCGGCGGCGCGTCGGGAAGCAGCAGCTCGGCCTCCGCGGGCCGGCGGGTGAAGCCCTCCCCCCGCCGCTTGGGAAGCAGCTGCTCGGGCTTGCGGGAGACGGTGTAGCTGAGGCCCCGGTGGGTGAACTCCAGGGTCACGGCCGTTTCAGCCCGGGGATCGGCGAAATCGCTGCGCAGGCTGCCGGTTTGCCGGTTCTCCCCGCTGCACTCCCCAAACAGGGCGTAGGCGATGGCGTCAAACAGGGTGGTTTTGCCCGCGCCGGTATCCCCGGTGATGAGAAACACGCCGTGCAGACGGGAAAAATCCACCTCCGTGCGCCCCGCGTAAGGGCCGAAAGCGGACAGGACAAGCCTCACGGGCTTCATGGCTCCACCTCCAGATTCTTCAGGGTTTTCGACACAATCTCCCGCTGCTCCCCGTTCAGGGGGCGGCCGGTCATATCGGCGTAAAACGCGGCGAACAGCTCCCCGACGGATTGCGGGGCGGCCTCGGCCTCGCCGGTCTCCTCGGCGCAGACGGCGGGCTGCGCCGTCTCCACATGCAGAAGATGGGGATACACCGCCCGCAGGCGTTCCGCCGGGTTGAGAGCATCCTCCTCCAGCACGGCCCAGATGTAGTCCTCCCGCCCGTCGGGATCCTCCAGGCCGGCCTGCATGAGGGCCGTCAGCTCCCCTTGGATCCGCCTGAGCTGCCGTCGAGGCACGATGGGCACCAGCTCGATGTCCACCCGCCCCTTTTCTCCCAGCGTCACCACCGGGAAGCTCTTGACGTGAGCGGCCTCGGACAGGGAATACCGCAAGGGGGACCCGGCGTAGCGCACCGTCTCTCTCCCCATTTTTTGCGCCCGGTGGAGATGCCCCAGGGCCACATAGTCGAAGGCGTCGAAGGCGGACGCGTCCACCGGCTCGCTCCCCCCGACGCAGGGGGTCTCGGAATCGCAGACGGCCGGCGTCAGCCCGCCGGCACAGACGAACTGATGGGCCACCAGGATGTTGCGGCAGGCGGGATCGGGCGGGGAAACCGCCAGGGCGGCCCGCACCGCCTCGTCGGTAGTGGCAACGTCTTCCCCCAAGGCGGCGCGCACCATCACCGGCTTCAAAAAGGGAAGCAGGTATACCCGCACCGGCCCATAGGCATCCCGCAGCTCCACGACCGGCAGGGTGCCGTCATAGGGGCCGGCCATGTGAATCCCCTCGGAGGCGAACAGACGGCTGCCGAAGGCAAGCCGCTCGGGCGAATCGTGATTGCCCGGCACGGCCAGCACGGGGATACCGGCCCGGTGCAGGGCGCACCAGAACTCATCCAGAACCTGCACCGCCTCGGCCGGCGGCACCGACCGGTCGTATATGTCTCCGGCCAGGAGCACCGCATCCACGGCGTTGGCCGCGGCGTAATCCGCCAGATAGCGAAGGAATGCCCGCTGCTCCTCCAGCATGGACACCTCCAGCACAAATTTGCCCAAATGCAGATCGCCCAGATGAATCAGCCGCATGGGCTCCGCCCCCCTTTCCGTTCCTACAAATATATCTCCACAAAGACCCGCCACACGGCCGGGGCGTCCAGCCCCCGGCAGGCTTCCAGTAGCCGATGAAGCGCCGATAGCTCCTCCTCCGCTTTTACCCGTTCGGGAAAGGCGGCCCGCCCTAGCTCCATCAGGGTGCGGGCGCAGCGCTCGGGCGCTTTTTCCAGCCCGCCGAGCGTGATGGTCACCGCTGTTTTCAACGCCGCCTGCTTGAGCCTAACCTCCAGAGTCATCCCCTCATCCCCTTGCCACTTAGTCGAACCGCCATCCCGCCGGCGATCCTTCTTCATGATAACGCCGACACGGCCAGACAGGCTATAGACAAAACGCCCGGGCTGTCGCAAAGCGCGGCAATCCGGGCGGGAAATTCAGGGTTTTTGCCGTTTTTCTTCCTGGGCATCCGATTCCTTGACGATATACAGCGGCCGCTTTTTGGTTTCCAGATAGGTCTTGGACACATACTGTCCAAGCACGCCGACACAGAACAGCTGGACACCCCCGATGAAAAAGATGATACAGACCAGGGACGGGTACCCGGCCACCGGATCCCCCCATATCAAGGTTTTCAAAATGAACACACAGATCATAATGAAGGAGACGATACAGAACAGGATGCCCAGGAAGGAGGAGATGGCCAGGGGCACGGCGGAAAAGGCCGTGATCCCCTCCAGAGAATATTTAAACAGCTTCCAAAAACTCCATTTTGTCTGCCCGGCCGCCCGCTCGACGTTCTCGTATTCTAGCCATTTGGTATCGAAGCCAACCCAGCTGAATATGCCTTTGGAAAAGCGGTTATACTCGCTCAGCTGAAGGATCGCATCGGTCATTTGCCGGGTCATCATCCGGAAATCGCGGGCGCCGTCTACAATTTCGGTATTGGAAATCCGATTGATCAGCCGGTAAAACATTCGGGCGAAGAAGGACCGGATGGGGGGCTCTCCCTTACGCGAGACGCGCCGGGTGGCCACGCAGTCCACCGGTTCCTCCATCAGCGTCCGCACCATCTCTTCGAGCATGGCTGGGGGATCCTGCAAATCCGCGTCCATCAGGGCCACGTAGTCGCCGCCGGCCCGGCGCAAGCCGGCGTATATGGCGGCCTCCTTGCCGAAGTTGCGGGAAAAGGAGAGGTAATGCACCCGCCCGTCCTTCTCACTCAGCCCCCGCAGGAGACCGAGCGTTCCGTCCCGGGAGCCGTCATTGACAAAGACAAACTCACACAGCAACTCATAACGGCTTTGCAGAGACTGGGCCACCGCACATAGTTCTTTATACAGAAGGGGCAAAGATTCCTGTTCGTTGTAGCAGGGAATCACGACCGAGAGCTTGCGCATGCATGGTTCCTTTCCGGCCGCTCACAGCATGACGCTCATGGCAGGCCGCCGTATTTGGAATGCGGACACGATTCCATTATAGGGGCGCACCGTCCCCCGATCGGTATTTTATTATATCGCCTTTGAAGAAAAATGTCCATCCTCTCCTGCCGCGTCCGGAGGAAATCCGGACAAATGCGGCCAGTTGTCTAGTTACATTCTCCGGGTTTTGTGGTATAATAACCTCACGGCGTTCTCCAAAGCCTTGCAGCGCAAGCCTTTGGACGCCTGAGAGAACATTGAACCACTCCGAAACGGTCGGAGCCGTTTCGGACTAAGGAGGGCGACGCTCCGCGCCGCCTTGTGGTATAATAACCTCCGTAACCGGCGCGGTGGTACGCGCCAAACCGCGCGGCTGCGCGGTTGCCGGAAAACGACGCTTTCCGGTACGGAGAACATTGTACCACTCCGGAACGGTTGGAGCCGTTCCGGACTAAGGTAGGCAGCACGCTGCACGTGCCGCTTTGTGGTATAGTAAACTTGCCGGGCGGGCACTGCCCCGCGCCGCATCATTATGAAGGCAAAGGAGCCGATGAACATGACGACACTCAGCGAAGGCTTGAAAACCATCTTTTTAGCGGGCGTGGGCGCCGTGGCGGTCACTGCCGAAAAATCCAAGGAAATCATTGACGATCTGGTCAAAAAGGGCGAGCTGACCATGGAGCAGGGCAAGGTGCTCAACGAGGAGCTCAAACGGGACATCAAGGAAAAGGTAAAGGAAACAGTCACCGTTCAGGTGGTGAAGGAAGCCCCGGAGGGGGACATTCTCAGCCAGGTGGACAGTATGAGCCGGGAAGACAGGCAGGCCCTGAAGGAAAAGCTGGCCGCCATGGAGGACGCCGATGAAGCAGCCGAGGGAGACGCCGCCGACGGCGAATGACGCCGCCCCGGCCGGACGGCCGGAGGAAACCCAAAACCGCCTGAAGGAAATCCTGCAGGTGCTGGCCCGTCATGACATCGTCAAGGGGATGACCCCCGAAAAGCTGCGGAACATCGTGGAGGATCTGGGGCCCACCTTTGTCAAGCTGGGGCAGATCATGTCCATGCGGCAGGATATGCTCCCGGCGGCCTACTGCCGGGAGCTGTCCAAGCTACGCACCGAGGTCAGCCCCATGCCCTTCGACGAGGTGCGGCAGGTCATCGAGGAGGAGTATGACACCCGGCTGGAACGGGTTTTCGCCTCCTTCGACAGGCAGCCGCTGGGCGCCGCCTCCATCGCGCAGGCCCACGCCGCCGTCCTGCGGGACGGCTCGCCGGTGGTGGTAAAGGTGCAGCGGCAGGGCATCCGGGACGTAATGGCCCGGGACATCCAGCTGCTGCGCAAGGCGGCCCGCATACTCAAGGCGGCGTCGAGCGCGGGAAACGCCCTGGATTTCGGCGTTATCCTCAACGAAATGTGGGCGGTGGCCCAGCAGGAAATGGATTTCCTTATCGAGGCCCGCAATGCCGGCGAATTCTACAAGCTCAACCAGGACGTGGCCTATGTGACCTGCCCGCAAATCCACAGTCAGGTCACCACCTCCCGGGTGCTGGTGATGGAATACATCGAGGGCTTCGATCTGGATCGGCCGGACATTCTGACGGACAACGGCTACGACCTGGAGGAAATCGGCCTCAAGCTGGCGGACAATTATGTCAAGCAAATCATCGACGACGGCTTCTTCCACGCGGATCCCCATCCGGGGAACCTCCGCATCCGGGAGGGGCAGATCGTCTTTCTCGACCTGGGAATGATGGGCCGGCTGAGCCAGCGGGACAAAAACCTGTTCCGCCAGGCGGTGCGGGCCATCGCGGAGCACAACGTGAACGCCCTCAAGGACGTCCTGCTCACCCTAGGGGTGCACAACGGGCGTATCAACCACACCCGTCTGTACGGGGATATCGAGGATCTTTTGACCCAGTACGGCAGCATGGGGCTGGCGGACATGGATCTGGGCCGGATGCTGGAGGAATTCCTGGGGCTGGCCAACAGCCACGGCATCTCCATGCCGGAGGGGGTGACCATGCTCACCCGAGGCATGCTGACCATCCAGGGGGTGCTGGCCTCTCTGGCACCGGAGCTGAATCTCGTGCAGATTATGGCCAACCGGATGCTGGGAGAGGCGGCGCGGGATTTCGACCTGCTGGCGGAGCTGAAGGACGGAGGAAAGACTCTGGCCGCGTCGGGACGCAAGGCGGTGGCCCTGCCCGCCCAGCTGTCCGATCTGCTGGGTATGACCATCAAGGGGCAAACCAAGGTCAACCTGGAGCTGACCGGATCGGACGAGCCGCTGGCCCAGGTGGATCGGATGGTCAACAAGCTGGTGCTGGCCCTGTTGTCCGCCGCGCTGCTGGTGGGTTCGAGCCTCATCTGCACCACCGATATGAAGCCGAAGCTGCTGGGCATCCCCATGCTGGGCGCTTTCGGATTTTTCATCGCCCTCATCCTGATGGGCTACCTGCTGGTGGATACCTTCCGGAAAAAGCGCCGGAAAAAATAAGAGAAAAAGCCCGCCGTACGCTCTGCAGGGAGCGCGGCGGGCTTTTTGACAGCCGGCGGGTGCACTCTTACCGCCAGGAATCCGCCTTCTTCGACAAGTCTCTTTACAAATTTTTTACAAAATACTTGACACGAGGCGCGGATGCGATATACAATATATGCTAAGGGATTTTATTGTTTCCCCAGGGAAACGGATCCTGCACTATCCCAGCCGCCGGACAGGAACTCCTGGCCGGCTGGAATCTCCCCGCAAGGGTTTTCATCCGCCGCCTGTTGGTTTTGGCGGATTTTGGTATACGGAAGCTGTGTTCCTATATTACGAGCGGCCGCCGCGTCTCCGCGAGCGGCTGATAGTGGTGGAATATACAACCTAGCCATGTGAAAAAGCTGAAAACCTACATATTGCACACAGGGAGATTCTGCGCCCATCTGCAAGGCTTTATCCCGCGCGGTTCCGTTTAGGGACGGGTGGGAGAGGGCTTTTGTCGGCCTTCGGCCGACGGCGAAGGGGCGGCAGAATTTTTTGTTTTCCGGAGATTGCCGGGAGCAAAGCGCCGCCTCGATTCCTTAGAGAATAGAAATTAGAAAACGTAGGAGGTGCATGAATTCCGTATGGAGGTACAGTTGATTGTCGCGATCCTGCTGTGCGTGGCGGGGCTGATCGTCGGCGGCGTAGTCGCCGGGTTGGTCGCTTTCAAGGCGGGGATCGCTCACCGGAAAAAAGAGGCCGAGGTGGCCATCGGTTCGGCGGAGGCCGAAGCGGAGCGGATCCGCAAGGATGCGGAGCTGCAGGCGGATTCCAAAAAGAAAGAGGCCCTGCTGGAGGCGAAGGACGAAATCCACCGGCTGCGTTCCGAAGCGGAACGGGAGCTGAAGGATCGGCGCAGCGATGTGCAGCGGCAGGAGCGCCGCGTGCAGCAAAAGGAAGAAACCCTGGATCGCAAGATTGAAAACTACGAGAAAAAAGAGGAAGCCATCGGGCAGAAGCAGAAGGACATCCAGGCCCGTCTCGAGGACGTCGAAAACCTCAAAAAGGGCCAATTTGAAATGCTCGAGCGCATTTCCGGCTTCACCAAGGAGCAGGCGAAGGAGTATCTGCTCAGCAACCTGACGGACGAGCTGATGCATGACAAGGCGGTCAAGATCGCGGAGATTGAGGCCCAGCTCAAGGACGAAGCGGACATGCGGGCCCGCACCCTCATCTCCCACGCCATCCAGCGGGTGGCTGCGGACCAGGTGACGGAAACCACCGTTTCGGTGGTGCCGCTGCCCAACGACGAGATGAAGGGCCGCATCATCGGCCGGGAAGGGCGGAACATCCGCGCCATCGAGACCCTGACGGGCGTGGATCTGATCATTGACGACACCCCGGAGGCCATCACGCTCTCCGGTTTCGATCCGGTGCGGCGGGAAATCGCCCGTATCGCGCTGGAACGGCTGATTTCCGACGGGCGCATCCATCCGGCGCGCATCGAGGAAATGGTGGAAAAGGCCCGCCGCGAGGTGGAGGCCACCATCAAATCCGAGGGCGAGCGCGCGGTGCTCGAGACCGGGCTGCACGGTATCCATCCGGAGGTCATGCGGCTGCTCGGCCGGCTGCGTTACCGCACGAGTTACGGGCAGAACGTGCTCAACCACTCCATGGAGGTGGCGTTCCTGTCCGGCATGATGGCCAGCGAGTTGGGCATCGACCCAGTCATCGCCCGCCGCGCCGGTCTGCTGCATGACATCGGCAAGGCGGTGGACCACGAGGTGGAGGGCTCCCACGTGGAAATCGGCGTGGATATCGCCCGCAAGTACAAGGAGAGCGAAGCTGTCGTACACGCCATTCAAGCCCACCACGGCGACGTGGAAGCCGCCACAGTGGTGGCGTGCCTGGTGCAGGCAGCGGATGCGATTTCCGCGGCCCGGCCCGGCGCCCGCCGCGAGAATCTGGAAAACTACATCAAACGGCTGGAGAAGCTGGAAGAGCTGGCCAACGAGTTTGACGGCGTGGAGCGGTCCTTCGCCATCCAGGCGGGGCGCGAGGTGCGCATTATCGTGCGGCCCGATCTGGTCAACGACGACCAAATGACCCTGCTCGCCCGCGATATTGCCAAAAAGATCGAGGCCAACCTCGATTATCCCGGCCAAATCAAGGTGCATCTCATCCGCGAGAACCGCGCCGTAGAATTTGCCAAATAGTTTGGAAAACGGCGCCCGGCAGGGCGCCGTTTTTACGTCAGAGGCCCGGCCTAAGCCGGTTTGGGAAAGGGGAAACCACATGATCATCTTATGTGTCGGCGACGTGGTCGGCGGTGCGGGCTGTCAGCATTTGCGCCGGGTGCTGCCGGTGGTAAAGCGGCAGTACGGCGTGGACATCTGCATCGTCAACGGCGAAAACGCGGCCGACGGCAACGGCATCACGCCGGCGGCGGCCGCCCACATCCTGGACAGCGGGGCGGACGTGATTACCGGCGGCAACCACACCTTCCGACGGCGGGAATTCTACGAAGTGCTGGACGAGACGCCCTATATACTGCGGCCGGCCAATTATCCCGCGAGCGCGCCGGGCCGGGGGCTGTATGTAGTGGATAAGGGCCGGTACCAGCTGGCGGTTATCAATCTTATCGGGCTGGTATACATGGAGCCGCTGGCGTGCCCGTTCGAGACGCTGGATCGGCTGTTGGAGGAAGCGGGACGTCCCAAGTTTTGTGTGGTGGATTTTCACGCGGAAGCCACGGCGGAGAAAAAAGCCCTGGCCTACTACGCGGACGGGCGGATTTCGGCGCTGTTCGGCACCCATACCCACACCCAGACGGCGGACGAACAGATTTTGCCGGACGGGACGGGATTTCTCACCGACGTGGGAATGATCGGGCCGAAGCGCTCCGTACTCGGGGTGCGGCCGGATCAGTCCATCGCCAAGATGAAGGACAAGCTGCCGGTGCGGTTCGCCACGGCGGACGGCCCTTGCCGGATGGATGCGGTGCTGCTGGAGCTGGACGACAAGACGGGGCGTACGGCGCATATCTCCCGGCTGCAAATCGAATAAATCAAAAAGCAGGCGGGGAAAAGCCCCGTCTGCTTTTTGATCCGCTTATTGCTGCGCGGCAAACTTCTGCTTTACCTGCTGAATCTTCTGCTGCTCCGCCTGCTCAGTGGGATACCAGCCTTTGGCGGTCATTTTCTTATAGATATCGTCCTGCATGCACAGGCTGTCGCCCAGGGCCTTGTTGAAAGCCGAGCGGACATTGGCCGTGCCGGATTCGATGGTGCCGTGCATGTACAGATCGCACACGCCTTTTTCCACCAGGAGCAGGTTCTCCATCAAACATTTATCATCCATGTTGCAGCCTCCTTCTCTTACACCAGCTGATAAAACTGGTTGAACAAATCCTGATGTTTGGTCGCCATCTGCTGCACGCAGTTCTTAAGCTCCGCGTCCTGCAGCTGCTGCGCGGTTTCCTGGCATTTGGTCTGCATAAATTTCGCATGGCCGAGGGCATCCTCGATATAGAGCAGTTCTTTCGGGCTCATGTTCGGTTCTCCTTTCCGCATGGGACAGATTGTTGTGACGAATCGCATCGTCCCCATTATTGTGCGCCGCGCCGGCGTCGGTATCCGCATAACAAAATGGAAGCGGGTTTTCAAAAATTTCTTTTGCAACGATCCAGGCCGATGGGCTTGATTTTTTTGAAAGCGTATGCTATAATAACGCCCAGACAAACGAGATAGGCGGGAGTAGTTCAGTGGTAGAGCGTCAGCTTCCCAAGCTGAATGTCGCGGGTTCGAATCCCGTTTCCCGCTCCAATGAGAATCCCCGAAAAGTGGCTTGAATGCTCACTTTTTCGGGGGTTCTTTTTTGCCCTTTTATCGTTTTGGTGTTTATTTGGTGTTTACGGCCCGTTTTTCTGCCTTTTTATGGCCTCTCTGTACCGCTGAAATACATTTTGGAGAGTATAAACAGGAAGGGCCGACAGCGATAACATACCGCGGCCGACCCTTGACAAAAAGCGCATGTTGGCATAGAATAAACATAAAGGGTGGCACTACCGAAAGGCGGTTGCCTCCTCAGTGTGACAGAAGTAAAACCGTCAGTTTGAGAGGCTGGGCGGTTTTACTTCTTTTTTATGGCCGTGAATATCAGACCAACAATGCCGATTACCACAAGGCTGAATTGGAGTAACTCCTCCAGCGTTATGTACATAGGCATCCCCTCCTTTCACAGGAGGGAAAAGAAGCGTTCTCCCTCCCAGGGAATGGGAGGAGACAACCGCCTTGAAACCGCGCGCGGCATTTCTGCCGCCGGTAGTGCCACAGGTAGAGTATACCAACGGCGCGTACGATTGTCAACAACGGGAGAGCGGGCAGCCAATCCCACCCAAGGGACGGTTGCCCGCTCTCTATTTGTAGCATTTTGTGTACAACATCAGCCGAGATTTTCATTTCTAAGATTTTTCATGTTCTTGTGGGGATTCGTGGTATCCGGCACTTCACCTCACTAAACCGAACCATCCCGGGGGGGCTTAAAAATCCCTCATGCGCGTGAAGCTCGGTTCTGTCGTGCATGTCTGCGGTATGCGGCCTCTGGAGAGTTTTTGCTTTTTTCTACTGTGGGGATGTACCTAAGTGCAGTCCGCGCATAGGAGGAAGGCGGCCCGCTCCTCCAACAAAGAGAACTGTCTGCATTTTTGTTCAAAGCTGAAAGGTTGTGGTTGTTTTCCCGTCGCATACCTCAATTTCCGTTACGTTGTCCGGGTTGCAACCAGGAAAAAGGCGTGAAATTATATCCTTCAAGGATTGTTCCCCACTTTGCTCAATCTGCCCCGTTTCAGCCGCTTCCAGCGGCTTACCACATATATGTGCTTTCATTCTCGCTCACCTCCTGTATTGTCTCCTCCATAGCGCAGGTTGAATTCTTCCGGAGTGATACGGAACAGGGCGCACAGGTGCACCTTGTCCCGCTCCCTCTGTTCGCCGATTCGCCTTATGAGTTCGTCGGTTTTCTCGGCAGCTCTTTCCACAGAGGATGCGCCTGTGCTGTTCCAGGATCCCCAGCCGGTTCCTATCCATGCGAATTCGTCGCGGTGTTCGTCTACGAATGGTTTCAGCAGCTTCACACACGGCCCGCGCCGCAGCCGCCGCAGAGCCTTGGCTTCCCTCTGCCGTATAATCTCAGGTGGAACGCCGATGCGCTTTGCTGCATCCTGTAAGGTGTTCCCATCCCAGAAGCGCCGCCGGATGGTTTCGCTCTGCTCCGCGTCCAGGGTGTTCAGCGCCGTTTCTATAGCCTCGTGCAGCTCCGCCATGTACTCCCGCTCGAGTGCCGCATCCATATCCTGCGCGGCGCTCTGGCTGGGCTGTAAATCCCCAAGCGTGGTTTCTCCTTCATCTCCAACCGGCTTGTCCAGACTGGCGCAGTTGTCGAGCGGGTCTCGGCGGGCGGTGCGAACCCCACAGGCCGCCCGGAAATGGTTCAAAAGCGGGTATTTCATATAAGCCAACAGGGAATACCCGGTTTCTGGCCGGTATGCTCTCACCGCGTCTCGCAACGCCATGAACCCGCATTGTATGAGGTCATCCAGTTCCACCCCGGCTCGCGTACAGCTTCCGCAATACATCACAAAGTACCTGTTCGCTTGTTGACAAACGAAGCGGCGCATCTGCTCCCATAGCGCTGTGTAATCGCTCCGCCCCGCTTGAATCTCCATAGCCAATTCCTCGTTGGTCATTGACCGCCGCCCCTCTCTGGTATAAGATGATGGTGTGAGGGCTGCTCCGAAAGGGGCGGCTTTTTCTTTATACGCCAAAACCTGAACCTGAACCGAAACACCTCCCCGCTTTCCTAATCGCGCGCGAGGCTGTTCGAATTCTCAGGTTTTTTCAGGTTTTCACCGTCCTTCTAATCGCGCGCACGCGCAGACACGCGGGGAAATGTTGTTATTTGTTAACAAGCGGCGGTGTGGAGGGCGTGGCCCGCTCTCTGGTTTTTTTGTACACTGGAGCGGATGCCCCTGGCTGTTTCCTGCTTGTCTGTCCTTGCCTTTCCTGGGCGGCTATGGCTATCAGCCTATAGAACTGCATGGGCATTCCCGTGACGGCAGAAACGCCGTTCCGTACGCTGTCCCTGTCGAGAATATACCCTTTTATCGTCTTCGGCTCCTCCCGCCAAGCCTTCGCCTTCACCACCTCCACCTTGGGCTGTGGGTGGATCAGGTTGCGGCTCCCCGTCCACCGGCGTTTGTGAAGGCTTCCCGGCTCCCTCATGGTCTTGGTGGTTTCCTTTATCAGGTAGGCGGCAAGCGCCCCATACTGCCCGCTATTGTCCAGGACAGACACGCGGACGATACCGCCCCATAGAGCGACAATTCTTGACAGCTCCGCCCGCGGCACGACAATATGATGATGTATCCGGGTGTGCAGGTACTCCGTCACGGCCACATACTTGAATTCCAGCCCTTCCCGCTTGTACTCGGCGCGGCATTTCCGGATGAACCTTTCAAGAGCGGCTTTCGCTTCCTCCTGGCTGGGCGGCTGTTCCCCTTCATAGGTGAGGACAAGATGATAATCCTTCGGCCGAAAGTTGGCATTGAGGACGCGGCGCAGCTCAGCCTCCGCGTTCCGGTCGTTCACCTTCATCACGTCCGGCGGTGTGCGCCCTTTCTTGGCTCCTCTGGGAATCTTCCGGCCGTACCGCTTCGAATACGTCTTATACACTTCAATGGTGCTTCCCGCCTCATACGTCTTGATAAGATACATGATTTTCTCCGCCCGCTCCCCTTGTGTCGGATTATTAATACTCTTACCAAGGCGAAAAAGGGGCCGCCCCGCAGCCCTTTTTTATGCTTGCGCCTCCCTTCCGAATGTGGTATACTGAGGGTGTCGCAAGGCTTCGCCTTGTATGGTGCGCCCGCTCCCTGGCTCTGGTAGGCTTGGGGGAGCGGGCGCTTTGTTATGCCTCCGGTTCTTCCGGCGGAAGCTGCTCGATGCAATCCACGATATAGGCGGTAATGCTCTCATATCCCTTTCGCCGCAATCGCTCTCTGAGGCCGGTTGCAAGCGCGTCCGGAAGTCTCACGGTCAGCTTATATGTACCGGGGCGCTCTGCTCTGGTTCCGGCCTTTCTCGCCGTCTGGCCGCCCGTGCGGAAGTATTCGAGAATCCCAGCCCCGTACAGTTCTGAGAGCGGGCAGCCATACAGGGCGCACAGCGCGGAAAGCTGGGAAGGCGTCGGGATGCATACCCCGTTTTCGTACTTGCTCACCATGGGCTTATCAACGCGGGGTTCCACCTGCCTGAGAATGGAAAGCGTTTCCTTCTGCTTGATTCCCGCCGCCTCTCTGGCATCCTTGAGATGAACTTCTGAGATGTTCGGCCTTCTGGGAGCTTCTTTCATGTTCCCCGCTCCTTTTCACTGGAATCCCGGCCGGCGGTCATGGTGTGCGCCTCCGTCTTCTTGTATTCGTCATACAGAGACAGCGCCAGCATGACCGCGCCGAAGATGTTCGCCATGTGCTCGGCTTCGTCACTTGTGCAATTCCGTCTTTCTGTCAGGTGGCCCATGAATATATGACCCAGCTCATGGGCGAGTACGAAATCTTGTTCTTTCGGAGGTAAACCCTCCGCGCAAAGGGTGACATATCTTCCACTGTCGGTATTGAAGCAGAAGGCGGTGGAATCGAGATGCTCACTAAGGCCTATATCACGTACAAACCGCTGATTGCGCTCGGTCAAAAAGCCGAGCAGCAGGTTGTGGGCTTCAAATATTTCCTTGACCATGAATCCTCCTATTGATTCCGGCCCGGTGCTGTGCTACAATGAACACGGCAACCGGTTCCGGTTGTGTATGTGTGGCGCTCTTTCTTCTTGCTTTGGTCGGCTGGGAAGAAAGGGCGCTTTTCTTATGTCCAAAGGTTCCGGCAGCCAGCAGAACGACGCCGGCGGCCGCCCGCTCCTGAATATGGGTTCCCGCTCCCCGGTCACTATCCCCGGCAGCCCCCAGCAGAAGGAGAAAGCCGACGAGTGCCAGCAGAGCCGTTATATATCGCATTATGAAAGCTCCCTCTCCGTAATTTCCCGGACTTTCTGGAAATATGCCCGCTCTCTTTCGCTTTCCAGCGTAGCGATCATGTTGGCATAATCGGCACCTGTTCCGGTTGCCGCTATTAAAAACCGTTCCTGTTGCGGCTTGGTCATGCTGCGGAACCGTTCAAGCATTATACGGCCTTCATCCAGTCGTATTCCGGAAGTATGAAGAGAATCCTTCGGCGTATGAATCGCGTTCATTGTCTTCACTCCTTAATCGCCCTCACCATGCCTGGAGCGGAAAGCCCGCACGGCTGTGTAAGTGTGGCGTACATGTATTCCGGCAGCCTGTCCACGTCAATCAAGGGTTTGTTCCCCTGCATGGACACGGGGATGAGCCCCTGCTTTACCATGCGGCGCAGCGCGGTCAGGGTGATCGCCGTTTCCGGATCCTCGGCCTTGAGTATTGCCGCAGCCTTGGGAAGCGTCCGCATTCTCACGACATATCCCCCCTTCCTAAAGCGCGTCCGTGGCGCACCGGCCCGGCATGGCTTCATAGTTGGCAGTTTCCCCGTAAGCGTCTGCATACGGCCCCGGAATATAGGCGGTGTTTATGTACTTGGTCTCCCCGATGATAATCCAGGCCATATTCCTGTATTCCTCCGGAAAAGCGCAGAGGCGTTCCTCTTTGAAACTAACGGTCTCGGAGTCCTCCGCTTCCGGCCGTCGCGGCTTTCTCGCGTGACGGATGGCCGCTCTCTCGGCATCTTGGCCGCGCCGATTATAAGTAGCGTTTATATAGCGAGTGCCGCCGAAAACCACCCGGGCAACGTGCCTGAATTCTACCGGAAATGCATATATTTTCTCCGCCATGGGAGCGGGCCTGGGTATATCGTTCATGGTTTACTCTCTCTTTCTTTGTACTCTATAGCGCCGGCCGCTCTCGCCGCCGGCTTGGCTCTATTCTCTGTCCATGCGGGCGACGATCCCGCGTTTCTCTAGAATCTGGTTGATATACAGGCGGCCCTTCTGCGTCCATTTGGTATGTATCACGGTGTCCGGTCGGCCGTCGCTACGGGTGATACGCACCGTTTCGGAACGGGTGAGGCCCTTGTTCTGGTGTTCCTTGTACAATAGCCATTGCCCGCCCATGTTGTACTGCACGCCTTCTTCATGGAGGAGCTTGTTCAGGGCCTTGGCGCTCATGCCGTAATCCTCGGCAATCTGGGAAATGAGGACGCAGCCGGGGCATTTCAGAATTTCATCCACATACCGCGCCTTCGGCTCATACTCAGACACCCGCTGCTCCAGAATCCGGGAGCATTTCTCCAGGTGGCGGCGCTGCTCCCGCTCCTCCTTGAGGGTTTGAAGCGTCTGAATGAGGAAATCCGGGTCTTCGAGAAGCTGGGCGGTGGTCTTCTCCGTGGCGTACAATCCATTTCGCCGGATGGACGGGAGTACATCGTCAAAAATCCAGCTTTCAAAAGCGGCGGCTCCCGGAAGCTCACTCCTGGCCGCAAGGCGGTATATGTCTCCCTCCGGGATGAAGTTCGTTTCCTGCTCTCGCCCCAGAGAATCGGTGAGGTGGCGCTTCACCACCCCATGACAGTGCTGCTTCATGGCGTTTGTGGTATCCTTGTACCCCAGCGCGGTACAAACGTCCTTCCCGCAGAAAAGCACCTGTCCACCTTCCTCCAGGGTGCGAACCTCCCCAAACTGTGGGTTTTCAAAGATTCTCAGCTCGTTCAATTTTTCGTAGCCTCCCTCATAAGTAGCTTTTTGATTTCGTCATACCTTAAGCCCACGTCCAGAAGGGCCGTGGCGGCCGCTTCCTTCTTTTCGTAGAGCGGCAGCTCCTCGGATGTAAGAAAATCCTTGGCGTTGGCCCGCGGGGCGGCCCCGCGCTCCCGGCGAAGCTGTTTCGCCGTCTTTCCCAGCGCCGCCCTATAGAACAGGTCGGTATAGGTGGCGTAGGAGTAGCCGTGCATCCGTTCATCCTCCCCGCTGTCCCGCAGCGCGTCCGTCAGGTTGCGGCGGATCGGCCTGCTTTCTGCTCGCAGCACCTTCCGCTTCTCCAGTTCCTTCCGCATGGCGAAAAACTCCCGAACAAGGTCTTTTTTGAACTGCCGCACTGGCTCGGTGTTCTGCAAGTAGGTAATGAACAAGGTCGCTTGCTGCTCGTTGAAGTGCCAGAGCTTTTCCTCGTTGGTGCCTCTGGCATACCGAACAGCCCGGATTTCAAATCCGACCTGTCCGAATTCCTCAAGGTCTTTCTGATGCTTCCGGACGAGCCGGGAAACGGTTGCCCGCTGTACCCCGGCGCAATCCGCGATAATGTCCGACGTGGTGAACGGCTCCAGGTGGGAACCGGCCGGTTTGAGAAAAACTAGACCTTTCATTTTCCGCTCCTTTCGGCTTTCCCATCCGAAGCAAAAAGGTATTCAAGAGCGCAATTGGGGAAAAAAGCATTTCGTATGGCGTTTACTTCATTCCAAGTCATTACTCTTTTTTCTGATATTTTTGCTGACAAAGTCGCTGGGTGTATTTTGATAGCTTCCGCCATCTGTCCGCCTGTTACACCATTTCGGATCATTTCAGCTTTCAAGTTTTTTAACAAAAAAATCACCACCTTTGCATTAACGGAATATCGACAACAATTTAATTATAGTCGTAATTTCGTTAATGTCAAGTGTGTAACTCAATAAAGTTGATGCATTTTCGTTAATCTCTATTGCAATATTACGAAATGTCGGCTATACTTTATATCAAAGAGGTGAGAATTATTATGAGAGTAGAAGAGCAGCTAAAAGAACTCATTCTTGAGAACTATAAAAGTGTAAGAGCATTTACAACCAAAATCGGTATACCATATTCAACCATAAGCACCATATTCAGTCGTGGCGTTGGTGGAACAAATGTACAAACAGTAATTCAAATATGTAAAGCACTTAATATAGATGTTGAATCCTTGAGCGAAGGAAAAATAGTCAAAAAAATTAATACATCATTTTGGCTTGATGAATACAACATACAAAAAGACGTTTTTCCGGTTAGATTAAAAACTCTTATTGAACAAAAAAAGGATTCTATCTCCACACTAAGTAAAGAAGTATCCATTTCTATTGATGTATTAAAATCTTTTCTTAACGGTTCAAAAATACCAACTGTCGAAGAAATTCAAAAGTTATCCAGCTATTTTGATGTTGAATGTAGCTATCTTTCGGGTACTTCTGGATATAAAAAATTTGAAGAAAAGTATGAATCTTTATCCAAACTCGGTTCTCTAAAGAGTATCCTCGAAGGATTAAAAGATGATGTATCATCAGCTTTGATTGAAATGTTTTCTCATTTTGCGCTTGAATTTGTTACTTTTGAAAAATCAAATATTGATTTAGAACCTTTTTTGCGTTCTTCTAAAAATGCTATCCAAGACATAAAAAGGGTGTTGTTGCATCTAAATGCATATAGTTCTTTGGTGAATAATGATAATCCAGAAGATGATTTTTTGATAGAGAATGGCTGGAAAATCGGGTATGAAACCAAACTAGCAATATATGATTATGCAGAGGACATAAAAAACGTTTTTCTTGATACAATGAAAAAGATCGGTATTGAAAATAAGGAAGAATAAAAAATCCCGCTCCCCGGTGCTGCGAACACCAGAGAGCGGGAACATCACCAGCCGGACGGCGTGGCAATGTGGCACAAAACCACCCACATTGTAGCATGAACCGTCCGAAAATACAAGGTGCCTCGGCTCCTTGACGAAAGGACGGTCTTTTTTATGGCAACGGCAGAGAAGCGGGGGAATGCCTACAGGCTGACAGCCTCCGCCGGGTATGATTCCACGGGGAAGCAGATACGCAAAACCATGACATGGAGACCCGCTCCCGGCCTGACGGAGAAACAGATTGCCAAGGAGCTGGAACGGCAAAAGGTTCTCTTTGATGAGAGAGTAAAGAGCGGGCAGTTCCTTGACGGTAACATTCGTTTCCAGGATTTCGCTGAACAGTGGTTCCGGGACTATGGCAGGGAACACCTACGGGAACGGACATACCTGCGTTATGTGGAGCTGTCGAAACGCACCTATGCCGCGATCGGACACATCCGCCTGGACAAGCTACAGCCGCACCATCTCTTGGAATTCTATAAGCAGTTGGCAGAACCCGGCCAGAACAAGCGCACCGGCGGCGGGCTGGCCCCGAAGACCATCAAGCACTATCACACCTTCATCTCCTCGGTGCTGGAGCGGGCTGTGAAATGGCAGGTTATCCAGGACAACCCCGCCCGCCGCATCGACGCGCCGAAGGTTGACAGAGTAGCAATTGAACACATGGATGATAAACAGGCTATCCGCTTCATGGAAATTGTCCAGGATGAGCCGATAGAATACCGCGTTATCTTCACCATGCTTCTGATTACCGGTATGAGGCGCGGGGAGCTGCTGGGCCTGGAATGGCCGGACATTGATTTTGAAAACGGGGTTGTTCATATCCGGCGCACATCTCAATATGCCGCCGGACGCGGCATCTACACGGACACCACGAAAACAGAGCAATCCAAGCGCCCGCTCTCGGTGCCGGCCGAACTGCTTGACCTTCTCCGGCAATACCGGGCATGTCAGAACGAGCAGCGGCTCCGTCTGGGTGACGCATGGTCTTCCGAGTGGGCGGATCATCCCCGACTGTTCACGAAGGCGGATGGGCGGCCCATGCACCCCAACACCCCCTATAAGGAGCTACACAAACTTCTGGAGAGGAACGGCATGGATGCGGTAAGCCTCCACAGCCTCCGGCACACGAACGCGACGTTGCTCATTGGTTCCGGCGCCGACGTGCGCACCGTGTCCGGCCGCCTGGGCCACAGCCAGACCAGTACGACCCTGAACATCTACGCCGAATTCCTCCAGAGCGCCGACAAGGCCGCCTCTGAAACCTTGGCCGACACCCTTCTACGCAAAAAGGCCGGCGGGTGAACCAGTGGGGTTTCTGGTGTTTATTTGGTGTTTATTCTTATGAAATACCATGCAATCGCATGAAATATCGTAAAACTCACAAAGTACGGGAACGGGCTTTATTACACGGTTTTTCATGCTATGAAATCTCGCAAAAGACTTCCCAGCCGCTTTCGAATCCCGTTTCCCGCTCCACGTCGGAATGGACTGCGTTCCATTCAAAATCCCCAGCCGAATGGCTGGGGATTTCTCATACCGCTCCGTCATTCCTCCTCTCCGCAAAAAGTCACGCTCGGCTCGCCTGTTCGGTTGCAGTGGCTTGTAAAGCCACCTCGCTCATCACGACGGCTCGCTGTCGCTACCAACTTTTTGCGGATTTGTGCCTTGCGGCGCTGGAGATTCATTTTGTCTCACCCTTACAACAAGAAGAGTATCGTGCGCGTCAGCGTGCGATGCTCTTTTTTTATCCCCTCTGCCAGGGAACTCGAATCCTTCCGGTTCAGAATGCCGACCGGCGGACCAACAAAGGGAAGGGGACTGTTGCACAATGTATGAACATACACAGAGACTGAGAAAAAGCGTGGTTTCGCGTCTGAAAGACGCGAAATGCGGGCCACAATTCATGTGCTCGCCGGCATAACGCGAGCATTATGCCCGCGGTTTTTCAGGGGCGCGTCGCCAAATCTTGCATTTTGCAACGCGCCCTTTTTCCCTTTTTATGATTCCTGTCATCTTTGAGCCTTATTCAGCGGGAAACAGCAATTTTCAGGGCTTGGAGGGCCCCTGTTTTTCCACAACGTCCATCGGTTCCGGACAGGACAACCCCTCCGGTTGTAGCATCTATTCTATAACCGGAGGGGGTTTTATACTCGATCCATTCGTGTTCTCTTTACCATTACGATTTCCGATTTGCCTTCCTTTTTCCGGTGCCAAAGAAGAGTGCCGCTGCCGAAATACCGGCCAGGCCCAGAGCGATCCGCCCCGTTTGGTTCTCACCGGTCTGCGGAATTTGGGGCTCCTCCTTGCCATCCCCATCCGTGTCGCCGCCCGACAGTTTCACCAGGCCGTTGAGCGCTTCATTCAGAGCCTCGGCGGCCTTGTCGACCGTCGCCTGGTCGTTTACGCTCAGGGCGGCATTGGCGTAGATGGTTTTGGCTGTGGACAGAGCTGTTTTCAGCACCGCCGCGCTTTCCGCCGTATACCCGGACAAATCCAGTCCCTCCGCCTTCTCGATCAGGTTTTCAAGAATGGCCTTGTCCGCCTTGTACAACTGCAGATGAATAGCATCCAGCAGTTCCTTAGACGCTGTGGCTACGTCCTCCGCCATAGCGTCACCATTATTCATGACGGTTTTCGCCGCTGCTAGGGCATCCAACAGCTTCTGCCAGTTAGTCGCGACATATTTATCCTGTTCCGCAACCAGGCTCTCCGCCTTTTCAATCAGCAGACCCAGGTTGGTCTTATCCGCCTGATACAGCCCAAGCCCCCAGATGCCTTCCAGCAGGGTATCCCACGCAGCGGTAAGTTCATCCTGGGTGGCGGCCGGATTATCCAGCGCCGCCTTCGCCTTGGCCTTGGCCTTCTCAAAAAACGCCTTAGCGCTGTCGGTCACGCCGTCGGTACGCAGGTTCAGGGCAAACGAGTAGGTTTCCTGCAGCAGGCCACGGATGTCCTCGACATTTCCGGCAGCCACGACCTGGATGAACGCCTCGGCCTTGATGGCGGTTCCAGCTACCGTGCCTTCTACTTTAAAGACGCCGGGATTGGCGACCATTTCCCCGGTGATTTCCGCCCAGTCGACCGCCACGGTCTTGACGGAGCCATCGTCGTAGGTGGCCTCCACCGTTTCCGGCATCTGCGGCAGTTTGCCTTCCTCGGTCTTCACAAAAGTGGTGGCGAAAGAAACGATTTCCGCCGTGGATTCACCCGGCTCGCCCTTGGTCAGGAACACGGTTTCCACAGCCTTTGTGCCGTCCTCCGCTGTCACCGTGATTTTTACGGCCGCCGCCGTATCCAGCTCGCCATCCACCGCGTCGATAACTTCGGTGCTGACGGTGGCGCCTTTGGATACTTTCACGTTCAGCTTATCGACCGAGAAGGTGTCTGCTGCCGCAATCACCATGGTATTGCCGACGGTTTCGATGACTTGCCCGCCGTCGTAGGTGATTTCTTTAATGTCGGCGGCGTTGGATTTTGCGCCGCTGCCGATCCAGATGGGGTTCGAGAAGGCAAAGCCGAGTCCCTGTCCTTCGCCCTTACCGCCGTTGCCAGTGGTGCCCTGCTCGCTGGTTACCTCGATGCGGTAGAACTCGCCCGCCTTAACATCCAGAGACAGGGTGGTCTTGAACTCTTTCAGCCCCTGGCCCTCCAGGTCTTTGTTGAAGATGATTTCCGCTTCTCCTTCGTCCGCGCTGCCGGTAATGACGTTTTTGATGAGTTTGACGTTCACCAGATCGTAGTTCGGATCAAAGGCCGTGATGTTGAAGTCCGCTTTTCCGCTTTCCTTAACGGTCAGGGTTTCACCCATACCCACGCCCTCGATGTTGTAGCGGATTTCCGGGCCGTTGGATCCATAGTAGCTGCCGTTGGCCAGGATCTCGTGGACGTTTTCGTAGATGAGGTTATCCATTTCGGTTTTGATGTACGGGTCGCCCATCTTAGCGGAGTTGTGGCCGTCCGAGTTAGCGATGCCGAAGTACTTCTGCTCGCCGCGTCGGTTGACGTTGTCCCAGTAATCAAAGGCGAAAGTATTGACATTTTTATCCGGATCGATGGCGTGATAGAAGCCATTCCACACCTCGATACCGACATAATCCCGGATGCCATAGGGATCGGAGAATACCAGGCCCGGATAGTTGGGATGGGCCACATAAAAGACGCCGCCGTTGTCGTTGACCTGATCGATGGTATCCTGCCACGTCCAGATTTTACCATCAATTTCCTTGCCAATGCGATATTCCGGGACAAAGGTGCCCACACCGTAGGCCAGGGCGTGGCCTTTACCGGAAGAGGTGATTTCGGTGCCGGTGATGCTGATGAAATTACCGGCAAGGCGATTGGTTTCCTCGACTGTATCGGGGCCCTGGCTGATTTTGTTGTGGTCGGTGCTGTACAGCCAGTTAAGCAGCTTATCTTCATAGGCGGAGTCCACATTCTCACGGATGGTCCCTTTGCCGTCGCTGTGGATGGAGTGCGTGTGGTTGTCGCCGGCATAATAGCCCTGGCCGGAGATGGACAGTCCCTCGGAGAAAGATAGGGCTACATCGTCGGCCGTCCTGACATCCGCTTGGATCATGCCGCGGCCGCCCTCCAATGCAAGCACCTGGAACTCCACGGTTTCGCTACCCTCTGCCGGGACTTCCGGAATGATGACTTCCGATTCGCCAACGCAGTACATCTGATAGGGGAGATCCAGGGATACCTGCACGTTCCGGATCGGTTCCCCGGCGGAATTCTCCACCGTGACCTTGACCGGGAAAACGTCACCCTTCTGCACTTTGCCGTCATACGCATCCATGCGGGCTTCCATGCCGTATTTATAAGCGTTGTAGTAGGCGACCATGGCCTCTGGCTGCTGGGTATAGCCTTCGGTATCCAGCACGATGAGCTGCCGGCTGTAGGTAAAGGTTTCGTCCGCCGCCAGCGTCACCGGCGCGTAGCCCATCATCCAGTTAGAACTGCCAAACACCCGAAAATCAAAGCCGTCTTCATACAAGAACGAATAGGCTGCCGGCTCGCTGGTTGCATACTGGGTAAACCACGGCTGAGCAGGCTTTTCATCAACCGGCGAATTATAGGCCGCGGTTATATCGCCAAGCCCCGGCACATAGGTCTTTTGCGTGCTGCCGTCCACATCCATGACGTCGCCGACATACACCTGCAACTCCTGCCCGCTGGTGTTGCGGACGGTGGTTTCGATCTCGGCATAGGGCTTGCCGCTCTCCAGGGTAAGGATTTGCTCTATCACACCCTCCTCGGCATCGGGGGCGTTGGCCAGATCGTGATGGTAGACGCCGGTGGCTTTCAGCACAATTTTGCTGGTGGACTGGGACACCACTTCCAGACTGTCAAACCGGGTATCCAGCTGCGCCCAGGAATCGCCCGGAAGCGTACCGCCCTGGCTGGTTTCCTGATGAGGCTTAACGTCTGTAACCCAGCTGGTGAAGATCCAGTCCATGACATCCGACTTGCTATTGGCGGCGATGTCCAGAATACGGCCCGCGGAGGAATCCTTCAGCTGGCTGTCCTTGGTTAACCCGGCAATCGACATGGTCAGCGTTTCGTTTTCCAGGGTGTAATCGCCAGGCTTGCATTCCACCAGGCCGCCGAAAGACTGCATACTGGTGGTGGTAAGGATGCGGGTGCCAGTCATGGAGTCCAAGATGATGTCCGCACGGGGATCCGCCTGGGTGTTCAGATCCACCGACTGGGAGCTTTGCGCATAGCCGGGGATGGAGGCGGTCAGGGTATAGACGTCTTTTTCCACACGGAGGGAATAGTTGCCGTCCGCATCCGTGATAGCTGTTCCCGCGCTTTCTCCCGCGTGCTCCCCTGTCGCATACTGGCAGGTGATGTCCACATTTTTAATCGGATTGCCGTCCATATCGGTGACGGTGCCGTTGATTACACCGTAATCATCGATATCCACTTCTCCGCGGACAACCTTAGCCCAGAAAGCGGCTTCGGCATACGGCTCGCCGACGCCGCCCGGCTGGTGCGGCAGATGGTAGAAGGTCAGGGTTTTGCTTTCACCAACTTCCAGGGAAGCATCGTACCAGATACCAAAAATGTAACCATCGTTTACCAGCCCGCTGGGAACCGCATCCGCCTCGTCCCACAGGATCGCATGGGCGGTGTTGCCGGTATACTTGCTGGCGTAGCCTTCAAACATATAGTTTTCCGTCCACTCGTGGTTTGTCAGAACGGTGTTAATGGTAGAGGTGGTCCAGCCCACGCCCGGAACATAGGTGTCGTCCTCGTTGGATTCATCCGGATCGACCAAATACTCAAAATAGCCGGTATAGTCCTCTGCACCGGTGTTGGTCAGTTTCACCTGCATCTGAATGAGAGGCGTGTTCTCCAGGATGGAGTAGGTAACCTCCCCCTGGATGGAGGGCGCGGCTTCGGAAGCGCCCTTTCCGACAACGGTGTTTCCTTTCACTTCCAGTTCGTTAAGATCAAACGCTTTTTTGCCCGTCTGCCAGGTCCCGTTCATTTTGGATGAGAGAACAAACTGCGTCCAGTCCAGGTTTTCCCGCTTGGCTTCCTGGGTCACCGCATCCATAATTGCGCCGTTGGACATCGGGCCTTGTTTGTCGTTAGGCGCTTTCGTTGTGCCAATCAGGGTCTTGATATACTGATTTTCCAGGTAGTAGTAATCCTGCCCGGCGATATAGTCGACAGCTTTGCTGCCGTACACGAAGCCAGGATCCACATTACTTTTCCCCGCAACGGCTTTGTCAGGCACCGTCGCTCCCCCGGCCGCGCTCACAGGCGCGGCAAGCGTCAGCAGCTGAAGGGCTGCCAAGCAGGCGGCCAGCACTTTGCCGCCTGTTTTATTGGGCGTCATTTTCACTTGTTCATCCTCCTTTATGTGTTTGCATCTACCATAGTAATGAAAGGGCCAAGGAGCAACAAGGCAGTTTGCGTTAAGCTTACTTTAAACTTTGGTAAACTACCTTCCGATGCTCGAGGAAATGTGCTATTCTCAATCATGGTAAAAATAAGAGGTGCTGGAAGGATGAAACAACTATGAAACACAGTTATAAAAGGTTTTTGGCCATGGCTTTTTCTACCGTTGTATGGAGCGCGGCACTCTGCGGCTGCCACAGCAAAGCGCCCGTATTGGATAGCTCCGCAGCCTCTTCGCAGACGGTAGAACAAGGATGCATCGGTATCTATTCCTCCTTCCCCACCCTGCCGGTGCGGGAGTATCCGGAGTATATGAGCGCCGGCTATTCCTGCAAGATACAGGAATTTTCGCAGTATGCGCAGCCCCTTGAGGCGCTGACAGCCGGGAAGGTGGATATCTGCGTGGCGGCGCTTCCTTCCGTGCTGCAGGCGCAGCTGGATGGACACACCGTGAAAATCCTGTGCAATTTTTATCAAAAGGGCTCCGCCGTTGTGACGGCGGCAACGAAGGGAATAGACTCGATTGAAAAGCTGGCCGGAAAAACCGTCGGGTATACGGACGGAACCATGGAATATGCGCAGCTGCGGGCGGACCTATATAACCGGCAGATGGACGCAAACGCCATCACCTGGAAGGAGATGGCGCCGTTACAGCTCAACGCCGCCCTGAAGGCGGGAACAATCGACGCGTACTGCGGCGATGCGGCGCTGGCCGGCACGGCCTTCATGCAGGGTTATGGGAAAATTCTGGCCTATCCCTATGCCGATGATCTGGGTTACGGCAATCTGGTTCTCGTGACCACCGAAGCTAAAATTCAGGAAAAGCGGGACTGGCTTCAAGAAATGGTCAATACCAACTATCAGGTTATGGAGATGGCAGCGCCGTTGGAGGATTTCGGCCTGTCCGCGGCGGCGGAGTTTGGCCTCGATTCACAGGGAATACTCCAGGAGCGGGACAATTATCAGTGGGTCTGGGATATGGAGGAAGAGTATGTCATGTTTACCCGGAATCTCTGCAATTACCTTGTCCAAATGGGGATTTTCCGATCTATTCCAGATATGAATACGCTGTTTGACTTTACATTTCTGGAAAACCGCAGCCAGGAATTTGTCCGGTGATGGCGGCCGGCGGATTGGTATAACAGGAAAAGTGCCGCCCGAATATTCGGGCGGCACCGGCCTGTGATCATCCTCTATGCTATCCCGATGCGATTCCGAACCGAAGGGGCGGGGATTCGAATCCTGTCGGCGGAACTAATCTATAGACAAAAACCCTCACGCTCCATGAACAGCGTGAGGGTTTTCTTATGGTATACCTATCCGGCGCCGATTATATGGGGAATAGATTGTCGTAATGCTTACGAAACTGCAGAGGGGATACATGCATATGCTGCTTAAAAAGATAAATGAAGCTCGACATATCATCAAACCCCACACGCAAAGCAATTTCATTGACAGACAGATTGGTCGAAATCAATAGATCCTTGGCCTTGTCGATCCGATACTGGCTCAGGTATTTATAGGGGGATTGGCCGGTGCTTTCTTTAAAGAGGCGGGAAAAATGATATTTGCTGATACAGGCCACCTTTGCCATATCGTCGATGGTAATTTTTTTGTCAAAATTCTGCCGGATAAATTCTTCCGTCTTATTCATCCGGTTGTCGTGAGTCTCTTCTTCAAAGACCAGACTGAACATATTGTTGATAATCGACGCCATTTTCATGTCGATAAACAGGGAATTCGTTTCGGCCAGCATAAACAAATTTTCCCACAGGTTGACAAAATGCTTCACATCCTGCTGAACCAGAACATCCCGCTTAAAGCTCTTGAAAAGGGGCGCCGAAACATCGCCGATGGCATGAAACCAATAAAATTCCCAAAGGCCCTGATCCGCCCAATAGGAATGGGGATTGGAACAATCGATGCAGAACAGCGAGCCGCTTTTCAGCGGGTACTTCACGCTTTTGTACTGCAGCATCCCGGCGCCGTCGGTGGTATATCCAAAAAGGATGCTTTTTTGCGGCGTGCCGATAATACGATAGGAGGCGTCCGCTTCCACATACCCCAGCTCATTGGTGCACAGCAGGGTATGAACGGCCGTGTCTGTCGGGATATGATTGCGGAACCGCTTGTCAAAAATACCTTTTGACATGGGATCGCTCCTTTCGGGTAAACGGTCTGATGATAACACGTCATTGCTGTCTATTGTACCATACTGACAAAATGAAATCAAATGCCGCAATTCCCCAAAAAGAGGCATGCCCTATGCCGGCTACCGCCACACAGAATACACGCTGAGCTGATCGATCCGGGCGTTTCCATTACTGTCTCCTTTGGTACACGCCACCCGTATGTACCGGGCCGTTATCGGCGGGAAACGATATGTGTTCTTCCGCTCAGTGTTCCCGGTCTTTTCCCCGACGGTTTTCCAGGCTTCCTTTTGCAGAACCTGAATGGAATAATCCCGGAGAGAAGCGGCCAGGGAGGTGGTATATAGATCGATCTGGCAGAAGACTTTCTCCTGACGCAGGTCGATATACAGATACACAGGGGCCTCCTCGCTGCACAGGGCGGCCGAGCACCAGCCGGAATAATTGTCCGTGATCCCGTTGACCGCCCGCCAGGGATAACAGCGCTTGTCATACCCTTCATAATAATCCGAGCTGGTCACCTGCGCATCGACGGCCAAAGACGGCTGGCCCAGACCGCTTATATGCAGGACAGCCGTGCCTGTTATCTCGGGAAATGCCACGGAACGGGCCGTGAGCAAAATGTCCCCGTCCGACACGGCGGTTATGGCGCCCGTCGGCTCCAACACCGCTTTGGTGGTTTGGGAACCGTCCGGCTCCGTGATCTGCCAGCATACGCGCTGGTTATGGCAATCGGCAGGGGAAAAATAGGCCATGGCCTGGAGGGTGGGCTCCTCTTTGGTCAGCGAGCAGCGTCCCCCGTCTCCCAGGACGGTAATCGTCTGCGGCTTCGGCAGGGGCTCGTTCTGCTCCTGCCGAAGCAGGATGACGGATTTTGAGGCAACCCGTCCGCGCACGTCTCGGGCATATACGGTCACCAGGCCATTCCGGCCATTTGGCTGCAAGACGCCGTCTTGGATCGACGCGATGGCGGGGGTGAGCCACCATTGCCGCACCGGGAAATTCGCCTGCAGGCGCAAGGCCTTCCCCGGCTCCGCGATGGTCGTACGGTCGTCGTCGCTGTTCAGAATCAGGGGCCGCTCCGCATACCAGCCGCGATCGGTGGTGAGCAGGAGAATCCAATCGCCGCTTGTGGGCTTCTGCGGGGAGGAATAGACGCCGTCCACCGGGCTGCACGGGCCGAAGGGCAGGTAGGTCCCGGTGAGGATATCATACCAATACCCCTCATATATGCTGTCCTTCATCCCCCGCAGAGTGAGGCCGGCCGTGGTTTGGTCGAACAAAAACGCCGCATAAACATCCTGGCCGATGGTTGCCAGCGCTTTGGGCTCGTCCGTGCGTATGTCGCTCCACGCCGGATCGTCAAACCGCGGCTCCAGGCGCCACCAGTCCAGCGCTTCGAAAAAATGCCGGAAATGGACAAGCCGCTTTCCTCCCTCGAATTGGAGCGCGTCAAACCAGCGGTAATAGCCCCCATATCTCATCCAGTCGTCCGGCGAATAATCATCGTTCCACACGCCCTGTGCGCCGTATCCGTAACCGAACAGCCCGCCCAGAAAGGATTTATATCCGGCGCCGAGCGCCTGCCGCGCATCGCTCCAAAGCTCTTCGTACCCGGTCTCATAGCACAGAGCCGGCTTGAGAATGCGGTGAAAATCCCTCAGATACGCGGTGTTGTTCAGCGTGTTTTCCTGCGGCTGCAGGCCGAACCAGCTATGATAGGGCTTGTCGTCCCAGGCGGAGTTATGGGCGGTGAGGAGGCAGTTGTTGGCACCGTGAGCGGTTAAGGGGTGATGATACGCATCCCATTCCGAAACGGTCTGCGCGACAATAAACCAGCGTTCCGGCGGCACCGTGCCATAACAGTGCGGATCAATTTCCTGCGCGGTTGTCCAGAGAACCGGATACGCCCCGTACCGCGCAACCCAGAAACGGGCCAGTGCCCGCAGATACGCGGGGGTATAGCGCGGGTGCTGGATCTCGTCTGTGAAAAACAATTGAGAGTGGGCATGGACGAGACCGCGATCGGCGATGTATTGAAATTTGCGATCCAGCTGCTGAAAGCCGGCGATATCCCGCTCGTCCAGGCCGTCCGTCAAGTCGTAAATCACGGGCATGTTGGGCTTCCCCAGCGGTTCGGACTGATACACGGTAAAGCCCTGGGCCGCGCGGTGATCCACCGTATACCGGAACTGGCTTTCGATGCCGGAAACATTCGCTTCCTCCCATTTTTCATGGCACAAAAACCAATGCGTATCGCCCAGATAAAAGAACGGCGTGCCGTCCCGGTAGGAAAAATAGCGTTGACCCGGCTCCACTGTCAGAAAGCCTTTTTGGTAAATCGCATGCTCTCCCTGATACGGGACACAGCGGAGCGTACCGGTTTGTCCGTGAAGCCCGGCGTTGCCCGTATCGGAGCAAACCGTTTGGTAGGTCCAGTCTCCGGGCTCCGTCAGGGCGACCCTGACGCCAAACGCATCCCCCCCATTCCAAAAAGCGGGACGCCGGATCCGCGTTCCGGACGCCGATAGAAAGTCGACGGTTGTCTCCGCTTCCAGCAGCGGATCGGCGTATGGCCGTTCTGAGTGAAAAATCAACTCGGCGGTTCTCCACATTTCGGTCGTCATGGGCTTTCCTCTTTTCTTAGTATCATGCAAAAAGAATGGCACAAGCCTTGGGAAGGAGAGCCGCACGACGTATGCCGCACCGCTCCCCTTCCCTTTTCTCTTGTGTCATTCTTGGAGAGAAATCCAGTCAGCCGCTATTTCCCCGAGGAGATGGCCGGGAGCTCCATCTCTCCGGTCACATAGGGATAGCTGCCGTTCTCATAGGACGAGGCGATCACCTTGGCGTTTTCCATGGTCGGGCGGACGCGATCGGTGATGACCAGAACCCAATCCTGACCGCCGCTGGGAGGCACGGGAAGCTTCCAGCTGCCCTTGCCGTCCGGCTTAAAGCCGGACGCGGCGGTGGTCGTTTTGCCGTTGAGAGGGTTCGTCCACACCGCGTCGTAGGTATGCCCGGGGTTCAGCCGGGATACCGTGCCAGTATACTCATAGCCGGCGCCCTTGTCCGGAACCGGGTAATAAATCAGGAGGCTGGTGCGGTCGGTGTTCGCCTTGACCATGGGGTTGCTCGCGGATCCGGACAGCCGATTCCAGGTAACCAATGTGTTGTACGGCTTCAATTCCCACCAGGGGGTGGAGGTAAACACCTGCTTGAGGACCTGCATCTGCGCGCCCTCCTCCCCCTTGATGGCGGTATACCACGGGATAGGCGTCCCGCTCCACAGCTGGAAATCGTCGTTTTCATCCCATGTGGCGTTCCAAATGCCCTCCGCGCCGTAGCTGTAGCCGAAGCTGCCGCACATGATGGAGGTATAGGCCATTTTCCTGGTCAAGCCCTTGGGAACGGCGCTGATCCCCTCATAACAGGCCTCTGCCTCCAGGAAGGGGATGACCGCCGTCCGGTTGTATTTATCCTTCCAGCTGTTCAGTATGGCGGAGGACAGGCTGCTCTTGTGGCCGGTCTGCAGCATCGCGAAGTCATACCAATCCTCGCCGCGGTATTCGTCGCTTTTATAGCCCCAGTCCTGTGTTTCCACCCCGGAATGCAGCGTGGTCGGGTGCTGATACGGATCAATTTTATCGACGTATCGGGCGATTTCAGCCCAATAGGGGGAGTTCATCCGCGACTCGCCGCAGGTGATCCAAACGACCGGATAGGCGGCATAGCGGGCGACAATGTATCGCGCGGCCGTCTGAAAGCTCTGGACAGTCTTGTCGTCATAGGCATAGGGGCCCCAGTCAAATCCCAGCGCGGAAACCAGTCCACGGCCCGCGAGATATTGGATGCGTTCGTCGCAGTTGGAGAAAAAGCCGGTGTTTGGCAAGACCCATTTTTTGTCCTTCTGCCAAACGCGCCCGCCCTCGTTCCAGGTGGCATATTCGCCGTCCAGCTTGCCATTGTCGCCGGATTCGGACAGGAAGAAATTCATTTGATAGGCGGTGTAGCCCTGCTTGGCCCGCACATCGACCATGCCCTTGAACATGGAGGAAAATTCCTTGCTGTTGGAGTTATTCAGAGGCTCCCGGTGGCTAAGGCCCATCCAGTGCGTGTCCGCCAGCCAGAAGAAGGGCGTGCCGTCCCGGTATGTCATGCCGCGCTTATCGTTGCTGACGCGGAGGAAGCCGTGCTTATAAACATCCAGGTTGCCAGTGTATTTCGTACAGTACAAATCGCCGGACACCTGGTGCAGACCGGCATCGGCCGTGTCGGCGGCCTTAACCTGGTACGACCATTTTCCAACCACCGGAGGCGCAAAACGGATAACCCATTTTTTCCCTCCGTCCCAAAACCCGGGAATGGTCATTTTCTGCCCCTGCGGGCCTTTGAATTCGCAGTGAATCGCTTGATCGAGATACGGGTTGGCGTACTCCTTGCCCGCTGTCAGCACAATATCGGTGGCGACCCACTTTTGCGTGGATTTCGCCCCCGCAGGTACGACGACATTGGGATCGTCCACCGGCCGGTAATTGGTGCTGGTCACTTTGTTTCCGCCCCCGTTTGTCCCGGAGCCGGTGCCGGAGGAGCCGGCGTCCGGATGGTAGGGGGAAGAATCCGCCGCTTCAGACTCGGCGGAGGATGAAGCCCCGTCCTGCGAGGAATCGGTGTCGGAGGATACGTCGTCAGCCGGGCTTTCCGAGGAACTGATGGAAGAATCCCCTTTGGAGGACGTCCCGGAGGTGCTGGAGGCCGGTTGGCTGGCGCAGCCGGTTATGAGCAGCATACAAGCGAGCAGCATAGATAAAACGGAAATGGGTTTTCGTTTCATAGCAGTCTCCTATCCCCGTCCGCTTTGCCTCGCCTATGGGCGAGCAGCCTCGGCGGACGGTGGTTTGTAGTAGAATCAAACGGGACGGAAAATTGCAGGAGGAGATTGCAATATTTCTGTTCCAACCTTCGACATAGTCAAACGTAACACTTTTCAGCAAGGTCGTCAACTCAAAATTAAGCAAAGAGCAACTATTCAAAAATTAGAGCACGATTTTGTCTGGATGTTTTGAGGGGAATGCTGTAATCTATGCCATAGGGAGATTGCAAAATTCGTTCCTCATTTAACATACAGGTAACGCGATCTGAAGCATACAGCGGAGGTGTATGAATTGAAAATAAGATATCTATATAGCAGCTTATCCATGGGCTTCAAGCGGCTGGTTGTCGTCACGGCATCCGCCGCTATTATGCTACCTCTCCTCGCGGGCGCGTTTGTTTCCGCCGCATCGGGAGACGAACCGACCGAACTGGCCCACGGCAAGCCGGCGGATTCCTATACCGCCTCGTCGGGGCAGGCCGGGCAGGAGGCCCCCAATGCGTTTGACGCCAGTGCCGACAGCGTGTGGCAGGCGCAAAGCAACCGGCAGCCGACGGAGCCGCAATGGCTGATGGTGGACTTCGGCAAAACCGAGACGGTGGCGCGCGTCGATTTTACCCAATATAATAACCGCGCGAAATTGTTTAAATTCCAGGTATCCGCTGATGCGCAGACCTGGTCGGATGCTTTCTATGGAAGCGTGGAGAGCGCAGCGGACAGCGGCGGCGTGGTCTCGTACACCGTGGT
>CEAA01045249.1_pt1 | contig 38484 bp, 38 predicted proteins | sample 557551 | NCBI WGS metagenome assembly CEAA01 (sample SAMEA3182115, study PRJEB8094) | gut metagenome | biome: human; feature: gut; material: Stool; isolation source: human stools | place: Canada | collected 2013-06-11
TCCTTGGCGATGGTCACGCCGTCATTGGTGATGAGGGGGGCGCCGAACTTCTTGTCGAGCACCACGTTGCGGCCCCGCGGGCCCAGGGTGATTTTTACGGTATTGGCCAGCTGGTCCACGCCGGACTGCAGAGCCTTGCGGGCGTCCTCGCCAAACAGAATCTGTTTTGCCATGATTGGTTCCTCCTGTTATTTCGTATAGTATAAAAATCTTACCGGAAAGGATTTCTTATTCCACAATGGCCAGGATATCGCTCTGCCGCACGATGGTGTATTCCGTGCCGTCAAGCTTGACCTCAGTGCCGGAATACTTGCTGGTCAGAACCTTATCGCCCACCTTGATATACATGGTGATCTCTTTGCCGTCGACGTTGCCGCCGGGGCCGACGGCCACCACTTCGGCCATCTGGGGTTTCTCTTTGGCGGAACCGGCGAGGATGATGCCGCTCTTAGTGGTTTCCTCAGCCTCTACCATTTTGATGACAACACGGTCAGCAAGCGGTTTAATAGACATAAGAATAATCCTCCTTGAAGAGTATTGATAATTTTAGCACTCCGTTTCCTCGAGTGCTAAATCTATTGTAATCGGATTTTCAGAAAAATCAAGAGGGTTCACTGGAAATTTTTCAAACTTCACAATTTTTTTACAAACTGGCGGAAACAGCGGGAGCCCGGCCGGGCAGGCGCACGCCTTCCGGCAGCACGAAGGAGAGCGCGCCGGGCAGCGCCTGGAAATGAATATCCGGCGCGCTGAAGCATTCGCCGTCGATGTTGCAGACGACCGGCGAGAGGGAGCTGACCCGCATCCGCGTGCCCCGGAAGGCTTCGCAGCAGGCCATATCCATGTGGCGGCCCGCCTTGTAGCGGGAGAGGAAACCGGGAATTTTCAGCCGCGGCATGACCTTTACCAGCACAAAGTCCAGCAGGCCGTCGTCCACCAGCGCGCCGGGAGCGCCGCAGTAACCGCCGCCGTAAAACCGGGCGCAGGCGGCCAGGGCGAAGAAATAGCGGCCGCGGCGCTCCACCGGCCCGTCGGGGGTATCCATGACGACGTGCAGATCCACGCCGATCCGGTGGCAGAACACGTCCGCGATAGCCAGGTTGTAGGACATGGGGCCGGAAACCAGCGGCAAATTCTTATACCGCACCATCTTCTGTGCCACGGCGGCGTCCATCCCCATGGACGCGCTGTTCATAGAAACTCGGTCGCCGCAGTCCACCGCGTCCACCGGGACGGCCCGGCCATGCACCTGGGCGGGAATGTCCAGAAAAGCCGCGGTTCCCCCGTAGGACCGGACATAGTCGTTGGCGGATCCGCAGGGAACGGCCGCGATTTGAGCGCGGGGGCAGCCGGCGGCACCGGTGGCTGTTTCGGTCAGGGTGCCATCTCCGCCGCAGGCGTACAAGCGCACCGACCCCTCCCCGGCGCACTCCTCCCGGGCGATGGCGGTAGCATCCCCCGCGCCCCGGGTCACCCGGATGGCGTAGGCGCCCTCCTCCGCCCCGGCAAACGCCGCGTGAATGCGAGGGAGCAGCTCCAGCGCCCCCCGTTTTTTCCCCGCCGCGGGATTGACGATAAACACATGCCGCATGGTTTCTCGCTCCTCTCTCCTCCAGTTATCTAAAGTACATATACAGCTGGCATTTGAGCATGCCGTTATACAGCTTGCGCCGCTTATCCGCTTGGCGGCCGAACAGGGTCTCGAAATTCTCATGGGGACTGATAATCCCATAGCTCCAGCCGGGCTTGGGGCGGAACACCCGGCCCATGACCCGGTAAAGCTCCTCCGCCGCCTTCACATCCAGCAGCCGCTCGCCATAGGGCGGGTTGCAGAGCACCACGCCGGTGTCCCCTTCCGGCTGGAACTGCCGCAGATCCGCCCGCTTGACCGTCACGCAGCCGGCCACGCCGGCCTTGGCCGCGTTCTCCTCGGTCAGCCGCAGGCACGCCTCGTCGATGTCTCCGCCATGGGCCTGGAAAACGGCGTCCGGCCGTTCCCGCTCCCGGGCGCGCTGCCGTTCCTCCTTCCAGATGGATCCGGGCACGCTGCCCCAATCCATGGCGGCGAACCGGCGGCGGACGCCGGGGGCGATCCCCTTAGCGGCCAGCGCCGCCTCGATGAGCATGGTGCCGGAGCCGCAGCAGGGATCGCAGACCTGGGCGGCCCGGCGCACCCGCATCACATCCCCGATGGCCGCGGCCAGGGTTTCCTTGATGGGGGCGCCGCCCGCGTTGGCCCGATAGCCCCGCTTGTGCAGGCCCGCGCCGCTGGTGTCCAGCAGCAGAGTGGCCTCATCCTTCAGAATGGTGAACTGAATCTGACACACCGGCCCCGTTTCCTCAAACCAGCGCAGGCCATAGGTCTGCGACAGGCGATCCACCACCGCTTTCTTGATGATGGACTGACAGTCGGGAACGCTGTGCAGCGCGGAATTCAGCGCCCAGCCCTTCACCGGGAAGGCGTTTTTCTGGCCGATCCAGACTTCCCAGGGCAGGGCCTTGACCCCCTGGAACAGCTCCTCAAAGGAACGGGCGGGGAAGCTGCCGAGATGGATTTGAATCCGTTCGGCATAGCGGGAGCCGATATTGGCCCGGGCCAGCAGCTCCATATCGCCGGCGAACAGCACCCGGCCGTTTTCCGGCCGGACATTTTCCGCCCCCATCCGCCGCAGCTCGTCGCCCAAAATCCCCTCGATGCCGAACAGGCAGGGGGCGCAAAATTCCACGTTAGCCATGTTTTTCTGTCCTTTCCGTCACCCGGCCGCTCCGGGCAAACCAATGGGGGCGGGCAAGCCTGCCCGCCCCCATTGAAAGATATTGAGGTTATTCGTCCGCGTCCGGCTCAAGCAGGCCGTAGTTCCCGTCGTTGCGGCGGTACACCACGTTGACCTCGTTGGTCGCCATGTTGCGGAACATATAAAACTGATGCCCAATCATATTCATCTGCAAAATCGCCTCTTCCACATCCAGAGGCTTGACCGGAAACGTCTTGGATTTGACCACCTGGAAATCGGATTCTTCCTCCACCGGCTCGCTGAACAGCGGATCCGGAGCGAAAGCGCCCTCGCGCAGCCGCTTCTCCAGCCGGGTTTTGTTCCGCCGGATCTGCCGCAGCAGCACGTCCACCAGCTTATCCACCGCTTCGTTGGGATCCTCGGCGGCCTCTTCGGCGCGGAATAGCAGCCCATTGCATCGAATCGTAATCTCCACCCGCTGCTTGTTCCGCTCGTTGGAAACGGTGACGTCGGCAGAGGCGGCGGAGTCAAAAAACTTGTCCATCTTGGACAGCTTGGTCTCCGTTCGTTCCACAAAAGCCGGCCGCAGGGTGCATTTCCTTCCAGTAGTCGTAATCTTCATACAATCAGCTCCTATCTTTACACGGCGGGAGAATCCCCCGCCGGCCCCCGATGAAGCAGACATTCCGTCTTCCTCACCAGAGGAATGGTATGCATATAGTATACCATATAAGAATGTAAAAATAAAGAGTATTTATGAACTTTATACGAACATCCTGTGTTTAGAGTATGGCGGAAGCGTGCCGGGTCACGTGGCAGCCCACGTTGACGGCCACCGGGAGACCGGCGATATGGGTGGGATAGGTCTCAATGGCGACCCCGAGGGCGGTGGTAACGCCGCCGAAGCCCTGCGGCCCGATGCCCAGCCGATTGACCGCCTCCAGCGCATCCTGCTCCATGCGGGCGTAGAAGGGATCGCCGCTCGGCTGATCTAGCGGGCGGCAGAGGGCCCGCTTGGCCAGCAGGGCGCAAAGCTCGAAGTCTCCTCCGATGCCCACCCCCAGCACCATGGGCGGGCAGGGATTGCTTCCCGCCTGCCGGACGGCGTCGACGATGCAGCCGATGACCTTTTCCCGATCCGCGGCGGGGGTCAGCATATATATCCGGCTCATATTCTCGCTGCCAAAGCCCTTGGGGGCCACCATCAGCTCCAGCGCGTCCCCCTCGGTCAGCGTGACATGCAGCACGGCCGGAGTATTGTTGCCGGTGTTCACCCGGCGAAGAGGATCGGCCACCACCGAGCAGCGCAGATACCCCTCGGTATAGCCCCGCGCCACGCCCCGGTTGACCGCGTCGGCCAAAAGGCCGCCGGTGATGTGCGCCTCCTGCCCCAGCCGGGCGAAAACCACCGCCATGCCGGTATCCTGGCAGACCGGCAGCTGGAGCTCTTCTGCCGCGTCCAGGTTATGGGCCAAATCCTTCATGATGTTTTTCGCCAGAGGCTGCGTCTCCCGCGCCCCGGCGCCGCGCACGGCGGCACATACATCCGCCGGCAGGTGCCGGTTGGCTTCGATACACAGGCGGCAGACCGTTTCCTCGATCTGCGCCGCTGAAATTTCCCGCATGGCTATCCGCCCTTTCCTTTTAAATCCGGTGACCGCCGACGAACACCGCCCGCGGCCGGGCGGCCACAGTCAGCGGATCGCCGGGGAACAGGACGAGATCCGCGTCCTTCCCCACCCGGATGGATCCCACCCGATCGTCGATGCCGCAGATTTGTGCCGGGCCGATGGTGATCGCCCGCAGCGCCTCCTCGTGGGGCAGCCCTTCCCGCACCGCCAGGCCGGCGCACACCCCCAGATATTGCAGGGGGATGACCGGGTGATCGGTGATGATGCCGATGGCGGCGCCCGCCCGGCGCACGATGCCCGGGTTGGCGGGGGTCAGCTGCCGCAACTCCGGCTTGGAACGATCGCAGAGCAGGGGACCGCACAGCACCGGCACCCCGTCCTGGGCCAGCAGGTCGGCACAGAGGTGGGCCTCCGTGCCGTGAACGATCACATAGCGCAGGCCAAATTCCTTTGCCAGCCGCTGGGCGGTGAAGATATCGTCGGCCCGGTGCGCGTGGAAATGCACCGGCAGGCGGCCCTCGACCACGGGGAGAAGCGCCTCGCATTTGATGTCGTATTCCGGCTCGTCCACGTCCTCGTCCTCGGCGGCCCGCTTCTTATCCGCGCCGTACCGAGCCGCCTGGGCCAGCGCCTCCCGGATGATGGCGGCTGTGGCCATCCGGGTCACCGGAGCCTGGGATTTCCCATGGTAGACGGTCTTGGGGTTTTCCCCCAAGGCCATTTTCATGGCCACCGGCGCCTTGACCACCATGTCGTCCACCCGCCGCCCCCACGTCTTGAGCGCGCAGAGCTGGCCGCCGATGGGGTTGGCGCTGCCCGGGCCGGTCACCACGGTGGTCACGCCGGCTTCCCGCGCCTCCTCGAAGCAGCGATCCAGCGGATTAATCGCGTCCACCGCCCGCAGCTGGGGGGTGCAGGGATCGGTGTCCTCGTTGCCGTCGTCCCCCTCGAAGCCGAGGCCATCCTCCCACATACCCAAATGGGTATGGGCGTCCACAAAGCCCGGCAGCAGCCAGCCGCCCTTCGCGTCCAGCACCTCGCCGGCCGCATCGTCCGCCGGCGGCCACGCCCCTACGGCGGCAATCCTGCCATCCTGCACATCCAGATAGCCATCGGGGATTACCCCGGCCGCTTCCATGGTATATATCCGCGCATGTATGATTCTCATCGTGCCGAACCCGCCTTTCCCGGAGGGGATACCTTTCCCCGACAAAAGATACAGGGAACCACGCCCAGCCGCCATGGCGGCCGCCGGACGCGATTCCCTGCTGAATGCTGTGTGTTTATCGGCCACGGCGGGAAAAGCCGCCGTGCTTACCGTCCAAGGAGCGCTTCAGGTCGGAGATTTTCTCGTCGCTCGCCTGCTTGAACTTGGACATCATGTCCTCAAAGCTGCCGGAATCGCCGCGGGAGGCCTGCCACTCGAAGCCGCCCGGACGGCCGGGCGAGACAGCGCGGGCAGGACGAGCGGTCGGCTCCACAGCCTTCTTCATCGACAGGCTGACTTTGCCGTCCTCGCTGATGCTCAGCACCTTGACCTTCACCATCTGATTTTCCGTGACATAATCGCGGATCTCCTTGACATAGGTAGGGGCCACCTCGGAGATGTGTACCATGCCGGTTTTGCCGCCCGGCAGCTCCACAAACGCACCAAACTTGGTGATTCCCGTGACTTTACCCTCTAAAATCGCTCCAACTTCCAGCTGCATAAACGCTTGTTTTCCCCCTATTTTTTCTATCAATCGCCTGGTATCTCCTGATATATCTGCTCACCGGGGCGGGCTTTCCCGTTTTCCCGGGCTTGCTGATCAAGTGCTTCGTCGGTATTCTGATTTTTATTTTCCAAATCCTCGTTTACCCGCCGCTGCCTTTCAATTTCGCTGGCCTTGGTGCTGAGCTCCTCGCGGCGGTCGCGGATTTCCAGCTGAAGCTGCACCAGCGTCACCACCACGTATACCGAAAAGGCCAACAGGGCAATCCGAAGAAAAATGCTTTTCTTTTTCTTTTTCGCGGATTTCATCTTTTCAGTTGTACTCCTCTATGTTAAAAAACCCGGCGGTTACAAATCTACCGCCGCTTTTGTATACACACTTCCGTAAAATGCTGGCGATTTTCGCCGGCTATTTCCGCTTCCGGTAATTATTCCTCTTCAGGTCTCTTTTTTTGATTATACACTAGATGTACAGCCCGTTTCAAGCCCTTTTTCAAAAAAAGGCAAACTTTTTCGAGCGCCGCGCCGCAAAGCTTTTGCAGGAATCCCAACGGGCGGCGCAGCAGACGGCCCAAAAGCCGGAACGGCGCGAAAACCAGGCGCCAGAACCAGTGCCAAACGGCCAGAACCGCCCGCACCGCTGTTTCAGCAAACGCCATGACCACCCGGCCGATGGTAAAATAATACGCGGTGAAGCCGATGCCGAGCCCCAGGAACAGATAGAACCTCAGCTCGCCGCCGGTCACGGTCAGGGCAAAGAAAAAGGTGAGTATCGCGGCCGAAACAAAAAAGAACAAATCCTGAAAAAAGATCTCCCGTTTGGAGGAGCGCATCACCAAGCGCGCCACCCGGAACCCATCATAATACAGCCCGAGCAGGAAGCCCAGGCCGCAGGAAAGGAACAGCCCGGTAAGCTGTCCGCCGTTGGTCAGTCCCATCCCATCATCCCATTCTTTCGCAGGCGCACGCACCGCGCGCGTACCTCTCCGCTTTTTCTTCCGCCTTTACTTGAACAATCGGCCAAAGAAACCGCCGGAACGGGAGTGTACCTCCGTGTACACAAGGGACTGTATATGGCCTTCGAGCATCAGCTCGCCGCTTTCGAGATTCAGCCGGTTGATGTGGAGGTTTTCCCCTTTCACGGTCAGTTCCCCGAGATCGGTATACACCACCACGGTCAGCTCGTCGAAGCTGTCCACGTCGGACACGCCGGACACGGTCAGCGCCCGCCGATCCTCCAGAATCAGCTGATGCGGCATCTGCAGTATCTTCTTGTCTTCTGTCACGCTTACACCCCCTTGCACCTCCAGTTTATGAGGGAAGGGAGGAAAATATGTCCGAAATCCGCCGGCGGGCCGTTTATCCCTCCAGCACCCGGTAGAGCAGCGCCGCATCGTTTTTAGCGGCCACCTCCTGCACCGACACCACCTGCACCTTGACGCTTCGGGCGCCCAGGCCGATTTCCAGCACGTCGCCCTCCTTCACATCATAGGAGGCGCGGGCGGGTTTGCCGTTGACCACAACCCGCCCCGCGTCGCAGGCCTCGTTGGCCACGGTGCGCCGCTTGATCAGGCGGGACACCTTCAAATATTTATCCAGTCTCATAAACCGTTCATCCTTTCGCGAACGGGGATTTTATCAGCGTCCCCATCCCATTTTCACTGGAAGAGAGAAAGCCGCTCCTTTCGGAGCGGCTTCCATCTTTAATACGTGCTTATTTCGCGACAGCATCCTTGAAAGCCTTGCCGGCCTTGAAGACAGGCTGCTTGGAAGCAGGAATGGTGATGGTCTCCTTCGTGCGGGGATTGCGGCCGGTTCTCGCCTCGCGGGCGCGGACTTCAAAGGTACCGAAACCTACCAGCTGCACTTTGTCGCCGGAAGCAACGGCCTCTTCAACGGACTCCAGAAAAGCGGCTACAGCCTTTTCAGCATCTTTCTTGGACAGCTCGGCCTTTTCAGCAACGGCAGCGATGAGTTCAACCTTGTTCATACAATTGTACCTCCTAGATTTTATACACCAGCGGGTTAGACCGCGCATGGATAAAGAAATTATGGGTCTATTTGCCTGGGGGTGCGGCTTGCTCCCGCTTGGCTTCTTTCCAGAGAGCATCCAGTTCTTCCAGAGAGGAGGCGCTCATGTCCAGGCCCCGCTCCCGCGCCAACTGTTCCACCCGCGCAAACCGGCGGATGAACTTATCGGTGGCGCCGGTCAGTGCCTGCTCCGCGTCGGTTTTAACGAAACGGGACACATTGACGGCGGAAAAAAGCAGGTCGCCCAGCTCCTCCTCCACCATGGCGGCGTCACCGCCGGCAATGGCTTCCTTGAGTTCGGCCGTCTCGCTGTCCAGCGCTTCCAGCGCGCCGGACACGTCCGGCCAGTCGAACCCCACACGGCGGGCCCGGTTCTGCACCTTGGCGGCGCGCATTAGGGCCGGCAGGGTGCGCGGCACGCTCTGCAGCAGGTCGGCCTGGGTTTTGCCGCCCTTGGTCTGCCTCTTGATGGCGTCCCAGTTGCGCAGCACCTGGCCGGTGCTGTCGGCGGTTTCCTGCCCGAACACGTGCGGATGCCGCACCACCAGTTTTTTGCAGATGCCGTCCACCACATCGTCGAAGGCGAACACATCCTGTTCTTCCTCGATGCGGGCGTGAAACACCACCTGCAGCAGCACATCGCCCAGCTCCTCTTTCAGGGCCTCGGCGTCGCCGTTGTTGATGGCTTCCAGCGCCTCGTGGGTTTCTTCGAGAAAATCGGTGCGGATGCTTTGATGGGTTTGCTCCCGATCCCAGGGACAGCCCTCGGGGGAACGCAGAATCCGCATGATTTCCAGCAGATCCTGTATGCCATATTTTTCCTTAACCTGAAATATCCGTGGCATAAAACCCTTCCTACAAGCCATTTTCTCGACGGAACAGTACTATATTACCCTATCCATCCGCGTTTTTCAAGTGTTTGCGCGATTTTTTCGCCTTTTGGAAGACTTAAAATATCTTCTTTCGTAAAAGCGCGCACCAAAAGCAGGACCGCCAGATACACCAGCGCCGCCAAACCAATGGCCGCCACGGTGGCGGCCTTGACGGAAATCACCCGTCCCAGCAGCCCGTTCGCCGCCCAGGCGGCCGCCCCGCAGCAGAGCGCGGCGGTCAGCGGCCGCAGGAACACCCGGCCGATCCGTAGACGTACGCCGGTGGCTTTTTTCAGGCTGAACAGGCTGGCTGTCACCATGAACACGTAACAAACAAGGGTGCTGTAGGCGGAACCCATGATGTTGATCCGGGGCTGGAGAACCAGAATCACGTTGAGGCCCAGCTTGATAAGGCCCCCCGCCAGGATGATCTTCATGGGGATGTCCGCCCGGCCCACGGCCTGCAGCATGGCGTTGATGGGGCCGGTCAAGCAGATGAAGACCACCGCCGCGCCCAACACGGCGAGCAGCGGCCCCACCAGCGCGGCCACATGCTGCTGCCCGTAAATCAAAAAGATGATGGGCTTTGCCAGCACCGCCAGGCCGATGCTGGCCGGCAGCGCGACGAGAAGGGTGAGGCGAATGACCGATTCCACCGTGCGCACCAGGCGTTCCCGGTTTTTAACCGCCCAGGCGGAGGTAATGACCGGCAGGGCGCTGATGCCGAAGGTCAGGGTGATATTGGGAATCAGATTGACGTAGGTCATGGCGGTGCCCCGTCCGCCAATCAGCCAGCTGAGGATATCCTTGGTGCCGCTGGCGGTAAGCCAGGGCTCATACATGCCGCGCAGCACATCGCCGTGCTGCTCCAAAACGGTTTTCAGGCACCGCTGCAGGGAGGCCACGTCGATCAGATTGGTCAGCTGGGTGGCCAGGGCCCCCATGGCCACAGGGACGGCGATGCGCATCAGCTCCCGGAAAACCGTCCGGCTGGAATCCGGGACAGGCGCCGCCGCCAGCTCCTCTTTGGTGATGCCGGTGCCGAGTCGATGATGGCGGATCACCATGTACACCAGGGCGAAAAAGGAGCCCGCCGTCACTCCCAGCATAGCGCCCGCCGCGATGAAGGGCAGGCTCAGCTCCCGTGCATGGGCGGCGGAGGAGGCCATTGTACCGAACACCGGCTTGCCCTGCGCATACTGCCACTGCCCCCACCGCAGAGCACCAACGGCCAGCCCCAGGCCCAGAACCAGCTTGCCCAGTGCCTCGATCACCTGAGAGACGGCGGTGGGCGTCATGTTCCGCATGCCCTCGTACAGGCCCCTGTGGGCCGACACCATACAGCAGAAGAAGACCGCCGGGGCCATCATCACCATGGGCCAGAAGCTGCCGGGAATGCCCACAAAGCCGGGGTACACAAACGCCGCGCCCAGCATGACCAGCGCCCCGACCGTGCCGGTGACGAAAAACACCTTGCGGGCCACCCGGTATATCACCTGCACATCCCGGTACCGGCGCAGCGACACGCTCGCGGACACCATGCGGGACACCGCGATGGGAAAACCGGCAATGGCAATGGTATATACCGGCAGATAAATATCGTAAGCGGTGGCAAAATAGCCGAACCCGGTGATGCCCGCGATTTCCTCCCGCTGGATGGGAATTTTGAACAGGGCGCCTATGATTTTGGTCAGCACCGCCGCCAGGGACAGGATGATGGCCCCCTGCTGGAAACTCTGCCGTTTATTTTTCGCCAAGCGCGTCTCCCCTTCCCGCCTTCGATCCGTCAGACAGCCGCCGCCAGCGCGCGCATCAGCGCGCAGAAAGCGTCTGCCGCCGCCCCGGCGCTTTCCTTGACCTCGTCGTCGCTGACCACCCCGCCGGGCGTCATCCCCGCGGCTAGGTTGGTGATGCAGGAAATTCCCAGCACCTCCATGCCGCACTGCGCCGCGGCCAAGACCTCGGGCACCGTCGACATGCCCACCGCATCCCCGCCCAGCAGGCGGATGGCGCGGATTTCGGCCGGTGTTTCAAATTGTGGACCAGCCATATAAAAATATACGCCGCGGCGCAAAGATATGCCAAGTTTTTCCGCCGTGTCCGCGGCCAGCTGCTGCAGCCGGGGCGTATAGGCCCGGCTGAGATCGAAGAACCGCTCGCCAAAAGCGGGGAGCGCCGCGCCCCGGGCCGGGCTGTCGGTGAAGAACTTGAGGTGATCGGTGATGAGCATGAAATCCCCCACCCGGAAGCTTTCGTTGACCCCGCCGGCTGCATTGGTGATCAGCAGCTTTTTCACCTGCAGCAGGTGCATCACCCGCACATAAAAGGTAATGGTCTCCATCGAATAGCCCTCGTAGTAGTGGAAGCGCCCCGCCATGACCGCCGCCGGTCGGCCGTTCAAGCGGCCCAGCACCAGCCGGCCGGCGTGGGACGCCACGGTGGAACGGGGAAAATGCGGGATGTCCTCGTAGGGGATGGACACCGCGTCTTCCACTTCCTCCGCCAGGCGGCCCAACCCAGAGCCCAGCACCAGGCACACCTCCGGCCTCTCGGTCATCCGGAGGCGGATATACGCCGCCGCTTCTTCATAATGCTCCATGGGGATGGCCATGAACAATCACAGTCCTTTCATCAGGCCGAAAACCGTCTCCCGGCCTGCCGCGCGGCCAGCGGAGGGGGGTTCCCATACCCGTATACAATAACAAGAGGCAAGAAGGGTTTCCCGTTCTTGCCTCTCGTATCGGTTTGTCTCGGCGCTTTACGCCAGCTTGGTTCCGCACTTTTTGCAGAACGCGGAATCGTCGGTATTCACCGCGGAGCACTGGGGGCAGCGCACGACGTTGTTGTACTCGTCGATTTTGCCGCGCAGCTCCGCGACTTTGGCGTTCATCTCGTCGATTTTGGCGATGCATTCCTCCGTCAGTGCGGTCACGTCCTGGCCGGATTTGCGCCCGTCATACACCAGACGGCCCAGGCCCTCCAGGGTGGAGGCAATGTCCTTCTCCGTCTCGGCGGCTTCCATTTTCAGCTTGGTCACTTCGACGAGATCGGTGGCTTTCTTGCCGACGCACTCTGCCGCATTTTTGCCTTTGCACAGAATATCTTCAAACGTGGTCATGATCTTACCTGCCTTTCAAACTCAAGTGGGTGATTGTTCGTGTTACCAGTATTATACTCCAACAGCGTCAAAATTTCAACAGAAGGCCAGGTGAAGGATCTCTTAAGAATATGCGAACAAACTTTGAACCGAAAAATCAGTACAGCCCGCCGCCCAGGAATTCCCGGAGCAGGGTCTCCTTCGGCACGTCCTCCGCCGCCAAGGGGGCGAATCGCTCCAGAATGGGGATCAGCCGGCGCACCGTCTCGATATACGGGTTATCCTCCGCCACCTGGTGGAGCAGAGGCAGCAGCTCGCCCGCAAACACGCAGGGCTCATAGGCGTGGGTGGTGTCGATGAGGATATCCACCGTGTCTACGTAGGGAAACAGGTACAGATTTTCTCCCCGCATCACCTGGGGCCACATATCCAGCGTATTTTCCACCGACGAGTTGCGGAACCGGAAATCCCGCAGCAGCCGCCGCACCAGACGGATATCCCGCCGGGCCATCAGCTTGCCCTCCTGCTCATAAATCGGCGAGATGGTGTTGACGAACACCTTAAAAATATTTTCCTGCGGCAGATGCTGCTCAAACACCGGGTTCAGGGCGTGAATCCCTTCGAAAATCACCACCGAATCATGGGCGAGCTTCAGTTCCTTGGTCTCCTTGGATGGCCGGCCGACCGTGAAATCGAACCGAGGAAGGTCGGCGCGCCCGTCCTTAATCAAGGAGCGCATACAGGTCTGGAGCTGCCCTAGGTTGAGCGCTTCGGGGGACTCGTAGTCGAAGCTGCCGTTGGGCAGGCGGGGCGCCTGCTCCCGCCCCCGATAAAAATCATCGAGGGACACCGTGTGGGCGTCTATCCCGAAATCCCGCAGCTGATCCCGCAGCAGCAGGGCGGTAGTGGTCTTTCCCGAGGAGGAGGGCCCGGACAGCAGCACCAGGCACCGATCCCGCATGCCGGTGGCCAGCTCCCGCACTACGGCCTCCAAATCGCTGAAATACCGGCGGTTTTCCCGGCGAATGAAGGCGGCGGCGTCCACCGCTGCCTGCTTGTTGATATCCTCCAGCAGCAGCACCCGTTTATGAATGGCTCTTTTCATGATCATATGAATCACCTAAGTCCGCCGCCCGCGGGCGGCCTTCTCTCCACCTGTAACCCCGGCCCGGTCCGTCCGGGCGCTTCTTCTATACAATGCGGCGAAAGCCGAAACTATTCCAAAACCGGTTCTACCGCATAGTATGCCCGTTTTCCCGGCGCCGCGACGGGTTACTTGTACGTTGCCACAATTTTCTGTCGGCCAAAAGGAGCGGGGGCCTTACGCATCGCTTACCTAACGGATGGACGGCATATACTGCTCATAAAACGCGGCGATCCCTTCTTTTCGCCGCAGCATTTCCTCAAACCGATCGATATACTCATACGGGAATTTATAATTGAATATCCGCTCCAGGTACTCGGTGCCGAACTGTTTGAGCTTGGTCACCGCCCCCGCGCCGCACCCCAGGATGGTGTGGGTTTCGTCCATGATATAGACGTTGTACAGGCCCTCCCGGCTGGGCTTGGCCCAGCCGACATTCTCCTGATTGCCCACCGTACGGCTCTGCCGATAGAGATAATAGGGCCGGTATCCCGCCAGCGGAAGCCGGTCGGCGGTCAGCCCCACCATCCGCACCGCGTCGTCCTTCACCCGGTAATCCGCCCGCCGGTGAATGACCAGGTTGGAGGCCCGCTTCATGGACAGAGTATGGACCGTCACGCTTTCCGGATCCAGCCGGAGTATCCCTTCCAGCGTCTGAGTAAATCCTTCATAGTCGTCGCCCGGAAGCCCGGCGATGAGATCGGTGTTGATATTATCCAGCCCGCAGCGGCGGGCCATATCGAAGGCCTCCAGGAACTGGGCCACCGTATGGCGGCGGCCGATCGCCTGCAGCACGTCGTCCCGCAGGGTCTGCGGGTTGATGCTCACCCGGGTCGCTCCGGCCGCCCGGATGGCGCGCAGCTTGTCCATGGTCACGGTGTCCGGCCGCCCGGCCTCCACTGTGTACTCCCGCAGATGGGAGAAATCAAAGCTGCTTTCCACCGCCCGGAACAGCGTCATCAGCTGCTCGGCCGACAGGGTGGTAGGGGTTCCGCCGCCGAAATACACCGTCTCCAGCCGCAGGCCCAGCGCCCTAGCAATCTCCCCGGTGCGGGCAATTTCCTGCGCGAGCAGCTCCACATACCGGGGCACCAGGCGTTTTGCCTTTTCCACGGTCTGGGACACAAAGGAGCAATAATCGCAGCGGGTGGGGCAGAAGGGGATGGATATATACAGGCTGAAGCTGTCCGGCCGGGACAGATCGAGAATCTGGTTCTCCTGGGACAGGGTCTCCCGGCAGAGCGCGGTCTTCTTCTCGTCCACCAGCAGCGCCTCGCGGAAATACCGCAGGGCGGCCTCTTCGCCGTCCTGCAGAATCAGGCGGCGCAGCAGCTTCACCGGCCTCACGCCGGTGACAATCCCCCACGCCTGGGCGTACCCGAACAGCCGCACAAACAGCTGATACAACAGCGTCGCCATCTGAAGCTCGCAGGCGTCCCGATAGTCTGCGCGGGTATTATCTACTTCGGCAACGAGCGTCTCGTCGAAATCGTCCAGCCGCAGCCGGCAGACAATGCGTGTGGCGGTTTCACCCCGTTCCAAGCCGGTTTCGGCCGTCACGCCCTCGGTTTCCTCCGGCCTCTCCTCCACCGCCCGGATTTTTTCCTGGGGCAGAAAGAGCCGGCAGATATTCTCCATTTCAAAGCGGTATCCATGCCCGCGCAGCCATAATGTCATGGTCAGCCCTCATTCCGTCCCGTCCTGCGTGTTATTCCTCAAAAAAGCCGTTGACATACGGGTTCTCCAGCCGCTCCCTCTGGAGCGTGGTGCTCTCCTCATGGCCGGGAAAAACCCGGTAATCCCCTTCCAAGGCCGCCAGGCGTTTGAGGGAGCGGCGCAGCGCCGCCTCGTCTCCGCCGGGAAAATCGGTGCGGCCGGCGCCCCCGGCAAACAGGGTGTCCCCGGAGAAAACCACCCCGTCCCCGATGTAGCAGCTGCTGCCCGGCGTGTGGCCGGGCGTGTGCATCACCGTCAGGGTCAGCCCGCCCGCCGTCACCGTGTCGCCGTCGACCAGCAGACGATCCGCCTGCAAATCATACCGGCAGCCTGGCAGGAACATGGCCAGCAGGCTACGGGCCGGTGAGGTCAGCGCCGGCTCGTCCCCCGCGGGCACCAGCAGCTCGGCGCCCGTGGCGTTCATGATTTCCCGGGCCGCCAGGATGTGATCAAAGTGCACGTGGGTGAGCAACACGGCCCGCACCCGCACGCCTGCGGCATCCGCCTCGTCCAAAATCCGCCCCGCCTGCGCGCCCGGATCGATGACCACCGCCTGCCCGTCCGCTTCCCAGACGATATAACAGTTGGTATCCAGCTGCCCCACTGGCAGCGTACGTATCTCCATGAATGCTTCCTCCTCAGCCCCACACATCCGTGTCCAGCGTAACCGTTACCGGCCCGTCGTTAACCAGGGACACCTGCATATCTGCGCCGAACCGGCCGGTCTGCACATCGGCAATCCCCGCTTTGCGCAGTTGATCCACCAGCTCCTCGAACAGCGGCAGAGCCTTTTCCGGCCGAGCCGCCTCCAAAAAATCCGGCCGCCGTCCATGGCGGGTATTGGCGCATAAGGTAAACTGGGACACGGCCAGCACGCTGCCGCCCGTGTCCCGCACCGCATACTGAAACTTGTCGTGTTCATCGGTGAACAGCCGCATCTCCGCCACCTTGCGAGCCAGCAGCGCCGCCTGGCGCGGCGTGTCCTCCACGGTCACGCCCACCAGCAGCAGCACCCCCGGGCCAATGGACGCGACCGTCTGGCCGTCCACCGTCACCGAGGCGGACGACACCCGCTGATAAATCGCTTTCATCTAGACAGTCCTTTCCCGGCTGTAAATCAAATGGAGCATATCCTTGCCGTGATACCGCTTGACGAATTCGCCGGTCACCTGCATGCCCAGCCGTTCCGCCACCCGGCGGGATCGACGGTTTTCCGGCCGGATTTCCGCAATGACCCGGCGTGCCCCCAGGCTGGAAAAAGCGTAGGCCATGCAGGCGCCCGCCCCTTCCGCGGTCAATCCCCGGCCCCAGTGGGCCTTGGCCAGTATATACGCGACGCCCATGTGGCGCTCGTCACCAATCGTCTCGATAAGCGGCCCCATGGCCCCCACAATCCCGCCGGTCGCCTTCTCCACGGCGACATAATAGCTGGGCTCCCCCGCCGCGTACCGGCGGCGGTTTTCCGCTATCCACGCCCGCACCTCGTCGTCGGAAAAGGCGTGCTCCCAGGCGGCCATGACCTCCGCATCCTGCAGGAAAACGCACAGGCTGTCAAAGTCGTCCTCCGTCATGGGACGAAGGCCCAAACGCTGCGATTCCACTACCCAGTCCATATCGTTCCTCCCGCGGGGCTTACACCCCGCTGCGGTCCACCTGCTCCACGCCGGGGATTTTCAGCAGGCGGTTGATGACGCTTTGCAGATGATCGAGGCCGTTGACCCCCACCGTCAGGCTCATGGAGGCATAGCCGTCCTGCGGCTCCCGGGCGTTGATGGCGTGGATCATCACGTGCATGGAGGCCAGCTGAGTGGTCACATCCGCCAGCAGGGCGTGCCGGTTGCGCGCCGTCAGGTGCAGGGTGGCTTTGAACTCCTGCCGGACGCTTTCCTCCCAGTGGACATGCACCCAGCGATCGGGTTCGGCCGCCTCTGTCACGTTGCGGGGCACGTTGATGCAGTCCCGCTTGTGGATGGACACCCCGTAGCCCCGGGTGATGAAGCCGATGATCGGATCCCCCGGCACCGGGTTGCAGCACCGGGCGAACTTCACCAGGCAGTTGTCCATCCCATCGATAATGACGCCCCCGTTGTTGTGGTGCTTGCGGGGGGCGGTAATCAGCTGTTCCGGGTGAACGGGTTCCTCCACCTTGGCCAGCTTCTGGTAATCCTCTTTCATCCGGGGAATAATCCGGGACAGCAGCACCCCGCCGTAGCCGATGGCGGCGTAGAAATCGTCCAGCGTGGCGCAGTGCTGCTTTTTGCTCTGGGCCAGGAGGAACTCCTCCATCTTGTCCTCGGGCAGGCGGATGTAGTTGCGGGTGAGCTCCCGCTCCAGATCGGCTTTGCCCTGCTGAATATTTTCCTCCCGGCGCTCGTTCTTGAACCAGGCGCGGATTTTGTTGCGGGCCTCCCCGGTTTTGACGATATTCAGCCAGTCGCGGCTGGGTCCCCTGCCCGGTGCGGAGGTGGTAAGAACCTCCACGATTTCCCCGGTCTTCACCTGGTAATCCAGAGGGACGATCCGTCCGTCCACCTTGGCCCCCACCATCCGGTTGCCCACGGCGGAATGGATGGCATAGGCGAAATCGATCACCGTGGCCCCCACTGGCAGGGTGATCACGTCCCCCTTCGGCGTAAAAACGAACACGTCGTCGCTGGACAAATCGGTCTTGATGCTGCGCACGATATCCTCGGCGTCGTCCACGTCCTTCTGGTTCTCGATGAACTGCCGCACCCAAGCCAGCCGTTCTTCCAGCTTATCCTTGCGCTGGATGCCCAGCTTGTATTTCCAGTGGGCCGCGATGCCGTATTCCGCCGTGTAATGCATCTCCCAGGTGCGGATCTGCACCTCGAAGGGGATTTTTTCCTTGCTGATAACCGTGGTGTGCAGGGACTGATACATGTTGGATTTCGGGGTGGAAATATAGTCCTTGAAGCGGTTGGGCAGCGGGCGGAACATGTCGTGGATGATGCCCAGCACATTGTAGCAGTCGTTGACCGTGTCCACAATCACCCGCACCGCGTAAATATCGTAAATTTCGTCAAAGGATTTGCCCTGCATGAACATTTTCCGGTAGATGCCGGTGATACTTTTGATCCGCCCCGCCACATACGGGTGCATATCAAACTCCGCCAGCCGCTCTTTAATGCGATCCTGGATGCTGTTGAGGAACTCGTTGCGCTCCCCCTCCCGCAGGGCGAGGGCGTCCTCGATCTCCCGGTAGGCCACCCCATCCAGGATGCGCAGGGACAAATCTTCCAGCTCCTCCTTGACGGCGCGGATGCCCAGCCGGTGGGCCAGCGGGGCGAAAATGTCCATGGTTTCCTTGGCCTTGTCCCGCTGCTTCTGCGGCGGCCGGGCGCCGATGGTGCGCATGTTGTGCAGCCGATCGGCCAGCTTGATGATGATGACCCGGATGTCCTGCGCCATGGCCAGCAGCATCTTGCGCACATTCTCCGCCTGCTGCTCCTCCTTGGTGGAAAAGGGGATTTTGTTCAGCTTGGTCACTCCGTCCACCAGGGCGGCCACATCGGCGCCGAACTGCTTTTGCACATCCGCCAGCTCCACCGGGGTATCCTCCACCACATCGTGGAGGATGGAGGCCACGATGGTCTCGCTGTCCATCCCCAAATCCACCAGGATGCAGGCCACCAGCAGGGGATGACAAACATAATCCTCCCCCGACGATCGCTTCTGCCCCTCATGGGCCTTGCAGGCCAGCTGGATGGCCCGATCCACCGCGTCCAAATCGTACGGCTTTTCGCTTTTCATAATGCGCCGTTTCAGCTCGACGACCACCTCGTCGACCGTCAAATCCGCGCCCATTTGCTGATTCATACAGGTTTCCTGCCCTTTCCGGAGAGACGCGACGCGTCCGAAAGGGCGTCGTCGTCGATTATGTACCGCTCTGCAGGTATTGCATCAAGGGGGTGGCGTTCAAGTCCGCCTTGCCCTCGGCCGGGCGGACGGCGATATGCAGCCGGTCGCCCAAATCTTCCAGGTCGATAAGCCCTGCCTGCCGGAACACGTCCAGCGCCAGCCGCAGCTGCAGGTAATTCAGCGTCTGCGCGCCCGCCGCACGATGGAGCTGCTCCAGGGTGCCGCTCCACCTGCCGGCCGCCCGCAGCAGCCGGTAGACCCGGCTCATCCCTTCTCGGGTGGGCAGGGCTTCGACCCCCTCGCCCAGCGTCTCCCTCCGGCAGACCCGGCCGTAATTGTCCAGCGCCTCCAGCAGTTCCTCCTGCCGGGTGTCGGCAAAGCGCATATCCTTGATGATAATGGAGGGGGACACCGTCCCGCGGTATTCGTTGCGTTCCAGCGTGACCGCCAGATTCAGCGTTTCTCCGCAGGGCACGGGGAAATCCGCCGGCGTGGTGTGAAACTTCATGGCCGCCACAGCCGTCCCCTCCCGGGACAGGGACAGCCGCAGGTGCTTGCCCCCGCCCACCGGCACAATATTGTCCAGCCGCATCTGGAACAGGCCGAAGACCGGCGCGGGATTTCCCGTTCCGCAGGGCTCCAGCGCCGCCAGCAGATCCAGCTTCTCCACATCGATTTGGGACGGCCGCATGCGGAAATCCACGTGCAGCTCCGGCACCGGCATCCGGGGGCACACCGCCGTCGCGTAGGCGTTGACGGCTTCGCGGAATTCGTCGATCCGCGCCGCCTCCAGCGTCACCCCCGCCGCCAGCGAATGCCCGCCGTAGGCGGTCAGCACCTCTTTGCAGGCCGTCAGCGCGTCGAACAGGGAGAAGCCGGGCAGGCTGCGTCCCGAGCCCTTGGCCACCCCGTCCTGCACCGACAGCACGATGCAGGGCTTGCCGAATCTTTCCATCAGACGAGAGGCGATGATCCCCACCACGCCCGGATGCCAGTTGTCCCCTTCCAGCACCAAAATCCGCGCCGCCAGCCGTTCCGGCTGCTGTTTCAGGCGTTCCAGCACCTCGCCGAGTATCGCCGCCTCCGCCGCCTGCCGCTCGACGTTGAGCTGCTGGATGTCCTCCGCCAGCGCTGCGGCCTCCTCCCCATCGGCGGTCAGCAGCAGCCCGGCCGCCGTTTCGGGGCTGCCCATCCGGCCCGCCGCATTAATCCGGGGGGCCAGGGTGAACACCGCTGTGGAAGCGGTCACCCGCTTGTCTCCCACCCCCGCGACCTCCATGAGCTTGGCCAGTCCCGGCCGCCGGCGCTCGTTCATCACCTGCAGCCCTCGGCGCACCAGCGTGCGGTTTTCCCCCCGCAGCTGCATCACGTCCGCCAGAGTGCCCAGCGCCACCAAATCGCCGTATTCCTCCATCATCTGGTCGGCATCACCGTCCAGCGCGCAAATCAGCTTGAAGGCCACACCCACCCCGGCGTAGTCCTTGCAGGCGCTGCCGCAGTCCGGCCGGTGAGGATCCACCACCGCCACCGCCTGCGGCAGGGCTTCCTGCGGCTGGTGATGGTCGGTGATGACCACGTCCATCCCCAGTTCCGCCGCGTAGGCGGCCTCCTCCAACGCGGCGATGCCGTTGTCCACCGTTATCAGCAGTTTGGCGCCCATCTCCTTGAGCTTTTCCACCGAATCCCGGTGCAGACCGTAGCCCTCGCCCTCTCGCTGCGGGATGTAGTACACCACGTCCGCTTCCCGCTTGGCCAGGAAGTCGTACAGCAGCGCCGTGGCGGTCACGCCGTCGGCGTCGTAATCGCCGAACACCGCGATCCGCTCGTAGCTGTCGATGGCCCTTTGAATGCGTTCCACCGCCGCGTCCATATCGGCAAAGGCGAACACGTCGTCCCCGATCTCCCCATTGACCAGGAAATCGGTGGCCTCTTCCAGGTTGGTGACGCCCCGCGTGGTCAGCAGCAGGGCCAGAAAGGGATGAATCTCACATTCTTCCGCCAGATTTGCCGCCAAATCGCCGTCCGGCTGCGCTACGGTCCATCGTTTCACGCTCATAATCCCTCTCGCCCCGTTCCTCTCCACGGCTTTACGCCATATACATAATATTGTATTCTACCATTTTTTTGCCCAATATTCAACACGTTGTTGCAAATCTTCCAGGCGATCCCCTGTTTTCGCGTACGGGACAGCCGCCGCGCCGATACATACGGCGCGGCGGCTAACAGACATAGACGATGGTGGCTTCGCTCAGTTTGTCCGCCAGCTGCGCCCGCAAGAACGCCTCAGCCCGTTTCCTTTCCTCGTTCCGATAGCCGTATTTGCCGCGCCCCCGTACCGTCATGCGCTCTTTATCGTACAGATCGGGGGCTTGCGGAAACGCCTCGCTGTTGATGGCACGATGGACATAGCTGTAGGTCATCAGGATAATTTCCACCGTCAGCCCTCGCTTGGTTTCCGGCTCCAGCGTGTCGGCCAGATACTCGATGAGCTCGCCATATGGCACTTCCCACCCATCCGTCAGGATCACCGGCGCGATGAGGATGCCGCAGGGATACCCCGCCCGCCGCATTTGGTTGAGAGCTTCCACCCGCTGCTCCAGCGGCGCGGTTCCCAGTTCAATGTGACTGATGACCGGCTGCGGATTGACGCTCATGCGGAAAATGGTTTTCCCCTCGTGCCGCAGGCCGAGCAGCGGCCCCACGTCGGCAAACTTAGTGGGAAAGGTCAAGAAGCCCCGTCCCTTTTCTGCAAAAGCCGGGATCGTCCACGTCAGATTGCCGGTCACCTGATTTTCCAGCACCAAGTCGCTGTTGCTGCCGATTTCATAGGTCATGGGCCGCGGCGCTTTTTGGGAGGCGGCGATCAGCCGGTCGAGCATCTGCTCCCGGTTGACAAACAGCCGCAGATACGCGCATTTGTTGTAGTGACACACCAGATAGCAATACAGGCACATGGCCGTGCACCCCGAGGAGGTATAGGGCACCAGATAATCGGAAATTTTGAAATTTTCCACATATTTATGCGTCTTGCGCACCCCCACGACCAGGTGCCGCTTCAACTGCGCGAACCGGCTGTTAGGCTGCTGCTGCATCTCCTCAATCCGGTTGTGATTTTCGATAGGGAACCAGGGCAGATCTCCATACTGCTCCTTAAGCTGCTTTCCCAGCGGGTAATGCAGGCTGTCCGGCTCATAATAGACGGCGTCAAACCGCAAAGCGGATCACATCCTTTCCGCTCTAGTATGCGCCGGCCGGCGCGTACTACCCGCCCAAGGCACAAAGCCATCTCGTTTTCAGCTCATTTTTCAGCTCATATTTATAACAATACCTCGCCCCAGGCCTTTTTCAAGGCGATCCAGGGCGAGGTATTTGTCATTGAATTATGAAAGTCTTTTCTTGTCTGCTGTTATCCCTCATAGGACACAATTTCCAGGGGGCCGCGAAGTCCATAGGGAACGAAGCAATACCGATCCCGCCAGATGTTGGAATCCTCCAGGAAGTCCTCGATCCAGCCCTTTTCTCTCTCAAAGCTGGAGGGGCCGACGCCGGCCGGTTCTCCCAGAACATGATGGTGAGGACCGAAAGCGTTGCGGCAGCTTCCGTACAGGCAGACCTCAATGTCGTTGTCTCCGTCGGTTAGATAATCGGTGATATCCACCATATAGGGCGCCCAGGCAACATCGCGCACGCTTTGGCCGTTCACCGTTACGCCGAAGAGAATGGCATGCGGCTTTTCTCCGGGATTCAGCGCGAAGCGCTTGCCGGAGGCCACGGCGGCCCGCACATTCTCCAGCCGGACGGTTTTATGGAAGGTAACATTGCCGGCATAGAAGGTCAAGCCCTGCGTGACCATGTCTGCGGCCCGCATCGTTTGGGGCAGATTGGTGAGTTCGAACGCGCCGTCGCAGAAAACCATCCGATCGTCCGGCCGTGTATAGCCTTTGGGGCTGGTTATGCCAAAATCGCCGATGATGTAAATGCTTTCCAGCTCGTTGGACAGGAATTCTCCCCGCTCGTTGGCATCGATGGCCGGATGGTAGGTGGTCTCCAGCTCCAGTACGTTATCGCCCGCCTGAACCAGCCCGTCGATTGAACTGGTGCGCATACAGACGTCCCGCCAGAAGCCGGTGTCCACAAAGTTGTAGGGGCGGCCGTTCAGGATGTAGCGGAAGTTTTCCGCGTCCTCCACCACCAGCTGCAAATTGGTCATCTGGCGAATATCGGCCCCTTCCGCCACGCGGAAATGGAACCGCTGCCGCACCTTTACGATTTTGCCCTGACGCTGAAGCTGCTGATGCAGATCCAAGACAGGAAGAGGCTCCGTGTAGGCTTCATCGTCTCCCAGCGTATATTCGCAGGTGTCCAGGGTGATGGAATTGGGCTGATGGCAGGTATAGGCCATTTCCTCTCCCAGAGAGACCACCGGTGTGGTGTTGGAGCTGTCCAGCATGTTCAGCTCGTTATTGTACACACCGGCCACCTGAAGCGCCTCGGGCTTAACGCCCGCCGGCGTGACCAGCAGCATGAACGAGCCGAACGGGGGGAACCGATAGGTAAAGGCGGTAGCGTCGTTTTTCCGGACGGAATCGATGGACCAGATAAGCCCGGTATCGGTGTCCATGCAATACAGATCCTTGTCCCCGTCAATCGAAATCTCCGCGTCGGTGCGCATGTGTTCATCGTAGTTGGTGGCAAAAATCACCTGACAGTTAGCGTCCGCGTTCATCCGACGGATAAAGATATTGCTGGCTTCCTCTTGCTTTTCATTGCGGATGGAAACCTCGCTCTTTACCGCGCGTTCCACTGCCGGCATCAGGGTTTCATAGGGCTTGCCCGGGACACAAGCCGCACGCAGAACGGCAAGCAGCCGTTCCTCCTCCGAACCCGGGGTGGGCACGGCGCCGTCCACCCGCTCCGGCAGAGCGCCGGCGCTGATAATCGTACCGCCCGCCTGGGAGAATTTTTCCAACAGCCGCAGGGTGACAATATCCAGCGTATAAATTTCCGGAAGCACCACCAGCCGATAGGTCTGATAGCCCACCCGGAAAACAGGATGGCCGTTTTCCTGCTCTACCCGGCCATGGGCGGCAATGGTCTGTTCATCGGCCAGTTCAAAATCGCGATGGTTATTAAGAATATCCCGCATACAGTTGTACAGCTACCCGGAATGCCTGAAAACCTATTGGCGCGAGTACCATATCGACGCCACCGGTCCCCGGTACGGCTCCTCTTTTTTGGTGGAAGACTTTCTGCAGGAGGGGGAGACGCTCTACCGGGTTTTGGCGGCGCAGAGGATCGGCCGCCGCGACGCGCTGCGCGCCGACACCCTGCGGGATCTCACCGACCAGGTTGTCGCCGGCCGGCTCTATTGGGATCTGCCCGGCGGCGAATGGCGGATTTACATACTGGCTCTCTCCCCTCACGGACTGGAGGAGCACACCAGCGGCCATGTCAACCCCATTGATACGCAGGCCGTCGCCCGGTATAAGGAATTGGTCTATGAAGCGCATTACGCCCGCTTTTCTCAGGCCTTTGGCAAGGTTATCGCAGGCTTTTTCACCGATGAGCCTCGCTTCGGCAATATTGGCGGCTATGCCTGCTGCCTGGGGCAGCCGGGCATGCCGATCCCCTACAGCCGCGAGTTGGAGGAACGTCTTGCTAAGGTTGGCGGCGGGGATTTTGCCCGTCTCCTCCCCTGCCTGTGGTATGAGGCGGGGGACGTTTCCGCGGATGTGCGGTATCACTACATGGATGAGGTCAGCCGCTTGTTCGCCTCTTGCTTTACCGGTCAGCTGGGTGACTGGTGCCGCGCCCACGGCGTCAAGCTCATCGGGCATGTGGTGGAGGAAAACGGGGCCCACGCCCGTCTCGGCTTTGGCGCCGGCCACTTTTTCCGCGCCATGGAGGGGCTGGACGCGGCCGGCATCGACGTGGTCTGCAATCTGTACCCGGAGCAAACCAGCGGCAGTTATACTACGCTTTTCAACGTCTATGACTGCGATTTTAACCATTGGGGCCTGGCCAAAATGGCCTCCTCGGCCGCCCATCTGGATCCCAAGAAAGGCGGCGTGGCCGTTTGCGAGGCGTTCGGCGCCTACGGCTGGTCGGAGGGCCTGCGCCTGATGAAATGGATCACCGATGCCCTGGCGGTCCGTGGAATCACCGGGATCATCCCGCATGCCTTTGATCCCGCGCCCTTCCCCGACTGGGATTGCCCGCCGCATTTCTACGCCCATGGCCGCAATCCTCAATGGCCCGCTTTCTCCGTCTGGGCGGCGTACGCCAATCGGCTCTGCCGTCTGCTTCGGGATGCCCGCCATCACGCCTCGGTTGCCGTCCTGTATCACGCGGAGGCGGAATGGGGCAGCGGCCCCAACGGTTGCGATCCCTTTGAAAAAGTGGTAAAAGCGCTGATGCAGTGCCAAATTGACTGCGATGTCCTGCCTGGCGACAGCCTGCTGGATGAGCAAAACTGCTCGCTGTGCAAGCGCGCCCTGCGGGTCGGGGAGGAAACCTATGCCGCCCTGGTCGTTCCCTACGCCCGGCAGCTTCCCTATCCGGTGGCGGCCAAAATCACCGCCTTGGCCGGTCAGGGCCTCCCGGTTTACTTCATGAGAGGGTTCCCGCAGCGATGCTACGACGGCGGCCAGGTGGACTACAGCTCCTGTTCCATTGTGGCGTATGAGCAATTGGTGGCCGCCATGGCCGCCGCGGGGGCCTGTGACTTTCTCTTATCCGACTATAATCCCGACGTTCTCTGCACCCACTATGAAAAAGAGGGGATGCATTTCTATCTGCTGATCAATCAAAGCACCCAGCACGAAGCCGCCTGTTCCATGTCCGTGCGGCTTCCGCTGCCCGTGTTCGCCTACGATCCCATGGAAGATACCGCCTACAGCGTGGAACAGCAGCGCAGCGGCGGACACTGCCGCTTTCACTGGACGCTGCAGCCCTATGAAAGCATATGCCTGATATTTAGCGACAAGCTGCCGGCCAACCTGCAGAAAAAAATCGCTCCCTCCGATTTCCAGTCGGCGCGCACCCTGCCGGATTGCTGGGAAATCGCCGCGGCGGAGACCTATCCGGATTTTCGCCCTCTGCCCTATACCCGGCTGGTTAACCTGGCCGCTCCCGATAAGCTTCCCGATTTTTCCGGAACCATCCGGTACACGGCGACGTTCGACGCCGCGCCCGGCCAGGCCGCCCTGCTGGATTTGGGGGATGTCTATGAAACCGCCACAGTGTTTCTCAACGATCAAAAGCTGGCCATCCGTATCTGCCCGCCCTACCGCTACGCCATACCGGCCGATTTGCTGCGCCAGCGCGATAATCATCTGGTGATCGAAGTGATCAACACCCTGGTAAAAGCCGAACACAGCAATCCCTTTGACAAATTCTTCCCACAGGATCCCACTGGGCTGATCGGTCCGGTCAAGCTCTATCAGTAAGGAGGCACCTTTATGCACGAGACTCTGGTCTCCCGCCACGCCAACGAAGCTGTGCGGGAGCTGTATGCCTATCTGCGCACCCTTTACGGCCATGGGATTCTCAGCGGCCAGCAAATGTACGGCCCGGAGGGTTATGAGGCCAAAACCGTCTATCAGGAAACCGGCAAGCTGGCCGCCCTGCGCGGCTATGATTTTCTCGGCCTGGAGGAAGGCCGCGGCGACGACCACCAGGTCACGGACGCCATCCGTTGGCATAAGCAGGGGGGAATCGTCACATTCTGCTGGCACTGGATGGTGCCGACGGATCCGCAGGCGGACGAGAACGGTTCCGCGTTTACCGGCGCCGCCTTTTATTCCGATCGCACCGAGTTCCAGTCCCAAACCTCCTTCGATGTTACCCGGGCGCTGCAGGAAGGGACCAAAGAAAACCGCATCATTCTGCGCCATATCCGAAACATTGCCGCCCAGATAAAGCGCCTGGAGCAGGCAGGCGTCCCGATTTTGTGGCGTCCTCTGCATGAAGCCAGCGGCCAATGGTTCTGGTGGGGTGCCAAAGGCGCGCACCCCTATAAAAAGCTGTGGGATCTCCTGTTTCACCAATTGGAGGACGTCTATCAGTGCGGAAACCTTATCTGGGTGTGGAACGGCCAGTCGCCGGAATGGATGGTGGACAAAAACACCGTGGATATCGGCGGCGAGGATATCTATCCCGGCGAGCGCATCTACTCGTCTCATAAGGATCGGTTTGACTTATGTGCCCGCTGCGTGGGCCCCGATCGCATGATCGCCCTGAGTGAGAACGGCTGTCTGTGCGACCCCGACGCTTTGCTGGCCGATGGCGTCCCCTGGCTATGGTGGTGTGTGTGGTGGGGGGATTTTGTTTTCAAGCGGGAGGAGGACGGCCGCCTGGTTTACCAGGAAACCTATACCGATGTCTCCATGCTCCGGCACGTCTATCACCACCCCTATGTGAAAAATCTGGACGACCTGCCCCATTGGTCCTGGCTGGACTAATCGAAAATAGCACAGAGGCGCCGGCTGCTTATACAGCAGCCGGCGCCTCTGTTATCGATGTCATTTTTAGACTGTTCAGACCAGCTTGTCCAGCTCGGTCGCAAACGTCTCGAAAGGCCGCGCCCCCACCAGGGTGGAAGCCAGCTTGCCGTCCTTGAACAGCAGGATGCTGGGAACGCTCTGTACATTGTAGGCGGCGGCTAGATCCGGCTCCTCGTCGATATCCACCTTCCCCACGGTCACTTTGCCCGCATAAGATTCCGCCACCTTTTCGATGACCGGCGCCACCATCTTGCAGGGCATGCACCAGGTCGCGAAAAAGTCCACCAGCACCACGCCGGGCTGCGCCAAGGCGGCTTCGAAATGATCGCTGTCGAAATGATTGACATTTGCCATAATTGCACTTCCTTTCTAGTACCCTGCGTCAGCTAAAACATGAGATAAACGCGCAGGGATTTTTTCGCCAGACAAGGCGGATGATTGAGAAAAGCTGCCGCTTTTCGAATGAAGACAACGCAGGATGGCGGAAAAAGCTCCAGCGTATATCCTCGCTTTTAGATGACGCCGGGTACTCGCCGCGCGAAGAATGCCTCCGCGCCGTTTTACCCTTTGGCCGCCTCTTGGGCGGCTATGAGTCCCTCGCCCACCGCCTTGGCAATCTGCAGCGGCTTGCCCGTGCAGTCGCCCGCAGCGTACAGGCCGGGAATATTGGTCTCCTGGCGGCGGTTCACCTTGACGAACCGACCGTCCAGCTCCAGGCCGGGCACCAGTGCGTCCGGGGCCATGACCTCCCGCAGAACGAACACCACATCGCAGGGAATCTGCTCCCCGTCGGCCACGAACCCTTCCAGCCGGCCATCCCCCTGGATCGCCATGCTGCGGGCCGTCCGGTGGCCAATCCCCGGGTCCAACCCGTCCAGCTCCTGGCGGGTAATCACCGTCACCCGCACGCCAATCCCCTGCAGGAAATTGGCTTCTTCCCTCAGATCGGCGGCGTTGCCGGTGACCACGGCGGTCTTGCCCCGGTAGAGCATCCCGTCACAGGTGGCGCAGTAGCTGACTCCCTGCCCCACCAGCGCCGCCTCTCCGGGCAGCGGCGTGCCGGCCATCGCGCCGGTCGCCAGGATCACCCGCTTGCCTTCCACCAGCGTGTCGCCGAGCCCCACCAGGAACTTGTCCTCGAAGGGCAGCACCGACACCACCCGGCCGGATAGGAAAACCGCCCCGGCCTCCTCGGCCTCGGCGTGCATCCTGTCCAGCATCTCTCCGCCGGACAGGCCCCGCATCCCCAGATAGTTGTCCACCACCCGGGCGCGGAACAAGGGGTTGAGCCTGCGATCGTTGGTCAGCACGGCGCAGGTCTTGCCCCGTGCCGCGGCGTTAACCGCCGCCGACAGCCCGGCCGGGCCGCCACCGACGATCACAATATCATACGGCATCCGTCATCCCCGCCTTTCCAGTCGGCTTTTTTTCAGCAGCATGGAATTGGTCACCACCGACACCGAGCTGAAAGCCATGGCCGCCCCCGCGATGATGGGGTCGAGGAAGCCCAAGGCCGCCACCGGGATCCCGATGATGTTGTAGAAAAACGCCCAGAACAGATTCTGCTTGATTTTCCTCATGGTCGCCCGGGACAGCTGCACCGCCGTAGCCAGGGCGGAAATCCCGCCCCCCACCAGCACCACGTCTCCCGACTCCATGGCGATATCGGTGCCGCCGCCCATGGCAAAGCCCACGTCGGCCGCTGCCAGCGCCGGGGCGTCATTGATGCCGTCCCCCGCCATGGCGACCACCAGCCCTTCGGCCCGGTATCCCTCCACGGCCTCCACCTTGCCCTCGGGCAATACGCCGGCCACCACCTCGTCAATGCCGACCTGCCGGCCGATGGCCGCCGCCGTGCGGGGATTATCCCCCGTCACCATGATGGTACGGATCCCGAGCCGCTGCAGGGAATCCAAGGCGGCCCGGGAGGTATCCCGTACCGGATCGGCCACGGCGATAACCGCCGCCAGCCGATCGTCCACCGCCATGAGCAGCACGGTCTTTCCCTGCTCCTCCAGCGGCCGCACGTCGGTCTCCACGGCAATGCCCGCTTCCTCCATCAGCCGCCGGTTACCCAGCCGGATGGTCTTTCCCTCCACCTGGGCGGATACGCCCCGCCCGGTCAGGGACTGGAAATCCTCCGCCCCGGCCAGCTCCCCATCGAAACTGTCCGTCACCGCCCGGGCGACCGGATGCTCCGACAGCTGTTCCACCGACGCGGCCAGCCGCAGCGCTTCCCGCTCCGGCAGTCCGTAGGCGATCAAATCGGTCACCGTGGGCTTCCCCTCGGTGATGGTGCCGGTCTTATCCAGAATCATCACCTGAATCCGGCAGGCGGTTTCCAGCGCGTCGGCACTCTTGATCAAAATCCCCATGCCGGCCGCCCGGCCGGTTCCCACCATCAGCGCCGTGGGCGTGGCCAATCCCAGGGAACAGGGGCAGGCGATGACCAGCACCGCTACCGCCCGGGTCACGGCCTGCGCTACATCCCGGGTAAGGAGCGCCGTCAGCAGGAAGGTCAGCAGCGCGATCCCTATCACCGCCGGCACAAAAATCGCCGATACCTTGTCCGCGATCCGCTGGATGTGCGCCTTGGAGGACTGGGCCTCCTCCACCAGCCGGATAATCCCGGCCAGCATGGTGTCCCGGCCCACGCCCTCGGCCCGGATGGTCAGCGCGCCCGCGCCGTTGACCGTGCCGCCGAATACCTTGTCGTCCGGCTGCTTGTCCACCGGCATGCTCTCGCCCGTGAGCATGGACTCGTCCACCGCCGATTTTCCGGTCAGCACCACGCCGTCCACCGACAGGCTCTCCCCCGGGCGCACCAGCACGGTGTCTCCCTGCACGACCTCCGCCGCCGGGATTTCCGTCTCCCTGCCGTCCCGCAGCACCGTCGCGGTCTTGGGCTGCAGGTTCATCAGCAGCTCAATGGCCGCCGAGGTCTTGCTCCTCGCCCGCGTCTCCAGCAGCTTGCCCAGCAGGATGAGGGTGATGATGATGGCCCCGCTCTCAAAATACAAATGCCCGCCGCCGGACAGCACGTTGTACAGGCTGTAGCCATAGGCTGCCGTGGTTCCTAGGGCCACCAGCACATCCATGCTTGGGCTGCGGTTTTTCAGCGACAGAAAAGCTCCCTTGTAAAACCGCCACCCCACCACGAACTGCACAGGCGTCGCCAGTATCAGCTGCAGCCAGCCATTGTGCAGGATATGGGTCAGATGGGCGTTCGGCGCCGCGAACATCAGCACCATCATCAGCATGAAGGGCGCCGACAGCACCGCCGCTATCACAAACGTGACGGTCAGCGCGGTCAATTCCCGCTTGCGGAAGGTGGCCTTGTCCTCCACCACGCTGTATCCGGAAGCGCGGATGGCCTTCTCCATCTTTTTGCGGTCGGTCCTGGCCGGATCGTAGGTGATTTCAGCCCGCTCGTTGGCATAGCTGACGGTCGCTTGATCCACGCCCTCCAGCCCCTTAAGAGCATGCTCCACCGCCGCGGAGCAGCGCACACAGGTCATGCCGCCGATTTGCAGGGTAATCGTTTCGGTCATAGCGTCCCTTTCTGCTTACCTCGCCGTGTAGCCGGCGGCTTCCACCGCCTTGACCAGCTCCTCTTTCCCGGTCTTGGCCGGCACATAGGTCACCTGGGCGCTTTTCGCCTCCAGGCTGACCTTTGCGCTTTTCACGCCCTTGACCGCTTTCAAGGCCTCCTGTACATGCTGGACGCAGTGCGGGCAGGTCATGCCCTCCACCTGCAGGGTCAGGGTCTCGGTTTTGTCAAACATTGTCGCTGTCTCCTTCCTCGGCTTGGGAATTTTCAAAGCCTTCCACGGCGGCGGCCCCGCCGTCCGCCGCGGCGTACTTTTCGATCTTCATCATATGGCCGGTGCCGATCAACACGGCCATGGCCACCGCCAGCACCACAAAACCGGCCTGCACGCCGATCCGTTTGCCCACACTCTTTTCCCGGGTAGAGCAAGCCAGTATAACCGAACGAACCCAGAAGGGCACCGGCAGCGCCGTCAGCAGCACCACATTGACATTCATCGCCGTGTATCCGCTTTCGGTAAACGTTCCCTCCAGCCCGCCGAAATTGACGATGGTCATCACCGCCGCAATCATGAAAGCGAAGCCGATCACCAGGAAAAACACCGAATCCCAGACATGCTGCCGATGCCGGCGGGTGTAGGACATGAGGGAATACACCCCCACGCCCAGCAGGACGGCCGCCGTCAGGAACAGAAGAACGTTGGATCGCACATAGGCTTCCTCCATTTGCCCCTCCGTATGCATCGCCGCCTGAAAAAGTACGGATATGACCAGGAGAAGCGCCGTCAGGCACTCATAAGCGATCGCCTTGGCAAATCGGGATATGTTCATGGGTATGAGCACTCCTTTCACACGTCCGCCGGCTGTCCGGCAGGCTGATATGTCCTTGTGGCGCCGCGTACGCTTTCGCGGCGATTTCTAAATAAGCGCTGAAAAAATCACGCCCGGCGGCTCAGCCTTGGCTTGGTGAGGAAATCTCCCGCACCAAGCCAACCACTGGATTTCATCATCGCTTACCTAGGCCATGACCTCCGCCTGGATCTGGGGCAGCAAAGCGGCGGCGGATGCCTTGTCGGCCACGTCGGTACCGTCCTTCATGGCACTGGCCGTGCCGCAGGCTGCCGCCAGCCGACAGCATTCCAGCTGGCTCTTGCCCTTGACAAAGCCGACGATATACCCCGCCAGCGTGCTGTCTCCGGCGCCCACCGTGGATTTCACCTCCACCTTGGGCACCATGGCGCGAATGGTCTCCCCCGGGCCGTCTTCGGTATCCCGGCTGACGCAGACCAGCCCGTTTCCTCCCAGGGATACCAGCACGTTTTCCACTCCCGCATCGGCCAGCCGCCGCGCCGCCGAAACCACGTCGGTGATGGTGGTGCCCGGCACCTCCACCACATGCCGCAGCTCGTGGATGTTGGGCTTGATGAGCCAGGGGGATATACGGCGGTACTGCTCCAAGGTGAACAAATCGGTGTCCACGGCCACCAGCGCCCCCGCGTTTTTCACCGCCAGAATCAGCTCCAGATAATCCTGGGGCGTGATGTTCTCCGGCAGGCTGCCGCCGAAGGCTACGATGTCCCCCGGCTTCATCCTGGACTGGATCAGGGCCATCAGCGCCCCCACCATCATGGTGGACATGGACAGGCCCTTGCGGTTGAGCTTGATCGTCTGCTCCTCATAGCGCAGGGTCAGGTTTTCCCGCACCACGCCCTCCACCTGGAGCACCTCATAGCGCAGCCCGTCCTTCTCGAGGTACCGGCAAAACTCGGCGTGGTTGTCCTTCCCCGCCACCGCCAGGCACAGGTTGTCCAATCCATAGGACTGCACGACCCGGGAGACGTTGATGCCCTTGCCTCCCACGCCCCGGCTTTCATCCGTCACCCGGTTGGCCTCGTCGGTGCGCAGGCCGTCCAGCCAGAGGGTGACGTCGATGGATGGGCTGAGGGTGACGGTGATAATTCCTCTGTGCATGTCGCTTCCCCTTTTCTGTCCCGTCCCCGCCGCCGTCTTTTCGGCGGTGGGGCCCGCAATATCCGCCGTTTGGCGAAACCTAGGTAAGCGATGATTTAATGGCGTGTGCGGATTGACGAGCACAATTTTGACGGTTTCAAGGCGAAAAAGCACCGAAAAGCGGACGCTTTTCAAGGTTTCTCAACGCAGAAACAGGTAAAATTTTCCGTCAAGGCGCTTGCGCGGGATTACATCATCACTTACCTAGCACCGGCTGTTACGCCCGGCGCCATTTCACGCCCTGGGGCGTATCCTCCAGGACGATGCCCTTGGCCGTCAGTTCGTCCCGGATCCGGTCCGCCTCCGCCCAGTTTTTGGCCTTGCGGGCGGCGGTGCGGGCCTCGATAAGCGCCTCGATATCCTCGTCCAGCAGCTCCGTCTTCCGATCGTACAGCAGCCCGAGCACGCCGGTCAGCTCCTCGAACAGCTCGCTCGCCGCCGCCACGTCCGCCCGTGCCGGCTGGGCACCCAACTTGACGTTGATGTCCCGCACCAGCTCGAACAGGGCCGCGATGGCATCCGCCGTGTTGAGATCGTCCTCCATGGCGGCGATGAATTGATCCCGCCGGGAGGCCAGCGCCGCGGCAAACGCCGGATCCCCGTCACCCTCGCCGGCGTTCCCGACGGCGAATTCCAGCGCGCTTTTGCAGTTGTACAGCCGATCGAGAGAGGCCTTGGCCTGCTCGATGATGGCGGTGTTGTAGTTGATGGGGCTGCGGTAGGAGGAGGAGATGAGGAAAAACCGGATGGGCTCATAGCCGTACTGTTCCGCCACATCCCGCACGGTGAAGAAGTTGTTCAGGGATTTGGACATCTTCTTGTTGTCCACGTTGATATACCCGTTGTGCATCCAATACCGGGCGAACGGCGCGCCGTTGCAGCATTCGCTCTGGGCGATTTCGTTTTCATGATGGGGGAAAATCAGATCCTGGCCGCCGCAGTGGATGTCGATGGTTTCTCCCAGATACCGGCGGGCCATGGCGGAGCATTCGATATGCCAGCCCGGCCGCCCGTCGCTCCAGGGGGAGGGCCAGCTGGGCTCTCCCGGCTTGGCCGCCTTCCACAGGGCGAAATCCATGGGATCCTCCTTTTCCTCCCCGACGGCAATGCGCGCTCCCGATTCCAAATCGTCCAGCGGCTGATGGGACAGCTTGCCGTATTCGTCAAATTTGTGAGTGCGGAAATACACGTCCCCATTGGCCGCCCGGTACGCATAGCCCTTTTCCACCAGTCCGGCGATGAGGCTCTCGATCTCCTCCATGTTTTCCGTGGCCTTGGGATGCACGGTGGCCTCCCGCACGCCCAGCCCCTTGGCGTCCACCCAGAACTCCTCGATATACCGGGCGGCGATCTCCTGATAGCCGACCCCTTCCTCATTGGCCCGGCGGATGATCTTGTCGTCGATGTCGGTGAAGTTCTGGACGAATTTCACCTCGTAGCCCCGCCATTCCAGGTACCGGCGCAGCACGTCGAACACGCACAGGGGCCGCGCGTTGCCGATATGGATGTAGTTGTACACCGTGGGGCCGCACGCGTAAATGCGCGCCACTCCCGGCTCCAGCGTCACCAGCTCTTCCTTTTGGCGGGTCAGGGTGTTGTAAATCTTCATGGGCTGCTTCTCTCTTTCCATACTGAATTCCGGTCGGGCCCTCCCGGGCCGCCGTCCTCCGTCTCGCTTTTCCGGAGGGCGGCGGCCTGCGGCGGACACTCCCGTATTGTTATTGAACGAACGCCGTCGGGTCCGGGGCGTCTCCCCCGGCCTTTTCGCCCAGCTGCGCTTCCAGCAGGGCGATCCGGTGCTCCAGGCGGCACAGCTCCTGGGCCACCGGGTCGGGAATATGCACCTGGTCGAGATCGACGATTTTAGCGCCGTTGCGCCGCACCACCCGGGCCGGTACGCCCACCGCCGTGGAATTTTCGGGAATGGCGTCAAGCACCACCGCGCCGGCGGCAATGCGGACATTGTCCCCGATGGTGATCGGCCCGAGCACCTTTGCGCCGGAGCCCACCATCACGTTGTTGCCCAGCGTGGGATGCCGCTTGCCCTTATCCTTCCCGGTTCCGCCCAGCGTTACTCCCTGATAAATGGTGCAGTCGTCGCCGATGATGGTGGTTTCCCCGATGACCACGCCGGTGCCGTGGTCAATGAACAGGCGGCGGCCGATTTGGGCAGCGGGATGGATTTCGATGTTGGTGCGCCGCACGCACCTCTGGGAAATCCAGCGGGCGATAAATTTCATTCTGTGCCGGTAAAACCAATTGGCTTTCCGGTGCGCGCGAATGGCCTTGAAGCCGTTGTACAGCAGCATGACCTCCAGGGCCGATCGGGCGGCGGGATCCCGCTCCTGGATAACGGCGATGTCTTCGCGCATGCGTTCAAACATGCAATGCCCATTCCTTTCTTACTTAGCAATAACACAAGGGAACCCTCGCGGCGGCCCCGGGGAACCGCCGCATAAGGTGAGGGAGCGCTCCCCCTCGCCTTATGAAAAACGCCTCCGTCCCGTCCAGCGTCCTACGCCTGGACGAAACGGAGGCGACTCGTCGCGGTTCCACTCCGGTTCGCGGAAAACGGGCGCTTTCACGCCGCGGCTTCCGCCTTGTTGGCCCGGTAACGGGGGCTTCCGCGCGAAGATACTATAAGGCGGGCTCTGCCGCCCGTTCCCTCCGCGGACTGACGGGTGCATTTCTCCCAGCGGGGCCGTCTGGAGCGCTTCCACCCGCGCCGCCTGCGGCGCGGCGCTCCCTCTCTGGGACGCCCGTGTGCCGGATACTTCTCCCGGTAAACGTCTGTAAGCGATATCAGGCAGCCGCTGCGGGCCGCTAGATAAGCGATGATAAAACCCAGTGGTCGCTGAGCCGCCAGGCACGATTTCTTCATCGCTTATCTATTGTCATTATAGTACGATCCGGCGGAAAAATCCACCTTTATTTTCCATTCAGCCGCCGCTGGTGAAATATTGCCGGTACGACCAGACGTACTGGAACCCGGAAATCACGGTCAGCACCACCGACACCCAGATGAGCGCCTGCCCCACCAGGGGCAGCACGTCGAACAGCCAGCCCGGCACCGCCGTTCCGGCCAGAAGCGTGTGCTCCCAGCTGCAGAACTCCAGCGCCGCCAGCATGTAAAGGATGGACGCGAACTGAGCCACCGTCTTGGCCTTGCCGGCCAGGCTGGCCGCGATAACGGTGCCGTCCTTGGCCGCCACCAGCCGCACGGAAGTCACCATGAACTCCCGCGTCAGGATGATCATCACCGCCCACACGTCCAGCCGCCCCGCCGCCAGGAAGCCGAGGAACGCCGCCGTGGTCAGCATCTTGTCGGCCAGCGGATCGAGAAATTTGCCAAGGTTGGTGATAAGGCCCCGGCTGCGGGCGATTTTCCCGTCGAACATGTCGGTCAGCGCCGCCGCGCCGAACACCAGCCCGGCCGTCAGATTGTGAAACGGAAACTCCCACAGCAGCAGCAGTAAAAATATAGGAGCCAGCAGGATGCGTATCACCGTCAGTTTATTGGGCAGATTCATCCACATACTCTCCCATCAGATCCCAGTCCATGGCATCCGTAATGTTGACCTGCACCAGCCTACCAGGCTGTACCGCACCGCGCGGGCAGGAGAAAAACACCTTGCCGTCGATGTCGGGGGCATCCCCCTGGCTGCGGCCGAACCAGCATTCCGCGTACCGGTCATAGCTTTCCACCAGCACCGGGATGGTTTTTCCGACCTGTGCCTGGTTATACGCGTCGGAAATCCGCGTCTGCTCCTCCATGACGATATCCCGGCGGCGCTGCTTTTCCTCTTCCTCGATCTGTCCGGGCAGGGAGGCCGCGACGGTCCCCTCCTCCGGAGAAAAAGCGAAGCAGCCCAGCCGCTCGAATTTTACATCCTGTATAAATTGACAGAGTTCTACAAATTCCGCCTCTCCCTCGCCGGGGAATCCGGTCATCACCGTGGTGCGCAGGACGATGCCCGGCACCCTGTCGCGGATGCGGGCAATCAGCTCCCGCAGCGTGCGCGCGTCGCCTGTCCGGTTCATGGCGGTCAGCACCTTGCCGCTGACATGCTGGATCGGGATGTCCATATAGTTCAGCACCTTGTCCTCCGCGGCCATGACGTCCAGCAGCTCGTCGGTGATATGCTCCGGATAACAGTACAGCAGCCGGATCCAGCGGATCCCCTCGATGCCGCACAAGCCGCGCAGCAGCTGGGGCAGCCGGGCCTCCCCGTACAAATCGGTGCCGTACAGAGTGGTGTCTTGGGCCACCAGGATCAGCTCCTTCACCCCGTCGGCCGCCAGCTTCTCGGCCTCCGCGAGAAGGCTCTCCATCGGGCGGGAGCGCAGCCGGCCCCGGATGGACGGGATCGCGCAGTAGGTGCAGCAGTTGTTACAGCCGTCCCCGATGCGCAGATAAGCGAAAAAGCTGGGGGTCGTCTGCAGCCGGTCGCCTTCCAGGCTCCAGCAGTTCTTGGCGGGGAACCGGACGGTTTTCTCCCCGCCCATCACCCGGCGCACCGCCTCCACAATATCCCCGTTGGCGCCGAGGCCCAGCACGCCGTCGCATTCGGGCAGCTCGGTCACCAGTTCCTCCTGGTACCGCTCGGCCAGGCAGCCGGTGACGATGATGCGCTGAATCCGCCCCTCCTGTTTCAGCTGGGCGAATTCCAAAATATTCTCGATGGATTCCTTTTTGGCGTCCTCGATGAAGCCGCAGGTGTTGACAATCACCACGTCCGCCAGGCCGCTTTCCGCCACCAGTTCAAAGCCGGCCTGCTCCAGCTTGGCCAGCATCAGTTCCGCATCCATCTGGTTCTTCGGGCAGCCGAGAGATACCATTCCCACTTTACATGTCATAGGTTGTACTCCACTTTTCTTTTGTCCCGTCAGTCCCCGCTGTCCTCCTGATCCGACAGGGCGGCTTCCATGGCCCGCCGGACGGCGTCGCCGCCGAAGCCGTAACGGGCCAGCGCCGCGGCGGTCTTCCGGCGGGCGTTTTCGTCATACAGCCTATTATAGTATTTTTTGCGCAACAGTTCAAGTGCCTGTTGTCCGTCGTCGGTTTCCGCTTCCTCCATGGCCTCGGCCGCGGCCTCCTCCGCCAGGGCGTGGTCAATCCCCTTGCCCGTCAGCTCCTGCGCCAGGCGGCGGCGGGGATAGTGCTTTCTGGCCAGCAGGTCCCGGGCCAGCCGGCGGGCGTAGGCCTCGTCGTCCACCAGCCCCAGCTCCTCCATGCGGGCCGCTGTCTCCTCCGCCGCCTGCGCGCCCGCCGTTTGGCGCAGCTTCTGCTCCAGCTCCCCGCGGGAGTGATCCCGCATGGACAGCAGGTACAGCGCTTTTTCCCGCGCCCGCCGCCGGCTTCCGGCTTCCAGCAGCTCCCGCAGCTGATCGTCGTCGATCCGTCCTCCCATCCGATAGGGCGATTCGTCGAAGGCCGCGGCGTCCACCGTTACCGCCGGTTCCCCGTCCAGATACAGCTGATACAGCCGCCCCCGCCGCTTGCGCACATCCGTAATGATCATACCGCGCCTCTCCTTACCAAAAAAGAATAGGGCGGTTTTCTAAAACCGCCCCCAGCGTGTCGACAAAGTCGACACGCTGCTGG
>CEAA01021440.1_pt1 | contig 37717 bp, 34 predicted proteins | sample 557551 | NCBI WGS metagenome assembly CEAA01 (sample SAMEA3182115, study PRJEB8094) | gut metagenome | biome: human; feature: gut; material: Stool; isolation source: human stools | place: Canada | collected 2013-06-11
AATGTTATCTCAAGGTTTTCGTGTGCAACACCGCTCCTTACCCTCAGAGCTTTTAATCACACACCGCAGTGCGGCAGGTTCGGATTCACGCCCGCCGGTGCCTATTCTTACATTCTTGAGTAACGTAGTGCTCGAAACACTTAGGGTAGTCAATCAGGGCTTACGATTTCTCGCAAGCCCCCTCCAAATCGTTAGATTTGGTGGGGGTTATTGACGATCTGAGAGATGTTCATAAAGAAAGCCTCCTTAAAATTACAGGTTGAAGCGGCGGCGGGCCTCCTCCCGGAGAGAGGGCACCCGCCGGACGATCCGCAGGGGGATGATGAGTCCCACGCAGACCGCCAGCACGATCAGGGACCACCCTGGCTGCCACACACCACGGAAATACCGGTCGATGCAGAATTCAATGCCCACCGCCAGAAGCCCAGCCGCCCCGATGACCAGGGCAATGGCGGAGAGGGTAGAGCGCCGCCCGCCCCGGAGCAGAAAGCTCAAAAGAAAGACCAGCACCCCAGCCCAGCCGATCATGGGCAGAGCCAGCCCCCGGAACCAGCGGCTGCCGCCCAGGTCGATGGAGATGAGCCAGACATAGATGCCAATGGCCGCCACATCGGCGGTGAGCCGGAAAAAGACCGGCAGCCGCCGCAGCACCATAGGCAGGGTGAACCAGACCCACAGCATCACCGCCGCCCCGATGACGTACAGAGACCAGGGACGGTCCGTGGGCAGAAACAGGTTCAAAAGCCCGCAGCACAGGGACACGGACACCAGCATAGCCGTCAGCAGAATGGCGGCCTCTCGCCTGGAGGCGGGCTGTACGGCAGCGGAGTTGGCAGGAAAGTAGGGCGGCGCATCCAGTTCCGGATGCCAGGCAGGCGTCCCGCACAGGGGACAGGTTTTGGCGCTGGGGTCCAGCTCCACGCCGCAGTTGACACAGTAAGACATAACATGCTCCTCTTATCGGTTGCTCTCGATCCGCACCGGAATGCCCTCCCGGACCAGAAAGCGGAAAAAGTCCCGCTCTGTGTCCGTTTCGGCCTGGGTGCCGGCAAAGGTGATTTCCATGATGTCTCCATAGCTGATGGAGGCACAGTGGCACCGGGGCACGGTGGCCTGGCCCAGCACCACCTCCATGCCCTGAATATGGGGAGCCATCTCCGGCGACACGGTGAAGACACCGGGATTGGTATAGGTGCAGGAGTAGGGCCGCACCCCCAGGAGATAGTAGTTGAGGGCCATCACCGGGTTTTTCAGAAACACCGGCACCGCCCGGAGAAAGAAATTCTTCGTGAAGCGGACATTGCCGGTAAAGGCGGCCTGCAGCTCCTGGCGGTGGACGTGGAGCTTCATATAGTGACGCACCTGGGAGACAATTTCCGGAAAAGTGTAATCCCCCAAGGCAGGGTCGATGCTGGGACGGACGGTGGTAATGAAGTTCCGCACCGTTTCCGATGGGAACCAGCTTCGCAGATTGATGGGCACCGCCAGGGCCACCGGGCGTTCCTTGTGGGGATGCTCCCGACGCTGCTTTTCCAGCAGCACGTGGATCAGCGCGGCGGAGAGGTACTCTGTGATGGAGGCGTCATAACTCCGTGCGGCCTCCCGGAGCTTCCCCAGGGGCACGAAGCCCATGGTGACATGGAAGGTGTAAAAAGGCTCCGGGGTGCCGGTGTTGGCATAGGCCTTAGGCATCCGCCGCAGACCCAGGGCGTGCCGCCCGGCATAGCGGGCGTAAGCGTCCTCCAGCTCCTCCTTCCGGGGCGGCTCCGCCAGATCAAGTACGCCGTTTCCGGCGGGGATGTCCAATCCCGTCTGCCGCAGATACTCCGCCAGCAGCGTCCGGAAAAAAATCAGGGCCCCGGCCCCGTCGGACAGGGCGTGGAACACCTCCAGGGAGATGCGGTTCCGGTAGTAGTAAAACCGCACCAGCCAGCCGTTGTCCTCCCGGAAGCGCACAGGCTGGCAGGGATTGGCCACGTCGGCCTTCAAAAAAGGACCCGGGGCGGTGTTTGGCTCCAGATAGTACCAGAATAAACCCCGGCGGATGCGGACGGCAAAGCTGGGGAACCGGGGCAGCACCCGGTCAATGGCGTTTTGCAGGGCGGCGGGCCGCACCGGCTCTGTCATCAGGGCGGAGAAGCGGTAGATGGCGGAATACTCCTCCCTTTGCAGGGCGGAATAGAGAATACCAGCATTGTCCAGCCGGTACCACTGACTGTCTGGTTTTGCCATCCGCGTCACCTCCCTGAAAATAGTTACAGGTCATTGTAGCACACGGGGAAAAGCGTGGCAAGAGATGGCCCATTTTCCACTTCCCATTTTCCGCGATTTATGGTATTCTGCAATTAACACAAAAGAGCGGAGGGCCTATGGAAAAGCTGCAATTAGGCAGAAAACGGAAAACGGATGCCGAAAAACCCCGGATGGATCCGCTGATGCGGGCGCTGAAAGCCCTGCACAGCGCCGGTTCCCCGGAGGCCATGACCCCGGAGGAGCTGGAGCACCAGCGCCGGAACCAGGAGATCCTGGGCCGCCTTACCGCCCCTATGGCGGGGATGGAGTATGAAGAGCTTTCCATCGGGGCCATGCCTGCTGCCTGGACCCGGCTGAAAGCGCCCCATGGGGACCGCCGGGTGATCCTCTACTGCCACGGCGGCGGCTATACCAGCGGCAACCTGGGTTATTCCCGGGTGCTGTCCTCCAAGCTGGCCCACGTCACCGGCTACGATGTGCTGAGCTTTGAGTACCGGCTGGCGCCGGAGCATCCCTACCCGGCGGCAGTGGAGGATGCCATGCGGGCCTGGGACTATCTGATGTATCAGGGATACGGGGCGGAAAACGTGACGGTGGCGGGAGATTCCGCCGGAGGCAACCTGGCCCTGGTGCTGTGCCGCTGCCTGAAAGCCGCTGGACGCCGGATGCCCCGGGCCCTGCTGCTGATGTCCCCCTGGACGGATATGACCATGTCCGGGGCATCCTACCGGGAACGGGTGGAGAGCGACCCCATGCTGACACCGGAGTACATCGAGACCGTCCGGAGGGCATACGCCGGGGGCAGGGATCTCCATGACCCGGATTTGTCGCCCCTGCTGGGGGACCTGGGGAGCTTTCCGCCTACCCTGATCCAGGTGGGAGACCATGAGATCCTCTATTCTGATTCCGCGTCCCTGGCTGCGGCGCTGCGGGCGGCTCATGTGCCCTGCCAGCTGGAGGTCAGCGAGGGAATGTGGCACGTATTTCAGATGTTCCCCATCAAAAAAGCGGCGGCGGCCATGGAAAGTGCCGCCCGGTTTCTGCTGGAGCTATAAAAATGAACAGGCCTGCTCGAAAGAGCAGGCCTTTTGCTTTTGTAGCCGGTACTGGTGGAGTAGTACACATCGCTGAGCCGCATGGCCTCCGCCCGGGAAGGGGCATAGGCGATGGCGGAGATGGCGAAATCATATTTGCCGTCCGCCACACCGGCCAGCACGGCGGTGAAATCCAGAGCGGTGATCTTCAGGTCTACGCCGAGTTTGTCGGCGATGTATCTGGCCACCTCAATGTCCATGCCCTGATACTGGTCCTCCCCGCTCTTGTTGGGGTCTACATATTCATAGGGGGCGAAATAGGGCTCGGTACACAGCTCGATATAGCCTTTTTCCTTGATCTGCGCCAGACGGTCCTTGGTCTCCCCATTCTTGCTGCCGCCGCAGGTGGTGCAGGCCAGTGCCAGAACAGCCGCCAACAAAATTGCCATTGCCTTTTTCATATCCTTGCCCTCGTTTCTGTTGGTTTCGGGACGTTGGTGCCGCCCTTATGATGGCATTTATCATATCAGGGACGATTTAATTTGTCAACGCTTTAGCGTGGTAATTCGTTACCAAATTACTAAGTCAAAATTTCAACGTTTTTGTAGCCTTTATGCAAGAGGCCTTCGGATGCGGAAAACAGGGTCGGCCAAATCCGCCGAGGGCTGCAGATTAACCCACCCGTCAGGAATTGCAGCGCAGGCAGGTGGCGATTGGACATAAGGCAGATGGTCATGCAGAACGGACCTTCGGATAAAAAAACGCTGCCGCAAAATTGCGGCAGTGCTCTTTGTAGAATTAGATATGCATTTGCTCAAATCAGCCAGGCTGGGACATACCAATTCTTCTGGTCGACCGGAATCAGATCTGGCGGCATGCAGATAACCGCGCCGATCCCAATTTTTGTTTTCAGATGCGCGGCTCCAGCTGAAATACTGTCCGCATCGGGCTCTTTTTCGATGGGATTCAGCACGCTGAAGTTCTTCGTGGCATCCTTTGGCGCGGAATTCTTTTTGATCTCTATCGGCGAAACAACGCCGTCCTGATAGATGATAAGGTCGATCTCTTTTTTGTTGCTGTCACGGTAGAAGTATAGCGGAGGCTGAGATTTCCCCTGATTGAGGTAACTCTTATAAATCTCGGATACAACCCATGTCTCAAAGAACGCGCCGTCCATGGCACCCCGCTCCAATGTCTCCGCGCTGGTCCATCTGGTGAGGTGTGCGCAAAGTCCCGTGTCCAGAAAATACATTCTCGGGGCCTTGATCACCCGCTTCAAGGCATTGTTGGAATAGGGCTGGATCAATGCCACGATACCTGAGGATACCAAAATCGAAAGCCACTGCTTTGCGGTTGGCGCAGATACGCCGACCTCGGACGCAAGCGCTTCGTAGTTCACATTGGTGGCCGTCCGTGCCGCTACAACCGCCATGAAATTCAAAAATGTCGTTTCGTCTCCGACCTGTGAAAGATCCTTGATATCTCTGCTAATGTATGTCTCCAGATAGGACTCGTAGTATTGCGCTCGATCCACCTGCTCATTTTCATAGAGGCGGGGCATGGAGCCCTTATAGATGCGGGTGAATATCTCAGAGATCGACATTTGCGGAGCGGCAGTCATCCGATCCATCAATGCAGGGATATCTACTGTGAACGCAGGAAAGTGGTTGCCGTTGATCTCACTGTTGGACAGCCCCTCCATCCGTACAATGCCGGCACGGCCGGCGAGAGATTCCGTTATCCGCTTCATCATGCGGAAGGTCTGTGAACCGGTCAGCCAGAAATCCCCACACTGTTTCTCGCGATCCACATAGACCTTGATGTAATCGAACAGTTCCGGCGCATACTGCACCTCATCAATCAGGACCGGCGGTGCATATCGTTGTAGGAACAATTCCGGATCACTCTTCGCAAACGCACGGATTGTGGGATTATCCAGAGATACGATTTTTCGTTCCCTTCCCGCCAGATGAGTCAGCAATGTGGTTTTGCCAACCTGTCGAGGGCCCGTGACGATCAGCACCGGAAAAGTCTCGTTGATTTTTTGAATAACCGGCGCAATTGATCTCTCGTAATACATGAAGCTCCCTCCTTCGCCGCAACTATTTATGCAAATCCAAAGTGACACTTTAGTTTATACCACATCCTGCCGTTTAATACAAGTGCAAAACCCAATTCTGAAAGACACATTATGGGCAAATGCGGCGTATGTATGCCTGTCCCGTGCGGCAGCGGCACATCGACCGGGAACTGCAAAAAAATCTTGACATCTTTTTTCAGTGTGTTAAAGTTGCCCTGTCCTTTTTCAGAACGCCTGTGCATATGCACGTCTTGACCATCCCTCCGACGAGGGATCGAGGCTACACGGACGGCCGGGTCAAATGCCGAAAACCCGTCGAAGAGCCGGGGACCGCACCGCGGGTGCGGGTTGGCAACTTTGTTGCCTTATTGATCGAGCGGAAAAGCTCAAGTTTTTAAGTTGCTTATTACGTTCTGGCGCACACAACTTGTAAACGAGTGAACCTCACCACCCAAGCGTGAACGCTATGGATGGTGCTTCCGGGGGTTTAGGCCCTAGACTCATTTCCACCGTGGGGCCAAGACTCAGAAACTGAAACTGATTGACAGTTCAGCACCGCGTAGAGGCTAAAGAGGGTGGATAATGTGCAATTTGTTCTTCGCTCTAATTCTGGAACTTTTGCCATAATTAGAGACCATTCCGTGCGAGGACAGTTCCGTCTGGACGCATAACGCTGCACACAGCGTCGGTGTTAATGCCAAGGTCAACAGCAAGAATGGTCTGGTCTGTGAGTGGTTTCGTGCCGTAAGCAACCGTTTCTTCAAAGGCAAAGCATAAGGCATAACGGCGGTCCCGTTTCACGAGTTTAGGCGCGGAAGCATCGGCCTTATCCCAATGTTCCCGGATATAGTCAATGTCCTGCTTGCGAAGCCGGACCTTTACCCACACCCAGTCGTTCTTGTGATAAAGTTTCAGACGGGCAGTCCCATCACCGTTGTCTTCGTACATGTTGTCTTTGTAGAAAGTCGGCATAGCTGAACGAGAGGCCTGGAGTTTAGGTTCTTTCCCTTTTCTGCCTGCACTCTCCCAATGAGAAACAGCAGCACGGTACGAAGATACGGCGCCAAGCGCCTCGGAAATCGTTGACCGCCGCAGGTAACTGGGGTACTTATAGAACTGTTTGTCGAATTCAGGATACTTGGCAACACTCGTACGGCTTGCATGAACAAGCAATTCAACTGTCCTCTGTGCTTTGAGCGTGGACTTCGCATAGAGCTCTCCAAGACCGGTATCCCATTCAGACTCTACGATGCGGATAAGAAGAGAAAGCGCATCGCGATAAACCCGAATGGTATCTTTGAAGATTCTGTTTTCGCCAATGACCTTCGTGCAATAGCTTGAAACTATCTTTGCCATACGCTTTCACCCCCTGTTGCTAAATGCCTTTGGCTATGGTATTATTCTACCATAATAAGAATTGGTTGTAAAGTGACATGCGGAGGGCGTAAACATGAGCTATCGAACGAATAGACACAGTTGTTATGACTTGGAATATCATTTGGTTGTAGTAACAAAATACAGGCATCCGGTCATAGACGGAGCCTTTAAGGACCGGCTCACAGAACTGACGTATCGTATCTTTGAGGAGAACTTCCAGTGCTACGTGAATGAGATAAACACCGATAAGGACCACATCCATATCCTCTTCGAGGCACCGCCTCAAATGACTTTGTCCTCCTTGGTCTGTTCCTACAAGACGGTAACGGCAAGACTACTCAGAAAAGAATTCGCCGAATACCTTGCTCCGTTCTATTGGAAACCCTATCTCTGGAGTCGTTCGTATTTTGTTTGCACTGTGAGTGAACGCAGCCACGAACTTATTACCGAGTATATACGAAACCAGAGGAATAAGGAAAAAGGCTAACCTCTCCCAAACTGCTTTGGAAGAGGTGTGCGCCTTTTGTTAATCAATAAGAGTGATAAAATGGACTGCATGCACGGTGCTCCCCGGTCTATGCGGAAAAGGGTAATTCTCTCTGTTTGGATGTTTCAAGCCACGGGCGCAGGTGCGTCTGTGGCTTTTTTCGTTCTTCCGCCGGTCTATGACTGCAAAGGAGAGTAAAAACATGAAAAAGAGAATCGTGAATGCACTGCTGGCAGGATTCCTGCTGGTATCCGCGACTGCCTGCGGCAAGCAGCCCGCTACGGACGCCGCACAGCCCGTGGCTGACCCCACACAAGCCTACCTCGACACGGTAGACGTGGATTACGCCTATGATCTGGCGCTGAAGCTGGAGGACATCCGCAGCAACGAAACCCTTGGCTACCGGACAGCAGGCTCCGACGCGGAGCTTGCCACCGGCGATATGCTCAAGGCGGAAATGGAGCGCATCGGACTGCAAAACGTCACGAAGGATGCGTTCACGCTGGATACGTAGGATTCGCTGTTTGGCTTGAGCCGACGGTGTATCCCTTCTTGGGTTTCCCGCGCACACCCTTCCTTTCCGTTGCGAAGAATCTACCTCTTTATCGACAGCCTTCCCTCTTATCGTATCGAAAAAGTCTTTTTGGCCCGCCGTGCCGCATAAAAAACGGCCAGCAGCGCTTTGGCTGCTGGCCGTAATTCATATTCTTTCGCCGTCTTTTTGGCGGGGAGCGGGTCCATTCGGAAAGGGTCCCTCCTCCCTGCTGTTTGCCCTTTGTTACGCGTTGCCGGCCAGATAATCCACGGCAAACTGCGCCATCAGCGCAGTCCCCTTGGGAAGCAGGGACTCGTTGACCGTAAACTTTTCGTGGTGGTTGTTGTAGATCATGCCGTTGGCCTCGTCCCGGCAGCCGATGAACCCAAACACGGCGGGAATTTCCGCAGCGTAGTTGGCGAAGTCCTCGCTGCCCATCATGGCGGGCATGTGGCAGAGCGTCTCCTCGCCGAAGAGCTTGACCACGGCCTTCTGGGCGATCTCTGTGAGGTCATCGTCATCGTTGATCACGGGATGCACCACATGGGCATACTTGAGCACAGCCTTCATGCCCAGACCCTCCGCCGTGTTCTCCACGATCTGCCGCATGGCCTCCTCGTGCTTATCCAGGAAGTAGGCACGGGTGACGCCCTCCATGGTGACATGATTGGCGATCGCGTTGTAGCGATTGCCGCCGGAGATGGTTCCGATGGTGAGCACCACGGGGTCCAGGGGGTTGCTCATGCGGGAGACATACTGCTGGAGGTTATTGATGATCGCCGCAGCGCCGGTGATGGCATCCGCGCCCAGATGGGGCGTGGCCGCATGGGAGGAGGTACCAATCACATCCACCGTGAAGCGGCCGGAGTAGGCCATGCGGGGACCGGCGGTAACGTCGATATAGGGAATATCCAGCGTACCCCAGACGTGCTGGCCGAAGATGGCGTCCACCCCGTCCAGCGCGCCCTCTGCGATCATAGCCTTAGAGCCGATGACGTGCTCCTCCGCAGGCTGGAAAATGAGCCGCACATCGCCCCGCAGCTCCTCCCGGTGCTCCTGAAGGAGCTTGGCGGCGCCCAGCAGCATGGCAATGTGGGTATCGTGGCCGCAGGCGTGCATTTTCCCAGGCTCGCAGGAGGCGAAGGGCAGTCCCGTCTCCTCCTGGAAGGACAGCGCATCCGTGTCTGCCCGCAGGCCCACGGTCTTGCCGGGCTTGCCGCCGTGGATGGTGGCGACCAGACCGTAGCAATTGACCATATCCCGGATGTCGGTGATCCCCAGCGCCTCCAGATCCCGGTGGATGGCGTCCCGGGTGTTCTTCTCCTCCCCGGTCAGCTCCGGATGCTGATGGTAGTAATGCCGACGCTCCACCACATAAGGGGCAGCGTCCTGTGCCAATGCTTTGATGTCCATTGTCCGCTCCTTCCCCAGCTGAATTACTGCTGTGCGGTCTCAGCGAGGTAGTCAGCGGCGAACTGCGCGGCCACTGCGGCGCCGCGGTGGAGGATCGTCTCGTCCACGTCGTACTTCTCGTGATGGTTGCCGTACATATAATCCCAGTCCTTATTGTGGCTGGCCACAAAGCCGTAGATATAGGGGATGCCGTCCTTGCCGAACCAGGAGAAGTCCTCGCTGCCCATCAGGGGTGCGGGGGTAATGAGGGATTCCTTACCGTAAAGCTTGGTAACGACAGTCTGAGCAATGCGGTTGAGCTGCTCGTCGCTGTTGATGACAGGCTCCGTCATGTACTGATAGCTCAGGGTCGCCTTGGCGCCGAAGGCGGCAGCGGTACACTCGGCCACCTTACGCAGCGCGTCCTCCACCTGCGTGCCGGTGAGGAAAGTACGCACAGTGCCCTCCAGCGTGGCGTGGCCGGCCAGCACATTCCAGCGGTTGCCGGCAGTGACCTTGCCCACGGTGATGACCAGCGGGTTGAGAGGATCGTTCATCCGGGAGACCAGCTGCTGGATGGACTGGAGAATGGCGCTTGCCACCATCACGGCGTCCACGCCCTCATGGGGGGCGGAAGCGTGGGCGGACTTGCCCTCTACCTCAATGGTGAAGCCGTGGCAGCAGGCCATGAGGTTGCCGGCGGGGAAAGCGATGCCCGGGGCGTCATAGGTGCCCCAGACATGCACGCCGTAAATGGCGTTCACACCGTCCAGCGCGTGTTCCTCCATCATCCGCAGAGCGCCCACGGCGGTCTCCTCCGCAGGCTGGAACACCAGGCGCACGTCGCCGGAAAGCTCGTCCTTCACCTCGTTGAGGATCTTGGCGGCGCCCAGCAACATGGCCATGTGGTTGTCATGGCCGCAGGCATGCATCTTGCCCTCGTTGTGGGAGGCGAAGGGCAGGCCGGTCTCCTCCTTGACGGGCAGTGCGTCGATGTCGGCGCGCAGCGCCACGGTCTTGCCGGGCTTGCCGCCGTGAATGGTGGCGGTCAGGCCGTAGCAGGTCTCCATCTCGTGAATGTCGGTGATGCCCAGTGCCTCCAGATCCTCCTTCAGATGGGCGCGGGTGTTCTTCTCCTCGCCGGAGAGCTCCGGGCAGGTGTGATAATACCGGCGGCGATCGATGATGTAATCATTGTACTGTTCCGCAAGAGATTTGATATCCATAATATACACGATCCTTTCTGTATACAATCTGATAGCTTTATTGTAGCGGTTTTTTCTGAATGTGCAAGACTGATTTTATGAACAAAGCTGTCCGGCGGAAAGAGCCGGACAGCTTTGCGGATGACTGGATCAGAACATTTCGGCAAAGATGCCGGCGATTACCACGGAGGTGATGGTCACAGTGGTGAAGCCACCCACGATCATGGGCGGGAACATCTTGCTCATCAGGAATTCCTTCTCCTCCGGGGTCTGCGCCAGAGCGGTGCAGGTGGCCTCGGTGATGATGGCATTGGGCGGGAAACCGTAGAGTGCGGTCAACGCCGTGGCGGTGGCCATCAGGAAGGAGACCTTCAGAATCTTGGACGCGATGAAGCACAGAATGACCATGCCGATAACGCCCACCACGATCAGGAGGATCATGGGACCGATGATGCTGCTGAGCATCTCGGGGGTGCAGTCCTTCAGACCGTCGAACACATACATCATCAGAGCGAACATGATGATGCCATAGGAGTTGGCCTTATTGATGGCGTTTTCATCCAGGAAGCCGATGCTGGTGAAGATGACGCCCAGAATCAGAGCATACACGGCGCCGCTGATCTTCATGTTGATGACAGGGATCACGATAGAGCCCAGCTGGGTTGCGAGCCAAGCCACGATACCCAGCTTCAGCAGGATGACCACAGGGCCGTTCCAGTTGGCGGGCAGAGGAGGAATCAGCTTCTTGTGCTCCTCAGCAGTGCCGTTGTTGAGCTTGCCGTTGACGGCGTCCACATCGCTGACGGCGCCCTCCAGCTTGTACTCACCGGCGCGATAGCCCTTGAGCAGCTTCTTGCCCTCCAGCTGGAGGCAGACAGCGGTGAGGGGATAGCCGGCAAAGCCCTGCACGCAGTACATAGCGATGGCGAAGATGGCGGCTTCAGCAAGGCCATTAGCCTCCGCAGCCTTCATCATGGTGGTGGCAGCAATGATGCCGCCAGTCAGCGGGGGCAGACCGGCAACCACCAGGTCACGGCCGATAATACCGGGCAGAATGACCAGGCACAGCGCGCACATACCGGCAAGGCCGGCCAGGCACACAACGATGGTCTTCCACTGGGATAGCAGCTGCTTGATGGAAATGACCGTGCCCATGTGGGTGATAAGCAGGTAAATGCCGATGGTGCTGCCAAAGGGGATCAGCATGGAGTCGCTTACAACGGTGGTGGGAATAACAGTCCAGAAGCCTACCAGAAGTACGGCGGCGGTGACGAAAACCGATGGGATCCAGGCCTTCGTCAGGTTTGAGACTGCTTCGCCGATGAAATACACGACGCCGCAGATCACAAACGCGAGTGCAAAATTGTACATAGTGTTTCTCCTCTCGTCTCTCCTTACATGACGTACGCTTTTTTGGATTAAAGAGTTAAATCCAAAAAAGTTGTTTTTATGGTACTCTGATCACGGTTAGATGTCAAGATAAATTTTGACAAAATTTAACACCGCCCATGCTTCGGATTTTTTACCAAAGCACGGGCGGCGCTTTTGCGGAAAGCCTTACGATGCAAGGTCTTCCGCTTCTTTATGAAGCAAGGCGCATTGGGAACGCCAAAGCTGCGAGGACGATCCGTTCATCAGCTTCGCAACGAACACATTATTCTGATTTGTGTATACGCTAATAGCTTGTAAACGGTAAATAACCTGTACCTTGTATACCTTATACATTAGCTTTAGCGGTCACAAAGCAGCAGGAACAGAGAATCCCGCGAGGGCGCTCCTGTCAGGAGCGCCCTCGCAGCACTTATGTCATATCTATTCAAGTCTTGGGAATGCAGCTCCCGGCGGCAAGATTGTAGATATCGAAATGGGCCTGCTTGTCCAGGCCGATATAGCCGCCGGTCTTGCCGTCGCCGATGTGGTTCATCTCCACCAGCTCCGGGATATCTGCCGGATCGGCGCCGATCTCGGCAAAGGTCAGGGGCATCCCGATGGACCGGAGGAATGCCCGGAAGGCCTCGATACCCTCCAGCGCCGTGCGTTTGGGATCGTCGAAGTCCATTTGGCAGCCAAAGACCCGGACGGCCATCTGAGCCAGGCGCTTTTCGCCGCCGTGCTCCGCGCAGTAGTGCATCCACGCCGGCATGATCACCGCCAGACCCGCGCCGTGGGCGCAGTCATACTTGGCGGAGAGCACGTGCTCCAAATGGTGGCTGTTCCAGTCCTGCTGACGGCCCACGCCCATAATGTCATTGTGGCACACCATACCGGCCCACATGATGTTTGCACGGGCCTCGTAATTGTGAGGGTCCTCCATGACCCGGCGGCCCTCATGGAGCATGGCCAGCAGAACGCCCTCCAGCATTCGGTCCGTGACCTCCACGTCCGGCGTATTGGTGAAATAGCGCTCAAAGGTGTGGGCCATGATGTCCGTGATGCCGCAGGCCGTCTGATAGGCGGGCAGGCTTTCCGTGAGGGCAGGGTCCAGCACGGAGAAGCAGGGACGGAGGCAGTCGGCTTCCGCGCCGTTCTTCTCCAGAGTTTTCTCGTTGGTGATGATGGAATCCGGAGAGCCTTCGCTGCCGGAGGCGGCAATGGTCAGGACGGTACCCACGGGCAGAGCCTGCTCCGGCACCTTCCCGGAGAAAAAGTCCCAGAAATCGCCGTCATAGGGTACGCCGATGGCGATGGCCTTGGCGGTGTCGATGACGCTGCCGCCGCCCACAGCCAGAATGAAGTCGATCTTTTCCCGGCGGCAGAGGTCGATGCCCTCATAGACAAGGCCGCTGCGGGGATTGGGCTTCACGCCCCCCAGTTCCACGGCGTACAGGTTTTCTTCCTTCAGGCAGGCCATGATCCGGTCCAGCAGGCCGGAGCGTTTGGCAGACTGCCCGCCGTAGACCACCAGCACCCGGCTGCCGCCGAAGCGCTTGACATACCTGCCGGTCTCCGCCTCCCGGTCCTTTCCGAACACGAAGTAGGTAGGGCTGTAAAAATCAAAGTTCCGCATTGTAACGCTCCCCTCAATATCCGGTCTTTTTCGCACCGGGCTGACCGTAGGACTGGAATTTCACCATGACCTCAGCCATCTGCTCCTCCGTCAACACATTGGGCTTGCCGATGCTCATGGCGCGGCACTGGATTTCCGCGATGTATTCCAGATTGCAGGCGAGGCCGTAAGCACCCTTGATATCCTTGCCGCAGCACACGAGGCCATGATTCCCCAGCAGAACACCATCGCTCTTGCCGCAGACCTCCATAGCCGCTTCCGCCAGAGCTTCTGTGCCAAACAGCTGATAGGGGGCACAGGGAACTTCCGCCGCGCCTGCGTCACCGATCACATAGTGTACTGCCCGGATGGGCTCACCCAGTACTGCCAGCGTCGTGCAGTAGACGGAGTGGGTGTGGACAACGGCTCTTGCGTGGGGCTTATGCTTATAGAACGTTGTGTGCAGAGCCCACTCGCTGGAGGGCTTCCGCTTACCGTCCACCACCTTGCCGTCCAGATCCAGAATCACAACATCCTCCGGGGTGGTGGAAAAATAATCCATGCCGGAGGGGCTCAAAGCCACCAGACCTTTTTCAGCATTGTAAATGCTAATGTTTCCGCTGGTTCCGGTGCTCAGCCGGGCGGCGCTCATCTTTTTGCCGTATTCAACGACCAGTTCTCTCTCTTCCTGCATCAGCATAGTTATATTCCTCCCAATTATAATTATTCGATATTTTACGATGTGGCATCTGCGTTAGCTGATCCCATTAGCCAAATTTCGGTTTTCCCGCCATTCCGGTTCATACCGGTGAATCAACTGGCCCTCTCTGGGGCGATAGATCTGCGGGGTTTCTCCCTGCTTCACGGGAATTTCTCCAAGGCAATCGTTACAAAGCGCCGTCAGGCCCTGTACTGTGGCCTGCCGGAAACCGGGCCGCAGCCGCAGCTCCCGCCCCGACAGATCTGCCAGCATCTGGCAGAGAGCCTCCGACTGGAAGCCACCGCCGCAGCCAAGGATGTATGGGCTCTGATTTCCGGTCAACCGGGCCAAATATTGCAGCTGCTCATGGATGGAGCAGGCGATGTCCGCCAGAACCGCCCAGACAAGGTCCGTCCTCTCCGCTTCTGCGGCCAGCGGCGCACGCATAAAGAACCCGCCGCGGCGTAAAGCGCGCCGCTGATAAAACAGAAGGGACGAGAACGATGCCGTGCTGTGGAACCGGGTCTTTTCCCGATAGATTGCTTCCAATTCCTCATAGGGAATGTCCGGGCAGAGCTGTTCCTTGATCCGCTGGTAATTCAAGCCAGTGACGCCGGGGTTCATCTCCACCTGATAGCCCTCCGCCCCCAAACCGGCGTCCGTCCAGACGCGCTGCTCCCGGTCATAAAACTTCTGTTCGACCTCCGTGATCACCGGGGATGTGGTACCGGAGACCACGGCGATGTCCCCGGGGCGTATATGGGTTTGCAGCAGTGCAATCTGGGTATCTGCGCCGCCCATAACAAAGACGGCGTCCTCAGCCAGATGCAACTCCCGCCGGAAGGTCTCCAAAATGGGACCGACTACCGTCCCCGCCGCTTGCAGCGGGGGCAGAATCGCTGGGTTCAAACCGTAAAAGCTGCACAGTGCCTGAGACCAATTCCGCTGGCTGATGTCGTAAAGCTGGCTTTCACATGCCTGCGAATACTCCATGGCTCTCCGACCCGTGAAGATCCACCCTATCCACTCGCTCAGGCTTAGGACGGTCTCCACCTCCTGATACCGCTCTGGATACATCTGGCGCAGACCCAGCAGCTTGGCCGCTCCAAAATCCTCAGTGGCCCATTTGCCGGAGATCCGGTAAATCTCATCGTGCTCCGGCACCCGCGCCATGTAATCCCGGCCTCGGTTGTCAATGTTTGGAAGGCCCAAAAACGCTTCTTCTGCATGGTTCAGCAGCACAAAGCTCTGACGGGCGCCAGCTGCGGAGATTGCGTCAATGCGGACATCCGGGTGTTCACCGCACAACTCCCGACAGCCCTGCAGAAGCAGAGGCGCCCATTCCTCCGGTAAGAAATACTGGGCATCCTCATAGGCGCTGTCTCGGTGGTAGACGTTGGTATAGGTGCGTAGTCCCAAGATTGCGCCATTGGCATCCACCAAGGCCACACGGCTGTTGCCCGTTCCCAGATCTACCAGCAAATAATGCTTCATAGGCTTATCCCTTCAGAACATCCCGGTTATAGACGACCTTTTCCAGATCTTCATTCCGCATCCATTTCTTGATCCGTTCATTGAGGATGCGGGACTGATGATCCGTTACCTCATAAGTGGCACCGCAGATGTGGGGCGTCAGCAGTACATTGGGGCATCTGCCGATGCTCAAGTCCGCCTCGGTGGGCGGCTCGGTGTCCAGCACATCAATGATGGCTCCGCCGATGGCTTCCTCATCCAGAACCCGTTCCAGTGCGGCATAGTCTACGATGGCAGAGCGGGCGGCATTGACAAACAGCGCCGTCTTCTTCATGGATCGCAGCAGCGGCTCTGTAATCATCCCTCGGGTGGAATCCGTGACCGGCAGGTGGAGCGTTACAATATCGCTCTCCGAGAAAATCTCCTCAAGGCTCTTTTTATGGTAGTGCCCCTGATCCCCCGGCAGGAAGGGATCATAGAAGGAAATATCGCACTCAAAGCCGTCCAGGATTTTAGCTACGACGTGGCTGATGGCACCAAAGCCCACAAAACCGACTTTTTTACCCTGCAGCTCATTGCCCATCCAAAGATAATAAGGCGTGGTCCCCTGAACCCATTTTCCATCCTTTACCCACTGGATAGCGGGAATGGTCTTACGGTACATCGTCAGGATCAGACCTACTACCATCTCGGCCACAGCCTGTGTATTACGGCCAGGTGTGCAGAGGATCGGAACACCGGCCTTGGTGCAGGCATCTACCTGCAGATTGGCGGGTGTTCCCCGGCAATCGCCGATAAACTTCAAGCGGTCATAGCCTGCAAGGACCTTTTCCGTAACCCGGTCCAATTCTGTAATCAGCGCATCCGGCTGTACCTGAAGCAGATGCTCCAGCATTTCATCCTCATAGTACCGCTGACCGGTGGCAGTCCACGGCTCGTAGACCACCTCATCAAAAATTTCCTTCAGTTCGGCAAGGCAGGCTTCCTCATAAGGTGCACGCACATAAACCTTCATAGTGACCTCTCCCTTAATAGAACTTCTTTACATCAGAATCAAAATAGTGATCCAGCAGATAGGGCACATAGACACCTTTATCCGTGACCACGCCGGAAATGAGGTGAGGCGGCACCACGTCGAAGGAGGGATAGATGGCCTTGACCTCTGGCACGGTGTTGGGGATGCCCCGATAACTAAGGACTTGGGCCGGATCCCGCATCTCGATGACGATGTCATCCTTACTGCGCTTATCCTGATCGGGGATGCCGGTGACGTAATACGGAATACCAAAATACTTGGCCAGAATCGCGATCTGGAAGGTGCCGATCTTGTTTGCGATGTGACCGTCCCGGGCGATGGTGTCCGCCGCGGAGGTGAACAGGTCGATGCCCTCCCGCTCCATGGCGTAGGCCACCATATTGTCGGTGATGACCGTGGTATCAAAGCCCATCTGAGCGAAGCAGCCGGAGGTGAGCCGCGCCCCTTGCAGATAGGGCCGGGTCTCGGCGCAGAACACCTTGAAGTCCTTGTTCTGGCGGCGGGCGGCCCGGATCACGGTGCCGATGATGGTCTCGCCGAAGCACTGGGTCAAAATCGTACCCCCCTGCGGGATCAGCTCTGCCAGATGGTCGCCCACGATCTGCATGGTGGAATACCGGCGGTTCAGGGATTCCACCGTGTTCTCCACGATGGCCTCGACGGGGTCCTTCCCTGCCGCCAGCGCCTCCTTGACCACCTCGGCGCAGCGGTAGGTGATCTGGCCGTAGCGGTTGGCGGTGGTGGGGCGGGCGTGGGCCAGATCATAGGCCGCCTGCTGCAAGAAGGCGTCCTGCTCCGCAGCGCCCTTGTCCCGGACCTGCCACGCAGCCAGGGCCATGCCCATGCCAACGGCGGTGTAGGGGCCGGCGCTCTGGGTCACCATGTCCGCGATGGCCTGCACCACCTCCTGATAGGTAGCGCACTCCACGAACCGGACCTCCGTGGGGTAGATCCGCCGGTCTAAAATGCGGACCTTGCCGTTTTCGTACCACGCAACGTTTTCATATTGCAGGAGAAACGGCATATTTTCATCCATTCTGACCATGTGTTCCCCTCCCCTCTGCCAAGATCTTATGGAATTCCTCCGTCACAGCCGCCCCGGCGAGGCCGCTGGCACGGTTTTTGATGAGATAGATGCCCAGTTGGATGAGGGCCCGCTCCATAGGGAGCCGCTGGGCCGGGTCGGTGACGGAGGTGACCTCCATCACCTTGGAATCGCCCACTACCCGGCGGATGATCTCCGTACCGGCGTAGCCGTAGGAGTCCGCCATCACGCCGTCCAGATAGGCCTTGCGGAAGGCGGGGGCGCGGTACAGCGGGAAGGTCACCAGCTTGTCATATTCCGCCGCCAGCTTTTCCGCCGTTTTGTCGCAGGTCTCCCGGATGGTTTGCTCCAGAGCAGCCTGCGTTTCGGCGCTGCCGCCGGTATAGGCCTTGTTGGCCCACGCGAAAAACAGGTTGCCGATGACGTTGCCGATGTCATAGCCCATGGGGCCGTAGAAGGCGAACTCCGGGTCGATGACCTTGATACCCTGCTCATTGGCAAAAATAGAGCCGGAATGGAGATCACCGTGGATCAGCGCCTGCGCGTTGTTCATAAAGCCGTTCCGCAGGGCGGCAACTTCGGCGTGGAGGGCCTCATCCTCATAGAGATGCTCCCGCACGAAGTCCTCGTTGCCGGGGGTGACGATATTCTTGTTCCGGGGGTTCATGGGCTGGGCCAGATACGGCTCCGTGAGCACCAGGTCCTCCGTGATGTCGCACAGCTCCGGATTAGTGAAGAATTTGACCTGCTTCTTCTTTTCCTGCCGGTCCATCACCAGATCCGTGGTGGGCAGCAGGGACTGGGCCAGAAAATCGGAGAGATTTTCGCTGAGATGACCGTAGACCCGGCCCGCCGCCAGCTCCTTGCGGAGATTTTTGTAGGCGGAAATGTCCTCCATAGAGAGGGCGGCCATGGTCTCATCGTAATGATAGACCTCCGGAATGAATTTAGGAGCCAGCCGGGCCTCCAGCATCAGGGTCTCCGCCTCGATCTTGTTGCGGTAGAGATCCAGCGGGCGGCCGGAGGAGCGCAGCAGCTTGTCCGCCTGCTTCACGATGACGGAGCGGCCGTCCTTCCGGGAGCGCACCTGAAACACATAGTTGATGTTGCCGTCGCCGATCTCAACGCAATCGGTTTCCTCATCCGGCTGGAAAAAATGGAGCACATCCACGGCGTACCGCTTCACATCCTCCGGCTTCATTAAGAAAAAGGCGCTGTAATCTGACATAAGGTCCTCTCCTTCTGTGAATTGGTTGGTTGAACATTTCTGTTGAATTTTGTTGAAACGCACCGTATACTATAATAAGTAGTCACATAACATCAAATTTGGTAAGGGTGATATACGATGCTGAAAATTGAACGCTTTGCCCGCATTGAAGAAGAACTCAAGAAAAAAGGCAGTCTGGAGATTCCCTCCCTCAGTCAAATGCTGGGGTGCAGCGAGGAAACGGTGCGGCGGGATCTGCGGGAACTGGAATCCGTCGGAAAGCTCAACCGTATCCGCGGCGGCGCATATCTGTCCGACAAGTATGACAAGACCTACGCCTCTCCTCTGCGGAAAACGCTTTACCAGCAGGAAAAAAGCCAGATGTCCCAGAAGGCCATGGAATTTATCCATGACCGGGACGTACTCTTTCTGGACTCCAGCACCACCTGCCTTACGTTGGCAGGACTTCTGCTGAACAGCAAGTTGAGCCTGACCATCGTAACCAACTCTATGATGATCTGCAGTCTCTGCACGGAACCCAATAGCCACATCAATCTGATCTGTCTGGGCGGCAGTCTCCGCGCCCGGACGCTGTCCTTTGTGGGATACCACACCACAGATATTCTCAGCACCTATTACGCGGACTGCGCCTTTATCAGCAGCCCGAAGGCCACGTTGAGCGAGGGTCTGTCAGACAACTATCTCAACGAAGCCCGCGTGCGGGAATCCATGCTCAAGCACGCGCGGCGGCGCTTTCTCATTATGGATCATACCAAATTTGATGAAAGCGCCAATATCCGCTTCAATGGCTTGGAGCTGGTGGACACGATCATCACCGACGCGCCCCTCTCCGCAGAATGGGCCGCCTTTTGTCAGTCCCAGAACATCAACGTAGTCACTTGATCACAGCGCTTGCTTCGGATCCCAGTTGAACGGCTCATACGGCAGCTCCAGCGGACACCATACAGACTCGGACAGCATGGCTCTCTCCATTTCAGCCAGCAGGTCTAAAGAGCCTTGATGGTGTCCGCCGTCATATTCGGTTGTCAGCCAGGTCTCCACAATACGGAGAAGCATCCACCGGCCCACCATCCGTCCGCCAAGGCAGAGAATGTTGGAATCGTTGTGCCGCCGTGTCAGGCGGGCGGAATAATCATCCGTCACTACGCTGGCCCGAACACCCCGGAACTTGTTGGCTGCAATGCTCATACCGATACCGGAGCCGCAGATCAGGATGCCCCGGCGGATCTCTCCACGGGAGACTGCCGCCGCCACCTTTGCCGCATAGTAGGGATACCGGGAGGGGGTCTCGTCCCCTCCCTGATCCTGACATTCATAGCCGTGGCTATTCAAATACTCAATAATCCAGCTCTTTGCCTCCGCACCGGAATCATCGCTTGCGATATAAATAACATCCCGCATCGCGTTTACTTCTTCATGGACACAGCCCGCTTGGCCGCGCCCGCCACGTCCTTAGCCGTCAGTCCGTAGCGCTCCAGCAGGGCATAAGGATCGCCGCTGCGGCCGAAAATATCCTTCACGCCCACACGGATCACCGGCACCGGACGGTGCTCGCTGACGACCTCGGCCACAGCGCCGCCAAGTCCGCCGAGAACATTGGCCTCCTCCGCGGTGACGATACAGCCGGTCTTCTCTGCCGCCTTTAAGACGGCCTCCTCGTCAAGGGGCTTGATCGTGTGCATATCCAGCACGGCGGCGCTGATGCCTTCCTGTGCCAACAACTCGCGGGCCTTCAACGCTTCCTGCACCATCAGACCAGTGGCAATGATGGTCACATCGCTGCCCTCGTGAAGCCGGCTGGCCTTGCCCCAGCGGAACTCATAGTTCGGGAGCAAATTTGTGCACTGCTCCACATCCAGCCGTCCCAGACGCATGAAGCACGGCCCGTCGTATTCCGCCATGGCCTTGGTCATAAGCCGCGTCTCGTTGGCGTCGCAGGGGGATAGTACCACCATTCCAGGAATGGACCGCATGATGGCCAGGTCCTCAAGACACTGATGCGTGGCGCCGTCCTTGCCTACGGTGATGCCGGCGTGGGTGCCGATGACCTTCACATTCAGATGCGGATACGCCAGCGAATTGCGGATCTGCTCAAATGCGCGGCCCGCCGTGAACATGGCGAAAGAATTGACAAATACGATTTTTCCGCAGGTGGCCATACCGGCGGCGATGCCTACCATGTTGGCCTCTGCAATGCCCACGTTCCGGGAACGCTCAGGATACAGCGCACCGAACTTTTCCGTCCGGGTGCAGCACTGAAGGTCTGCGTCCAGCACAAAGATCCGGGGATCGGAGCCGATTTCAGCCAGCGCCTCGCCATAAGCCGTTCTGGTAGAGATCTTATTCATAACGCTCCGCCTCCTTTTCAACCGCGGCAACCAGAGCATCCAGCTCGGCAGCAGCCTTTTCATACTGCTCCGTATTGGGGTCGTTTCCGTGCCACTCCTTATCGTTTTCCATGAAGGAAACGCCCTTGCCCTTGACCGTCTTGGCGATGATGACCGTGGGCTTTCCCTTTGCCGCCTCGGCCCGTTCCAGCGCGGCGGCGATTTTGCTTACGTTGTGGCCATCGCACCGCTCCACATTCCAGCCAAAGGCCGCGAATTTCTCGTCGATGGGATTGGGGGACATGATCTCCTCCAACGTGCCGTCAATTTGGATGTTATTATTGTCCACAAAAACACAGAGGTTGTCCAGATGGTAGTTTCCGGCGGCCATCGCCGCCTCCCAGACCTGTCCCTCCTCCAGCTCGCCGTCGCCTAAGGCGGCGTAGACCCGATAGGCCTTCTTGTCCACCTGACCGGCCAGCGCCATGCCCACTGCGGCGGAGATGCCCTGTCCCAAACTGCCGGTGGACATATCTACGCCGGGCACATGATGCATTTCGGCATGGCCGGAGAGGTGCCCGTCAATATCCCGGAAGGTGGACAGCGTTTCCATTGGGAAAAAACCGCGCATCGCCAGAGCGGAATAGAGGGCAGGCGTACAATGACCCTTGCTCAGTACAAAGCGGTCACGGTCAGGATCACCAGGGTTGGTGGGATCCACACGCATTTTGTCGAAATACAGTACAGCAAGGATCTCGCACAAAGACATGGAACCGCCCAGATGCCCGGATGTTGCCCGGTACACCATTTCCAATGCACTTCTGCGCATCTGAGCGCCCAGCAGAGAAAGCCCTGCGGCTTTTTTTGCCTCCATATATATTCGTCCTTTCTTGGTTCAATTCCCTTAGTCGCCCAGATAGGCCGCCGCCACAGCGTTATCCTCCAGCAGATCCCGGCCCTTGCCGGAAATGGCCACCTTACCCACTTGCATGATGTAAGCCTGATCGCAGAACTCCAGAACTTTCTGAGCGTTCTGCTCAATGAGCATGATGGCCATGCCTTCCTGGTTGATCTCCTTGATGATATCAAACACCTGCGTCACGATGACCGGTGCCAGGCCGAGGGACGGCTCATCCAGCATCATCAGCTTCGGTTTAGCCATGATACCCCGGCCAATAGCCAGCATCTGCTGCTCGCCGCCGGAAAGCAAACCTCCGTACTGCTTTTCACGCTCTTTCAGACGGGGGAACATGGTATATACTCGTTCCAAATCTCTCCGGATCCCGTCTGTGTCCTTCCGCAGGCCGCTGCCGACCCGCAAATTTTCCGCTACCGTCAGCTTGGCAAAGATCTGCCGCGCCTCCGGCACCTGTACAAGTCCCGCCTCCACAACCTCATAGGGCTTCTGAGAAACCGGCTGGCCCAGAAACTCAATCGTGCCGCCGGTGGGCTTCATCACGGAGGAGATACACTTGAGCAGCGTGGATTTTCCGGCGCCATTGGCGCCCAGGACAGCCACAATCTGTCCTTCCTCCACCTTCAGGGACACGCCCCGCAGCGCCTGAATGCCGCCGTAGGCCGCCGTCAGGTCTTTGACTTCCAACAATGCCATATCATTCTCCTCCCAGATAGGCTCTGATGACCTCAGGATCGCTCTTGACCTCTTCCGGCGTACCCACGCAAATGGTCTTGCCAAAGTTCAGCACCGTCACATGGTCGCAGAGATTCGTCACAACGTCCATGTGGTGCTCGATCATCAGGATCGTAATATCAAAGCGCTCCCGGATCTGCCGCACAAAGTTTACCAACTCGACGGATTCCTCGGCGTTCATGCCCGCAGCCGGCTCGTCCAGAAGCAGCAGCTTGGGGTCCAGCGCCATGGCTCTGGCGATTTCCAGTTTCCGCTGGTGGCCGTAGGGCAGAGAGTTGGCCTGCTCGTTGGCCTTGTCCGCAAGACCCACCACCTCCAGCAGGTCCATGGCCTTTTCTTCCAGGTGCTTTTCCCGTTCTCTGTACTTCTTCGTCTTGAATATAGCGTCCGCCATGTTGTATGTGGCGTCCAGATTGCTGGCGATAACCACGTTGCTGAGGACGGACAGGTTGGAAAACAGGCGGATATTCTGGAAGGTCCGGCCGATGCCAAGCTGGGCCACCCGATGGGGTGCGCTGCCGGTGATGTCTGTACCGTTGAAGATGATCTTGCCGCTATCCGGCGCATAAATGCCGGTGATGTTGTTGAAGATGGTGGTCTTGCCCGCGCCGTTTGGGCCAATCAGGCCATGGATTTTACCCGGCTCCAGCGTCACGCTGAAATTGTCGATGGCTCGAACGCCGCCGAAATTCTTTTCCACATTCCGCATTTCAAGGACTGGTGTTGCCATATCAGCGGCCCTCCTTCTCTTCAGTCTTAGCCTGCTTCCGCCCCTTCTGGCGCTCCGGCAGCGTGCGGAACCAGCGGATGGTCCGCTTCAGGGAGAATTCCTTATAGCCGTACAGGCCGCTGGGCTTGAACAGGATAATGAGCACCACGGCAATACCGTAGAGCAGCATACGATAGTTTGCGAGGGACCGGAAGACCTCCGGCAGCACCGTAACGATGACGGCGCCCAGAAGAGAGCCGGTCAGAGAGCCGAGGCCGCCGATCACGGTGGTGGTGATCAGTTCGCAGCTCTTTGCCAGATTGAAGCTGCTGGGAACGATGTACATCAAATAACCGCCGTACAGAGCGCCAGCCCAGCCGGCATAGATGGCAGAAAACACAAAGCTCATCCGTTTCACCCGATAAGCATTGATGCCCACCGCTTCGGCCGCCATCTCATTTTCACGGATAGAGGTCAGGTTCCGGCCATATTTGGAATGGATGAAGCGCCATGCCACAAAAAACGCCAGCACAACGCAGAGTACGCTGAACAGAGCGTTGGAATACGCGGGAATGCCAGGGAAGCCCGCGGAGCCTCCGGTGATGTTCTTCGTGTAATTGAACAACACCCGAACGCACTCGCCAAAGCCCAGGCAGGTGATGAGGAAATAGTCACCCTTCAGCCTCAGAGTGATCGATCCCAGTAAAAACGCAATGAAACCGGCAAAGAGAGCGCCAATGACGATCGCCAGCAGAAAATTCACATTGAATTTCACCGCCAAAATTGCGGCGGTATACGCGCCGATGGACATAAAGCCCGCGTTTCCGAAGGAGAACAGCCGGGTAAAGCCCGTCAGCACCGACATACCCAGCACGGCGATGACGTTGATGCACACCATGACGATCACGCCCTGCAAATAGGAGTTGATGCCCAGTACGCCGCATACGGCACTGTTGATACTGTTAAATAATGCAAGCATTTCTCTGCCCCCCTTATGCCTTGTCCTGTACGTCCACGCCGAAAAGGCCGCTGGGCTTGACCAGCAGGAGCACGATCAACAGCGCGAAGGAGAAGAAGTCCCGCAGGCTGGAGCTGATAAACGCGGAGACGAACGTTTCGATCACGCCCAGAATAATCGCTCCCACAATGGCACCGGGAACGCTGCCCAGACCGCCGATAACAGAGGCGATAAATGCCTTGAGGCCCACGTTGCCCATTGTGGGGAACACATTATATTTCATTCCGTACAAAACGCCAGCCACGCCGGCCAGAGCGCCAGCCAGAACGAACACCGTAGCGATGCAGCGGTCCACCTTGACGCCAAGGACCTTGGCTGCGTGGGCGTTGCAGGCGATTGCGCGGACATTGAGTCCGAATTGTGTCTTATTGATGAGATACACCAAAATGGTGATAATCACGGCGGTAATAGCCAGACTCACCAGATCCAAAACACCGATGTAAGCGGATGCCACCTTGATCGTGGAAACCGGCAGCTTGAAGGGGTAGGACCGGTACTGACCGGAGAAAATCAGGTTGGCCGCCTGCTGAAACACGTTGGAAAGTCCCATGGCGGCGATCATCAGGAACATATTGGGAGCGCCGTTGCGGCGGATGCGGCGATATGCGAAGCGTTCGCAGAGAAAACTCACCAGCGCGCCGCCTGCCATGCCGCCAACGGCGGCGAGAACAAAGGGCATTCCCATAAAGCTGGACAGAACGATAGCGATGTAGGCGCTGACCATGGCAAATTCGCCGTGGGCCCAGTTTGAGAAGTCCAGCAGGCTATAAATCAGGGAATAGCCCGTTGCCAGCAGCGCATAGATGCCGCCAACAGAGATGCCCGTCACCAACTGTTGTAAGTCACTCCTAAAATCGCAGTAAAGGAAAGGTTTAAAAAAACACAGGGGGAAGGAGAATCTCCTTCCCCCTGCGGCGGACATTACTGAGCCTCGATGATCTCCTTGAATTCAAAGGAATCGCCGTGGCACTCGTATACGGCGCAAGCCATGGACGGGTTGTGGGTTGCGGGATCCATGACCAGAGTACCGATCAGGCCCTCGAACACGTCGGTCTGCTCCAGCGCGTCACGAATGGCCTCAGGATCGGCAGAGCCTGCTCGGTTGATGGCATCCACCAGCCACATAACACCGTCATGACCGAACAGGCACTCGCCCTCCATGGTGATGTTATAAGCCTTGGCAACCTCCTCGCCGAAGGCCTTGGCCTCGGGAGTGCTGAAGCCGATACGGGAGACATACAGGCAGTTCTCCAGAGCACCCTCAGCCTCACCGGCCAGCTGGGCGGAGTCCCAACCGTCATGACCCATCAGCATGCAGTCGATGCCCATCTCGCGGGCCTGCTTTGCAAAGGTGGCGTTCTTAGCATAGTCGTTCATGATCACGAACACGATGTCGGGGTTCTTGGCGCCGATGTTGGCCAACTGTGCACGGAAGTCCACGTCGCCATCCTGGCACTGCTCGTCAGCCACGATGGTGCCGCCCTTAGCGGTGAAGGCGTCACGCAGGAACTGACCAACAGACTCGGAGTTGGTGTTGCCGGCCACGGTGAACAGAGCAGCGTTCCGGGAACCCAGCGTGTCATAGGCATAGTTGCCGATGACGGTGCCGAGGTAGGAGTCGATGAAGCACATACGGAAGGAATAGGGGTGCAGCTTGCCGTTTTCATCCACGGTGACCAGCTCGTTGGAAGCGGCAGTGCCGATGATGGGCACCTTCACCTCGTCAGCGACAGAGGCCATGGGGATGTTGCAGGAGGAGAAGTTCGTGCCGATCTCGGCCACGATGTTATGTACCTCAACCAGGTTCTTAAAGGCGGAAACAGAGTCGGCAGGCTCGCCCTTGCCGTCCATGGGGACCAGCTCAAGCATCTTGCCGTCAAGGACGCCGCCGTTCTCATTGACCTGCTTGATGGCCAGCTCGGCGCCGTACTGTCCGGCGGTGCCCCACAGGGCGGTGGCGCCGGTCAGGTCGGAAACATATCCGATCTTAATGGTATCAGAATTGGCGGCATCGGATTGGGTGCCGTCCTCGCTGGGAGTGCTGGGGGTAGAGCTGTTACCGCCGCAGGCGGCCAGAGACAGGACCATCGTCAGCGTCAGCAGGAGAGAAAAAATCTTTTTCATAACGTACCTCCATCATCATTTACCCTTTTTATCGGGTTTAATAGCACTTTAGCATTTTTACTCAAATTTGTCAACAAATTCCATCACTCTTTGGTCAGTTTTTCCCATGGGTTTTGCTGAATAAACTGTGTAATCTGCTACTTTTTCCCGCTTTTTCGCTTGTGTCTTTTTACGTTTTGACTATTCCTTTTTCCGATTCATAGGAAATAAACAAAGCTTGTCAACACTTTCAACATTTTCGGTCATACTAAAGCAAACGCTTGCGCAGCAACGGTTTCCCAGCATTCTTACCATCTGTTTAGGAGAGAACGGCCTCTCCTTTCCACAAAAAACCTCTCGGAATGACTTCCGAGAGGTTTTTTCTGCAATAGGCGGTCAATCCGCCATGATGGCCCGGACGGCAGTTTTCGTGTCGGTTTTGGGGAACAGCTCGTAGCCAATGAGCCCCCGGTAGCCCGCCTGCTCCAAGGCGGCGAACACCGCCGGGTAATAAATCTCCCCGGTGCCCGGCTCGTGGCGGCCCGGCGCGTCCGCCACGTGGATGTGGCCGAACTGGTCGGCGTAGGCGCGGATATGGTCGCACAGGCTGCCCTCGTTGAGCTGCATGTGGTACACATCGTACAGCACCTTCAAGTACGGGGAGCCGATGAGCCGGGTCAGTTCGGCGGCCGTGCGGGTATGGCGGAGGAAATTGCCGGGATGGTCCGTGGTGACGTTCAGCGGCTCCAGATTGATCCGGACGCCGCAAGTTTCCGCCCATTCCGCCGCGATTTTCAGCGTGTCGAACATGGTGCAGAGCTTCACGGCGTCGCTGAGGTCGTCATAGGGGCAAAGGACCCTTCCTCCCTCCCCCAGGCCGTTTGAGTGGACCGTGACGGACCTTGCCCCTATCTCCATAGCGGCGTCCAGAGAACGCCGCAGAAAGGCCTTGTAGGCCGTTTTCTGGGCAGGGTCGATGAGGGACAGCTCCGCGTCCCCGTTGAAGCCGGAAATGCCGACCCCCGCATCGTCCGCGGCGGCCTTCACGGCGGCGAGGTCCTTGTCGGTCCAGCTCCAGAATTCTACAAACTCGAAGCCGTCGGCTCTGGCGGCGCGAAACCGCTCTAAAAAGGGCAGCTCTGTGTACAGTGTCTCGATGCAGGCGGATTTCTGAAAAATCATAGGCCCCTCCCGGTGTTGTTCTCAGGGTCATGATAACAGGTCTCCGGAGGGCCGTCAAGGGCGGTGGTGCAACGCTTTTTCACTTTTCAACCTCGAACGGAATCGAGGGGTGTCGATATCTTGCAACAGGAACTTTTTTCAGAAGGTTGTATAGATACTGTATTTTGTTATGCAACAATAACATTCTGAGAAAGGATAGGGTTAAACGTATGGCAAGCCAACAGACACCCAACTACCGGCTGTCCCGCTGGGCGGGGACGGACCGCATTCTGGTGGAGGAATTCAATGACAACTGGGACAAGATCGACGCGGCGCTGGGGACGGCGGCGCGTCAGGCCGCGTTCCACACCATTCTGGACGTGACCACCACCGAGGATCTCAAAGACGCCGCGTGGCCGCTGAACATCGACTGGACGGAATGGAAAAGCGTGACCATTGAGATCATGCCCGCGGAGGGCAGCCAGACGATCGACTTCGGCTATACGGACAGCCCCAGCTCCTGCGTCAGGTATCTTGAGCCGGCATGGAACGTGATGCTGGGCTTTCCCGGCGGGTTCCCGGACGCGGTGTTCTCGCTGGTCTGCCTGAATGGTGCGGCCTCGCTGGCAGGCTGCGCGCCGTCCTCCAGGGTCCGTTACCGCCATTTCACCCACATCGGTATTTTCGCCCGTTCCGGGTATTCAGACGCTGTTTTAAAGGCCGGTTCCCGCATTTTAGTGCGGGGCGAAAAGCTGTGAGACAAGAGAAAGACCCCCGCTCTTTCGAGCGGGGGTCTCTTTGTGCTTTAGCCGTCAGGCTGAATCACATTCCAATCGTTTCTTAGGTGTAAGAAGCGGTCAGAGTACCAACGGTGGTGTTACCAACGGTGAACTCGAAGTTCACGGTGAAGTTGGTGATCACGCCGGACTCGATCTTCAGAGCATTAGAGGCAACAGTAGCCTTGCCGACCACATCGCCAGAGATGTCCCAAGCAGCGGTAGCGCCGGTAGAGCTCAGGCTCACGTTGGAGGCAGCCGTGGAGGTACCGGTCACAGTCAGAGTACCGGTCACCTTCTCGCCTTCAGCGGCCACAGGGTTGGTCAGCGTCCACTCAAAGGTCAGGCCAGCGTTGTTACCCTTAACGGGAGCGGTGAAGGTAACAGGAGCCTTAACCTCAGCGGCCTCGACAGTGATCTTGCTGTCAGCAATGTCAGCAGTCAGGTTGCCCAGAGAAACGGTTTCCTTAATGTCAGTATCCTTCTTAGCGGTGAAGGTCTTAACAACCACGCCATCGTTCTTCACGGTGATGGTGTAATCCTTGGTCACATTAGCCTTGGCAGCCGTGATCTCGACGGTAGCCTTGTTGTAGGCCACAGCACCGGTGGTAACGGTAACAGTGCTGCTGGTCAGACCGGGAACAGAGGTGGCCTGAGTGGCGCCAATCGTGACATAGCCGGTCTTGATGACAACGGGAGCGGTAACATTGGATGCAGCCTCGGTCTTGTCAGTCACAGCGGAATAGCCGGTGACAGTTGTAGCGCTGCCCACAATGTAGCCAGTGCCCTTGCCCTGAATCTGGCCCTTAGTGGTCTTAGAATCGGCGTCCTTCTCGACGTACTCAACCTTCTCACCGTCAATGGTCAGGGAGAAGTAAGCAGTACCAGTGACCTTAGTGAAAGCATAGCTGGTGCCGTTCTTGGTGGCGAGATAGGTGGTACCACCCAGATAGCCGGTCACGCTGTAGCCAGCATTGGCCAGAACATTCACAGCATTGTCAACGTCAGTACCATCAACAGTGGGGATGACCACATTGAAGCCATCGATGTAAGCAACGGGCTTCTGGCCGGGCTTCAGGGTAGGAGTGACAGCGGCGTCAGCGTCCTTGACTTCCTGAACGACCAGGGTCTTCACCAGGTAATCCTCAACAACAGCGTACACGAGGTCGTTGTCATCGGGATACAGAGCGGCGTAGCTGGACTCGGAGATGTTGCCCTTCTTGTCGACGAAGTAGATCTTGGCGTTGTCGTCAACAGTGATGACGAAGCCGCTGCCAGCAGCAGTGCCATGGTGGAAGACATCCTCGTGCTTGCCAGTAGCGGAGCCAGTGCACTTGGTGTCCAGAGTCACGGTGTACTCCTTGGAGGTCTTGGCCAGGCCGATGCCGGCGTTCAGGACCTGCTCAGTGTTGCCGGTGCTGTAAACGGGGTAGCTCTTCAGGCTGGTGATGTAGCCCTTGGAGTTGGTACCGTAGGACTTGTACAGGCCGTTCAGAGAAGCGGCACCGGTGAGGTCAGCGTCGACCTTCACAGTGGTGATCTTGCCATCAACGATGGCGTTGTAGGTGAAGTAGTCGCCGTCCTCATCGTGGATCAGGTCGGAAGCGGACTCCTCAGCGAAGTAGATGGCGTTCTTGGTGCCGTCCTCAACGTTCGCGAGCTTGTTGGGAACCACGAACATCACGGTGACCATGCTGTTCTTGCAGTAGTAGTAAGCGGTGACCTGAGCGCCAGCCTTAGCGTGGTCAGCAGTATCAGTGGAGACGGAGGGAGCGTTCTTGATACCGGTGTAGGAATCCCAATCGTCGATCTCAGAGGTCTTCACATTGTAGTCGTCCTGATCGGCAACCACAAACACGGAAGCGCTGTTAGCGGTGACGGTCTTCTGAGTGCCGTCAGCCAGAGTCACAAGGATGCCGGCCTTGTCATTCTTCATGACAAACTCGCTGCCAGAAACGGTGGTGCCGGTAGCCTTAACGGTAGCGATCGCGCCGTCCTTCTTGACGGTCTTCAGGGTGTAGGTGCCATCGGAGTTCTCGCGGAAGGTGACGATGGTGTTGTCAGCTATCTTCTTGTCGCCGGAGGCATAGTTCTCATCGGTGTTGACGAACTTCACAGTGCCGTCGGTCAGCAGGATCTGAGCCTTGTTGCCGATGAAGGAGCCCTTGGAAGCGGTAGCCAGAACCAGAGCGTAGTTGCCGATCTCCTGGATCTCCTCAACGTAGATGATGTAGCCGTACTGGTCCAGATAGACAGTGTAGTCCTGCTTCACGGACACGTTGCCCAGCTTCTCGCCGGCAGCGGCCTTGGACATCTTGTAAGCAGTACCGGCAATGGTCATGCCGTTGTTCTGGTCCAGGTCGGTAGCCTTGTTGATAGTCTGAGAGACATAGCCCTCAACCTTCTCAGCGGCGACAACAGACTGAACCCCGTCCTCCTTGAAGGAGTAGGTGTACAGAACATAGGTCTCGTCAGCGAACTTCTCATCGGTCTCGAACTCCAGAGCGCCAGCCTTGGTGCCGGTCACGGACTCGGGACGAGTAGCGAAGCTGTTGTTCTCAGCAAGCTTGCCGGTGATGACCACATAGGCGTCCTTCTTGTCGGTAGCCTTGACGGTCTTGGCGATCTCGCCGATGTAGGTGACGACCTGAGTGATGGTGATGGTATCGGCATCGTCATCATAGAAGACCTCGGTCAGAACGCCGTTGCCATCGGTGCCGACAGCCTTGCCGATCTTAACGTCGGAGCCCTTCTTGATGTCGATCTCGGCAGCGGTAGCCTCAACGCCGTTGACATACACGGTCACGTCCTTGGCGGCAACGGTGCTGCCCAGGTTCAGATCCTTGTAGATGTCGCCAGCCTCGACCTTCTTGGTGTAGGTCAGGTCAGCGGCCTTGGAGTAGGTGCCGATCTCCTCAGCCTTCAGCTTCCACACGTTAGCGGGACGCTCGAACTCGTCGGAGCCAGTCTTGACGGTCAGGTTGTCGAAATACTTCTCAGCGAACTGCATGACGCCGTCCTTGCTGAAAATCTTGCCGTCGGAGGTGCCGTTGTTGACCATCTCCTTGGCCTTGGAGCCAGCGATGACAACGGTGGTGTTGCCGGCGGAAACGGAGGTCTTGGCATCATACTCGACCATGTCAGCGGTCAGGGTGTTCAGAGCGTACAGGCAAGCCTCCTCGCGGTTGACAGCCTTGACGCCGTTGAAATCGCCCACCAGACCATCGTCCAGGCCGATGTTCAGAGCGCGCTTGGCAACGTTGACGGACCAGTTGGGGCCAGTGTAGCCCTCGACCTCGGCGTCATAGCCCAGAGCGCCCAGCAGCATCTTCATGAAGGCATAGCCGGTCAGGGAGTTGGCGGGCTTGAAGGTGCCGTCAGCATAACCGGAGATGATGCCTTCCTTCTGGCAGTAAGCGATGTAGCCAGCGAAGGTGTGGTTGGTAGGAACGTCCTTGTAAGGAGCGGCGTCAGCCACCAGAGCACCAGCAGTGGTGGGGCCAAGGATCAGGTTGCAGATGATCTTGGCAGCAGCGCCACGGGTCAGGGTGGCGGTGGGGTTGAAGGAACCGTCGGTATAACCGTCGATAACCTTCACGGCGGACATCACGTCGACAGCTTCAGTGTACTGGATCTTGGAGCTGTCGGTGAAGTCCTTGGCACCAGCGCTGACAGTGACCAGAGACATGGTCATTACCAGAGCCAGTACCAGAGAAAGGAACTTCTTCATGGGGTTTCCTCCTTTTGAAATTCTCCCGGTCGGGAGTTTGTTTTACAAAACAAAGCTTTCTTAACCGCCCCGATTTACATATCGTGGCTAGCCTACCCAATATCTGAACCGGAGGTAAGTTTCGATCACATTGTTTTGTAATGCTAAGATAACATTCGACTTTTTAAAATGCAAGTGATTACGCCGATTTGTTACATGGTTGTAACATTGTCAGGTTTTGTAACAGAGATCGGGGCTGCGCTCTTTTTTTATATATAGCGGCTTCCCTGCGGAGGGCAAAAAAACGGACAGAACTTACCAAGTTCTGTCCGTTTATGACGGTTTTCGCGGGAATCAGGGGATGTAGCGCCAGGGATCGTCCGGTTCCGGCGCGGTTTCCGGCATTTGGGGCGACGCGTCCTTTTCCAGAACGTCCGCCACGGTGAACAGGCCGTTTTTCCGCCAGCTTTCCAGAATTCCGTGACAATATTTCCAGTTCAGGCGGCCGCAGTTCAGCACGGTGCGGTCGAAGGCCAGCTCGATGAGCGCCGGGGTGAAGCCCCAGTCCAGCCACGCGGCGATGTAGGCGTCATCCGACGGGATTCGCGCGTCCGGGTCCAAGCGCAGCCGACGGCGGACCTCCGCCACCGTCTGTTCCCGCCGGGCCATCCGCCGCACGGCGGCCACGGCGTCCGCCCGGGAGCGGACGCCCAGACGGGCCCATTCCAGGCCCAGCTTTTCGATGCGCCGGGCCGTGGGGCGCTCCTCGCCCCGGAGGATGGCTTCGTCGCAGCACTGGGCAGTCAGCAGCTCCAGCGCCTCCGGAGACAGGCCGTGGAAGTCGAACAGCTCCGTCAGGGCGCTGAGATCCGCCGTGGGCAGGCGGCGGCCTGCGGCGTGTTCCACGGCGTGTACGGCCCGGGCAAAGGCCGGAAAGTCCGCCAAAATAGCCTGAATTTCCGGGAAATCGTAGGTTTTGCGCTGTTTCAGGGGCTTTGGCAGGACGGCGGCTGCAGGGTCTATGATCCCAGCGGCCACCAGCTCCTCCATGGCCCGGGCGATGCGGCGGTGCTCCCAGCCCAGCTCTTTTCCGCAGAAGAACGGGGAGACCTCGCCGCCGTGGCGCAGGATAGCCTGATGCAGCGCTGCCGCGTCGGCGGTCAGCTGTTCGGTAAGCATGGCGCTCCCCTCCTTCCCTGCTGGTTTTTTGTATAGTATACAACAAAGTGGCTGCGGTTTCCACGATTTGTTTCCGAAGGGAAACAGGCGTGTGCGGGGCAGCGGGATCGACCTTACCTTTGCTCGTTAATTTTTTAACATATTGTTTTGAGACCTCCCCTGCTCTGCTGAAAGCCCAGCCGTCAATCTCCGACAAAAAATGTCGGGCATTAAGTGATATGATGAGGCTATCCCCCACTCCGCTGCGGGATCAGGCGGATTTGCAGGGACCGTCTCATTTGGGCTTTCTGCTCTTGACTATTATTTATAGGGTCCGTCTCATTTAGGTTCTACACTCCTTGCCACTATTTATAGGGTCCGTGTCATTTGAGTTTCTTTTGGAAAAAGTCCGAGAAATGTGCGGCTTTATATTGACAGTATTATGATAAGCAGGCTATAATGAGAACGTAAAAAATACCGCAAAACCGGGGGTAAATCTCCCGAAACACGCAAAACGGAGGGGTTTTATGTCTCTGATCCTGACAACCGCCATCGAAAAGGGCGGTACCGGCAAAACAACTACAGTAGTCAATCTGGCGGCTCTGATGGCCGCCGAGGGAAAACGGGTCCTGGTGGTGGATATGGACCAGCAGGCCAACACTACCTACATGCTGACCCAGCACAAGAAGGCCGAGAACTTCTACAAGGGTCACGGCCTGGTGAATATGTTCATGAACTTCGATCTGGGCGGGATGGATCTGGCTCCCTACATCCACCCCACCAACGTAGAGGGCGTTCATATCATCCCCAGCACTGCTCAGACGCCTCGTGCCGTTCACCAGCTGGATCTGCTGGCGGACGAATACAAAATGAAGAACTACACCTTCCTGATCCACTGTCTGGCCAATATCAACGATGATTATGATTATATCGTCATCGACACCCCTCCCGCCCGGGACAATCTCACCATGAGCGCCCTGTTCTGCGCCGACGAGGTTTTGATCCCTGTCCGGTGCGATAACTTCTCTTTGGAGGGTTTTGAGACCACTTTGGCCATGATTTTGGATCTTGAGACCCGGGAAGATGTCAAAATCGACATTTTAGGCGTGGTTCTGACCCAGGTGGAGCGGACGGCTGCCGTCAATCTGGTGCGGCAGATGTTCGAGGAAAACCCGGAATATGCTTCTGTTCTCTTCAAAACCGGCATCCGCAAGGGCAGCGCCGTGCCGGAAAGCACCATCGCCGCCGTACCGGTGGTGCTCTACTCCAAGAAATCCAATCCTTCCGTGGACTATATGCAGCTCTGGAACGAGATCAAACAGCGTCTGGCAAAAAAGGAGGCTGACGAATAATGGGTAAGCTTGATAAGCTGAAAAGCCAAATTCCCCAGGGTTCCCAGGAATTATCGACCAAAAATCATTTGGCAAAAACGGAGATCGCCATGTCCTTTCAGAACGAAGGCACGGAATTGACCCGGATCCTCCTGCGAAACATTGAATTTAACCCCCATAACCTCTGGTCCTGCAACGATGATGACGAGAGCATCCAGCAGCTGGCGGACGCTATCGAGCGCAATGGCCTGCTGCACAACATCGTGGTCAGTCAGCGGGAGGATGGCACATTTATGCTGCTTTCCGGTGAACGCCGGGTGAAAGCCCTGCGTTTGCTACAAAAACGGGAGCAGGAAAGCGATCCCACCGGCCAGAAGGCTCATAAATGGGATCGGGTGCAGGCCCAAACCTACACCGGACTGGACGAACTGTCCGAACTCATCATTCTGGATGAGGCAAATATCATGGTTCGCGGCCTTTCTGGTGATGCAAAGACCATTCAGGCCTGCATTTCCCGGTATTTGGACAATTTGCAGGCGAAATTTCAGGTAGATCGCCGGGCTGCCGAGGCGTATTTCAAGTCCCGCACCCAGATGACGGACTCCACGGTCCAGCGTTACACCCAGTTTGACAAGTCCTTGATCGACGATGTGAAGGAATTCTTCCAAAATGGCACCATTTCTCACGCACAGGCCCTGTCGCTCTGCCCGCTGGAACCCAGCGAGCAGGTTCTCTATGTAAATGCCATCAATAAGGCCATTCAGATGTCCAATGGGGACAAGGCTCTGGAGCATACCTATGTCACCCGGATCACGGACCGGGCCGCTCAGGCCGCCCGCATGACCAATGGCCGGGAAGCGGAGCTGGCCCGGCTGGAAGAAGCCATTATTCCGCCGGTTCACGCCAAGCCCGCCGGAGATGTGGCGGTCCGCACCCAAAAGGCCACGCTGATCCGAAAGTATGAGAAGGTCACGTTTGACCTCTCTAAAATCACCTCCAGCAAGCGGCGGCTGAATTCTCTGCGGAAAATGGACGCTGCCGATGGGGACGGTTCCATTGTCGAAAGTCTGGATAAGCTGGCCAAGGAGGCCGCGGAGCTGGCCGATCTCCTGCGGAACGGACAGTAATGGCCCGTCCAAAAGGCCCGGAGCAGCGTGTCCCCGTGAAAATGCGGGTAAATATCGGTCTGATGGACCGGTTGCGGCAGTTGGCTGCGGAAAACCGGTATTCCGTCCCGAAAATGCTGACGGTGATCATGGAGGAGACCCTGGCAGACCTGCCTGCGGACTATGAGCTGCACGAAATGGCTGAGATCTACACCCTGACCAAAAATCACGCCGTCAATCTCAGCTCCAATCGGATGAATGTGTATCTGTTGCCGGGAACTCAGGAGGCCATGCTGGAGTTGGCTCGCCGGTTGAACGCAAGCATCGGCGCCGTCCGCACCAGTTTTGTGCTGGATTATCTGGATCTGCGGGGGCTGCTGTAAACTGAACAAGGAATCCGAATATCCCGAAGGGGTGCCTGATCTGGGCGCTCCTTCGGGTTTCGTTTCCATCTTCACGTTGCTTTCCCGCGCCTTTATACCTCCACGGAAATACGAGGGGAAGATCGCAGCATCTGCAAAAGCGAGCAGGCTGCATTTTCTCCGTTCAGTATTTATTTTGTCCCAGTTCGACTTTGTTTTTATAAAGGTTCTAAAGTCTTGTAATTTCAAGGGCTCAGGAGAGCACAGGAACACAAAAGGGAATTGGGAATTGATTTTTGGGAGATCTTGCATATATTTTGAGCGCCGAACCATCGGAAATAAAAAATTGGCTTGGCCTTGATATTTCCTTTTTCGACATGATATTTGCTTTTTGTCGATCAGCAGCTTTTGTGGAAGCGCAAGCCAGTCATTCGACTGTCATTCCTTGCGGGAAGGGGAGAGGCCGCAGGCAATGGCCCGTATTTACAGGGACCGTCTCATTTGGGTTTACTGTTTTAGGCAGCGCCGTCTCAATTGTACGCAAGGAAATTCTTCTTGTAAGACCTCTTATGAGTATGAGGCATTGGCTGAATTCTATAACGTAATCGTTTACTTGTTGAGTGTCCTATCATTTGCTCCAATTTTTTGTGTCCCTTGCTTTCTTGAGCCCTTGAAGTCGCAAGGCTTTAGACCCTTTTGGAACACAAAGACGAACTTGGCATAATTTTCTGCCGGTCCAGGGGTCCGTTTGCTTCTGCGCCAAGTTTTATGTAAACTTATTCTCGCATAGCGGAATTTAAATCGCTCCCGAATGCTCCGCAGCCAAAGAACAGGTCCTATCAACAGCTTAACCGATCTGTCACCGTTCTAAACCGGGTTTTACAGATTTTCTGCGAACCCATGACTCAAATGCCGCCAAAAAGAGGGTAAAACAACCGAGAGACTCTAAAAGAGCAAGGCAGTATCGTTATCTTGGCTCTGTGTTCTTTTGCCTGTAAGCCCATTTTTCGGTCAGCGCTCCCATGCATTTTCCTGTTCCAGCACGTTTGTGTCGGCAGAATAGCTGGTTCTGAAGATTTTAGGCTCGGAATCCGAGTAGACGAACGTATAGAAAGCGTAATTGAAGCGCTGCTCTTCCAGCTTCTTGCTCCGGAGAGTCTGTTTCTCCGCTGTGATCGAAGGAAATGGAGTTGTTTTCCTGACTGGAAGCCAGAGGAGCGTATTTCCCTGTAAATATCAGAAAGGTTCTTCTTCGAAAAGCAGGATCGACTGAGTCCCCGTAGGGGACCTCAGTCGGTTTTTCCTACTTTTATAGAACTTTTTCTATTTTATTATTTTTATTTAATAAGTATCGCCCCTCCCGGTACGAGGTTTGTATCTCGTTTCTGCGAGGTTTGTATCGTATATAGACGAGGGTTTTATCTCTGAAGTACGAGGGATGTATCTTTTGATACGAGGTTTTGATCTCTCTTTTC
>CEAA01013659.1_pt1 | contig 36764 bp, 29 predicted proteins | sample 557551 | NCBI WGS metagenome assembly CEAA01 (sample SAMEA3182115, study PRJEB8094) | gut metagenome | biome: human; feature: gut; material: Stool; isolation source: human stools | place: Canada | collected 2013-06-11
CGGCCTTCAGGCAGAGCAGCGCGCTGGCGATGCCGTCCTCCAGCGGACTCTCACTGTTTTCCGTTCCCGCCATCACGCCGCAGAAATTCAGCATCAGCTGTTTATCCCCGCCGAAATGGGAGGAGGCGGTCAAATCCAGCTTATAGCACGCATCCACCGGCTCGTCGTGCTTGTGCAGATGGATTTCCCCGGTATACCAATCAAATTCCAGCGTGCCTTTGTAGCCGAGGAACCGCGCCCCGCGCAGCTGGGCATTCTTGCGGGCAAAAAAGTTCTGGCTGTAGCATACATGCATCCCGGTGTCGTACCGGACGAGAACGCTGGCCGAATCATGGTTGCCGGTGGCGGTGGAAAAGCAGCAGAGATCGCCGTGAGGATGATCCGCCTTGTAGGTGGTCATGAACCACTCGCTTTCCGGGCAGGTACGCTCCTCGGGGCAGTCGGAGCAGCGCAGTCCCGCCGGTTTGTCCCCTTTGAAAATCTGCTTGGATTCCATGGCGCAGAGCTCCACCGGCCGACGGCCCAGCATGTATTGAATATAGTCGAGATCGTGGGTCGCTTTCTGCAGGAACAGCCCGCCGGTGATGCTTTCGTCCCGGTACCAGGAATGGTAATAACAGCCCCCGTATGGGACGTTGTTATACGCCTGGACATGCTGTATCTCGCCGATCTCCCCGCTGTCGATAATAGCCTTGGCTTTCCGGACGATGCCCGATGTGCGCAGAGGGAAAGAGACCACCGTCTGAGCCGTGGTCGCCTTGCCCGCGGCGGCCAAGGCGCGCAAATCCTCTATCGTGGTGGATACCGGCTTTTCGAGAAACAGCGGGATATTCCGGCGCAGCACCTCCACGGCATAAGAGGTATGCGTATTGCACCGCGTGCCGATCATGCATCCGTCCAGCTCCTCGCTGTCCAGCATCTCCCGCGCGGTTTTGTAATACCGAATGGTTTCGGGATGCAAACGGGGATGAGACATCCGGGCCCGAGCCGCAGCTTCGTCCAAATCCGTAAAAGCTACAATCTCCACATCCAGCTTCAGCTCCAGCAGCACGTCCTTGATGAGATCGCCCGTCCGGCCGCCGTAGCCAATCACGCCGATTTTCAGCATACCGATCCCTCCTTCAGCCGTCTGCGCGGATCGCGTCCACGATGTCGTCTACCCGGCTGAACGCCAGGCCCGTGACCGTGTCGGCGGCGCCGTAGTAAATGGCCAGCCTGCCCGTATCTTTGTCGCACAAGGCTGCGCAGGGAAACACCACGTTCGGCACGTCGCCAACGCATTCGTAATCCTCCCGGGGAGCCATCAGGAAAGAGCGGGTGCGCCCAAGCACTTTCCACGGCTGTTCCCGATCGAGCAGAGCGGCGCCGATGCTGTAGACAAAGCCGCTGCAGGAACGAAGCACCCCGTGGTAAATCAGCAGCCAGCCCTCGCCGGTTTCAATGGGCACCGGCCCGGCCCCTACCTTCAGCTTCTCCCAGGACTCCCGGGGCTCGAGCACACGCCGATGCTTCCCCCAATAGACCATGTCCGGGCTCTCGCTGTAGAAAATATCGCCGAACGCGGTGTGTCCGTTGTCGCTCGGCCGGCTGAGCATGGCGTAGTTGCCGCCGATTTTGCGGGGAAAAAGCACCCCGTTGCGGTTATATGGCAGAAACGCGTTCTCCATCTGATGGAACACCCGAAAATCCTCGGTCCAGGCCATCCCAATGGTGGGCAGATCTTCATAGCCGTTGCACCAGGTGATGTAATACCGATCCTCCAGCTTGCAGACCCGGGGATCGTAGGCGTATTCAAACGCGAGATCCGCCGGTCCGTCGATAAAGCGGATGGGCCGGGGCTCAATGTTCCAGTGGATGCCGTCTTGGGAGAAACCGGCGTGCAGCCACGGCACCCGGCGGGTGTTGTCGCAACGGAACACCCCGGCGAATCCGCCCCGGAAGGGAACGGCGGCGCTGTTGAAAATGCTATTGGAATCGGGCAGGGCGTCCCGTTTGATGATGGGGTTTCCTCTATACCGCCACAAGGGTGATTTGTCCCCCGGAGTCCGCTCCTGCCACGGCATATCGGGCAGGGAGTCCCCCCCGATAACTGGCACCCTTCTGTTCTCCTCGACGATTTGGACGCCGAGGATGCTCTCGCTCATAACCTGTACGTTCATACACTCTCTCCTGTTCCCTCTATCCGGATGAACCCGCGGGCCGGTACGGTCACGCCGTCCGCATCCGCCGGTTCCGCCCCGTAATTCACGGCGATGCGCGCGCCGTTCGCGTAAGTGGTGACGGCGACATCGCCGCGGCGGACATGGCCGATGATGGGCTGGTCAAACAGCCCGTCATACAGGGCGGCCGAGGCTTTCAGCATCTCCCCCAGCCTCTCGCCGACCCCCGCATAGCCGGTGTTGTACAAAAAGGCGTAGCCGGTATCCTTGAGGACGGTATTGTCCTTTGCCGTGATGCGGAAGTTCGGCAGCGCGCCCGCCTCCAGGCATTGCAGGAAGGCCGTTTCCACGTCCTCCTCCGCGTTGAAGGGAACCGCCGCCAGATTCACATACCCATGCAGCGCCATCGTGTAAAACGGTACCGATTCCGCCGCGCAGTCGAACCGGCTGGAAACGGTGGGGATCTCATACAACGTGCGCACCGTTCCAAGCAGCCAAGCGTTCCCGCCCTCCGCTGCCAAAGCCCGGCCGTCCTCCTTTTCCAGGGTGGCGCGCACGCTCTCCAGCATGGCCTGCCGCTCGGTGTAAGATCCTTCGGCGTAATCGCTGTATAAATCGGTCCCAATGCTGCCGAGCGACGTCCCCGCCCCGCCGCGGGAGGGTGTTTTATCGAAGAATCGCCCCAAACGTTTGGTCAGCTCGGCGGCGGTCAGGCCATAGCGGCCCCCGCCCTCCGTGACGGCGGCGTAGGTGCTTAGGGAATACGCGGTCTTCATCAGGTAATCCCGGTTCAGGGCGCGGGCAAAATTCTTCTGCCGCAGCCACAGAAAAGCGGGATCGGTTTCGTACAGGAACTCCTGCACCCCATAAATCACGCCACCTGTTCCCTTCTGCGAGGCCAGCAGACGGTCATAGCCCTTCCGGCCCCCCACGGCGCTGTTCCAGCTTTCTTTTCCCGGGTAGCCCCCCTTGCCGAACCCGTAGAGGAACGCTCCCAGCCGGCTCCCCGTCTCCTGCAGCTCGTTCAAGATGGCGGCGGCCTCGTCGAAGCTGGTGGCCGTTACGGCATGATCGTACGGGATGCCCAGAAAGGAGCGGCGCTCGGTGGTTTTACCGAAGAACTCCACCCCGCCGTCCAGGCGTTCGTCCTCCCGCAGCGGTGTCAGCGCCCCGGCCTTGATGAGATAGTCCCGGTACCGGGCCGCCATGTCCCCATAAGCGGCGCGCCCGGCTTCGAGTGGGAGAATGCATAGCGCAAAGTCCCGCGTCGCGGCCCGGTCGTTGACCACCGGGTATTCGTTGTAATTCCAGTCCTTTCCCGCAATAAGGGCGGTATCGGTCTGCCGGTATGTAAACGATGCGAAGGCGTTGGCCATGGAGGAAACCGCGCCGACGGGATTCGCCTCCACATAGGCCGCGCTCTCGTTCCCGCTGATGACAGCCAGCAGCCCGCTGCCGCCGCGGCTGACGCCGAAGACGGGGAGCCGGGCGGCCTGCTTATCCCCCTCGTCGTAATAGTAGGAGGTAGCCAAATCCCTGCCGTACACCTTCTGCTTGTAAGGCGCCGCGTGAGGGCGCGGGACGGAGAAATCGATAAGCGCGCCGCTGCCGTCGGGGATGAGAAGATACCCCTCCTCCCCATTTCCGCCCCGCAGGAAATAGGGGAGCACCTGGATCTCGCTGATGCGGGCCTCGCCCCGCTCCTTTATGTCCTTCACCGGGATACGGATATCCAGCGCGCCGTCCCGCAGGCGGTATTCCAACGGAATAGAGAATTGCTCCGTCTCGCGGGAGAAATTATAGGTGACGCGCACGCCGTCCGCTATCTTGCGGATTTCGAAAGAGCGGCGCAGCACGCTTGCCAGATACGAGCCGATAGTCGCGGTATTTTTCTGATGGTCGTAATAGGTGACCACCAGCTGAGAGCGAATGTCGTTGAGCACCGCGCCGCCGGTATAGGCGTCCTCCTGCGGGTCGACGGGATTGGTATCCCAGCGGGAGCCGTCCGCTCCGTTCCAGAGGGCGACGGCACAGGTGGACAAATTCACCGACAGGCGAAGATTACCGCTCTCGGCCACCGTGACCTCCTCCCCCTGCACCGCGGGATCCGCTTTCTCCGGTTCCGGCGTATCGGCAGGTTCAGCCGCGCCGGACACCAAGAGCACCGCCAGCAGAAGGGCTGTCAGCAAAGCTGTGAGTCTTTTCATTCCGTGCCCCCTATCGTCCCGCCAGCTCGGCGGCCACGGTGCCAATAAAAGCGACCAGCTGCTGAAAAATCGAGAAAGACAGCAGCGCCAGGAACGCCACCGCGGCCAGCAGCACCAGCGTTATCAGCACCGACCCTACCGTCCGCGCGACGGTGAACTGGTGCATGACCATCATCCCCAAAAACAGCAGCAGAAGCGACCAGCCCTGTAAAACCGCCGTGGCGGCAGTCAGAAACATGGACTCCGACAGGCTCAGGATCCGGGAGGCCAGCAGCAGGGGCAGCTGACCGAGAACCATAGGCATGAGGGAGTAGCAGGTGGCGATCCAAATCTGCCGGAAAGTGCCCTCCCCCTCGAGCAGGGTACAAGAGGACCAGTTGCATACCGCCCAGAGCAGCAGCACCACAACCGTCTGTGCCAGGATTAGAAACAAGTTAAATTGCCGGATATCGTGGGCGTTGAACAGATAGCCGGTCATGGAAAAAGCCATCATCTGCCCGACAAAATACAGGAAAGCCAGCAGGTTCGCCAGCGCCAGAGAGCCGCGTCCCTCGAACTTGATGTCGTTCATGGTTTCCACCGGATGGAAAAACAGGCGGAAGGGCACCAGCAGCTTGGTTTTATCCAGGCTGCGCCATCGCAGACGCTCTGGCTGGAAATGAGCCGCCTGAATGCGCACACCCCGCATAAATCGAATCAGATTGCTCAAGTTCGCCGTCCCTCCTTCTTCGCCGAGCGCAGTATCGCTCGTTTAATGCGTTTCACCAGCCAGACAAACGCGGCCACGGCAGCGGCTGCCGCCGGTAGAAGCCACCACAGGTTGGCCCGTGTGAACTGCCGGCGCACCTGCTGCACCGCCAGCGAATAAAAATAGCGGTCGCCGCCGTTTTCGAGGCACGCCATGGCCTCGTCATAGCGTCCCTGCTGAAGCCGGGCCCGGCCGATGCCGCGGTAAGCGACCGTAAGGCTGCCGTTCTGCCGAAGCGTCTCTTCCCACAGAGCCGCGCTCTTTTCATAATCGCCCGCGTCATAGGCGGCAAGCGCCAGACGCACGGTCTCCATATAGGGGACCGGCGCAAATACGGTAAGGCTGTTCTTATCCGCGTCGGCAATCAGATACTCGCTTCCCAGCTTTTCCAGCGCCGTGGCGTTTTTGAAAAAGCCCTGCTGTTCGCCCCTGCCGCCGAAAATGCACAGCGGGTTCTGCTCCTTATCGTACTGGAACACGCGTCCCCGCTGGTTGTCGAGCACCGACAGGATGCCGTCCGCATCCACCTGCACGTCCGTCATGCGGCTCGCGATGGTCAGCCCTTTCTGGTAGTCCACCTCCTGGTCGCCGTAATTGCTCCGGTCATAGCCGGTTTGCAGAAAACCAGCGTCCTGTCCGGGATATTTGCGGATGTTCTCGCCCGCCGCGTTGAGCTGCCGAACCTGGCCGGTGCTCACCGTGGCGGTGACGGTGAAGATCATCCCTTGGTCGTCCATAAAAACGTTGGCATATTCGGTGGGAACGGTGCGCACCATGCCTTCGCGCTGTTCGTCGGAAAACAGATTCTTCCAGAAGTTCCGGATCAGCACCCCGGCGGTGACCTCTATCTTGTTCGCTCCGAAAAATCCCAGAAACGCGTCGGTATCGTCGTATTGGAGCAGCCCCTGGTAGATACCGGAGGCCGCGACGTATACCGTTCCCGTGTCGTTGACCGCCAGCTTGGAGGGCTTGAATTCCGCGTCGTCGGTCAGCAGATCGGTCTGAGGCTTGAGCAGCGTCCGGCGGATAACGCCGTCGGCGTCCACCGCCACCACCCGGCCGGCGCCGGTGTCGCCGATATACAGCAGGTCACCCGCTGTCCACAGCCCTTCCGGTCCGGTAAGCGCCTGCTTTTCCCCGTCCGGTGTGACGACGGCGTCGATGATTCTGTCCAGCGTCAGATCGCGGTGCAGCACGACGATCCGGTTGTTGCCGGTGTCGGCTATATACAGGCGCTCCTGCTCGTCCACCGCCATATCCCGGGGATTCTTAAAGGAGCCGATGCCCAGCTCTTCCCCATAAAGCACCCGACGGCATACGTAACCCGCTGGGGCGCAGACCGCTTCCCCCTGCTGGTTGTACTGGTAGCTTTTCCCGATCTCCAGCGCCAGGGCGGATGGGCCGGACAGCAGAGCCGCCAGACAGACGGAGAGGGCGGCGGGCCCTATGTGCTTATTCAACTGGTAGCCCCCCTTATCCCTTAAGTCCGGAATGCGCCATGGTTTCCACCACCGATTTTTGGCTGAACAGGAAAATCACCACCGGCGGAATCAACAGCAGCACCGCCACCGCCGATGCCACCCCCGCCCGCGCGACGCCCGCACCGCTGAGCTGGGAGAGCATGGCCGGCAGCATCTTCCGGCTCTCGCTGTAAATAAATTGCACCCCGTTGGTGTTCCACACGCTGGTAAAGGTGAAAATCACCACCGTCAGCCAGGCGGGCTTGACCATGGGCAGAATCAGGCGGAAAAACAGGGTGACCTCCTTCGCCCCGTCGATGCGGCAGGATTCGATGATCTCGTTCGGTATCGCCTCCATGAACTGCATCAGCAGGAACACGCCGAAGGACGTACCCATGGCCGGCAGTATCAGCGCCCAATAGGTGTCGATAACCTGGAGTTTTGCCATGATGATGTACTGCGGGATGGAGGTCACCTCCGGGCGGAACAGGATGGCGAACACCACCAGCTGCACGATAACCTTCTTCATGGGAAACCGGTGCTTGGCCAGCGGGTAGGCCGCCATGGAGGCCACCAGCACATACCCCGCGGTGGAAATCGCCGCGACAAACACGCTGTTGAACAGATACCGCTCAAAGGGTACGGGCGACTGGGCCTGCAGCTTGATGAGAGCCGAGAAGTTCCGCAGGGTCGGATGATAGACAAAGAAGCGGGGCGGATACAAAAACAGCTCATTGAGCGGCTTCAGAGAACTGACGATGGAATAGTAGATGGGAAGAATCGTAAAGGCGCCCAGCAGCAGCAGGAAAACCGCCACCAGAAAATTCCCCCAAGCCGAGCGGGAAACCCGCTTTGCGGAAAGCTTTGCCGTATAATTCATCGTATCCCCCCTTTTTCCGCCGCATACAGTCGGCCCTCCGGGCGGCCGGCGGGCGGCGCTTGCCAAGCGCGCTTACAATTTTCTTCCATGCTGCCGACTCCCTTTATTCCGACGACATGCGGCGCAGTCCCCGGTTGATGACAAGCCACGTCCCCACCATGAGGACGAACAGCACCACCGCCACCGCGCAGGCATAGCCCATTTCAAAACGGGTGTATCCGTAGTCGGTCATGTGCAGCAGCACCGTATGGGTCGAATAATCGGTGCTGGGGTTGCCGGTAAGCAGGGCGTTCTGATACCCGACGGCAAAGGCGCTGGAGATGGACAGCACCGCGCCGATGAGCAGCTGCGGCACCATCTGGGGCAGCGTGATATGCCACAGCTCCTGCCACCGGTTGCGCACGCCGTCGATGGCCCCCGCCTCAAAGAGGGAGACATTAAGCTGCTGAAACCCGGCGACGAAGGAGAGAAACCCGGCTCCCATGCTCATCCAGAGGATGACCACGATCACCACAATGGAGTTGTACGCCGGGTCATTGAGCCACTGGATCGGGTCGGCGATAAGCCCCAAACGCAGCAGCAGGCTGTTGAGCATGCCGTAGGAGTCGCCGCTGAATATGTACGTCCAGACCATATAGACGTTGCCCGCCAGGGTCGGGGCGTAAAAAATCAGCATCAGCACCGCGCGCACGCCCCGGGAGGTCTCGCTGAGCAACCAGGCCACCAGGAAGCTCAGCAGGTAGCCCGCCGGGCCCGTGACCAGCGCGTAAAACAGGGTGTTGCCCAGCGATTTGATGAAAATATCGTCGTCCAAAAACAGGGTTGTGTAATTCTGCAGCCCCACGAATCGCGGCAGACGCACCATGTCGAAATCGGTAAAGCTCATCACCACCGAAATGGCGATGGGGATGACCGTAAACACCAAAAACAGAATCAGCCAGAAGGACAGGAGAAAATAGCTGGCGCCGTATTTTCCCAAGAGCCCCTTTGCTTTACCCATGCTCTCTCCTCCCCTCACGGCCGGTCGAGCTGGCGCTGCTTGCGCGCCAGCTCCCCGGCGATATCCGCGTTGTAGCGGTACAGCACATCCCGCGGCGCTTCGTAGCTGTAAACCACCCGACGGAACGCGTTGGTCAGGCAGCGGCCGACGTAATAGGTGGCGGCCGTCTGCTCGACGTCCCAGGCCTGCTCCCAGGCGGCGGTCAGGGTTTCCTTCTCCCCGGACGTCCAGCCAAGCCGGTCGAAGGCCTCCCGGTTGGCCGTGTTGTACCGGGCGGACGCGCCGAGAAGCACCTCGCTCTGCTGCCCGAAAGCGGCTTGGGCGTCCGCGGAAGTCCACCAGTTCACAAACCGATAGGCGTTCTCCTTCTGCGCGGCCCCCTCGATGATAACGGCGCCATTCATGGTGCTGCTCTGCGTGCGGATAATCTGTCCGTCCTTCTGCACGCCCGGCACCGGCGCCATGGCCCACAGGCCGGCGATTTCCGGTGCGGCGGCGGTGAGCTGGTTATATGTCGTGTAGGCGGCGATGCCGATAGGCATCTCCCCCGTGCGGAACCGGTTAAAGAAATCGAAGGTCAGGGGCAGGGAATGCTTGATATAAAACTCTGTCCACTGGGTGAAAGCATCCACGGCCGCCTGCTCGGTCAGGCGGGTGGCGGTCAGCGCCTCGTTGTACACCGCTCCGCCGTTCTGCATAAGCAGCATTTCAAAGACGGCCTGACTTTCGGGAATGCCCGCCTGCAGCTGCTTTTGCTGCAGCTTCTGGAGCACGGCGTAAAAATCGTCCCAGGTCGAAGGGGGACGCAGCCCCTCGTCCTGCAGAATATCGGTGCGATAAAACAGCATGTTGTAATTCTGCGTTTCAGGCATCGCATAAATTCCATCGCCGAAGCGGTAGGCCACGAACGCGGACGGATAGAACTCCTTTTCTCTCTCGGCAAAGCCGTCCATCTCCCGCATATCGGCCAGAGCCCCGCGCACCATCAGGTTGGCCACCAGCTGCTCGGGGACAAACAGCGCGGCGTCCGGCCCTTTGCCCGCGATGACCGCCTGCATCAGCACGTCCCCCGTGCTGACCAGGGACAGCTCCACCGGCACGTGGGTAACACGGGTGAACCGATCGTCGCACAGCCGTTTGATGAGCTGCATCTGATCCCGGCCGGAGGCCACGCCGGAAACCAGCAGATCCCCGGTATTAATCCAAACCTTCAGGGGCTTTTGCCCGCTTACCTCCCCGCCGCTGACAATATAGTCGTCCAAGAAGGAACGCAGGAACACTTCCAGCCGGAAGGTCAGCGTGCGCCAGAAGCCGCCGGAGGCCGCGGCCGGCTCCTCCCCGTCGGGTGACAGGGTGAGATAATCGAGAGTCACCGGCTGCTGATCGAGGCGGAGCATCAGCTCGGCGAGCGCGTCCACCTGCGCCTTATAGCTGTCCAGCCGGTTTTGAATTTTATAGGGGGCCGCCAGGAAGCTGTCCAGCAGCCGGACGGTCTCCTGAAGCACCGCTGTTTCGCTGCCGCCCGTCCCGTCGGAATAGCGATCGATCGCCTCGGCGGTTTCTTCCAGCCCCTGCCGCAGACTGCGAAGGCCAGGCAGCAGATCGGGCAGTTCTTTGTCGAGATAATAGTCCCGGTACGGATCGGGGGATACGCCGGTAACGCTGACGATGGAACGGTAGAGGTCGTTTCCCTGCTTGACCAGTTCCTTGAGACGCAGGGCGCTCTGTTCCAGATGGCTGCCGTTCACCTCGAGGCGCAGGGTGTGCGCTCCTGCCTCCAAATACAGCCGAAACGGCGCACCATCCTTCCCGGCGGGGGTAAAGGTGGCGAAGGATTCGGCATAAGGAAAGCGGACAAGCTCGAATTCCTCGAACGGCACTGCGCCGTCTAGAAGGATCCGCCGCCCCACGCCGAGGCCGCGCAGGCTGTCCTGCGTGTACCGGAAGGATAGGTTGTAGTACCCCGCCTTTTTCACCTCTATGCTCCATTCCAGCCACTGGCCGGCGCGGGCATAGCTGCTCCCGCCAATGAGGTTGAGCAGGATGCGGTCCGGCGCGTTCGGCTGGATGGCGGGAGAGGATCTGTCGTAGGTGGGCAGGATGGAGGAATGGGATTTGGCGGCGGGCAGCTCGGCCTCGACGGAAATGGACTCGTCCGCCGTCTGGGGGTGTCCGGCCGTTTCCTCCCGATACGCGGCATAGGATCGCCGCTCCGGGCAAATCAGCCGGACGGCCCGCACCTGCATGGCCTCCCGCGTCATCGTCAGCCGGATGGTGTAGCTGCCCTTGGTCAGCGGCACCGCCTGCCGCCCGAGGGCGGCGGAAAACCCGGCGGTCAAGGTCTGCTCCCGCGCGACCTCCTCCTGCTCGGGGGTCATCTCATTGCCGCGGTAATCGGTGGCAAACCGGGTCCCAGGACGGATATCCCGCCAGGTGCGGGGAAACTCCAGATGCTGGGCCCAGCGTCCAGCGCCCTCGACGGTGATATCCGCTTCGGGGCTGGCGGTTCGGCCCTTTGCCGGCGTGTAGTCGATTTCCAGCACATACGCCCCGTCCTCCGGCGCCTCGGTCTGAAACACGGCGCTTTCCCCTTCCCGCAGCTCCTTGGCCGGGGAGGCGTCCGCCGCCCTGGCGGGAAGCCTCGCGCCCAGCAGGGCCAATCCGGCGACGAAGCAAAAAAGACGCTTGGTTTTTCTCATAACGGTCTCCTTCTTACCCGACCAGGCCGGTGGTTTCGATGCTGCGGGTGAACTGCCGCTGGAGGACGATGAACAGCACGAGCAGCGGCACGATGCTTGCAATGCAGGCCGCCTGCTCCATCGTGATGATTTTATACGGATCCCACGCCTCTACCGACAGCACCGTTTCCAGAGAAACGCGCAGACTCGCCAAACTCACCGACAGGGTGCGCACGTTGCTCAGATAGGTGGATAACGTGTAAAAATCGCTCCAATACCACACCAGCGTGAACAAAAACGTGATAAGCATGGGCCCCTTGGCGTTGGGCAGCATGATGCGGAAATAGGTGCGCCCGAAGCCGCAGCCGTCCACCATGGCCGCCTGTTCCAGCTCCATGGGCACTCCGCGGAAATACTGCCGGAAAATCAGGATGAACAGCCCGGAGCGGATCCCCTGGCCCAGAAGAGCCAGCAGGTACAGGGTGGAGCGCCGGTCGAGCAGGTTGATTTCTGTGGCCCGGCCGGTTGCGGCCTGGACAATCCCGAAAAAGTCGAAGTCGTGGAACAGCAGGTAATTCGGCAGGTTGGTCATCTGAGGCGGCACCACGATGGTGAAAATTACCACCAGGAACAGCAGCCCCCTGCCCTTGAACGGAAAACGGGCGAAGCCGTACCCCGTCAGGGCGCAGACAAACACCTGTATCACCGCGCAGCCCAGGGCGATTTCGGTCGTGTTCAGCATGGCGGTGCCGAAGCCGAGCTGCTCAAACACCACACGGAAATTATCGAGCGTGAAATGCTTCGGGATCCAGACAACCGACATATCGTACATATCCGCCCCCGCGCGCAGCGACATGCTGAGCATATACAAAAGCGGATATAAAATGACGAAGGTCATACCTAAGAGGAAGAAAAAACGCACCGCCGACCAGACCGCCCGCCCCAGATAATACAGGGGCGAGGAATCGGCGTTCGCGTAGGACGCCCGCTTGTTCTTAACCATGACGGGCCCTCCTCTCCCGGCGGGGAGCGTCGTCCGCCCCCCCATAGCGGATAAACCGCGACGTAATGAACACCAGAACGGCCAGGCACAAAAGAATAGCACCGAAGTAAATCCAGGACATGGCCGCCGCATAGGAATAGCGGAAATTGTTGTAAGCGTTGTCCGTGATGTATTTCATCACGGCATTGTCGTACCCGATAAAATGGTCGATGGCCGAATAGACGAGGCCCACCAATATGTAAGGCGAGACAGCTGGGAAGGTCACCTTCCAGAACGCCTCCCAGCCGGTGGCCCCCTCCACCTGCGCCACCTCGTAGTGGCTCTGCGGAATGGTCAGCAGACCCATGAGGAATACCAGAATCTGCACGCCGCTGCTCCAGACCAAATCCGACACGTTGGCGATCATGCCGCCTACGGTATTCACCAATCCCTCGGGCAGCCCCGCGTCCAGCAGCTGCCGGGTCAGCAGGGCCGCGCTGAAGATGTTGGTGGCCGAATCGCCACCTACCACCACCGTGGTCAGGCTGGTCTTGATGATGGAGGAAATGACGCCCGTGGTGACCAGCACCGGCAGGAAAAATATCAGGCGCATGAAGCCGCGCCCTTTGAATTTCTGATTGAGGACAATGGCCACAAACAGGCTGAATATCAGGATGACCGGCACACGGTACAGCATATCCAGCAACGTGGCGGTGAACTTCTGCGGAAACAGGGCGTCGCCCTGGAAGGCGGTGCGGTAGTTTTCCCACCAACCACCCTCCAGGGGTGCAAACATGGAGCCCTGCTCCTGCATGAACTGAAAATCCGTCACCGAATACCGCACGAGGCTGATAAGCGGCTGAATAAAGAACAGCACGATGCCGCACAGCCAGGGGGCAATAAACACCCAGCCGGCAATCGCCCGCTTTTTCTCAATGGTTCTCTGCTTCATCGTCCCGCTCCTCTTCCGGATTTAGATAATGCTTACTGTATCCTGCCGCTTGCGGCCGCGTTTATTGGGCGTTCAGCAGACATTAGATAACCGGCACCTCGCATAAAAGCGTACGGCCGTGTGCAAACGGCTCGGTGTTGCCCATCCGGGCGCCGGTTCCCATGGAATTGCGCAGATAAAACGCCAGAGTGTAGGTTCCTTTTGCCTCCGGCAGAGGGATAGACGCTTCCACCGTATGGGTCAGCAGGCGGGCGTCGCCATAATCCTCGGGATTCCGGCTGTGCCAGGTCAGGGGGGCGCCTGCCGGTGTTTCGGAAATCAGCCCGCCCTCGCTGTCCAGCAGGGCAAAGCCGCTTTCTTCCATACCGAACGGAACCGAGAAGCCATAGTTCACCAGTTCCAGCCGCGCGTGTATGCGGCCGCCGGATACCGCCTCCCCCGTCAGGGTCAGCCGCCGCAGCTCCAGCTTATAGCCGAGATAGTCCCGCGTATAATCGAACACCTGGCGCTCGACCGGGCCGCCGTCCGCCTTTTGGAACCAGCCCGGCGCGTACAGCAGGCCGTGAGCGTCCAGCCACTCGGGCGTCAGCGCGGCTTCCTTCCAGTACTGCATAGAGAGCTTCTTCTCCGGCCCCAGCTCCCGGTAATTGTGATGGACACTCAGGGAATTGAAGCGATGCTCGCTGAGCTCCCGGATAACGCCATACCCGTCGATCATAAAGCCGTCCCGGTCGTTGAAATGCTCATTGAGCGACCAGGTGCCCCAAAACAGTTCGCCGTCAATCGGGACATAGGGCGACTCCCTGGTGATCTGCATCCAGTCGGGCTTGCCAGGGTCCACGCCGTCGGTGCCCCGTCCCATCTGCTCCGGTTCCACATAGCCGAAGGTGCTGTCGATGTTGAAGCCGAGGCGGCGGTAGAGCGGATCGGCCTTATCCAACAAGTTTTTATATGTAGGTATGCGAATCTGCAAAAAGAGTTCGGAGGGCGCCATCTCGCCGATGGCGTGAAGCAGCCTGAGCCGGTCGTGCTCCATCTTGTAGCTGTGCCATTCGCCCCAGGCGCCCAGAAAACCCGATTGCACCAGATGGATGAGAGCCCGGTTCTTCTCGAGCAGGGGCTTCAGCTGGCGCATATGCGCCAGCATGATGTCGTCCGCCGCCTCGCCGGTGCCGTCCCCATCTCCTTGATAGGCAAAGCGCACCAGCAGCTTGAACCCCAGCTCCCGGGCTGTGTCGAAATACCGCTGTATCCGGTTCATGCCGACTTCCGGGATCACCGGGACGGTCTTGTAGTTGGTCAGATAAAAATAGACCTGAGCCAGCTGGGGGGATTCCGGCGCATAAAACGCGGCCTGCTCCCGCAGCATGTCGGCGGGATCCTCATGCTCCCGCTGCTTATCGTCCTTCCGGTTGCCCACGTTGCACCAGGTTTCCATCCGGAAGCCCCGATCCGGATTTTTCAGCAGGGCCTCGTCTCCCTCGCTAGTGATGGGATGAAACAGAATGGTGGTTTCCATCGCGGTCACGCCTTTCTTATTTGCCGATAGTGCGGATGATGGAACTGTCGAGTATGCTCTTCATGGAAGCCGCCATTTCCTCCGCAGGCTTGAATTCGGACACAAGTCCGCCCCAGAATTCCACGCTGTAGTTGCTCCAGCCGCTGAGAGAATCCAAGCGGGAGGTCACCTGCGTGGCGTTTTTCAGATAAGCGTCGATGATGGCCTTATGCTCGTCAGACATAGATTTCCGGCGGAATTCCACCGCATCCGGATGGTTCTGCTTCTCCCCCTCGATGGAACGGCGCAGGCTGAAATAGTTCCAGGCCATGCCGCCCACCGGGTTTTTGCATTTGGCCGGCACATAGGAGGCGGTGGTGTTGCTCGGAGCGTATACCTTGTCGGCGTTCGGGCCCTTGGGCACCGGAACGACGCCGATTTCATCCTTCATGGTTTTGTAATAGTCGTACTGCCCGATGGCGTTCCAGGGCCGCTCTGCCAGCATGGCCACCTTGCGGGACTTGAATTCGGTGTAGCCGCCCATGGACGCGTCGCAGGAGCCGTCCTTGCACAGATCTTTAAGCAGGTTAAGCCCCGCCAGAGCGTTCGGGGTGTCCACAGCCGAGACATACCGCCCTTTGCCGTCAGGGGCGATGATGTTGCCGCCGTTGGCCAGCACGAACAGCTCGCGGTACCAGGTGGCGAAGCCGTAGCACTTGACGGTGGTGTTGTCCTTTTCATACAGGGTGGCTTTTTTGGCGGTTTCCCGGAATTTGGCGAAATCCCATTTGCCCTGCTGATAAAGCTTGTAAGGGTCTTCGATGCCGTTTTCCTGGAACAGCGTTTTGTTGTAATAAATGAAGAACGTGCTAATGCCGTAATCGGGCACCGCGTAAATCTTGTCCCCGATGGAATACTGCTTGAGAATCGAGGGATTCCAGTTCCAATACGGATCCGCCGTGTCCATGTACTTGTTCAGGGGCTGGGCGATGTTGCCGTACATGAAATTCAGAGCAGAGGCGTCGGTCATGACCGCCGAATCGGGCGGATTGCCCGCGGCAACCCGCTGCGCGATTTTGGCGTTGTATTCCGCCCATCCCATCGTCTCGTACTTGATGGTGATGCCGTATTGCTTGGTGAACTCCGCCGCCACCTTTTTCTCGTTGTCGGACAGGCTCCCGCCGTAGAACAGCAGGATGGAGGAGCCCCTGGCGCTTTCAAACATGGTGTCCTGCTTGGTCTTGGTATAGGTCATGGGCTTGGCCGTGGTGGTGGTCACCTTCTGGGTGGCCTTGGTTTTCCCGTCCTCCGGTTTTTGCGTGATGGGAGAGGTCGGCGTGTCGTCCGGCACTAGGATATCGCCGTCGGAGGAAACCGCGCTGTTCTCCCCCGTGGGGACGGGGCCGGTTTCTCCCGTGGAGGCGGTGAGATCGCTGCCGACCGGCGACTTTTGGCCTCCACAGCTCGTCAGCCCGCCGACTGCCAGCAGACCGCACAGCAGGGCCGCCACTATTCGTTTGCTCATGCACACTCTTCCTTTCGCTGCCGCCCGGACGCATCCACTCCGGGTCAGCCGATTTCGATGGTTTCCAGGATATTGTACCCGTTCTCGAACGGAATGTCGTTGGCCAGCTGCGCGCCGACGCCCAGAGGGTTTTTCAGATAAAACGCCAGCTTATACCGGCCTGCCTTGTCAGGCAGGGGGCAGTTTGCCGTCACCTTGTGGGTGAGCAGCTTCCCGTCGTTGTAATTGGTGGGGTTGCGGCTGTGCCAATCGGTGGGCGTGCCCGCCTTGACGGTTTTGACCGGGTTGTTGTTCTCGTCTAGGATAGCGAAGCCGCTTTCCAGGTTATAGGGGGCGGAGAAACCGTAGTTGTTCAGCGACAGCTCCGCCTTGACGCTGCCCTTTTTCTCCAGCTTGCCGCTGGCCTTCCAGTCTGTACCCACCAGCCGGTAGCCGAGATAATCCCGGATGAAATCGAACACGGTGCGGGAAACCGCCTGGCCCGCGCTGTCCTTAAACCAGCCGGGCGCGTAGAAGATGCCGTTGTTTTTCAGCCACTGCTCGGTGATGGCCGTCTCCTGCCAGTACTGCATGGAATACTTGTGTTCAAACCCGTCCTCGTGATAGTTGTGGTTGATGCTCAGCGACGTGAACCGGTGCTGACTGAGCTGCTCGATGACCTTGAAGCCGTCGAGCAGAAAGCCGTCGCTGTTGCCGTCCTGGTTGATCGACCATTTGCCCCAGAACAGTTCCCCGTCGATCGGGATGTACGCCGCCTCCCGGGTCACCTGATCCCAGTCGGGCTTGCCGACATCCACATTGCCGGTGCCAAGCCCCGCCTGGCTGCCGGTGACGGTGCCGAACAAGCTGTCGTTGTGATAGCCTAGACGGCTGAAGATGGGGTCGGCTTTGGGAATCAAATTTTTGTATTCCGGTATGCGGATTTGCAGATAGATGCCCTTGGGCGTCATGTTCGCCACCTCGCGGATGAGCCGCACCCGGTCGTGCTCCATCTTATAGCTGTGCCACTCGGCCCAGGCGCCCAGGAACCCCATCTGCACGACATGGATGACATCCTTGTTCTTTTCCAGTAGGGGCCCTAACTGCTTGATATGGCTGAACATAACCGAATCGGGCGCCTCGTTCAGCCCCTCTCCGCCATTTTGATAGGCGAAACGCACCAGCAGCCGGATTTTCAGCTCGCGAGCATAGTCGAAATATTCCTGCATCCGCTTCATCCCGTATTCCGGGATGGTGGGCGTGTTGTTATAGCCGGAGAGGTAAAAATAAATCTGCGCCAGCTGCGGCGTTTCCGACATGTACATTTCCATTTGCGCCTTGAGCCGGGAAGTCGGATCCATCTGGGAGCTCCAGTGGCGATCCGGATCGTTGAGGTTGGAAACGTTGAGATAGGTTTCATAACGGAAGCCGCGGTCGGGGTTGCCGAGCATGGAGCGATCCATCTCGCTGCTCCCCTCCTTCAGCTTCCGGCTGACGTTCAGCGTTTTGGTGGGGATCGGCGCCGGGCGGGCCGTGGTCGCTTTGGTGCCACCTGACGCGGACGTGTTGGTTTCCGCCGTGGTGCCCGCGCCGGATTCCTGCGCGGACGGGGCCGTTGTCTGTGCCGTTCCTTCCGTCTCCGCGGCGCTGCCGGCCGATGAACCCCCGCTCACGGGGGTTCCCGGCCGGCTGCATCCGGAAGCGCAGGAAGCCAGCAGCACGGCGCACGTCAGTCCGGCGAGCCATTTCCTGTAAGGCTTCATGTTTCCTCCAATTACTATCGGTCCTGTTTTTTCCGAAGAAGGATGACCGCCGCGGCAGCCAGGGCCGCCAAGGTCACAGCGCCGGCGGCCGCCGGTACGCCGGTGGGCGGGATCGGATCTCCGCCGTCAGAGGGCGTCCCGCCCCCGCTTTCCGAGGAATCGGGATCCGGCGCGGGGACCGGGTCGGCAGAATCAGCAGTCATAAATCGCTGATAGCCGAAGATGTCCGTCACGCCGTCAAACGCGTCCAATACACTGACCACAACGTAATACCGCATGGAAGCGGACAGGCCGCTGACAGTCAGCGAGGTGTCGGTGGTCTTCTGACTCGCGGCGCAGACGTATTTGATGGAAATGCCGTCGCTGGCCGCCTCGGTGCGGAAAACATCCACCCGGTAAGCCGCGGCGCCGTCCACCGCATCCCAGCTCAGCTTCACGCTCGTATCGGTCAAATCCGCCTCGCCCACCTCATGGACGGTTTTGTCCAGAGTAGCCTCGGGGATGTCGTCGAACACCTCGCCGATTTCCGGCCCCTTCTCCAGGAGATCCTCCCGAGTGGCAGGGGCGCCGGTGGCCAGATTATACACGTCGCAGCCGTTCAGGCTCATCAGGATGTCCTTCTGCCCCATGTCGGTGACGGCATACATGGCGTCGAGATAACACGCCCCCGCGTCTCCGCCCACCGCGTGGAAAGCGAAATGGGCACTAATCAGGCTCCTGTTTTCCAGATCCTCTGTGATGGGGGCCACCGTCATATCTTTTAGATCGTAAAGGATATAACCTTCAAAGTTGGCAGGCAAAACCAGAATGTTGCCGTCGGCACTGGGCGCCGTGGCCCACTTTTTCGCGCCCTTTTCCAGGATTTTCACGGTTTTTCCGTCGCCGAGCTTGGTGTATTTCACTCCGCCGTCGCCTTCGCTGTACAGCGTCATCTGAAGACGGGAGCGTTCGGTATCCTCCTTATGCGGGGCGGCGCATTTGACATAGAACATGATGCCCTTCACGCCTTTTGCCTGCGTATGCTTAGGAAAATAGATTTCATAAAACGGGCCGCCGTCCCGGAAGCCGCCCTGCGTCGGGCCGTCCAGCTTCAGCGACGGGCTTTTCTCGATGCCTCCCACCTGAGGCGCGATGGTGGCGTCGAGATCCTTCAGGTAATAGCTTTTCAGGCCGCCGCTTTCCATCAGATCCGCGCCCTCGGCATAGGCGTTGAAGCTTTGCAGAACCCGGCCCTTCATAGCCGCGTCCAGCAGGGTGTCGTCCACCTTGTCCACTGTTTTTCCATTGGTCAGAAAACGCGGCGTCTCCTCGCTGCCGAGCAAGGCGGTGACGCTGTCGCTGTCCTCGGTGATGCCGTAAATGGCGTTGACCACCGCCGGGCCGCACACCTCGCCGCCCATGCTGCGGTATTTGAAGGTCGTGGATTCAAACCGACCGGTCATGGCGGCTCCCCCGCCGTCGGTGCCGGCTGTATTGCCCAACTCGCTGAGCTTGACCTTTATGTATCCCTCGAAGCCGTTGGGCAGATCCACAAATCCCTCGCTCGCCTTAAGTGTCTGCCATTCCGTGCCGTTTTTATCGAGGATCCGAACGTCCGCGCTCCCCAAATTCGGCCACGCCATCGCCTCGTCTTTGATAGCGTATTGACCGATGAACAGGCGGGAGTAGTATTCCCCTTCCCGGTTGCCGGGATGGTTGGCGGCGTCGAGGTTCGGTATAGCGGCGGATTTGTTGACCGGCATCTTTACATACGCCATCCAGCCGGTCAGACCCGTCAAATCGTTGGAGCCTTGATAAAACACCTCGAAGCTGGTCTCTTTGCTTTCAGAGAAGCCGGTCTGCTCTTCAGAATCAAAGGTCGCCGCATTGGCCGCGCCGAGCGCCCCCAGGGATTCCGACAATTTTGCCGTCGCCGGGCCGTTTACTTGCACCTTATACTCACCGGAAACACCGATGTCGTCGCCGACCGCTTTCCCCTCATAGCTAAAGCCCTGCATCAGCCTCAGCTTCATCGGCGCCGGCGCCTGTTCGTCCGCAGCCGACGCTCCCAGGGACAAGCCCCCGCACAGCGTTGTGCACAATACCGCCGCCGCGGCCGCCATGGTTAGCATGCGTTTCATTTCACCCAAAACCCCTTTCCTGTTTTATGCAAATAGTTTGACATGAGGCGTTGCGAAACTTTACATATAGCTTATCACCCTCTCAAATTTTACATCACGTTGGCTTTCGATGATGATTTACACATTAATTTTACATCATTTTTCTATTTTGTCAACCTATTTTTTCAATTTAATTAGAATAACTTCTTTTTATTTCGATAATTTGTCAATAAAATTGCAACAAATCTTTTAATATTACATTTCGTTTTTTGAAAATGTAAAAAATGTAAACTTTTAATTCAAAGAAAATTCCAGTCCTCTCATTGGAACATCGACGTTCCTCGAAGCATTCATAAAACTCACAATTGACATTTAGGAACAAAAAATGTAAAATAATAAGCACAGAAAGGCATGCGGTAGCACTCCCATACGCTGTCAGCAATTGGATCGGAGGAGGATTCCATGGAAAAAGTAACGCAAGAAACCATAGCGGAGCAGCTGCATCTATCTCGCAACACCGTCTCCAAAGTGTTCAATGGGATCCCAGGCGTTAAGGAGAAAACGCGGGAACGCATCTTGGAGCAAGCGCGGCTGCTCGGGTATACCCATCCCCTCCTCGGCAATGCCGGAGGACCGCCGGATGAAAACACGCCCGTCTCCAAATCCACTGAGTCCCGGCCGACGGCCGAACTTCGCTACGATATCGCTTTTGTCTGCTACCAAAAATCCATCAGCGACTTTTTTTGGATGCCGATTATTTTAAACCTTGAACGTACGCTCAGCCAGCACGGGTGCACCATGCGCTTTGTTGTCATAGGTCTCGAACACGAACAGACCATGTCGCCTCCCGGCGCGCTTTTGAACAACCCGCCCGACGGTATCGTGATGGCTGGCCTGTTTCAAAGCGAATATTATAAGAGTATAAGCTCCCTGGGGATTCCCCTCGTCACCTTTGACATCTCGTCCGACTTGTTCCATTGCAACCGAATGTGCGATGTGATTATGGTGGAAAACCTAGGTGCTTCTTACCAGCTGACCCGTCACTTGATAGAAGCCGGGCATACCCGCATCGCTTTTGCCGGCAACAAGGATTCGTGTCAGAGCTTTTTTGAACGCTGGCAGGGTTATCACCTGGCCATGCAGGAATCTCCTCTCACCCGTGCGGGGGAAATCACCCTGCACTTCAATCTCGAGGGCGCGGATTTTCGGGGCAAGGAATACTATACGACGGACGAGTTCTACGAGCAGCTCAAGAGCATGCCCAAGCTGCCGACCGCCTTTGTCTGTGGAAACGACTATATCGCCAGCAATGTCATCAAGCTAAAGGAACCGCCGTATCGGCTGTATGATCAGGTGGCGGTCACCGGCTTCGACAACACCTCCGAACTGATAGCGTCCATCCCCTCCTGTTCCACCGTGGATATCCATTCCACCGAAATCGGCCAGATGATGGGCGAGCAAATCCTCTGGCGGCTGCAAAACCCGAAAAGCAGCTGGCGCTGCCTGCGCCTGGACAGCGCGGTTATCATTAAATAAACGTGCCTTAGTGCCGTGTATCAGACAAAAAAGTAACGCCAACCAGACGGTTGGCGTTACTTTTTACGTGAGAGAACCATTAGGACTTATACCCCCAGGCTCTTTACCCAAGCAGTCACTTCTTCCGCGGAAGCGTCGCTGTCCAACCTTTTGCCGGGCAGAAAGCGGGCGACGGGACAAACGCCTTTGAGCACATCAACTGTCCGGCCCATGCCGCTGCCGCCGGAGGTGGCAAAAGGAATCACCGTCTTACCGGAAAAATCATAGCTTTCCAAAAACGTTTTTACAATGGTGGGGGCGACATACCACCAGATGGGAAAGCCCACAAAAACGGTGTCGTAGCCGCCCATGTCCGGCACCTTTCCCGCAATCGCCGGGCGGGAAGCGGGGTCGTTCATTTCGAGGCTGGAGCGACTGTGTTTGTCGTTCCAGTTGAGGTCGGCGGATGTGTATGCCTGCTCTGGCACGATCGCATAGAGGTCTCCGCCAGCCGCCTGTGCCAAGGTCTTTGCCAGCCGGGCGGTTTCCCCGCTCGCGGAAAAATAAGCCACTAAGGTTTTACTCATGTAACCGTCTCCCATTCTAAACGGGTTTTTTGTCTTCGCCGCTTTCCTCCTTGGGACGGCGAAGCTGCCGCTCCTTGACCATCAGCCCCTGGCCGTAGCGATCGATCTTATCGTTGAGCCGCTCCAGGGAGGCCTGCATGTCCTCCATCCGGGCGATCAGCTGATTCCGCTGCTCGATTAAAAGGGCCTTGCGGGCATCTATCGTCTCATCTCCCCGCTGGAACAGCGCCACATACTCGATGAGCGCTTCGATCCCCACGCCGGCGGCGCGCATGCACTTCATTAGCTCAATCCAGCGGCAGGACTCCTCATCATAGTCACGGATGCCGCTTTTGTTCCGGGGCACCGGCGGAATCAAGCCGATACGCTCGTAGTAGCGCAGAGTGTCGGCGCTGATGGCATACCGCCTGCTCACTTCGGCAATGGTCAAGCCTATCCCCCTCTTTTTGTAAATCGTTGTCGTAGAAACCGGTACCTCACAGGCACATGGTAAAGATTTTTTCAATATCGCTCTGCCGGAGAGGCTTGAAGCCGGCCAGGACGCCGTCCTCGCAGGCTTTCTTTGCCATCACCGGGAAGTCCTCCGCCCGAATGCCCACCTCGGTAAAGGTGCGCGCCAGTCCCAGTGTATCGAAAAGAAACGCGGAGAGCTCATCGATGGCCTGCTTGGCGATGTTCATGGGCGGCAGTCCGGCGTCGATGCCGAATACCTCCACGCCGAACTGCACATACTTGGAAACCGTGGTCTCGTCCAAACAATAGGTCAGCCAACGGGGCGTCAGGATGGCCAGTCCCAGACCGTGTGTGATGTCGTAGATAGCGGACAGCTCGTGCTCCATGGGATGGCAGCTCCAGGCCTGCTGCTTGCCGCCGTTCACAAAGCCGTTGATGGCCCAGCTGGAAGTCCACATCAGGTTGGCGCGCGCCTCATAGTTTTCCGGCTCCCGCAGGGCGATGGGGGTGTACTTGATGACGGTCTTCATCAGCCCCTCCATAAAGCAGTCCAGCATATACAGATCCGGCTCCATGTTGAAGTAGACCTCCAGAATGTGGCTCATAATATCCGCTGCGCCGCAGGCCGTTTGATAGGGACTGACCGTATAGGTGTTGGTGGGATCGAGGAAAGAAACCTTGGGCAGCAACGGCGGCGCGAGACGGCCGATTTTATCCTGGGTCTCGGGGTTGCTGATGACGCCGCCCGTGTCCATTTCCGAGCCGGTGGCGGATAGAGTCAGCACCGTCACAATGGGGAGCGCCCTCTCGATGGGCGCCCATTTGCTAAAAAAATCCCAAGGGTCAAAATCCACGCAGGCCCCGGCGGCGATGTACTTCGTCGCGTCGATGGTGGAGCCGCCGCCTACCGCCAGCAGCACGTCGATGCGTTCCTTTTTGCAGAGCGCCGCGCCGGCCCGCACGGAATCGATGCGGGGATTCGGCTCGATGCCGGAAAGCTCGAAGAGGGTGAGCCCCGCCGCCTTGACCTCGGCCGCCACCGCGTCGTATAAGCCGGACTTTTTGATGGAACCGCCCCCGTAGGTCAGCAGTACCCGCTTGCCGTATTTGGCCAGCTCCTCGCCCAAATGGCTGAGCTGATGTTCACCGAAATAGACCTTGGTAGGAATGTCATAAATAAAACTGTTCATTCTAGAATCTCCTTTTCCTGTTTTATTGGTTCCCCGCTGCCTCGTTCACGCACCGAAGCGCGTTCAGGCTGCGGGGATAACCGATATAGGGCAGACACTGGGATATGGCGTCGATAAGAAACCGTTTATCGTTTCCCAGCCACAGATTGGCGGCCGCGTGGCTGGTCAGCTGCGGCTCGCATCCGCCCTGGGCGGCGAGAAGGCACAGGGTGATCAGTTCCCGCTGCCGGAGATCCAATCCCTTGCGAGTATACCAGTCGCCGAAACAGTTCTCCGCCTGCCACCGCTTGAGGTGACGGCTTTCCTCTTCCCCGGACCGCCAAAAATCCCGCATGCCTTCGCCGAAAACATCCACCTGGGCCTGCACGCCCGCCTCGAGACGGGTCTCCCGCGTCGTGGTGGCTGCTCCTTCCAAGGGCAACGCGATCCCCTGCGCAGTCAGCGTTTCATTGACAGCTCTCATAAAAGGGAAAACCCGCCCGAAGCCTAAGTAGGCGGTGGCCTGGTAGACGATTTCCTTAATCTCCGCCGGTGTGACGCCAACGCGTAGCGCGACGGGCAGCATCTCCGTAAACGCCTCGACTCCCTGACACCCAAGCAACGCAGCCAAAATAACATGGAATCGCGTGTGTTCGTCTAGGCTCCCCTGATGGGCTGCCTCATCAAAAGCAAAAGCTGCCAAACCTCTCGACGAACTCTGGGTCCGTTCTCAACAACTCCGCAACAAAGCCAGCGTCCCTTATGGTATCGGAGAATACCAACTTAAAAACCTCTTTTCTCATCGACGTTATCTTTAGCTTAGCACTTGGAGTACACTCCAAGTCAAGCGCAAATTTTAAATTCACGCTCCCCGCGGGGGGAGCGACCAGCGCGAGGCCCGCCGGAATGGCCGCTCAGAGGCCATTTCAATCCACGCTCCCCGCGGGGGGAGCGACAGCAAAAGTGCATGTTTTTTATGCGAGAATTTATCCATATACCATAAATTCTGCACGCAGATTTTCCTAAAAGCATTCCCTCCTTTGCTCTCGACTTAAATCCAAGAAAAGATAAGGCTTAAAGCTGGTGCGAACCTCCTGTGTTTTTCTGTGCACATCCCGTTCGCACCGTCATAAAATCAGCGGCTCTTCGGGACGATAGCTTTGCTTACAGCCAAAATGCTCCACCTTTTTCTCATACCGATCCCCTAAATAATAAAAACGCAAACTGTCTTTTTCTTTATCCATAATGTCACAGAGCTTTGCTTGCAAGCTCCGGCATTGGGCCGCATCCAGCAAGCATTCAAAAACAGAACATTGCACCCTCTGGCCATAGTTGACACACTGCTTCGCAATTCGGCGCAGACGTTTGCGTCCCGAGGCGTCTTCTGTGTTGACATCGTAGGTGATTAAAACAAGCATCTCCCATCACTTCCATAAAAACGGTGGATATCCATCCAAGTCGCCGCGTAGATATCGCGCCAACAGCAAAGCTTGTATGTAGGGAACCATTCCCCATGGCAGCTTCTCTCCCAGGTACGGATGTGTCAGCGTTTCCTTTTTCTTTTCCTGCCAGCCTTTCAGAAAAATTCTGCGTGCGTTGTCTGTCATGAAAACAGCCCCGCTTTCGCGCGTCTCAAAATCATCCGGCGCCAAGATTCTGTTATTAACAAGCGTTAAGACAAACCGATCCGCCATACAGGGACGGAGCTCTTCCATGAGATCCAAGGCCAGGGATGTTCTCCCCGGGCGATCGCGGTGTAAAAACCCCACATAGGCGTCCAGCCCCACGCTCTCCAATGCGGACGCGCAATCGTTGGCAAGCAGGCTGTAGGCAAAAGACAGCATAGCATTGAACGCATCCAAAGGCGGCCGCCGGCTTCTGCCGTGAAAGAAAAACTCGTTTTTATTGTTCAGAATCATTTCATCCAGCACATCGAAATAAGCCGCGGCGCCGACGCCCTCCAAGCCCCGAAGCTGATCAAGATGAGCGGCCGAGGCAACCTGCGGAAGCAAATTTTTCAGTTGAGCGGACGCAGACTTAAGCCGTTCGTCATTTATCCGCAGACCATGATCGCGCCGGGCCCGTTCCAAACTCCAGCGGGAATTGTACAGCTTTCCAAAAATCATCGTACGCGCGGCGGCACAGCTAAGCTCTGCATCATCCGCCACCCGGTACTGCGCCCTGCGAAGCAGCACATTTCCGCTGCTCTCTCCGCAGATCCGCGCCAAAAAACGTCCGCCGGGTGAGCAAAAGGATAAACTGACGCCCCGCTGCGCACAGGCGCCCATTAATGCCGGAGAAGCCCCCGCATAAGAAAAAGAAACAATGCCAAACAGGGTGTGCAGGGGGTAACGAGCCACCGCCTGCTTATCCCGGTTAGCCACCACATTTTCGCCATCCAGCGACAAGTAAATATCCTCAGATGTAATGAAAAGCGTGTTGAGCAGATGCTTCATCCGATATCCTCCAGGCTTTCTCTGACATAATCCGCTACCGGGCGTGTGTGCATCAGGCCGGGCAGACATAAATCCTTCAGAGAGCAGGCATTGCATGCACGGCTTCGTTTGCCCTTAGGCGTATATCCCCGCTGATAAAGGGCATGCATCTCCTCAAACATCACCCGCACTTGATCGCGCAGCTGCGGCGTAAAGGATACAACCATTCGGTGACGGATCTCCCCATAATACAGCGCGCCTTCCGGAATATCGCAGCACAGCATTTCCTCCAGGCATAAGGCCTGCGCGCAAAGCTGCAGGGTGTCGCCGCTTCGTTCATTGGGTTCGCCCCGCTTGTATTCTACCGGATACGGCCGCCAGAGCCCCTCCCGGTCTTTAAGAGGAATGCCGGTTTCGTCCCGATGAAATTCCAGCACATCGCATTCGCCGGAAACCCCCATGGAGGCGGAGAACACATGCATTCCCCGGGTGATGAGCACCTCGCCCCGGCTTTCGCGAAAACCCTTGTCGTGAGCGTTTTTGTGCAGGATTTCGCCGTCCACCGTGCGAAAGTTTTCGGCCCACTGATTTTCAATATGGATGAGTGCCCATTGCCTGCGGCAGAACTTAAAATGCTGGATGCCGGATAACTGGAGAAAATCCTCCTCTTTATACTCCATCAATAATCTCACAGGCAAGCCCGGGCAGCGTATCCAATGTCACGTCGTAATCCTCAAAGGAATCCGGCTGCTCCACACCGGTCTTCAAAGCCACGTGTAAGGAGCGGTGAACCTTGGCAGAGGAATACTGGCCGCAAGGACAGTTATGCTCCCACCAATAGAGCCTGCAAACCTCCATGGAGCCGTCCGGCCGGGCCGAGGAGGCGTCGTTTTCGAACAGGGTGCGCAGGCATTCCCGGACAATTCCGGCATCTTCATTTGTGAAACCAGTCTTTTGGGCCAACTGGACATTGATCGAGCCTTTAACGAGATACAGGCCGAAACGCACTATATGCTTGCTGCCCATGGTGTCAGAGCTTCGCTTTTCGCCGGGTTCGCCATTGACACTTTTGGTAATTTGAAGGCTTTTGACCTCTACGGGGGACAGGCTCACCGCCTGATGGATGGATACCGGGCCGCGCACCCCCACGGAAACCCCGCTTTTATCGGAGGCGCTGAAAGCGAACACCTGACCAAAGCTGCGCACATCCATCCAGGTCTCGCAGGCGATGCGGGCATATTCGTCCCGGTCCTTGGTCTTCCCCAGCACCGCATTGGCCCGCTCTCTGAGGCTCTTGCAGCCGTCGTCGCTGCGGTCGTCCGACTGGACAAAAATGCGCTGCCCCATATCCTGCATCCGGTTGCGAAGCTTGCGCTTGATGCATACGTCGGAAATTTCTCCATACCCGGAATAGCTGGTGCGCGGGCGGTTGCCGTCGAGCGGGTCGCCGTTGGGGTTGGCCATGGTCACCGATACCAGAACCGCGAAATCAATCTTGTTGCTCAGAATACTCATCATTCTTCTCCTCCGTCACAGTGTTTTCTTTTTTTCTGGTCAGTGCCGTGCGCTGCTGGTAATAGCCGAGCAGATACACGTCCTCCAGCCTTTGGGGCAGCGTGGGATCGTCCGGTTCGGGCAGCTTGTCCAAAATTTCGCCCACGAGGTTTTTGAAGTAAGCGCGCAGCCCTGGTTTCAGCCGCGCATAGTAGGGATTGAGCTTTTCTTCGATGATGCGCCAGGCGTATAGGGGACGCTGGGCGAATACCGCCTGCATGCGAATGGCGTTGGGATCCCGTTTTTCCTCCCGATCGTAGGTGGCGCGCTCGACCTGCTCGGCCACGGCCAAAAGGCGGCCGAACAGGTAGCTGCGGTTTATGCTAGATGTGTCAAGGGCCAATTTCCATTCCTCCTTTTTATCGTCATGGCGGTCTTTGCGCACCAATGCGCAGGTTACCTCCAACAGCGTTTCCCGGTTGGCGCCCTGATACGCCAAGGGGGTTCCGGCCCGGTTTACCAAAGCGCGCACAATATCCTTCGGCACCGGCCTTTCATCGAGAATGCAGGGCAGCAGCCGTTGTATCTGCTCACGCAGAACATGGCCGTCCGTCTCAAAAAATTGGGTCCGTTCGGTGCCGAACGCGCAGTCGACAATACGCTTGAGCGGCGGAGCCTGCACCCCAAAGCGGCGGCTGTCCCAGCAGCAGGTCTCATACCAACGTTCGATACGCGCTAAGAAATCAGAGGCCATGAGCTGATTGTAGTAGGTCACCGACAGGCGTCCGGTGGTGGCGGCATCCAAGGCCGCCACCACCACATCCGCCTCCGGCCGAAGCGCCTGCCGATAGCCGCCTATGGTTTTTTTCAACGCATCGCGGTAGCTGACAAAATCCTTCTTTTCCTGCTTTTCCTGTTTGGAAAATCCGAAAACGGCGAAGGACGGGACGCTGGCCCCCTCCGGGTTCCAGCATAGAAAGGTGCGCCCTCCAAAGATGGCGCCATGGTTGACCGTCAGCCAGCGCAGAGCGCTGTGCGCCTTCTGCGACGCGTCATAGCCGACGCTGACCGCCTCTTTGGACTGGGTAAAGCGGCCGCGGTAGGTAAAGCCGTTACTGTCGTTGGAAGAGATGAGCTTCGCGCCGTTGCTGTACGCCAGCACCCCTTTGGGGTGCATGTCACAGACGACATCGGCGGCGCCGGTGATCATGCACAGGTCCTGTTCCTCCCCCTCGCGCTCGTGGGCATAAAACGCGGAAAAACTGCTGAACAGCGCTTTGTCCCGCCAACAGGCGGTCGACTCTCCTTCCGGGGCCGGGACCACCCGCCAGCGGACAAGACATTTATCAAAAGGAATGCCCTCAATTTTTCCGTTGCCCGGATTGCCGTTCTCGTCCAGCGTGATAACCCCGGCCGCGGCAAGATCGCGGACAATGGAGCCCGCGGCGATATACTGCCGGATCGCCCGGAGCTTGGGTTGGCTGAACGGGGAATCCGTCCAGCGGTTCAGCTGTTCCAGATAGGCGGCAAATTTTTCACCGCCAAAGGGCGCCAGATACCGCAGCTGGTCGCACAGCGGATGGGCTTTCGTGTTCTTGCTCGTCCGGTTGGCCGATTCAACAGTAACCGGAATGATGGTCTTGCAATCCTCTTTCGGCACCGGCACGGCGCTCTGAAAATGGCCATCCATGTTCAAGGTTATCTCGATATGAGCGTTGGCCATCATGTGCGACAACGGGGTCAGCGGTTCCTTTTCTCCGGCGAAGGGCACGCCCGCCCGCGCGGCCTGCGTCTCATAGGTGCGGTATGCCGCTTGCAGCAGCCCCATTCACTCGACCTCCTTTCCAAATTCCTCTGCGCCTATAAAGTTTTCCAAGGCAGCCCCGAACGGTTTGCATTCCATTTCCCGCACCGGCCGGGTAATGGGGCATTGTTCGGGCCGGTCAAACGCAATCACCCCCTGACGCATGACCGGATACCAGAAGCGTACGCTCATCCGGCCGCGCGTGTCATCGGAGTAAGCCTCGTCCGCATAGGTGATGCCGTGATACATCAGCCCAAAGGCCAGCTCGGGCGTCTGGTCATAGCAGCCGGCCCCCTCCCCAAAGACGCAGGGCGTCACGTAGCCTTGGCATTCCCGGGCGCCTAAAAACACGTCCCGGCGGCCGCCCCGCTCGATCATACGTTTGGCAATGTTGTGGTGCTTATGCTCGTTGCGGTCGCCAGCCAGCTCCGGGCGGTTTTCATTCCATTCAAAATGCGCGCGCACCTGATAGCGGCAATCCTTTAGATATGTATAGAAAGACAGGTCGTTTCCTCCGCTGTAGGCGATGGGACGTATGCCCTTCACCTCTGTTTGAATGGGATGCATGATCCGTACCGCATCGATGTACCAAATCAGCGTCGGCTTCCAGTAGACAGAGGCCAGGATGCCCTTCAGCGCCTCGTAGGTTGGTACCTGCAGGGAGCATTTCTCTCCGCCGACGCGCATCACCGGATCGGAAAACAGGCCGTAAGCGCCCGTCACCTCAAATTCCACCTGATTTCTGTGTTCCATATCACACCTCCAAAAATTGTTCGTTTTCACCTTCCAGGCAAAGCCCTGTCTCCTCCGCGTAAAACTCCGGCTGTAAGGCGAGAATCGTGCCGTCGCACAGAGAATACACGCCGCCATTCTCCCGCAGCTTGTCCAGCTGATACTGGTACAGACAAACGGTGTACCGTCCCGCCTTTTTCAGCTGCTCCCCCCGATGGACCAGATCCCATCTGGCTTTATCGGAACACAAAGCGGCAATAAGCTGGGCCCCCTCTCCAAACGGGACAAGCACATCCATGGTGTTGTCCTCAAACACGCGGAATCGCTTCCCCGCTGTCTGAAATGCCTGCCCCAGGATATACGCGCCGGCCGTCCGGCAGCGGCTGCGAAACACCCGGTTGACCGATAACAAATCCAGCAGGCTTGTCCCCAGATCCGGCAGAGGATAGTCCTGTCCGCCATTGTCCATCTCTGCGTACAGCGCGCGGTAATACGCACGTATGGCCGTATCCGAAGTCAGCTCTCCGTCAAAAGCCGCCGGATTTTCCGCGAAATCCGCCAGCAACGATTCCGCCGCTTTTTGGGCCTGCCAAATTTCCGGCAGGCGGCTGAGACGTTCCTCCCGCAAATTCACCAGATATACCGGTCCGCGCTCCGCATGTTCGCCGTTTCGGTTGCAGCGGCCCGCCGCCTGCACCACATTGTCCATCCCCGCCAAAATCCGAATCACACAGCCAAAGGAAAAATCGACCCCGGCTTCGACCAGCTGGGTGGAAATACAGACCACTCTTTCGTGATCGTGCAGCGCCGCATGAATGGCTTGCAGTGTCCGAAGGCGGTGTTCCATACACATGGCGGTGGAAAGATGGAACGTTCCTGGCTGCAGCCGCAGCTGTCGATACAGCCCCAGCGCCTCGGCCTTGGTGTTGCAGATGAGCAGCACGCTCCCCTGCTCGTCGGCGCAGCACGAAACAAACGCCGCCAGTTCTTCCGTGGAATAGCCCCCCGGGATGCGCCTGTCAAAGATTTCTGTTCGTCGGAAGGCCTTCCAGAGAGCGGCGTCATAAGCCACCAGGTCGCTCGGATGAGCCAAAAGGAGCGGATGCGCCGTCTGCTCCAGGCAAGGCTGTGTGGCGGAACAAAGCAGGATCGTCGCTCCGCAGAAAGCGCTCAAATAGTTCAGCGCCATATTGAATGGGGACAGCATGGTGCGGGGGACGGACTGCACTTCATCGATCACGATGACGCTGTCGCGCAAAGCCGCTATCCGGCGGATGCAGGAGGGCTTGCCGGAAAACAGCGTGTTCAGCAGCTGTACCAATGTGGTGATCACAACGGGAGCCGCCCACGTCTCCATCAGCAGTTCATTCTCATCCAGCTTATCACCGGACTTTTCCTGTATCACGTTGGAATGATGCTCGAGGATAAGCTTGTCATCGTCCAGATACTCGCGTATGACTTTCGCGTTCTGATCCAAAATGGAAAGCAGCGGAATCACGAAGATTATGCGCTGCTTTTCATGTTCGGCGGCTGTCGCCAAAGCATAGCGAAGGGCGGCCAGCGTTTTCCCTCCCCCGGTGGGGATATTCAGCCGGTAAATGCCCGCGCCCCACTTGGCCGCCGCTTTGCAGCGGTCGGAAATCGTCCGGCGGGCCCGATTGATTTCCGACTCGTCAGTAAACGATTGGAGGCGGTTTTCCACCTTCCGCAAACAGCGCTGCCATAGAGCGCTTTCTTCTTTCACCTGGTGGGGAATAGAAATCCCCAAACAGAATTCCGCCGTGTCTCGCCTGTCGCCATCAATGACGGCCGATAGGATCTGTCGGCTTAGCATCGCATACTGGAACAGCATCTCTTCGTCTGTGCCTGCAATTGGTCGGAATCGCTCCATGGCCTGCGCCATTTCTTCGACCGCAGCCATAAATAAGGTATCCAGCTCCGCTTCCGTGGCACACCGGGATAAAAAGGCCGCTTTCGCTTCCCCGTAGCCAATATCCGCCGCTGTCTGCCGGTGCTGATACCCGTCCTTTCCATCTTCATCGATACAGTCAAACTGCCCGTGATGAGAGCCGGCCGCAAAGGCGATGAGTTCGCTGGTCAAGTCCCGGAGGCTCCCCGAGGGCGGGGTGTGCCATCTTTCGAGTGCAAAACGAGCGCCTGCAAAGGTATGGTTCACGCTGCCCCGGCGCACAGACTCGTCCCGTGACGCCTGCTCGATGTAGCGGGCAAAGGCTAGGGTATACTTACCCATGTCATGAAGTAGACCGCAAAGGTAGGCCGTCTGCACCATACCGGGCGGGGCTTCCTGCGCCGCAAGACGCGCGCAGTTTCTGCAGTGGACCTCAACCGTCTGCACCTCCTGCACACACCTGTTCTCGTCACGGCGAAAATGAGCCGGATATATCATACTCTGACCCCCCGGGCAATATATTTCCAATGACAGATGAGGCAGAGGTGCCTAACAATACCAATTTACCGAATAACTTCGGCGGCATCTCCACGGATCCGCCCCAACCGCCAACGTGCTAACCCCGCGCCCCTCTTATCGGATATTTCTCTATTATTTAGAATTATACCATATTCCGCCATGTTTTTACAACTTTTTCCTATCATTTTTCGAAAAATAAAAATTCTTATGTGTATTATATTGTGCATATCCTATGGCACTTCAAAATTTACTATAAAAAATCTGGGAGCGGAACAATCCACTCCCAGAAAATAGAGGCTATTTGACATGCAGGGACATCGTACTAAAATTGAATTTTCTGCACACTGGTTATTGACTATGCCCATCCATCCTTTCCATAGGTTTGGATTGTTACGCCCTTTTGTGTCAGCGCTTCATATATGGCTTGGGAAGGAAATTGTACAAAGGAATTAACACGCTCTAACCCGCCGACCGTTAGGAACTTCAATCTTGGCATTGTCAATAGAAATGACAAATCCATTTCCGGAATATAATCAAACCTTAAAGATTCCAAACTCGGATGATTGCTTAAGCCGGAAACGTCCGTAAAGCTCGTATCGGAGATTTCAAAAACTTTGAGCTTTTTAAAACTTTTTACCACGTTAAATCCATTGACTTCGCTTTCCCTAATAGTAATAGATTCAATATTCTGCAAACCGCTAAGCAAAGACAAATCAAGCGCCTTACATTCTTCAATATATAAGGATTTTAAATTTTTGGATCGACTTAAACATTTAAAATTTTCGGTTTTTTCACTGCAAACCATCCTAATGGATTCTAACGCTTCTGAGCAAAAGTAATTAATATCCGAAATATTATCAAGATGAACATATTTAAATGGAATGGTAGATAAAGCCTTAAAGCTGTTTACCTTTCCGTTGCATTCCGCCATATTTCCTACGCCGCTCCAGTCGGCAAAAGAAGTCTTATTGGTGCTCTCATTATATTCAACCACAAAATTTTTCGGAGTATCTATAAAATCGCTGAAGTCACGGGGATACACATTACCTTTAGGCTTATCAACAAATTCTCGCACTAGCTTCTCCACAATACCATCATCGAATACCAATGGTACATCCAGAGGGTGGATATTGGATGTTGTAGGCTTCTGTGTAGTTGTTGTGGATTGCGTTTTTGAAGAAGTGGTGCCCCTGGCTATTTTCGAAGTGGTTGCTGGCATATTCGTTTCTTGGCTGACGTTCGATTTCGGCGTTTGGCTGATGAACGAATCCGAAGGAAGCGTAGTATTAGATTCGCTACCAAAATGAAAATCTGTATAAGAAGTTGTAGGCTTTCCCGAGCCGGCGCTCCGCTCTAGATCATGCGTACAGGAACATAATGAAAATGCCGTCAAGCAGGCTGCTGATAGTCCAACCAATTTTTTAATCAAAATAACCCCTCCAACAAAATTCCCATAACTTTTTGCAATATATTTGTTGACAGAATTCAAAAGCTGACTGCAGTTATTACTAGCAGTTAAAGTGAGCAAGCAATACATAGCTTGCTCCGGCGTGTATTTGCGGGATATTTTATAATCACCAGTTCGTCAACGTATAGACTGAACGAAAATATTTCATTGTCAATGCTTACTATTATTTTCAATTCCAGTATCCACTAACTAATGTAGTTTTTAAAGCATAGGTATACTATTATCATACCATAATTCTCCATATATTTACAACAGCTACTAATAATTCTAGATCAAACGCGATCATCCCTGTATGTACCACAGCCGGCACGACGCTTTGTAAAACGACAAGGCACCGCCCTTTCGGACGATGCCTTGTCGTTTGTAATTACCGGACAATTTAGATGCAAGCAAAAGAAATCCGCTCCTACCAATTCTAGCTCATCTCTTTCATTTTCTCAGTTATCCTCTTGTGAGGTACCATTGTAAGCCAGAAAATTATGAACATCTTTTTCTCTAGTTTTTCTTTCATTTTCTTCTTTTTCAAAAGATTTACGGATTATATTAATTCGGGTATTGTGTTTTCTTCCTGCGACAATGAATGTTACTATCAGAAAAACACAAATAATAGATAACCATTTATAATTAGATATAAGTGATAGCATACCGAGAATAAGATACGCTAGTATATGACTGCGCATTAGTACAAGTTCTGTAATCATTGACTGGAACTTCGAGTTAGACTCAGATATCTTAGAAATATCAATATTATATTTCTCTTTTGGCCAAATCTTTGTTTTCTCAAGAATCGGTGCAATTATAATTGAACTTAGTCTATTTATAATAAAACCGACCTCATACATTGTAATTATCAATAAAGCTGATACAATAATTTTCCATTCTTTTAAAAAGTCAAAAAGAGGATTCGTCAAGTCGATATAATCATTGAAAAGCACTGCCAAAACAAAAGAAAATATTGATCCAACAAAGAACATGTTTACAATATTATAAAAAGGAATTTTGTCTTTCATATTCATCCTCCCTGGGTTTTGAATGTACCCAAGTAAACCCCTAGACTGCTGTCTTCCTCTGATTCGTAAGTTAGAAATGATGTATCGTAACTATAATCATCATTAGAAATATAAACATGCACTTTGTCATCTTCGCATTTGAATAAAATGTCCCCGGCACTATTTTGTGTAATCGTATTATAACCTTGATAATAATTCAAATATTGGGATGGGGCTTCACCGATTATGATTATTTGCGGGTTCAATTTTTTTAGTACATCCTGAGAAACTTTTCCGGAAGCCCGTCCATGATGTGGTGCAAATAAAATATCAATTTTAGGCCAATCAATTTTAGCCTTGATTTTTTCAAGGAAATCATGTTCCATATCGCCCATCCACATGACTGTTACTCCACCTTGCAGAGAGTATGTAAAGATTGGTGATAAGTTATTAAAAGCAGTTCCATCTGCTGCCAAGGACAACGCTTCTTGATAATCTTCATTGGATATATCGGGCCATAAAAAATTAATACCTGCTGAGCCTCTTTCGTCATCACTAATGTTCATCCATTTGCGAGAACACCCTTTTGAAACGAAAAATGCTTTACTTGAATCTCTCAATTCACAATATTTCTTAAAATTTTCAGTCTGCTCAGTTTTAGTCGCCTCATTCTGAACACAATAGAAATTAACAACGCCAACTTTCAAGCATAATTCTGGCAATCCCTTGATATGGTCTTCATCTGGATGCGTAGAAATAAATCGAGTTATCATTTTGCATTTAGCTTTATCATACATTTCCTTAAAATCTTTATCGCGCTTTTCTTCGTCCGCATAGCAGCAATCAATGGTGGTAAAATTATCACTATTGTGATTAATATAAAACATATCTCCATCTTCTACCGAAAACGACTTGATTATACTCATAACAGTGTTACCCCCAATACAAGCGGATTGTTATAAAGTTCATGGCTAATTTTTGTTATTCCAACACCTCATCAAAAGCCAGTCTAATTGCCTTGATTAAGCCTTCCTTTCTATGTATAAAAAGCTCTCTTTCAGAAACAGATGTAGCAAATCCAAATGTACCAACATTGTCAATATAATTTAAGAGAACTCCTGTATCCGAGCGCTCCTGTCTAGCAAAGAATAATTTCGATTGCGAATTTCTTGCCTTAACAATACCCAAGTATTTATTTTTGATGTAATTTTTAATAATGCAGGAATTTACGATGACAAGGGCTTTTTTATTTGTCAAGACGTTTTCAACTATTGCTAGTACCTCATTAATGTGCGCTGTAATTATAATACCGTACTCTCCTTTATTGGAGGCGCATTGATAGAACTCTACCGGTGACTGAAATCGTCGATTAGCGGCACAAACACGTTTATTCCAAGGTGATACTCGTACCTGTGTTACATTCTCAATAAATTGATGTCTGCATTTTAGTTCGCTTTCAGAACCTGATACCCGCTTTGATACTATCCAAATCACCCAAATAGCCTCTCCCTCGCTGATTAGAATGCATAGTTGCCGAACTAATCGGCAAGACAACGATGCCATTTTTTGTGTTATAGGCATCAGAGTATTTTTCATCTTTCATGTATTGAACCAAATCATCTGAACCTCCACTTGATTTTCCAGTCCCAGTATTGTCTGAAATCAGGTAACCTTTAGAATACGAATTTCCACCGAGTGCCTCGAAAATAGCTATTGCGTCATCTTTCTGTCCGTGGTGAGGCAGTTGAATAAAATAGTAG
>CEAA01019821.1_pt1 | contig 35848 bp, 36 predicted proteins | sample 557551 | NCBI WGS metagenome assembly CEAA01 (sample SAMEA3182115, study PRJEB8094) | gut metagenome | biome: human; feature: gut; material: Stool; isolation source: human stools | place: Canada | collected 2013-06-11
CGGGGCATATGGAGCGTGACGTCGCCGGAGGTTGTGGTGAGATTCCGGTCATAGTGACCGCTGCGGTAGCCCTGACGTGCCTCGCTGCGCTCATAGCGGGCCGCCTGCGTCAGGGACTCCGCCTCCTTTTCCAGCAGCTCGTTCAGGGTTTCCTCCACGCTTCCTCGAACTAATTCTTTGAGCTGCCCCTTGATAATTTCTTCATTCAGCTGTACAATTTTCTCGGACATAGTTTGCTGTCTCCTTTCGAATGTTTGTGTGGTAACTTCATTCTACCAGAGCCTGCAAGCTATGTCTTCTTTTATGCGGTTTTCAATTTGCGCAAGTTATTGTACATTATCAAATAATTTACAGGGAAAAGGAGATTTTCAAAATGAGAAAGCTTTATGAACAGGACATTATTGAGATTCTGTATGGTGCGACCCTGCTGGGCGCAGGAGGCGGCGGTTCCTTGAAGCAGGGCCTGGATATGATCCAGGGTCTGAAGGATGACGGTGAGCAGATCGAGCTGGATCTGCTGGATGTCAGGGAGATGAGAGATGACGCATACGCCGTCATGGTGGCGGGCTTGGGCTCTCCCGTGGCAATGCTCGATCCCGATATGCCCCGCTTTGGCCCCGATGCCGTGTTTGCCTACCGCGCATTCCAGAAGGCATTTGCCGCCGAGGGCAAGAAGCTGGAGTACCTCTATTCCGGCGAGATGGGCGGTTTTAACACTTTCACCCCCATGTTGGTGGCGATCCTGTCCGATAAGGATCCTGCCAAGCGCATCAAGTTCGTGGATGCCGATGGCAACGGCCGCGCTGTTCCCGAACTGAACACCACCATTAACGCGTTCTATGATCATCCCCCCAAGCCCATGGGCATGGGCAGCCTCTACGGTGATGAGATCATCGTCTATCCCACCACCGACCATTCCGGTGAGCAGATCGCCCGTCAGATGTGCATGCTTTACAATATGCGTATCGGCTTTGCCACATGGGGCATGAACAAGGAAGAAATCACCAACATTCTGGACGTGGGCTGCGTTACCAAGGCTCAGAAGATCGGTAAAGCGATCCTGACCGCCAAGGAGACCGGCAGTGATGTTATGGATGAACTGAAGAAGGCCTTTGAGGTTCGCGAGTTCTGCCGCGGCACCATCGAGAAGCTGGATCTGCGCGCTGAAGGTGGTTTCGACTTTGGCACCACGGTGATCAAGGGCGACGATGGTCATACCTACTACATCGACTTCAAGAACGAGAACCTCATCCTGCGTGATGAGAAGGGCGATACCATCATGACCGCTCCCGAAGGCATCGGCATGATCGATCTAAACAACTGCTTCCCCCTGACCAACGCCGATACAAAGGAAGGTATGCGTGTGTTGGTGACCATGACCCCCGCACATCCCAACTGGTGGGATGAGGATCACAAGGCCTATACCTGCTGGCTGCCTGAGCTGAAGAAGGTCGGCATGAAGGGCGACCAAGTTCGTTACTAAGCTGCCATTCTTCGGGGAGGTGTCCATTCTCTCGGCACCTCCCCTCTCTACCCCGCAAACTATTAAAATGAAAGAAGGGAATACATAATGGACGAGAAGAAAACCTCCCTGGTGGAAAAAATCACCTTGACAAGCGTTCCTGCCGACCAACGCAAATCATGGCCCAGCATCGCCTTTATTTGGGCAGGCTCTGTGATCTGCATTCCGGCGCTGCTGGTAGGCAGCCTGATCTCCGCCGGTATGAACTTCAAACAGTCGGCGCTGTGCATGGTCATCGGCTATGTGCTGGTGGTCTTCTATATGTGTCTGATGGGCATTCAAAGCTCCGATCTTGGTCTGCCCGCCACTGTGGCAATCTCAAGAGCCTACGGCAAACGCGGCTCGTCGTTCCTCGTCTCGCTGGTCATCGCCGTGTGCATGATCGGCTGGTTCGCGGCGCAGACCAGCCTGTGTGCCAGCTCCTTCTGCAACATTATGAGCGTCTACTTCCATGTAAACTTCCCCCTATGGCTGTCTGTCATCATCTGGGGCTGCCTAATGTTCATCACCTCCGTCTACGGCGTGAAGCTCATTGAGTTCCTGAATAAGGTATCCGTCCCTGCGCTGTTTGTTATGCTGATCTGGGGCGTGATTTCCTGCCTGATGAAGGGCGCCGCCGCCACGGTGTCGGCGTATGAGCCGCCGGCATTCCTCGGCTGGACCTACGGGATCACCCTCGCAGTGGCTGGCTTTGCCTCCGGCGCTATCTGCTGCGGCGACTACACCCGCTACTGCAAAAGCCGCAAAGAGACGATCCTTTCCAGCGTGGTGGGTGTACTGCCCGCCGGTATCGGTGCGCTGCTGATCGGCGCGTTTCTGTCCCTCGCCGCCGGCAGCTATGATCTGTCCGTGGTGTTCTCCAGCTTTGGTCTGCCCATCGTGGGTATGCTGGTACTGATTCTGGCCACATGGACCACCAACACCGGCAACGCCTATAACTCCGGCATTGCCATCTGCAATATGTTCTCCCTGAAGGACAACATGCGCTCATGGATGACGCTGCTGGCGGGCGTGATCGGTACACTCCTGAGCCTGCTTGGCTTCGCGGATGCCTTCAATAACTTCCTGAACATCATCGCAGCGCTGGTCCCGGCGGTGGCGGGCGTGGCCATCGCGGACTACTGGATCATGGGCAAGGGACGTCCCGACCTGTGGGAGCCGTTTGACGGTGTGAACTGGATCGGTGTGGTGGCGTGGCTTGCCGGCGCTGCCGTTGGCAAGTGGGGTACGTTCTTTGTTCCCACGCTGATGGGCATTGTGGTGGCAATAGTTGTTTACTGCCTTGGCGCGCTGTTCATCAAGAGTGAGAAGATCAACCCTATTTATGTAATGAAGCTTAAACTTGCACAGTCTTCTAGAGAGGAGTGAATTGCAATGAGTGTCAAGATCCTGAACCTGCTTCCCGTCACGGGGGATGTGTTTACACCGGAAATGTTCAAGTATATGCGCAAATATTTGGAGCCTGATACGGAAGTACAGACGTATCAGATCACTTCCGGGCCTCCCTCTATCGAATGTGAGTATGATGAGGCTTTGGCTGCGCCGGATGTTCTGAGGTTGGCCAAACAGGGAGAGGAAGACGGCTTCCATGCAATCTTTATCAACTGCTTTGGCGATCCTGCGGTAAAGGCAGCACGTGAGTATGTGGACATTCCTGTTTTTGGCGGCTTTGAGCCAGCAACACATATTGCACTGGGACTTGCCGATAGTATTTCCATCGTGACGGTGTTGCCGAATGTGGTACCCAATGTGGAAGGGAATGTATCTAAGGCCCGGTTGAATGGCCGCATTGTCAGCATCCGCAATGTAAACATCCCAGTAGAGGAACTGCAAGATCATGAAAAGCTCTGTAAGGCACTGGCCGAACAGTCTCTTCTTGCTATCCGCGAGGATGGCGCACAGGCGATCGTTATGGGCTGCACAGGTATTGTAGATGTGGCCGAACGCATCAAGCATGATCTGTTGGCTAAGGGCTACGATGTTCCCGTCCTGGAGGCAGCGCAGTCTGCTTTAAAGCTGTGTGAGGTATACGCCAAAATGGGGTTGCGGCAGAGCCGTTTGACGTACATGACCCCACCGGAACGAAAGTAACAGGAGGAAAAAAACATGAGTGTGCTTGCTAATTACGAGCCGAAAAGCGTGTTCTCATATTTTGAGAAGCTCTGCACTATTCCCCGCGGATCAGGCAACACAGACGGCATAGCATCCTACCTGATCAGTTTTGCTAAAGAGCGCGGACTGGAGAGCTACCGGGATGCGGCAAATAATGTGATTATCCGCAAGCCCGCCAGTGCAGGGTACGAAAACGCTGATACGATTATTCTGCAGGGCCATCACGATATGGTCTGCGAGAAGAACGAAGGCGTGGACTTCGACTTCCTCACCGACGGTATCCAGATTTATGTGGACGGCGATGACATCCGCGCCAAGGGTACAACACTGGGCGGCGACAACGGTATTGCTGTGGCAATGATCCTTGCGATCCTGAGCGATGACTCTTTGGCACATCCTCCTATTGAAGCCCTTATCACTGCCGACGAGGAAATCGGAATGCTTGGCGCGTTTGCTCTTGACTGCACCAAGCTGACCGGTCACAAGCTGATCAATCTGGACTCTGAGTATGAGGGTGTACTGATGTGCAGTTGCGCTGGTGGTGTGAATGTGCGCGGCAAGCTGCCTGTCTCCTTTAAGGAGGCTACGGGCACTGCTGTGACCGTTCAGATCAAGGGCCTTACCAGCGGTCACTCCGGCGTTGAGATCGACAAGTGCCGTGCCAATGCCAATGTACTTATGGGCCGTCTGCTGGCTGAGTTGAGCGAGAGCACCTGCTACAAGCTGGTCGCTCTGGAGGGTGGTGCCCGTGAAACGGCTATTGCCCCCATTGCTTCCTGCGTGATACTGGCTGATGATGCCGCTGCAGTGGTACAGAAGGTCTTGGAGCTAGGTGCCGTGTTCGCCAAGGAATATGCTACCACCGAGCCCAATATGGTCGTTGATGCCGCTGCTGGTGATACCAGAACAGTATCTGCATTGACCTGTGCCGACACGAAAAAGGTTGCCAAAATGCTGGTGGCTCTGCCCGACAGCGTACAGGAAATGAGCGTGGACATGCCTGGCCTCGTCCAGACTTCCACCAACCTTGGTCTGATGAAGCTGACTGATAGTGACATGACCTTCTCCACCACGACCCGCAGTTCCATGACTACCCAGAAAGAATGGATCGTCCGCAAGGTGCGCACCATTGTGGAACTGGCCGGCGGAGAAGTGACAGTGGACGGCAACTATCCCGGCTGGGCTTACAACCCCCATTCCGTGGTGAAGGATACCGTACTGGTATGCTATAAGGAACTGTTCGGCAAGGAAGCCACCGTGGATGCTGTACACGCCGGCATCGAATGCGGCCTGTTCTCTGACAGTATCCCGAATCTGGACTGTGTATCCATCGGCCCCGACATGGGTGATGTTCATACTCCTAATGAGCACCTGAGCATTGCCTCCACAGAGCGTACCTATCGACTGCTCTGTGCTGTTTTGGCAAAGAGCAAGTAATTACTCTCTAACTTGCATCGTTCATTTCCAGGGGTCCTGCCCTGTTCTTGCTACCTCTAACTTCGGGGCAGGCCCCTCTCTTTACGCGATTATATCTGCGATGCTGTCCGCCAAGTGTTTTATAACACCGACCGGGGTATCCTCTAAATTCACGCCGCAATGCGGCATCAATCATGGAGGTCAGTATCATGAATAACAAGTACACATTACCCGTTCCTGCGCCCCATCATTTTTCTTTTGCTGTCCGCGACATCCCCGATGTGACGGTAGAACAGCGTGAACGTGTGCTGAAAGCACTGCACTACAATGAGTTTGCTTTCCCCGCTGGCATGCTGACGGTGGACATGCTCTCCGACTCCGGTACCACTGCCATGACCAACCACCAATGGGCAGCTCTCTTTATGGGCGATGAAGCCTATGGCCGCAATACCGGCTATTATGTGCTGCTGGATACATTTCGCGACATCTTTGAGCGCGGCGGCGAGAAGAACTGGAAGAAGATTCTGGATCTGGTCCGTACCGACTGCCGCGATGTGGAGAAGATGATAGAAGAAGTCTATCTCCGTGAGTATGAGGGTGGTCTCTTTAATGGTGGTGCTGCCCAGATGGAGCGCCCCAATACTTTCATCATTCAGCAAGGCCGTGCTGCCGAATCTGTGCTGATGGAAATCGTGAAGAAGATTCTCGCCGAGCGTTATCCCGGTAAGATCTTCACCATCCCCTCCAACGGTCACTTTGACACCACTGAGGGCAACATCAAGCAAATGGGCTCTATCCCTCGCAATCTGTACAATAAGCAACTGTTGTATGAGGTTCCCGAGGACGGCCGCTATGAGAAAAATCCCTTTAAGGGCAATATGGACTTGGATAAACTCCAGGAGCTCATTGATGCTGTTGGTGTAGATAATGTCCCGCTGATTTTCTCCTGTATCACAAACAACCCCGTCTGTGGTCAGGCCGTGTCCATGACCAACCTGCGTGCAGTCAGCGAGATCGCGCATAAGAACAACATCCCCTACATTCTGGATGCTGCCCGCTGGGCTGAGAACGCGTATTTCATCAAGAAGTTCGAAGATGGATATGCCGACAAATCCATCGCCGAGATCGCTACCGAGATGTTCTCCTACTGCGACGGCTTCTGCATGTCCGCCAAAAAGGACGGCCACGCCAACATGGGCGGTATGCTGGCCTTCCGCGACAAGGGCCTATTCTGGAAGAACTTCTCCGACTTCAATGAAGACGGGACCACGAAGATGGACGTGGGCGTTCGCCTGAAGGTCAAGCAGATCTCCTGCTATGGCAACGACTCCTATGGCGGCATGTCCGGTCGTGACATTATGGCGCTGGCTGTTGGTATGTACGAAAGCTGCGACTTCAACTACATGGAAGAGCGCGTGGCACAGTGCAACTATCTGGCTGAGGGCTTCTACGATGCCGGCGTCAAAGGCGTGGTGCTGCCCGCTGGCGGCCATGCCGTCTATATCAATATGGATGAGTTCTTCGATGGCAAGCGCGGTCACGACACCTTTGCCGGTCAGGGCTTCTCCGTCGAGCTGATCCGCCGCTACGGTATCCGCACCTCCGAGCTGGGTGACTACTCCATGGAGTACGACCTCAAGACGCCCGAGCAACAGGCAGAGGTAGCCAACGTGGTACGTTTCGCCATCGACCGCAGCCGTCTGACCAAGGAGCATCTGGACTATGTCATTGCTGCTGTAAAGGCACTCTATGAGGATCGTGAGAGTATCCCCAATATGCGTATTGTTTGGGGCACGAACCTGCCTATGCGTCACTTCCACGCATTTTTAGAGCCCTATCCCAACACCTGATGTTGTGTGTGGAGATAAAGCTTTTTTGTAGCGGCAACGAGCATCCGATTTCTTCCCTCATCCGCCGTACACTGGTGGAGGTAAATGCTACAGACTGCCCTTCTCATGAGATCGCGTATCTCTATGGCAAATATGAACCTGATACGATTGCAGAAATCGCAAAAGCGGGTCATACCTATGTGCTTTGGCATGATGGTAAGATTATCGGTTGCGGCTCGGTAGTTCCTGATGAGAATACACCAGAGATCGTTGCCGCGTTCTTGCTTCCAGAGTATATAGGGCGGGGGTACGGACGGAAGCTTTTTGAAGTGTTGGAAAGTGATGAACTATGCACAATTGCAGGTCGCGTATGGCTCACATCTTCTGTGACCGCCACGCCATTCTATGAAAAGATGGGCTATACTTACCGCTTCGGCTATCGAAACAGAGGCGGTGAGGACAACCTAATCGAGATGGAAAAGAATTTGTGATTAGAATAGCCATTTTTTCTCTCCCTACGGAATTGGGCACCTTTCTACGTTGCTTGCGTAGGTAGGTGCTCATTTTTTTCGAAAAAATATAAAAATATCAATAACAGGAGCGTATCTGATTCTGAACCGAAACATCAAGTGCGGAAACCGGCCCATCGCAGACAATGAGTGCTGGGTCGAGGGCGATGGCGCGGGCAATACCTATCCTCTGGCGTTGCCCGCCGGAGAACTTGTGGAGGTAGCGGAAGAGGAACTCCTCCGGGATACCGACGTCGCGCAGAAGCGAGGGCACGCGTTCGGTCATTTCCTCCCTTGTGTGGCAGAGCTTGTGCGTTTTCAGCGGTCCGCCACAATGTCGCGCACGGTCATGCGCGGATTAAGGGAGGCGTAGGGATCCTGAAATATGAGCTGCATACGACGACGGTATGGGCCGAAGTCATTCTCACTAAGCGCGGTGATATTAGTTCCGCCGAACGTATCTCTCCAGACGTCGCCTTTATGAGCCGGATAAGCGCTCGTCCAAGTGTCGATTTGCCGCAGCCGGACTCACCCACGAGGGCAAGAGTTTCACCCTTGAATATCTCAAGTGACACGTCGGAAACGGCGTGTACTTTTTTTCTGTTTTTCAGAGTGAACTCCTTTGCCAGCCCCTTGGCCTCAAGCAGAATTTCGCTCATAGATGCACCTCCGGTATGCTGATACAGCGCACAGGATGACCGGGAGATACCTCTTTTAGCTCTGGCACGGCATCGCAGCAGCTCGGACGCCTGCACATCCCGCAAATCCCGCCGCAGTCCGGCGGGGCGGTATAGGTAAAGGAGCGCCTGCCCCAGCAGAAAGCGGAGCGGCAGCAGGCACGGCCCCTTGGGCGACAGCCGCCGGTTCAGCTTCCGGATATCCGTCATCAGTGCCTCGTGATCCTCGCAGGGGCAGGGAAACAGGTTCCCCGTCTTGATGCCCGCCAGTGTCGGCGCGCCTTGACGGATCAGTATTTCTTCAGACATTTGCTCTCGCCTCCTTTGAATGTTATATGGTTAGCATGCTCTAACCATATAACCCTTGAGAAGCCGCCCGAAGGCGGCTCTTGAGAGAGGATCACCGCCTGCCACCGCGCCCCAATGCCATGGTTCTCAGCCAAGCAAGCCTCAGTTGCAGACCGGCATTACTGATGTCATCGCCGCCTTACTTTCTTCCCAGCAGCAATGTCGAGCCGTGAAGCATCAGGCGTTTGGCCTCCTTCGGTGTCATGAAGCTGCCGTCGGTCGTGTCGATCAGCTCTACACGCTCATAGCCCATATCCCTGAGCTTTTGGACAAATGCCTGCATATCGCCGTATCTACCGGGCGACATCAGGTCGTGGATGGCAAACGTTCCGCCTTTTTTCAGAACCCGCAGTGTTTCCAGCAGAAGTGCCTGCTTGTCTTTCCCCGCGATATTGTGATAGACATAGTTGCTGGTCACCGCGTCGAAGCTCTCGTCGGGAAAATCCAGCTTCACGGCGTTCCCGCGCCGGAACGAAGCGTTTTTCATGCCCTCCGCAGCAGCGTTTTTTTCGCACAGCGGCAGGCTGAAGGAGGCGTACTCCTTGCCCCAGCGGTCGATACCGACCATTTTTCCCTGCGGATTGCGCTTTGCGCAGGCAATGGTAAGCGCACCGCTGCCGCAGCCGATATCCAGTCCCACGCCGCCCTCCGGCAGCGTGATATGCTCCGCCGTGCCGTCAATGATCTGCTTTGAGAGCTTGCGTTCGCCGTCATAGGAAAAGCTCCGATAGGCATACACGCACCACTGGGTGTACTTTGCACAGACGACAAAGGCGACTCCGAATACCACGCCCAGCACGACGCGCAGCTTTCCGCTCACACCGAGGCCGAATACGCCGAAAACGAGCAGCAGCGTAAGGGACAGCACCGTTCCCGCGATGAGCAAAAACAGCATTTCCTTGGGGATCCAGTTTTTGTAGTCAGGCTTCATTCTTGGGACTCCTTTCTTTTCTAACGGTCTTCATGCAAAAATCGCAGCGGTCGTCGCCGCGTCTCAGCGTTTTCGTTCGATGCCAGACGAGCTTCGGATGCAGACCGGCGTAGCTGATGTCGTCGCTGTCGCAAAAGCAACGGCACCTCCGCGCCTATCCCAACGCCACATCCAGCGTCAGCATGACGCTAAAGCCCGCGGCAAAGAAAACCGTGCCGATGTTGGAGTGCTTTCCTTGTGACATCTCTGGGATCAGCTCCTCCACCACCACATAGAGCATGGCGCCCGCCGCAAAGCTCAGAAAATACGGCAGCGCCGGGATCACCAGCTGCGCCGCAAGAATCGTCAGCACCGCGCCGATGGGCTCCACCACGCCGGAAAGCACGCCACCGAAAAATGCCCTGCCCTTGCTCTCGCCCTCCGCCCGCAGGGGCATGGAGATGATTGCACCCTCGGGGAAATTCTGAATGGCGATGCCAAGGGACAGCACAAACGCGCTTGCCGCCGTGATCTGCGTGTTCCCCGCAAGGAGGCCCGCATACACCACTCCGACTGCCATTCCCTCCGGGATATTATGTAAGGTAACAGCCAGCACCATCATGGTGGTGCGCCCGAGCTTGCTTTTCGGACCCTCGGCCTGTTCACTTCCCACATGAAGATGGGGAATCAAACGGTCAAGCAGGAGCAAAAACAGCACGCCGACCCAGAAGCCGATAAAGGCGGGGAGAAAGGACAGCTTCCCCATATCCTCCGACTGCTCGATGGCAGGGATCAGCAGGCTCCAAATCGACGCCGCCACCATCACACCGGCGGCAAAGCCGGCAAGGGCACGCTGCACCAGATCGCCAAGGGATTTTTTCATAAAGAACACGCAGGCCGCGCCCAGTGTTGTACCCAAGAAGGGAATCAGCATGCCGAGAAAGGTTTCCATTTGCTTCATTGCTTCCTCGTATCGCTCGCTCAGAGAGCGGCGCATAGATATCCCAAATCTTCTTTTGTCCCCGCTTTAGCAAGTGGTGATTCCTTTCATCAATTCCCTTGGGGAAACATTTCTGATCTGCTCCGGCGGGATGCGCGCCGGATATCTGCCCTTTTCCAGAATACCGGTCAGGTACTGATTATCCAGGATCATATCGTCCCGAATGAGCTGCCAATTCGCTTTTTTCCTGTAAAGAATCTTGAAAATCAGAAAATTCACCACCGACCCTATGACCGGCGCCTGCACGCCAAAGCTCTCCGTATGGCAAAAGCGGCAGCCCGTATCGGTCCGCTCTCCCTCAAATGAGATGACGGCAGTTTTTTTATCGCTCTCGAAGGCAAAGGAAAAATGATCCTTGTCCCTTTCCGCCCGAATGATCGTGCCGGTGACGTCATAATCCATGCCCATGACGATTTCATGAAAGCGCACTTTATCTCCGGCTTGAATGCCGCCGCTGAGCAGTTCGCATTCCAAATGCAGCGGACTCCACTTGACGAACTCCTCCTCAAAATGGTCCACCCACCACTCCAGCTTTTCAAAAGGGGCGGCGATCTCTGTTGTTTCGGTCAATGTTACCATATGCTTTTCTCCTTCATCGTGCTTTTTCTCCTTCATCCGCGTCTTTTCCCTGTTTGTGTCCATATATGTCCCGTGCCGGCACGCCGTAAAGCCTATGCTGCACAGGGAGCCCGTAATCATCCACGCCACAAAGCGATAGATGTCGCGCCAATCCCCGCCCGGCAAGCGCCGAAGCCGTTTATCGGGGCTTCCCCTCCTTTTCTTTGTTCAACCTCCAGGTTTCTGCCGTCTCGCTTTTAGTTAGCGCATTTTAACTAATTGGCAGAAGAAACGGCAGACTATTTTATGAGTAGTCTGCCTTGAATCCGCCTTGTTCAGACACCGGCCTTGGCTATCCCAGCGCCACATCCAGCGTCATCATGACGCTAAAGCCCACGGCAAAGAAAATCGTGCCGATGTTGGAGTGCTTTCCCTGAGACATCTCCGGGATCAGCTCCTCCACTACCACATAGAGCATGGCGCCCGCCGCAAAGCTCAGAAAATACGGCAGCGCCGGGATCACCAGCTGCGCCGCAAGAATCGTCAGTACCGCGCCGATGGGCTCCACCACGCCGGAGAGCACGCCGCCGAGAAATGCCTTACTCTTGCTCTCGCCCTCCGCCCGGAGGGGCATGGAGATGATCGCTCCCTCGGGAAAATTCTGAATGGCGATGCCAAGGGACAGGACAAGCGCGCTGGCCGCCGTGATCTGCGCGTTCCCCGCGAGAAAGCCCGCGTACATGACGCCCACTGCCATTCCCTCCGGAATGTTATGCAGGGTCACCGCCAGCACCATCATGGTGCTGCGGCCCAGCCTGCTTTTCGGGCCCTCTGACTGATTGCTTCCCACATGAAGATGGGGAATCACATGGTCAAGCAGGAGCAAAAACAGCACGCCGACCCAGAAGCCGATGAAGGCCGGAAGAAAGGAGAGCTTGCCCATGCCCTCCGACTGCTCGATGGCGGGGATCAGCAGACTCCATATGGACGCTGCCACCATCACACCGGCGGCAAAGCCGGCAAGGGCGCGCTGCACCAAATTGCCAAGGGATCTTTTCATAAAGAACACGCAGGCCGCGCCCAGTGCCGTACCCAAGAAAGGGATCATGATTCCAAGAAAGGTTTCCATTTGTCTCACCGCCTTTATATTGCAGTATTATTTGTTTCTTCGATAACCCGCCTCGTCTCTGTATTCGGGATGCTCCTTCAGATACGGGTCTTTATCGCCGCAGATGGCATAGTCGCATCGGTAGCCATCCACGCAGGTAGTCGTCCGCACCAGCCTTGCGTGGAGCAGCTCCATGGACGCATAGTCCACATTACACAGGGCGGGCATGATATCGGTAAGACCGTGCCGGATAGCGAACTTCGCTGCCGGACACGATGCAAATTCATAATAAATAGGCTTGTCGGTTTCATAAGGCGCAACCGTCATCTCGTAATCGTGCCATTTGTCGCAGCCGCCTTTCGCCCGCACAAACGCCTTGTACATCAGCTTCCTCCAGAACGGCTTGTTGCAGTCCACAAACCGCAGCCTGCGGAAGATCGGCAGGATCAGGTTTTCCTCCATCTCCTCGATTTCGCGGAAGGATGTAACGGCTTTGCAGACCGTGTAATAGCTCATGATGGCGATGCAGTCGTAGGTGCCGCCTACGCCGTTGTGAAAGTTCCGTTTGCCGCCCAAATCGGTACGCCAGTCGGAGAGAAATTCCGCATACTGCCGCTGTACCTGTTCCCAAACCGCCTCCCGCTCTACCGCAGGATAGTGCAGGGCGATCTTCGCCCGTATCTCCTTCTTGCAGGGTCGGGAATACAGCACATGGCATTTGCGGTCGAATAGGAGTTTATTGTCCTTCATCTGACTGCTCCTTCCTCATTTCCGTGCCGTGATGCAGAGCCAACTTTTCTTTTTGTGTATCTGCACATCGTGAAAGCCCGCCTGCTCCAGATACGTCTTCAGCTCGGCGTCCTTGTAGATGGTCATGCCGCCGATGATCTCCGTCCACTTCTCGTCCTTGTCCGTATCGCCATTGCTTTCGTTGCAGATGAGAAATGTCCCGCCGGGCTTCAGCACCCGATAAACCTCCCGGAAGCATCGGGGCGGATCGGGCCAGAAATAGACCGTTTCAAAGGCCGTTACCGCATCGAACCAGTCGCCCGCAAACATCATATCCGCCACACTGCCCTGCAGGACGGCGCAGCGACCCTCCGCGATGGCGGCCTCGTTGACTTTTTTTGACTTCTCCACGCTGACGGGCGAATAGTCGATGCCCTTGACGATGCCCTGCGGACATTTTTTCAGCAGCCTTTTCATGTTCGCCCCGCCGCCGCAGCCGCAGTCCAGCACCTTGGCGTCCGGCGCGGCATTCAGAAATTGAAGCCCCCACCGGGCCACGGCGCTGTGCCCGACGTTCATCATGGCGACCATAATTTTCCCGCCAAGGCCCACGGGCTTGCGGGTGTTTTCAAAGAATGACATATCACACCTCCATTTTTACACACTCGGCATAGGTCAATGGGAACGAGGCTTTCAGCACAGCGCTTTTCCGCACCGTCCAGCCGTTCTGCCTTAGGAAGCGCAGGTATTCCTCGCTCGTCCACCTGCTGTGGAGAGGGAAGCCTGCCAGCTTCATGAAAAATGCCCTGACCTTGCCGGAAAACGAGTTCCCCGCGTGGGTGAAGGTCGGCGCAATCAACACGCCATCATCTTTCAGTACCCGCTTGATTTCTTGCAGGGCTTTCTCCGGCTGCTGCACGATGTGCAGCGCATTGGACACGATCACCACGTCGAAGGACTTGTCTGCATAGGGCAGGCGGAACATATCCTGCACGGAAAAGTGCAGCTTGGCAGAGCGGTTATCTCGCTTTGCCTCAGCGATCATCTCCGCAGAGGCATCCGTCGCCTCGATGTGCGCCGCCGCGTTTACGATTTGCTTTGCGATCAGCCCCGTGCCGCTTGCCAGCTCCAGCACCGTTTTTGCTTTCACCACCGGCCGGATCAGCGCATACATCTCGTCATACGCCACCCCATCCTTTCGCATAAAGCGGTCGTACCGACCGGCATTTTTGTCCCAGAAGTTCTTTTGTTCTTTCATAGCCGTTGCCCTTATCTCTTTTTTGTTTCTTTGCCGCCTTGCGCCTCTCGCAAGACCTCACATCGCCGCTAAATTTTCCCGTGCGGGCATCTGTCCCGCCGCTGCCGGGCGTATTCCGGCAGGGCGGCACATGCCGGGCAAAGTGCCTCACCCCTTGTCCCATGCACGCCCCGGCAATACCGGCGCACCATGAGGGCAACAGTTTCGATCTCCTTTTCCTTGTTCAAGCTCTGAGTTTCTTTCTGCTCTGTATTTCAGTTAGCCATCTCTAACCGCTTGGTGGAAGAAAAGGCAGGTCGCCTGTGTGCAGTCTGCCTTGCCTTCAGTCGCATATCAACCCCGGTTATCACAACGCCGTTGTCAGCGCAGGGGCCGGAAGCGGTTACTCAAGTAACTGATATGTATTGCTTCCGTCCATCATCCCTCGGACCGATACGATGTACGGCTCTTTTGCTCTTGCTGTTCCAGCGTGTCCAGCAACTGGCTTATGCTCTTTTTCCCGAACAGTACCTTTTCGCCGTTCAGCACGAGACAGGGTACGCTCATGACATTATATGTCTCCTTCAATGCGGGGAAGTGGTTCAGATCGTATGCCTCAGTTCTGACATTGGGGTTGAGGGCGGCTATGTGCTGGGCTGCAATCACCAGCTCCGGGCACATGGTGCAGGACAGCGAAACGAATATCTGCATATCTGTAGGTGCATCAAGAGCCTTTATTCGGCCCATAGTTTCCCCGTCAAGAGCCTGTCCCGGTCCGGCCACGTTATAAAGCCCCATGATAAAAGAAGTAAATTCGTGTCCGCCCGGTACCCCGTGGAAGGCGAGACCGGAGTCGCTGCCGTCAGAGCGCAGTACACGCACCAGCGGCACATGCTCAGCGCTTTCGGTAGATTTCCTTACTGTGAGTTTGGGTGTGAGCTGCGCAAGCTCTTCCATATAGGAGCGGAGTTCCGCTGAAATAGCCTTCTCGTCAAGGCAAAGTTCCAGTATCAGGGGATTCTGCATCCTTTCAAATACTGCCTCAAGCTGCTGCATTACCTGCTGCGGGAATATCCCCTCGGGCTGAGCCTCGCCGCCGGATGCCGCCTTCGTTTCTTTTATCTCAGGCTTTCGGGGGCGAAGACCGGTTTTTTCATGCATGGCTGCAGCATACTTTTCCAGCGCAGTCGCCGCCTTTGCGCCATCGCCCACAGCGGTGACCACCTGCCGCAGCTCCTTCACGCACACGTCGCCCGCGGCGTATACGCCCTCAAGGTTCGTCCGCTGCGAGCCGTCCGTAACGATATAGCCTCTCGGGTCAGTCTCAATCTTGTCCCGGATCAAGGCCGTTTCCGGCTCGTAGCCTGCAAACACAAACACGCCGAAGGTATCCCCATGCGGTGCGAAAACCGTTTCCTCTCCGGTTCTCAAATCTCTGTATCGCAGGCTCCGCAGAGCCGTATCGCCCGTGGCCTCCACCACTGCGGTATGGGAGAGGACAGTGATCTTCGGATGCTCTTTAGCGGCGCGCGACACAGCCTCGGCGCAGGTGAAGTCCCCGCCGCGAATCAGTACGGTGACGTGCTTTGCATAGCGGGTCAGGAAAACGCTCTCCTCCGCCGCGGCAAAACCGCCGCCTATGACAAAAACCTCCTTGCCGGTAAAAAACTCGCCGTCGCAGGTGGCGCAGTAGGCTATGCCCCGTCCACGGAACTCCGCCTCGCCGGGAAAGCCTATCATACGCGGATGGGCACCCGTGGCCAGAAGCACGCCAAAGCAGCGGTATTCTCCGCGCCCGGTCTTCACGGTCTTGACGTCCCCGTCCAGTTCAAGAGCCGTGACCTCGGCCAGCAGGAACTCTGCACCGAAGCCCTCTGCCTGCTGCCGCATTGTGTCCGTCAATTCTCTACCGCTGGTTTTTGCTACGCCGGGATAGTTCACGATCTCATTCGTGATAGTGATCTGGCCGCCGAAATGCTCCTTCTCTACCACCAACACGCGATAGCGTGCCCTGGCAAGATAAAGGGCCGCCGTAAGTCCGGCCGGCCCTCCACCTATCACGATTACATCATAGAGCTGTTCCATCTCCATTACAGCATGCCCACAAGGTCAAGGCTTGGCTTGAGGGTCTCGGCTCCGGGCTGCCACTTGGCGGGGCAGACCTGGTCGCCGTGCTCCGCCACAAACTGGCTGGCCTGAAGCCTGCGGAGAAGCTCGTCGGCATTGCGGCCCACGTTTCCTGCGTTGACTTCGTATACTACGATCTTGCCCTCCGGGTTCACAATGAAGCTTCCGCGCTCTGCAAGGCCGTTTTCCTCGATATACACCTCAAAGTCGCGGCTCAGCGAATGTGTGGGGTCGGCCAGCATGGGATAAGTGATCTTGCTGATGCGCTCAGAGTGGTCGTGCCACGCCTTATGCACGAAATGTGTGTCGGTGGATACGGAATAAACCTCGCAGCCGGCCGACTTAAACTCAGCGTATTTGTTCTGCAAATCCTCAAGCTCGGTGGGGCAGACAAAGGTAAAGTCTGCGGGGTAGAAGAAGAACAGGCTCCATTTGCCCAGCACATCCTGCTTGGTCACGGTCCGAAACTCTCCGTTCTGATATGCCTGTGCGGAAAAATCGCTGATTTCTTTGTTGATAAGTGACATGGTTTGATCTCCTTTTCTTTTTATTTGGTTTGATTGCTGAATCGTGGGACGGCGTCATTCCATCGTCATGGAGGGCGCGGTGTAGACCCGTGCCTTCAGCTCGCTGTTGAGCATATACAGCCCCTTGCTGTCTCCGCCGAACAGCTCCATCTTGGTGATGAGGTCGGCGGCGTTCTTCTCCTCCTCGCCCTGCTCCTTGATGAACCAGTCCAGCATCTGCATGGCGCGGAAGTCCCTGGCCTCGTATGCGGCGGCGTAGATGGCGTCGATGCTGGCGGTGACCAGCTTCTCGTGCTCCAGTGCCTTTTTCAGCGGGGTCATGTGGTCGCCCCGTTCCCACTCCGGCTTTGCGATAGCCTCAAAGGTGACGCCCTCGCCGTTATTCTGCAAATACTGATATAACAGCATGGCGTGATCCCGCTCCTCCTGCGCCTGTACCCGGTACCAGTTCTCAAAGCCGTCCAGGCCGACGGAGGCGTAGTAATTGGCAAAGTCCAGATATAAATAGGCGGAGTAGAACTCCTTGTTGATCTGCTCGTTGAGCAGCTTCGATACGTTAGCGTTCATCGGGTGCCTCCTTCAGCGTTGTTTTCTTCCTGTTCCCTGCAATCGGGACAGATATACCGGATTTTAAGATCATACGAAAGGATATCGCGCCCCAGCGCGTGCTCGATCCGGCTCTGCATATCCGGCAGGTGGATATCATCGATTTTCCCGCACCGGCTGCAAATCAGGTGATCGTGCCGTTCCGTCCGGTCGTACCGGTCCGGCGAACCAGACTCCGTGATGCGGTGCAGCAGACCCTCCTCCGCCAAGGCGTTCAGATGCTTATACACGGTGCCAATGGCGATACTGGGATGCTCCTTTTTCATCTCCATGAACACCTGCTCCGCCGTGGGGTGCCGCTGAAGCTCCGTGACGGCAGCCAATATCTCCTCTGCGTATTTCGGCATACTGAGCCCCCTCTAAAAAACAAGAACTATTCCTATTCTTGTTTTCCATTATACGCATATTCACCCTGTTGTCAACAGCTATGGAGGGCTTACGATGAAAAAATGGTAAAAAGCTTGACAGCCCAAACTATATCTGTTATAGTCACAGTATAAACTGTATCAGTCGTTGACACAGTTATTTCGGAGGTGAATCTATGCGTCAGATATTACTTTTTGCAGCACTTGCCGCCTCGCTGGCACTGCTGGCTGGCTGCACGCTGTCCAAGGCAAAAGCGGACACGGCGGAGGACATGACAGACAAGGCGGCGTATCAGAAGATCAGCGCTGAGGAAGCCTATGAGATGATGGTCTCGCAGGAGGTCATGGTGGTGGATGTCCGCACCCAGGAGGAATACGACGGCGGGCATATTGAAAACGCCGTCCTTGTGCCCAACGAGAGCATCGGCAGCGAAATGCCCGAGGCTCTGCCCGATAAGGAGGCAACGCTGCTGGTCTACTGCCGCAGCGGCCGCCGCAGCAAGGATGCCGCCCAAAAGCTGCTGGCGCTGGGGTATCAGAGCGTCTACGACTTCGGCGGCGTCATCGACTGGCCCTACGAGCTTGTGAAGGAGGGGTAAGCTTGGACAGTTCTTTTAATCTGGCGGTCCACGCGCTGGTCTGCCTGAGCCACAGCGGACGCTCTCTCAGCAGCGAGGCGCTGGCGGAGAACATCTGCACCAACCCCACCCGTGTCCGCCGGGTGCTGGCGGGGCTGAAAAAGGCGGAGATGGTGGAGACCCGGGAGGGCTTGGACGGCGGCTACCGCCTGACGGCAGACCCGGCGAGCCTTACCCTACGGCAGGTGGCGGAGGCAGTGAATACCCGCTTTGTGGACTGCGCGTGGCACAGCGGCGACATTGACCGGGACTGCGCCATCTGCTCCGGCATGGCGGGGGTCATGGACACCCTGTACCGGGAAATGAATGAGGAATGTGCCGCCTATCTCTCCCGCATCACGATTACAGATATTGAAACACAACTTTTTACACAGAAATAGGAGGATATACGATGCTTACCATTACGACCAACAGCTTTGAAAACGATGTCCTGCACGCGGACAAGCCCGTGCTGGTGGACTTCTGGGCGCAGTGGTGCCCCTACTGCCGCCGCATTGCCCCCGCCTTTGACAAGGTGGGCGAGCAGTACGCAGACACCCTCATCGCCGGCAAGATCAACTACGACGAGGAGCCGCAGCTCATCCAGCGCTTCGGCATCGACACCATCCCCACGCTGATGCTTTTCAGAAACGGCAAAGCGCTCGGCTCCGTCGTCGCCCCCTCCTCCAAGGCGGCCATTGAGACATTTATTCAGGAAACGCTGGCGCAGTGAGGACACGATTATGGAGCAGATTTATGACATGATCGTCATCGGCGGCGGCCCCGCCGGATACACCGCTGCCCTGTACGCCGCCCGTGCCGGGCTTTCCACGCTGGTGCTGGAAAAGCTCTCCGCAGGCGGGCAAATGGCCCTGACGGAGCAGATCGACAACTATCCCGGCTTCGAGGGCGGCATCGACGGCTTTACGCTGGGCGAAAAAATGCAGCAGAGCGCCGAGCGCTTCGGTGCGGTGACGGAGCTGGCGGAGGTGTACAAGGTTAGCCTTTCCGGGAGAATTAAGACGCTGGACACCAGCGAGGGCGTCTTTCAGAGCCGCACGGTGGTCATCGCCGCCGGCGCGTCGCCCCGTCCCTTGGGCGTTCCCGGCGAGGAAGCACTCGTTAGCAAGGGCCTTCACTACTGCGCCGCCTGCGACGGCGCGCCCTATCGGGGCAAGACCGTGGCGGTGGTGGGCGGCGGCAACTCCGCCGCGGCGGATGCCCTGACCCTGTCCCGTATCGCAAAAAAGGTCTATCTCATCCACCGCCGCGACAGCCTACGGGCAACAAAGGTCTATCATGAGCCGCTGATGAACGCGCCCAATGTGGAGTTCTGCTGGAACAGCACCGTCTCTGCGCTGCTGCACGAAAGCCGCCTGACGGGGCTGCGGCTAAAAGATGTCAACACCGGCGCAGAACGCGACCTTGCCTGCGACGGCGTGTTCATCAGCGTGGGACGCGCCCCGGCCACGGAGCTGTTCCAAGGGGAGCTGGCGCTGGACAAGTCCGGCTATATCATCGCGGACGAATCCACCCGCACCAGCATCCCCGGCGTGTTCGCCGTGGGCGACGTGCGCACCAAGGCGCTGCGGCAGGTGGTCACCGCCGTATCGGACGGCGCGGTGGCCGTCCACTACGCAGAGGAATATCTGGCAGAGAATCGGTAATGGAGGGATATTTTGAGAGCATACAAGGATAAAGAGGAACTCAAAAACGAGATCCATCAGAGCTTTGAAAAGTACATTTCCGAGTTCGATACGATCCCGGAAGCCCTGAAGGATAAAAGAGTACCAGATGTGGACAGAACCCCGGCAGAGAATCTTGCGTATCAGGTGGGATGGACGACACTGCTCTTAAAATGGGAGACTGACGAGAAGCGTGGAATGGACGTGAAAACACCGTCGGAGCAGTTCAAGTGGAACCAGCTGGGCGACCTGTACCAATGGTTCACGGACACCTACGCCCATTTGTCCTTGGCGGAATTGAAGGGCAAATTAAATGAAAATATCTCCGCGATCCAGGCCATGATCGATTCCATGAGCGAGGATGAGCTGTTCCAGCCGCACATGAGAAGGTGGGCGGATGACGCCACCAAAACAGCGGTATGGGAGGCTTACAAATTTATCCATGTCAATACTGTTGCTCCTTTCGGAACGTTTCGGACAAAGATCAGGAAGTGGAAAAAGGCCGCGCTGTAGGTTCTGATTTGTTTTATAAGCCATAACAGAGGATGGGCCGTGCTCAAGCCCGGAATGAAAGCCCTGGCTTTGCCTAATATGATACAAACGGCGATGCCGTCAGTCTGCACGACTTTGCCGGCAAGAAGGTCGTTCTATATTTTCATTCAAATGATACCACCCCCGGCTGTACCCTGCAGGTCGGTGCCTTTGCCGTAGCCTACGTGGGATTTGAAAAGCTGAACGCCGTTTCATCGGCATCAGCAAGGACTTGAAGGCCTCCCGCGCAAGATTTACGCAAAACACAATCTGCCCGGTCTTCTGCTCTCCGACCCAGAGCTGCAGGCGATCCAATCCTATGGGGTCTGGCAGGAGAAGCAGCTCTACGAGAAGGTTTCCATAGGCGTCGCCCGCAGCAGCTTTCTCATCGACGAGCAGGGCGTCATAGAAAAGGCTTCGTTTAAGGTCAAGCCGATACTAACGCAGCGGAGCTGCTGGGTATCTAAAAAGTGCGTCTCAGTAGTGATATCAGGAGACGAAAGAACCTCTCCCGATATGCATCAGGAATCCCTACATGCTGGCAAATGAGGCTGCGGCAAATGCCGCAGCCTCAGGCTTCATTTGGGATCGTTTGTGATGGCGCTCAGTATTCTTTTGGAAGAAAACATATTCACCATTGTTCCTGCTTTTTTAGGCAGTATGCTCGTTAATCCAGGCGATCATCGTGATCAAAGGGCAAGATTGACATTCTGTTTTTTATAGTTTTTACCTCATGTGTGTTTTATGATTGGATTACCGTCTTCATCAAGAAAGGGAGTCATACCGCTTATCCCTATGCCGCTTGATACCAGATAATGAACTCCTGATTCTTGATCGACAACGATCTTTAATATCCCGCCATACCGTATGTTTTCTTCACAAGCAACGCGCTAGTTTCTCCATGTATAGACTTCTGTATCCACAACGCCACAGGGGTTAGACGAGGATGTTACGATTCGGTTGCTCCCGCTTTCCCAAGTGATATTTCCTAAGGCATCTTTTTTGATAAACTTAAATTCTATCGTTGTTCCAGAGGGAACGCTTACAGGAAGAAACCACTCCGGATAATTGGGGTTGAGCATGGATTCCGTACAGTTATCAGGATTCCAATTTCCGAGTTCCGGAATGTTCCCAACTATATAGATGTTCTCACCAAGTTGAGTTTCAGCGGATACATGGAAAACTATCTGATTTTGATCTCCAGACAGAACATTATAGTAAATTGCATTACTAGTTGCCGTTCCCTTTCGCACGGTGATAGGTTGGAGTCCGGCATTAACCCCCTCGGGTACAGTTGCCACAATCTTATTGGCGGTTGTACTTTGAACAGTTGCAGCGGTAGTCCCGAAATATACCGAGATATTCCCGCTAAAACCATCTCCATAAATGTGAACGGTATTTCCGGGACGTCCAGTAGTAGAGATTACATCTCCAATCTGGGGCGTGGAAGGCGCTTCGGATGCTTGGTATTGCCATACGCAAACGCCGCCGCCAGAAATAGTAAACGAAGGTATGAGATTGTTCTGCACAGTCGTGGCAGTACCAAACAAGGATCCGTCCAAATAATCCGAATACTGTCCGGTGGGGAGATTTGTTTGAATTGCAGGAATAACGCTTGCACTATCGGGTTGTCGGTTGACTGCAACGACAACTACGTCATCGTAGAATTGTCGTTCAAAAACCATCACATTATCATCACTATAGCGAACGGTTGTAGTGCCGTATGCAATTGCATCGTTTGAGCGCCGCAGGGTAGATAGGGTTGCTATAAGCTGATATGCTGTTGTTGTTGTACTAAAGCCACATTCGGTGGGCATGTATACTCTTCCTGCAACATCACTTGCATCACCGGGTATAACATACTGTTCCGTTCCGTAGTAGATTGTTGGAATGCCCCTTGATGTCAGCAGAACTGCAAGCGCCGCATTGTAGACTTTCTGACTCCTTTGGGTATATCCAAAGCGGGTAACATCGTGATTATCTAAGAAGGTTACAGTCTGATTAGGATGGTCGTAATCCTCCTGAGTATATACCAACATATTGGCAAAGTTGCTCATTGGAGTAGAGAATGAGCCAAATGTTGTACTTGCTGCTCGGTAGAACTCAAAATCAAGGTTGTTTACACCAGTTTGCTTGGGGAAATAAACGTATTCATCATATTTGGGATCTGGTCTGCCAATAAAGAATTCACCAAAGTGAGTAACTGTTTTTCTGGAATCCACAACATCTTTTAGACCCTTTACAAAAGACGGATCCATATGAAGAGTAGCATCATGGCGAATACCATTTACGCCCAAATCACTCCAAAACAGCATGGCGGCTTCCAAATACGCAACAACATCACTATGTTGCTGCGAGAAGTCCGCAAGCGAACCTAAATCCTTATGCCGGTATCCAAATCGGCTAGAGTCATTGCCTCTGTCCCCAAGACCATGGAACCAGCCATTTATATTGTTGTTGGGATCAGCGATCAAGTTTTCAATCAGTCCGTCATTGTTGTAGTCATATGGTTCTCCATTTGCATCAAAAGCAAATTCTCCATTTTCCTTGCGGTCTGGCTCATACAGTTTTCCATCTTCTGGAGCATTGTTGTTTGTTGGGTTCATTTCACGGCTTGTATGATTGGTAACAAAATCGATTACCAATTTAATGCCGTTTTCATGAAGAGCATCCCGCAAATCCTTGAACTCATTAAGAGTACCAAAATGCTTGTTTGTTGCAAAATAATTACGCACATGATATCCATGAAAGCTGGTCCAAGTGTCGTAACTCCCGTCATTTTGATAATCAATTATCGCTGTATCTCGATTTTCATAGGGCGCGGAAATCCAAACAGCGGTTACGCCCATCCCTTTCAGATAAGGAATTTTCTGAACAATGCCATCCCAATCCCCACCTTGATATAGTTTCAAGTCTGCCCCAGTTCCGTCATATAAGTTGGAACTAAAACCAACCGGAATATTATTTGTACTGTCGCCATCATAGAAGCGGTCAGTAATAATCTGATAGATGACATCTTTGGACGAAACTGGACCAAGGTCATTGACAGTTTCTTGAGCAAATACAGTCGCGCCAGGTATGGATAGCAACAAAACTATTACCAGCACGAACACTAAAACTCCTCTAGCACGCTTCATGCCATATTTCCTCCTTCTGCATCAAATGGCCTTAATATCTCGTGTAAAAACCCTAAAACTTATGCTCTACGGCTCCTGACTCCATTCCATTCATCGTTTTAAGTTTGATTTGTGCGTCTGGTTGACTTTCTCTCCACAATGTTTGAAGTCGTTACATACGTCTGAATTTGCTTATTGGGATGCTTGATTATGTCTATTATCAACTTACCAGCTTGCCTGCCTAAGTCCCTTACATTGATATCCACAATGGTGAGCTGAGGTTCTATTACTTGAGAGAGCGGGTAGTCATCAAACGCAACAATGCCGATATCCTGCGGAATTCTTATGTTTTTCCTGCAAAGAGCGTCAACACACCCCATGGCAATATAGTTGTTGGCGCAGATAATGGCGTCCGGCAGGATTTTATGATCCAGGAGCTTCATCGTCATAAGGAAGCTGTCTGCGCGGGTGGATTCTCCCAACCAGATATACTGATCTTCCAATTGCAGGCCGGCATTTTCGAGTTCCTGCTTTACACCTTGCAGTCGATGCAGCGACCCAAAGTCGTAATACTGTCCGCCGATAAATGCAATTTTCTGGTATCCCCGTGAAAGAAGATACGCCGCTGCGACGGTTCCGGAGTACACATTGTTGTTGTCGATCCAACACACCTGGCTTTCAAAATTCGGCGCGCCCAACACGATGTGAGGAAAGTGCGATTTTGTAAGCAGTCCGGACAAGGGGTATGCTATTACGGAAACGTGGATGGCCAGTGCGTCGGCACTTTGCCGATAAATCACTTCCTTGGCTACTTCGTATGCAGTTGCCGGGTCTACTCCGCGAAGCTGAAGCCGATACCCTCTGGCGCTCAAAGACTCCTCTAAACCCGCAATAATCTCAAACATATGTGGATTCTGAAAGGCTGTGTTCGGAGCTAAATTTGCTAAAACCGCAATCGTTTTGGTCGTGCCTCTTGCAAAACTCTGTGCGCTGGCGTTTGGATAATAGTTGAGTTCCTGCATAACCCTGCGCACCCGCGCCGCTGTTTCCTCTGAAATACTGTAGTGCCCATTGATCACTTTGGACACGGTAGAAACAGAGGTGCCGGCCGCTGCCGCAACATCCTTAATCGTAATACCCATGACACAGCCCTCCATGCAGAATAATCATACAACTATTTTAAGTATAATTTATTCAGCATTGACCGTCAACAAATACTGCAAAGCCATGATCGTAGAGTTTCCTGTGGTCAAGTCCTTCACTCCAATGCAGTTTACCGTATTCCTCGTCCAAATCAACGGCTTTGCCTCCGCGATTGATACAGATGGTAACACGCTGATTGCAGTATTCCCTTGCGTAGATGATTAGTCCGCTTCCGCGCTCTGCAGATACCACGCGGAAATCGCCACAGCGAAGCGGTTCCAGTTTTTTGCGCATGGCGATGGCTTCCTTGAAAAAAGTACACAGAGTCGAATTTTCGTTATCCCACGGCATCGGACAACGGTATTCTTCTTCTGAAAGACCTTGAACACCCAGTTCATCACCATAGAAAACCGTGGGCATTCCGACAAAAGTCATCATAAAAAGAATGGCCAATCGATACCGCCTCATGTCTCCGCCGCACAAAGACAGAAACCGGCTCACATCATGGCTGTCCAGCAGATTCATCTGCGCCGGAGTCATCTGCATCCGATAGCGCATGAGCATATCCGTGATACGTCCCGCAAAATCCGATGCATCAATGGATTGCTCCGCAAAAAACAGATTGCAGTGCTTTCGGAAATCGTAATTCATGGTGGAGTCAAACATGTCGCCCTGGAGCCAGTGCCCTGCGCTTTCCCATACTTCGCCGATGAGCAGCACATCCGGGTCAATCTCCTTCACCGCTTTTCTGAATGCCCGCCAGAAGCCATCGTCCACTTCACTGGCAACATCCAGCCGCCAGCCGTCGATGTGGAAATTCTTCACCCAATAGCGTCCTACCTCGCAAAAGTACTCTCGCACAGCAGGGCTCGCTGTATTCAGCTTTGGCATCATCCGCTCATAGGCGAAGCATTCGTATTCCGGATAATCCTCCGGATCGTCCGGACACACCACGGGGAATTTCAAACCGTAGAACCAGTCTCTGTAAGAGGATGCCTCTCCTTTTTCCACCACATCTTCAAAGGCGAAAAAATGCCAGCCGCAATGATTGAACACGCCGTCGATCAAAATGCGGATTCCCCGTGCATGAAGCACACGTACCAGATGATGCAGTGCCTCGTCGCCGCCAAAGCACGGGTCAACGTGAAAATAATCCAAAAGATCGTATTTGTGGTACTCTCCTGCCACAAAGATGGGATTCAGGTATACGCAGTTCACGCCCAGCTCTTCCAGATAGTCAACATTGTCGGCAATACCCCACAATGTGCCGCCCAATTTGCTGCGTACGGGCTGACCATGATAGTCAATGGCACGATCCTGAATGGAAATGCGTTTGACCCCTGAGGCAAAGCTGTCGGGGAAAATATTGTACACCACAGCGTCATTGACCCAGTCAGGCACAACCGCAATGTCTGCCCGGTGGTTGAACGGCAGCTTGAAATACTGCGAACGGTCATCCACCAGATGATCTGTAAATACATCGCCGTAATACAGGACCCGCTCGGTACCGTCATTCAGATGGAAGTAATAATACAGTCGCTTATAGGGACTATCCAGCACTACCTGCCAGTAATCATGATACAAATCGCTCGCTGCCACCTTCATGGCGACAGGAGTAAAAACGATGGGAGTAACACGGCAGGCGGTATCTCCATAGTAGAGCGTGCAGCTCTGCAAATCGCCTTTGGCGCAGCGCAGGCGAAAAACGATGTGCTTTTCGTCAAGTCCATGCGCGTACTGCGACATGGGGATGTGTAAAACAGCTTCTTTTTTCATGCTTATCCTTTCACTCCGCCGGCCGTTAAGCCGGAAGTCATGTGCTTCTGGCATAGGAAGAAGATGATCAGCACCGGAATTGATACGGTAATGGACGCGGCGGCAAAAACCGGCCAGCTGCCGCTCATTTCCGTTGCTTGCAACGCATACAGTCCGGCAGCCAGTGTGTAGTTCTCCTCGCCGGTCATAAAGGTTGTAGCATAGATATACTCGTTCCACACATAAATCAGGACCATCAGAGCTGTGACAACGATACTGGGCTTCGCCAAAGGCAAAACAATTCGCGTGACCACCTGAAGAGGATCCGCACCGTCCATCCGGGCAGCTTCTTCGATTTCCACGGGTACCGTGTCAAAATAGCCCTTGATATTCCAAAGGCTGAAGACCGCCATGGTCCCGGTATAGATCAGGATAAGGCCGGTTCGGTGATTGATAAGTCCCATCGGGCGGAGCAGGCGGTATACGGCAAACATCGACAGGACAGCCGGAAACGAATTGAGCAGCACAAGGCACTTCAAAATCGGTCTGCGACCGGGAAACCGCCGCCGTGAAAAACAGTAGGCAGCCGGAATTGCTACACAGAGTGACAGGGATACAGTAACGACCGCCAGATAAACGCTGTTGCCAAGCCATGTGAGAATATCTTCACCAAAAAGGACACGGCGGTAGTTTTCCAGCGAGAAGTTCTTGGGGATAAAGGAAAAATCCGAACTCAGCAACGTGTTTTGTCCGTTGAGGGAAACACTAAGCGAATAGAGAATAGGAATCAGTGTAATAAAACACAGGACAATAAAGAAAATATTCAGTGCCGTAAGGCGAACGCGTTCTTTTTGTTTGCGGCTCATCTGGAACCCTCCTCTTGCAGCCGATACCGGGCGGAGAATGCAATCAGCAACACAAAGATAATGATGGATATGGCAGAGCTGTATCCATAGTTATTGCTGATGAATGCATTTTCGTAGGCATAGGTCAAAATAGTATGCACATGTGCGCCGGTTTTGGCTCCAGCCTGCTGTGTCAGAAGATAGATCACATCGAACTGCTTGAAGGTTGTGAAGATGGTGATAATAACAGCCGGCGCAATGATGGGACGAATGGCTGGAACCGTAATATAACGGGTGCGCTGCACCCATCCGGCACCATCAAGCAAAGCGCTTTCAAAGTAACTTTTGTCTATGCTCTGCATAGCGCCATCCATAATCATAATCATAAACGGCAGCGCCAGCCAAAGATTGACGGCCGTGCAGCAGATAAACGCCGACACATCCGAGGATAGCCACCGCATAGTCTCCAGCCCCAGCTTTTCCATCCACTGGTTCAGCAAGCCGAACTGTGTGTTGAACATGCCGGTTTTCCACAGAAGAATGGAGACATAGCCGGGCATGGCCCACGGAAACATCAGCAGTGTTTTATACAGCTTCCGAAACCGCAAGTTCTGTATATTCAAAAGGCTTGCCAGCACAAAGGCAATCACCAGCTGCAACACCATATTGACCACCGTCCACAAAACGGTTACGAGAAGCGCCGATAAAAACCCGGAATCAAAAACGAACAGCGCACGGATATAATTCTCCAAGCCGATAATGGTAAAGTCAAACCAGTGGTACACGTTCATGTTGGTCAGAGAGATATAGAACGTATAGAGGATGGGAAAGACTACTACCAAAGCAATCAGCAGGAGGGACGGTCCGGACCATAAATAGGAGCGGAGCCACTCCTTTTGTAGCTTACGTTTCATAGAAAGTTCCTCAATGCATGGCGTCAATCAAGCTGTTCGCTTGCGTCAATGCGGCAGCAAAGGCTTTGTCTACCCCCGATTTGGAGAGGTTTACATCTGTCAGCAAATTACCGACTACTGTCCACATAACATCCATTTCGGGGATGTTGGGCATGGGAACGGCAATTTCAGCGGTAGTGCGCATTGCCTGCACCAGTGTATCATCACATACACGGCTGTCATCATAGCATGCGCTGTTTGCCGGAGCACAGCCGCTTGCCTGCGCCAGCACAACACCCACTTCCGGATCCAGCAATGCATGCAGCAGCTTTTGGACGGCGTCCGTTTTGTTCTGTGCCGCGAAGGTCAGCACATGAATCCCCTGCACGCCGGAGTAGGGAGCAAGAGCCCTGCCTGTTTTATCTACGGTAGGCATCGAAGCAATGCCGAGGTCTATATTCGCTTCACGGGCAGAGGGAACCATCCACGGACCGCCGATTGTTGCGTCCGCTTTCCCCTCCAAAAACAGGGTATTCACCGTAGAATACTCCGTTTCCCCAGGCATCAGATCTACAAATTTCAAATGATACTCCAACGCGTCCTTGACTGCCTGCTGATCGGGGAACGGTGTGCCGTCTGCATCGATAATGCTGCCGCCAAAGCCGTGAATCCATGCAGCGCTGTAATAGGCGGTGCTGTGCTGCTCCACAAAGCCGTAGCGACCGCGCCCGGTGTTTTCTTTCATATACGCCAGCAATTCTTCTGTGGTGGTCGGCACCTCTTCATCCTGCATATAGCGTCGATTATACATAAACAGCAGCGTTTCAAAATACAGAGGAAGCTGGTACAAGCTGCCGTTGTAGGTCGCAGCCTCCAGCGTCATGGGGAGATAACCGGACAGTTCACTTTGTGAGATCAGCTCTGTAACAGGCGTAAGTATTCCCATTTCGGCAAAAACGCCTATTTTGTCATGGGCAAATACAAACAGATCGGGAGCGGAGGAAGGATCATTGCCTACCAGCTTCAGCGAGTCTGTCAGGCTGGTTTTCTTTTCAAACCGTACCGTGATATCAGGCAGTGCCTTATCCAGATAAGCCTGTAAGGCTTCAATGACTGCGGCCTCCTTGTCGTGCCACACAACAAGAGTATTCGGATCGGCAGCTTTGCCGCCAGATCCGCCGCACGCCGCCATGGTCATTACTATCAGCAGCGCCAGCGTCAGGGCGAGAAATCGTTTCATAATATCCCCTTTCTAATACATAGTGCGGGGATGCAAAAACGCATACCCGCACTATTGTTATCAACCGTTACTTTGCTTTTTTCTTCTTTACCACAACAACGACCGCAACCGCTGCCACAGCAGCAACAGCCAAAGCAACGCAAACAATCAGAACGGTATTGTCCTTTTCAGCGGCAACGATTTTGCTGCCGGCAGGTTCTTCATAGCTGACGGTTGCATTTTCCGCATCAGACACAACAATCCATACATCCTTTCCGACTTCAACAGACAGATCAGCGGTCTGGACAGAGCCTTCATTGGCGTTAATGATTACGGAGTTAATCCAACCGGGAACCTCGATGGTATACCAGTCACCATCCATTGTCAGAGCCTCACCGGGCCACGAAGAAAATACATTTGTGCCGTCCGGCGCAGACCATGCCCAGCAGCACGGAGCAGACCAGTCGGAGGGAACCTGAACGCGGACGGTAATATTTTCAGCCGTTTTGTTCGGATCTGTGTCGGAGAGCTCATAGCTCAGATCCTCATAAACGGTAATCCAGAGTTCCTTGCCCTCAATGCTGATATCGGCTGTCTGAACAGTGCCCTCGTTGCCGTTAACGATGACAGAATTCACCCATGTAGGGGCTTTGGCGGTGAACCAGCCGTCTTCACCCTCATCCATAGCCTGACCGGGCCACGCCGCAAATGCATTGGTACCATCGGGGGCGGACCATGCCCAAAGATTTACGCTTTTCCACGTCAGCGGCACATAAGCATGTACTGTAAACTTTTCCACATACTCGGGGATCTCTGCCATACTCTGCGCTTCATAGCTTACAGAAGCGGTCGCGTCATCGGCAACCGTGATCCAAACGGCTTTGCCGGCCTCTACCGCAATGCCTTCCGTCTGGACAGAGGCCTCACTGGCATTGACAATGATGTTCTGCACAAAGTGTGGAACATAAGTGTAATACCACCCATCATCCAAAGGCTCAAGCTGCTCGCCAGGCCATGCCTCAAAAGCGTTTGTGCCATCATCCGCCCAGGCCCAACAGCAGGGAGCGTCCCAGCCTTCAGGTACGGATACGCAAACAGGAATCATCTCGTTGCTCATCTCTTCTTCCGCAAAGGCAACCGTATAAAGCGAGGAAATGCACAAAGAAACAGCAAAAAGAATGGCCAATACCTTTTTCATCTTACTTTCCTCCATATTTTTTTGTCCCAATATCACTATAGGGCATTTTTATTATAATTCACGCCAAAAATGCTGTAAATCGTTTTCTGTGAAACTGCTTTCCGTCCTTAAAATCGCCTGCCTCCCTCGATATTGCCGATTTTCTTTGTGAAAATAGCCAATTATTGCGGCTGCATTGTGGCAGTTTGCCCAGCAAAACGACATAAGTCTGTTAGCTACATAGGAAATCAGTTTCTCATTTTCTTTGCTTCTCACCCGTTCCCTCTGTACAAAAAAGCAGGAGGATTACCACCACCGGCACTCCTCCATAACCTTTCAAGTGAACAATTATGAGTTTTGAACCCAGGACAGCTTTTTTCAACAGACACTGCCGTGGTCGCAAAGCAAGCCCTCAGCCTTTAGGCTGGTGTTTACGGAAGCTCTTGCAGTATTCCTCAACGCCGCCGCTTGGTACAAGGTCGGCGTATGCCCCTCCGTCAGTATTTGGACGCCAGCCGTCCATGAGCTTGTCGTTCTCCATGATAAACGGGCTTGCCGTATCCTGTCCCCACGAGGTGTCATATTTCCTCATAAGGTAATCGCTCAGTGCCGTTCGGCCGGCAAAGCGCAGCATCCGGTACGGCTCCTGAAAGGCGACCTTTTCCACAAAGTACAGCGTCCCGTCCTCCGCCGTCAAAAGTACGCCAACATGCCCGACAAACAGCAGAGATTCCTCCTCGGCCGGCTTATCGTGGAAGAATACCGTGATGAGGCGGATTCTTTCATTCTCCCGAAAGGTAACGCCGCGGGATGCCCATTTCTCTTGTACGGTTTGCACATGACGCTTGATCTCCGTGGTATCCTCCGCCTTCATGGAGGAATACAGTGCGCGGAAATCTGCAAGGCTGCTTCCGCCCAACGCATCGGGATCTGTTTTCAGCGTCTCCTCGTCTACAAACAACACATCTTCACCGGCATTGATTTGAGAGTCTGCGCTCACGGAGAGGAAGTCCCCAAACAGGCTCATGGCGGTGATCCGGCAGTTATAGCCCGGAAACGTCCCGTTCTTCGCCGTCCATTCGTCCTGCATTGTATAAGGGTCATATTTCGTATACAGCATCCCTGCTTCCTCAAAGCCATCCGTAAGCCATTCCTGCTTCACGCTGTCATTAAAGCGGTCCACACGGCGGAAAAAGCCCTGAATACGCCCATCTGACACGCCTGCATCGGAGAGCAGCTCCTGCAAAAGCTCCCTCGATCCGCTGTCGTTCAGGTTCGTGTACTCGATTTTTCCCAATACCGGACGCTTATCCGGCAAATCAGTATCCGCACCGCAGCCTGCGAATGCGGAAGCGATAAGAATAACACATATAGCCAGCATTGTCTGCCGAAATGATTTCATAATCTGCTCCATCCTTTCCTTTGACCATCGACCATTTTGCAAAGATTATTATACCATTCTAGCATAAGGTCTATGTTAAGCAAGAGGTCTTTGGGGCGATCGGAACAGCGAAAGGCTGGCCTTCACCACGCGGCTGACAAAGCGGATCATCTCATCCTTGCTGTACTTGTCATAGCCTTCCACGACAACATGCATCAGTCCATTTGACAGATGGGTATACATCATCTCCAGCTCTGTTTCGCTGGCATTAGGCAGCTCTTTCTGCCAGTAGGCGATGCTGTCCTCCTTGGCCAGGGCAATCATCCGCATAAGGACGGTTGAGCTTGTATTCCCCAAAATCAGGACTCGACACGCCGCCTGATTCTGATCGACCATATCGTAAATGGCCTCGATCAGAGCCGTCACATCAAACGAATTGACATAGCGAAGGGATTTCTCAAATGCGTCGATGAGTTCATTCTCGATGCTCTCCATCAGGGCGAAGCAATCGCTGTAATGGGCATAGAAGGTGGCGCGGTTAAGCTGCGCCAGCGCACAAACCTCCTTCACCGTAATTCTGTTTACAGGTTTTTCCTTCAGCAGCTTTAAAAAAGACTGCTTGAGCACCATTTGCGTATAGCGTTTCCTTGCATCCATCTTCTCCATATAGAGCCCCTCCAAAAAAAGTTCACAAAGAAAAGCAACATTTCGGCAGAAAGTGTTGCTTTTCTTTCAGCCGTATGGCAAGTGCTGATTGTTTCTGTCTTTCACCTCAAGTATACTGTACTTGTGAAAGATAATCAACACTTGTATGCTTATTTGAGGGAGGAGGCTTTTTACATGTATGATAAATATCTTGTTACAGGCGCCACCGGCTTCCTCGGCAGAGCTGTTGTAGAAGCACTGGCACGCCGCGGCGCACGAGTGCATGCGCTTGTGCTGCAGGATGACCCCTATATCAGTTTGCTCCCCAAAGAAGTCCATACCGTCATCGGTGATGTGTGTGCGGAAAACTCGCTGACAGACTTCTTCGCGGATGCCGACAGCCGTACCTGTGTGATTCACTGCGCTGGTATCGTCTCCGTCGCCTCCAGACCCGGTTCGAGGCTCTATCAGGTCAATGTGGGTGGGACATGGAGCGTTCTCCGGCAATGTATGGAGCATGATGTGGGCAAAATGGTCTATGTCAGTTCCGTCCATGCCATACCGGAAAGGCCGAAGGGCTGCATCATTACGGAGGATTGCGAATTCTCTCCGGGGCTTGTGGACGGAGATTACGCCAAGAGCAAGGCAGCTGCAACGGAGTTGGTCTTCGCCGCGGCGGAACGCGGGTTGAATGCCAGCATTGTTTTCCCCTCCGGCATCATCGGGCCGGGCGACTTACAGGGAGGGAGCTTCACCTCAATGGCAAAATCCTTTCTTGCCGGGAAGCTGCCTTTAGCCGTTCGCGGCGGATATGACTTTGTGGATGTGCGGGATGTGGCAAATGGCCTTCTCGCCTGTTCCGAAAGCGGAGAGCTTGGTAAAGGCTACATTTTGTCCGGCCACTATGCCACCATCCGCAAGATGCTCCAGCTCGTGGGAAGGGCTGCAAAGCTGAAGTACCGCCCCATCTGCCTGCCTCTGGGGCTTGCAAAGCTGGCCGCTCCGCACTACGAACGCCGGAGTCTGAAGGATCGAAAGCCGTTGTTTTACACCCCCTATTCCGTTTCCGTTCTTGCCTCAAACGGCCGCTTCAGCCATGCTGCTGCGTCGGAACGCTTTGCATATCAGCCGCGCCCGGTGGAGGAGACTTTGCGGGACATGACAGCCTGGCTTTTGGAGCAGAGGAGAAAGGACGAAGTGTGACCTCACATCAACAAAAAGCACCTTGGGCAGGCTGTGCATGCTACTGATATGCTCCGCAATCTCAGTTGTCATCAACACGCATTCCATGATATAATTTAATAAAGGGATTAAAAACTCGCGAATGCAGGCATTCACCCATTGTTTCATAATATTTCAGCTCACACTTATGTACCGTTATTATTGCCCCACTTAAAAGGTTTTGCCGGAAAGGAGCACGATATGAATCGGATCATCACCATCGGCCATGCAATGGGGCGGTCGGCAGCGGTCTTATGAAGGGAAAATCCGGCAATCTGCTTGACTCGCAGGGCACGGCGACCCGCGCTGAGATCGCCGCCATGCTCCACCGCTTCATTGAGAAGTATGAGCTGGTGCAGGGCAAGGCTCCCGGCGGCCTGATGGGCTGGATCGACCCGAAGCGGCTGCAAATCCCAAAGACCGGCGACAGCAGCGTGTTAGGCTTGTGGGGGTTCTCCCTCTGTATATCTCTTGCCGGATGCCTTGCGCTGACCACATGGCAGATCAGGCGGTGGCGTGAGGAAGAAGCGCTGCAAATCATCGAAAAGTAAACAGGCTCACCTTTAGGGGCGCGGGCAAATAGCCCCGCGCCCCATTCGCTGTCTTCCCAGAAAAAAACGGCTGTTCTTTTGAAGAACAGCCGTCCTGCTTTTTCGCTTGATGTGTATGCACCTGAAATCATTTCTCAAACAGATACAGGAGATACCCGTACCCCTCGGCCTCCATTTTTTCATAGGGGACGAAGCGCAGGGCTGCGCTGTTGATGCAGTAGCGCACGCCGTTGGGCGACTCCGGGTCGCCGGTGAACACATGGCCGAGATGGGAGTCTCCGGCGCGGCTTCTGACCTCCGTGCGGCGCATGCCGTGGCTCAAATCCTCTTTTTCCACCACAGCGGGGCCCTCGATAGGCTTTGTAAAGGCGGGCCAGCCGCAGCCGCTCTCGTACTTATCCGTGGAGGAAAAGAGCGGCTCGCCGGTGACGACATCCACATAGATGCCCTTTTCAAACTTGTCCCAGAACTCGCCCGTGAAGGCGCGCTCCGTGCCGCTCTCCTGCGTGACGCGGTACTGCTCCGCCGTCAGCTTGTCCCGGATGGACTCCGCCGCGGGCTTCTGATAGTCGCCCGGGTCGATGCGCAGTTTGGAGAAGAGCTCCATCTCCGCGCGCGGGATGTGGCAGTAGCCGTTCGGATTCTTTTCGAGGTAGTTCTGGTGGTACTCCTCGGCGGGATAGTAGTTCTTGAGCGGGCCGATCTCCACAAAGAATTTCTCGCTGCGGCCGCGCTCAATCTCCGCGATGCGCTTCACCGTTTCTCTCGCGCTTTCGTTGGTGTAGTAGACGCCGGTCTGGTACTGACTGCCCCGGTCGTTGCCCTGCCGGTTTTGTACCGTGGGGTCGATCACATAGAAGTAAGCCAGCAGCAGCGCGTCGAGGCTCACCTGCTCGGGGTCGTATTCCACCCGCACGGTCTCCCGAAAGCCGGTCTCTCCCTTGCAGACGGTCTTGTAATCGGCATCCGCCTCGCAGGTGCCGTTGGCGTAGCCGCTCTCGGCGTCGATGACGCCGGGGATGGACTGCATCAGCTGTTCCATGCCCCAGAAGCAGCCGCCCGCCAGATAGATGACATTTTCTGTGGTATCCATATAAGTACTCTCCTCATCGGATCGGTCGAAAGCCGCTCCGTCCATGTTTGTTTCCTGCCCGCTCTTTTCCTTCGGCACAGTCTGCCGCCCGGCGGCGCAGCCGCTGAGCAGCAGCACTGCGGCGAAAAGCAGTGCCAATACACTTCGATACATCGTGTTTCCTCCTTCAGTGGAATCAGGGCTCACTCCGCCCTGTCGCAGTCCTGTCTCTTGCCGCGACCGGGCCACAGGACGGTATACAGCAGCGACCCAAGGACACAGCCGAAGCCGGTGGAGAGCCACGGGCTGGACGTAACGGCACAGGTGCCGGTGGTGCAGCCCACATAGCGGTAGTACAGCCACCTTCCGGTGCTTCCCACTAGGGGCAGGGCAATGGTGCACAGAATGCTCGTCAGC
>CEAA01049321.1_pt1 | contig 35790 bp, 39 predicted proteins | sample 557551 | NCBI WGS metagenome assembly CEAA01 (sample SAMEA3182115, study PRJEB8094) | gut metagenome | biome: human; feature: gut; material: Stool; isolation source: human stools | place: Canada | collected 2013-06-11
TATTGCATTCCCTGTACCCATGCACAAAGGGTTGCACCCTCCGTACTCCCGCCCGAACAAACTGACTTCGCCCCGTCCCAAGCTCCGTCAGTTCCTTCGGTTTTACAAAACAGTCCACCGGACTATTTTGCAAAAAGAAAAACCGACGCATGATCGCTTTACGCTCAATACATCGGTTTCTTCATCTGACCTTAACGGTCATATTCAGTTGTGGCAGATTAGACAATTTGAAAAATTACTCTGGCATATCTACTGAATAACTTAGATTGTTTCCTCTCTTGTCGCTCTTTAAATCATCATAATACCATAGATACATCGTTCTGTCATATACATTGATTTCAATAACACCATCTGGCTTTTGACCTTCTACTTCTAATGAGTAAATTTCCTTATCATGTGCATAGCCAAAAACAAATCTGGTATCTGGATAATTTGGATTCAAGTCCTGTTGAAAATCACTTAATTTTAAAGATGAATGAATTAGTTCTGTAATATCAGATATAAGAATGCTATCCGCTTTAGTTGTAACCGGTGTAGCATTCATAAACGCATATTGTACAGTTGCTTCCTCCACCTGTTTTTTGCAGCGTGCCATCACAAAACCTTGAACGGGATCATTATCGCTTCCTGCCCGATAGAAAATCGTATCATACTGTTTGCCATTCCATATATGCAATATTTCATCAACATGATTAAGAAAATCTTCTGGAACAGAAAATTCTTCATTTTCAGTATTCAAAGGAGAATTCAAAATAGCTTCTTCGACAGAACTATAATATATGAGTTCAGAATCCTTTTTATCGTAATCGCTCAAATTGAATTCGACATATGCATTGTCTTTATTGTCATCTTCCGGAACATAAGTATAGCGACCATTTTCAATATGGTCATCATAATCAACAAACAGTCCAATACATATCAGTGCTGCAAAAATCAAAAAGACTATTCCTATAATGATTAGCAATATTTTCAAAAATTTTTTCATACAAAAGTCCACCTTCTTGCTTCATTTCAGTAAATTATATCATACCGATATGAACAATTCAATTTACACTCTATCAAGTAGTTTTTTTACTTACCTGTAACGCACATTTCTGCAAAATCCATAGTCCCCGATACTTTCCTCACAGGCGATAGGCAACGGTCAAAACATCAGGTCTGCACCTGACATTTTAACCGCATATCAGCCCTGATTATCACATTGTCCCTGCTGGCTGTTCAGCCCATGCTTTTTCGCATATTCACTGGCTTTCTGTCTGCGTTCCTCACTGTAAGGCGGCAGGAAACGGATAGACAGACGGGACTTTGCCAGCTCATAAGAAACACCGCCTTGAACATTGGATTTTTCCAGTCGGCAAAGGTCAGGGTACTTCTTAGCAAAAGCAGCCAACCTCTTTTTCAATCCGGCGTTGTGGGTGTAGATATTTGCCTTGTCCTCGCCCTCATTAAAGAGAACGATTGTTTCTTTCTCAATCTTCGTCAGTCTCGCCATAGCAGCCCTCCCTATGGTTTTTCAACACACGCAGCTTGCAGTAAAAGCAGCGATACCACCTTTCAACACCCTCAGCACTCAGCTTGACGGAAAGCATATAAAACAGCTTCTTCGCCACTGGATCGGGTGCAAGGGCAGCCACCATACGCAAACGCTCAACAGTTGCTTTCAGGTTCGGACAGCCAAAGGCATAAAGGGCTTCCATTTCATTCCGGTTCATCTTCATTGTGTTTTCCTCCTTAAAATTTGATAAATGAAAAGCGACAGACACTTCATAAGGAAATACCTGTCGCTTCGTTTACGATATAAATTTGTTGGTTTTGGACTTGATAAAATCAGCAGTAAATCATTTCCTGTCTGATGATTTCTTCGGCTCGGTTACGGATAGAGTTCATGGACTGTACCCACAACATCTGATTGTCTGCTTTCATGGTTTCGGTCACACCCTCGGCTTGTTTCATCTGCTCAATGATAAGGCTGCACCTTTCCGCTGCCTGTTCGTTCAGGTCAGCAAGGTAAGTATGCAGTTCGCCGGATAAACAGAGGGCAGATAACCTTGCAGGGCGGTACTGCTCCAAATATGTCCTGTGCAGTCTGCCCCACATACCGATAGGGCGGTGTTCCTCCGGCAGCTTCAAGTCCGGCACATAGTAATCGCCCACAAGAACATAGTCCAGACCGTTACATTCATCATGGATTCGTGGTTTCAATTCTGTCATGCTATTTTTTCTCCTTTCACTTTTTGCCGATTTGATTTGCTTGTGGCGTTCTGTTCAACACACACATTGCTATCAGAACTTTTTTCTTCTGCTATACGCTCATGCTCCGCAAATTCTTTTGATTTCTCACGAATCTTTTTCATATACTTACGATTGGATTCTCGTTTTCTGCGAAGTCGTTCCGCCTCTTTTTCAGCAGCAATCCTTTCTTCCTCGGTTGGTTCATGCTGCTCCACAGGTACTTGAAATTGCCCGACATAGTTAAGATATATCTCCACCTCTGTGGTGCGGTCTGCACCTTTTCCCTGTGGCTCGTGAACCAGTATTTTGTCTATAAATTCATTTATCATGGTAGGAGTAAGCTCTGTAATGTTCTCATACTTTTTAACCAGCTTTATAAAACGCTCCACATTATTTTGACCGCCTATAATCCGTTGCATATCAGCGGTGTCAGTCTCAATAATCTTGTTTAGCTCGTTCTGCTCATTTTCATAATCAGTAAGCATACTCTGAAAAAGTCTGTCCGGCAATCTTCCAATCACATTATCTTCATAGATTTTCCTGATAAGCATATCCAGTTCGTGAACTCGCTTCTGATTTCTTTCAATGCGGTTTTTTACAGTTTCAGAAACAGCAATATCTTTCATCGCCGATTCTTCTTGCAGAGAATAGACAAACCCCTGCTCATTCAAAGAAACATAATGGCAAGTCTCTTGTATGGTTTTCAGAATGATGCTTTTAAGTGCTTTTGTTGAAATATGGTGGCAAGTACAATGCCGGTCATACTTCTGATAAGCAAGATTATAAGTGGAACATTCATAACAATCTGCCGGATTTGAATGGCTTATCCGCTTTTCGCCTTTGGTAGTATAGTATATTCTTTCACGCCCTTTTCGTTGCCTGTGATTATACATCGGCGCACCACAGTCAGCACAGTAAATCTTTCCGGTTAGAACATTAGGCTCACCCATAGGATCTGCTTTTCTTACATTCTGTCTTAACTTTTGAGCAAGCAGCCATGTTTCTTCATCGACAATAGGCTCTTGTGTATCATCAAAAACCACCCAATCTTCCTTATCTGCCCTTTTCGTCTTTTTGTCCTTATAGGAATTTTTGAATGTCCTGAAGTTGACAGTCTTTCCAATATACTCTGGTCTGGCAATCAGAGTAGTAACCTGATTTCCTCGCCACATATACGGATTTTCTTTGTCATAGTTGCTTGCATGATTTCCAAGTCCCTTTTTTCCAAGATAATAAGACGGTCTTTCTATTTTTTCTTCTGAAAGTTCTCTTGCTATCTGATAAGGTCCTTTTCCCTCAATAGTCATGCGATAAATTCTGCGGACTACTTCGGCAGCTTCTTCATCAATAATCCAATGGTCGGGGTTTTCGGGGTCTTTCAAATAGCCGTATGGTGGGATATTACTTGTATGAGCGTTGCCGGAAGAACCTCTGGATTTCAGTACAGCTTTAATTTTCTTACTTGTATCCCTGACAAACCACTCATTCATGATATTCAGAAAAGGGGCAAACTCACTGGTTTCTTGACGGTCACTGTCAATACCATTATTGATTGCTATAAATCGAACTTCCTTTTCTCTAAACAGAATGTCAGTGAAAAAACCTACTTGCAAATGGTCTCTGCCGATTCTGGACATATCTTTGCAGATACAGGCAGTGATTTCTCCGTTTTTAACACCTTCAACAAGTCTGTTCCATGAAGGTCTGTCAAAGGTCGCTCCACTCCAACCATCATCGGTAAAATGAACAAGATTCGTAAAACCATGTTTCATAGCATAATCTTCAAGCATTTGCTTTTGATGAACTATACTGTTACTCTCTCCAGCATTATCATCATCACGAGACAGTCTTTCATACAAAGCAGTAATGCCATTGCTTCTATCTTTTTTTCTTCTCATGCTGAACTCCTTTCTTCAATTCCTATCCACTCCTTACGCTCACAAAATATCACATCGGTAAAGTGTTTAGGGGGAGATGTTTTCCCTTCCTTGATTTCCGTGCCGCTGACGGTCATTTCGTCACCAACGGAAACAGAAGGGAGTGTCTGCACGTTTTCGTCGGATTTTGTCGAATCATTTTTCTGAACCAGAGCTTTCCATCCATCCTGCACAACAGTTTTGCCTTTGGTGGAAAACACGGTACCGCCACAGTCCAGCTCAATAACTGTCTCTGCGTATCGGTGCGGATCGCCAACAGCTACGCACAACCGATTCGAGATCAGTTGCAAAATTGCAAGTTCACCCTTGGGAAGTTCGCTCAGATTGCATTTCTGCAATTCTCTGGTCGGAATGATGGCATGGTGATCTGTGACCTTTTTGTTATTCACAACCTGCTCTGCATGAACTGGTATGTTATCCACATCCTCCACGGGGAATGTGTGGAAAGCCAGCTTTACGAGGTCGGTCAGGCTATGTGCCATATCTTCCGTCAGAAACCTGCTGTCGGTACGGGGATAAGTGACCAGTTTCTTTTCATAGAGGTTCTGCGTGTAGTCCAAGGTCTGCTGTGCCGTGTAGCCAAGCACACGGTTGGCTTCTCTCTGTAAACTGGTCAGGTCATAGAGCGCAGGCGGCTTTTCTGTTTTCTCCTTACATTCAGCTTTCTGAACGATTGCCACCGAACAGCTTTGTTTGACAGCTTCGGCTGCTGCCTTGGTTTTGAAGCGTTCGCTTGCAGCCGTAAAACCATCCAATCCAATCTGAACTGTGTAGAACAGTTCAGGCTTGAATGCGGAAATGGCAGCTTCTCGCATAACAGCCATAGCAAGGGTAGGGGTCATAACACGACCAACATTCAGGGTCTGCCCGTAAAGGGTCGAAAAAAGTCGAGTAGCGTTAATACCAACAATCCAGTCGGCTCGTTCTCGACACAGTGCTGCTTCATACAAAGCATCATATTCCGTTCCAGACCTGAGATTTTCAAAGCCCTCCTTGATTGCTACATCTTCCATCGAGGAAATCCAAAGCCGCTCAAACGGCTTTCTGCACCCGGCTTTGTGGTACACCAACCGAAAGATCAGCTCGCCCTCACGACCGGCATCTGTTGCACACACAAGACTCGCAACATCTTCTCTGGCCATGAGCTTTTTCAGAATCCCAAACTGTTTTTTCGTACCGGCAGAAACCTCATACTGCCAGTCCATCGGGAAGATAGGAAGGTCTGCATAAGCCCATTTGCTGTACTTCGCATCATAGACTTCCGGCTGTGCCAGCTCCACCAAATGCCCTACACACCAGCTGACCACATATCCGTTTCCCTCTAAGTAGCCATCCTCACGCTTGGCAGCACCTAACACTTTGGCAATACTCTGTGCAACCGAAGGCTTTTCAGCCAAAACTAATTTCATTTGCATCTGCTCCTTTCACAAAAAAATAAGCAGCCACACACCGTAGTGCATGACTGCTATGTAAAAAGTTCGGAAAGGATTTTTGCAACCTGATACAATTTTCTGTTCTACAATCTCCGTCATAATAAAAATATCTCCATCATTTCAAAAGAGAATGACGGAGATATTTCACCTTGCTTATTCTTGTAGCAACCAATCGGCTATATCGTGAATTTCGATTCCTTCATAGCTATATTGGGGATGTTTGGTTCTGGCAATAATCATTTTCGGATAAGCGTCTCGAATCTGAAGCAGAGGAGAGCATTCTCTCTCAAATGTTTCCTGCCCGGAAATGTTGTCGCTGACCTGAATATAAATCTTTTCGCTACCTCTCTGAGCAACAAAGTCGATTTCCTTTTGATAGAGCTTGCCGACATAGACATCATATCCACGGCGAAGAAGCTCGATACAAACAACGTTTTCATATACTCTGCCATAGTCTATATTTCTGCTTCCCAGTATTGCATATCGAATACCGCTGTCACACAAATAGAACTTTTCAGAGCTTTCAAGGTATTTCTTACCTCGGATGTCATATCTCTTAATATCATAAAATACAAAAGCATTGCACAAATACTTAATGTACTTGCCGACGGTTACATGATTGGTTGGAGTCTCATTTGCTGTCAGTAGCTGACTGACCTTATTCGGAGAAGTCAGGTTGCTGATATTATCCATAAGGAACTCGCTCAGACGTTGTAAAACCAAAGTGTCCGGGAGAGTATATTTCTGTACCAAATCCCTTGTAACAATCGTTTCGTAGACCTCTTTGATATAGTTTGTTCTGTCTTTTTCGGTTCTATAAGCATAGGAACCTGCTAAACCGCCCTTGATAGCGTACTCATCAAAGAGCTTATCTTTGTCACTAATATCATCATAATACTGGCAATATTCCTGGAAGCTGAAAGGAAACACATGAATTTCAATATAGCGTCCGGTAAACAGAGTTGCCAGATCTGCACTCAACAGGAAAGCATTAGAGCCTGTTACATAGATGTCGTATTTTCCCTTAGAGTACAGGCTATTGATTGCCAACTCAAACTTGGGACACATCTGAACCTCGTCTACAAACAGGTAGTTCGTTTTTCCTTCCTGATAATGTTCTTCCACATAGGCGTGTAAGGCATGGTATTCCTTGATTTCTTCATACGCCAAATCCATGAAGTCGATGAAGATAATATTGATGTTTTCAAAATTGCTTTTCAGATACGCAATATACGCCTGCATCAATTTGGACTTACCAGATCGACGAATGCCCGTGATGATCTTGATGTCAGGAGTACCATTCAGTTCAATGATTCTATCGAGATATTTTGCTCTCGTGATTGTTTTCATATAGTCACCCGCTTTCAAAAATTGAAGTTTTTTCATTTCTCGAAACCGCTTCGCTGTACTTATTATACTGTCTGCTAATAGTATATGCAAGATGTCACTTTCAAAAACGCAAATTTTTTTATTTTTTGAAAGCGGAAACTATGTAAAGGCAACCCGAAGGCTGCCCCAGGCATCAAGCCTATCCTGTTTACACAGGTTCATTATCATCTTCATCGACGGAGCTATCTTCATCGTCGTCCTCAAACTCCGGATCGTACCCATAGTCCTCGTCATCGTCCACATAATCAGCATCTGGGTCAGGCTTTGCCGCTTCCTGTGCCTTCTTCTTTTCCTGGACTTTCTTAAATACGAAGAATCCACCACCACAGGCAAGCACAATCAGAGTAAGAATCGCCGGGAGCATATTTGTGGATTTCGGCTTTTCCTCCGGTGTCGGTTCTGTAATTTCAGGAACTGTTTCAACTACTTCCGGCTTTGTTTCCTCAACCGGCTTGGTGAACTCTGCAACTTCTTCCTCGTCCATCAGCTTGAGCAGGTCGGCTTCATCCACCTGATTCAGAAAATGCACGGTTTCCTCGCCCTTATCATCACGGTCAATGATGATATAGAAGTAGTTTCCGTTTTTGGTTACAGCGGTAATGAACTGCTTTCCGCTTTTCGTAGGCGAGCCAGCGTCATCAACCAAAGTCAGATTGCCGTCGGGAGTAAGCGGTAGCATCGGCTCCTCCGGCTCTGTTTCGGGAACTTTTTCTTCGACCGCAGGTTCTTCAGTCGCTACGCTTTCATCTACATAGGCAAATGCCGTTGTAGAAAACACGCCAAAACACATTGCACACGCCAGCAATGCGGCTCCAATTTTCTTAAATCTCATTCTGCGTTTCCTCCTCATTCATAGTATTGATCGTATCAGGCTTCGGAGCCATATCCGCAGCAAACATACGGAGCAGCTCGGAAAGCTGTTCGGGATTCAGGTTCGCAGCATGAACCATCTCATGGATTTCGGAATTTTCCTCCTCACGGTATCTGCGTTCCAGGTCTTTCACCTTAGCATCCCATTCTGCCCGTTTCTTACGGGCTTTTTCAAGGTCTGCACCTATTCTGTCTAACTTGGCACTCAATCGCCATCCCTCCTTTAGTTTCTGATTCTGCCGAAGCAGTAAAAATGCTGTTGCCAGTAATTCGATTCGATAGAAGCGTAGGAAATGGGGTTTCCGCAGTGGATCATCATACCATTGCCAACATAGATACCAACGTGTGATGCACCGGAGGTATCATAAGTGCCTTGGAAGAAAATCAAATCTCCCGGTTTGGCAGAGCTTTTCGGGATAATGTCGCATACGCCCATCAAACCGTTTGCGGTCAAACGACCAACACTCCAACCGTTTCCGCAGTGATTGATTACATAGGAAACAAATCCGGAGCAGTCAAAGGAGGTAGACGGGCTGCTGCCGCCCCACACATACGGGTATCCCAGATATTTTTCAGCTTCCCGAATCATATTGGCAAATCTTGTGTCTGTCAGCGCTTCGCCCGGAATATCATAATCGGTGTACTCGCCGCCAGGGGTGGCGTAAATGTCATTTCCGAAAATATCCGGTCTGTTGCCCCTTGTCTGAAGCAAAATTCTATATCGCTCCATATCATCTTCCGACAAGCCGGAATTTGAAATCACACTGTTCAAGCCCTTATTTCTGAGCTTCACATTCAGAATATAATATTCGTAATCTTCTTCCTCTGTTGTTGTCTCTCCCGTTTCGGGATCAGTAGAAGATGTTGTTCGTGTACGAATCTCTACTACTTCCGTCAGGGTCAGCTCATATTGTTGCTCAAATAGCCATTGCAGGGTAGCCTGCACCTCATCTCTGGTGTAATCCTCAAACTTCACCGTCAAATACGCCGCCAGCTCATAAGGATTGTGGTTGATTTCATCAAGGTCATACCGGTACTCGTCATATCCGCTATGAGTACGCTCGATATTATTGATTTTATTGCGGAGCGCAGCTTCCAAAGCCTTGTAATCATTGTCCGCACCAATAATATCTTCCTCTTTTGCAGTAAAAGAAGTTCCCAGAATGATCTGTGTGCCGCCTTGGAACATAGCCGAACAAGACGAGAACATCCCTGAGAGTATCATAAAAAGCAGTCCGGCAATCAAAACAAACAGAATCGTTTTAGAGTGTGTGGTGCAGAACTCCGTTACTCTTTCTGTGATGTTCTTGGCTCCCTGAGCTGCTTTGCCCGTTGCCTTGCCTGCACCCTTAGATGCAGAAGCCGTTGTCGAAGCGGTATTCTTACCGGCTTTGGCGGCAGCATATTCTTTCTTGATTGCCCTTTTCTGTTGCCAACGGGAAAAGGGATTGGAACCGGCATCGGGGTTGTCCTTTTTGAACTTCTCATACAGGGCATTTACATTTGCTTTATCTGACTTCTCAACCAGCTTTTCCGCCTTGTCGTAGGCTTTCAGCTTGTGACTGTAAACGGCATGATCGACGGTATAGACAGTGGATTCAACAGCCTTGGTCGTTTCCTGCACAGCCTGAACGCCGATATTATCATCCTCATATTCTGACACCGCCCGATGTGCTTTGGATGTGAGCGTGACTGCGGCACCACGGCTTGCCATGTGCTTTGCCACAGATGGGCGCTCGATTTCCGTAAACTCCGCTTTTTCAAAACGGAGCTTTGCTTTACGGGAACCGGCTGCATCTGTTTCCAGCTTTAGCTTCGGCTTTGCCTTTTTAGAAGCCAATTTGTCTGCCGCTTTTTCAGCCCTATCAACCGCCTTATCTGCACGGTCGGCAGCTTTCTTCACATGAGAATCTGCAAGGTCATCTTCGGTAAAACGGAGTCGTGTAGGTCTTTTCGCCATACATTACGCCTCCTTTTCCTGTGCCACCTCGTTTAACTTCGTGGTCATAATGCGATACAGTTCCAGATCTGTCGGGAATCGGTCAATGAACGGCAGAATCACATTGCCATAGAACAGAAGTCCTTCGCCCTCACCGGAGTTGGTTACATAGGACAGCTGATGCGGCGAAATGTTCAACCGCTGTGCCAGAATACTTCGGTCATCGCTTGCCTGATTCAGCATATAGATGAAATCAGAGTTTTCGAGGATGTTGGCAATCTCCGGGGAACGAAGCAGGTCTTTGACATTCTGAGTAATACCGGTCGGCAAGCCGCCCCATTTACGGAATCGCTTCCAGATTTCTACGGAATAGGTTGCCGTCTGTTCTTCCTTCAGAAGCAGATGGAACTCGTCAATATAATATCTGGTCGATTTACCGGCAGAACGGTTGGCAGTTACACGCCCCCAGACCTGATCCTGAACGATCAGCATACCGATTTTTTTCAGCTGATTGCCCAGCTCCTTAATGTCGAAGCACACCAGACGATTCTGAATATCCACATTGGTTCTGTTGTTAAACAGTTTCAGAGAACCCTTAACATAGATTTCCAAGGCGGTCGCTACATGGTGGGCTTCCTTTTCGTCCTGTTTCAGAAGGGCATCATACAAATCCTCAAGGATCGGCATATTCTCAGGGGCAGGATTGTCGAAATATCTCTGGTAAATCTGATGCACACAACGGTCGATAACCGTCTTTTCGATAGGCTGCAAGCCATCCTTACTGCCCATAATCAACTCACAGAGGGACAGGATAAAATCAGCTTTCAGTGCTACCGGGTTGTCATCCTCAGAGTAGTTCAGGTTGATGTCCATAGGGTTGATATAGTTGGTACTGGAGGAGCTGATTTTTACCACCTGACCATTGAACTTGTGAACCAGAGCCGCATATTCCGCTTCGGGGTCGCAGATGATAATATCGTCATCCGTAACCAGGAACGCATTGGTGATTTCACGCTTTGCGGAAAAGGATTTACCGGAACCGGGAGTACCCAGAATCAGTCCGTTGGGGTTCTTGAGCTTCTTTCTGTCCACCATGATAAGGTTGTTCGACAGAGCATTCAGCCCGTAATAGAGCGTTTCTCCACCATTCTGGAACAGCTCCTGCGTGGTGAAAGGCACAAAAATAGCCGTGGAACTGGTAGTCAGGCCACGACGAATCTCAATCAGGTTTTGTGCCAAAGGCAGGCTGCTCATCAGTCCGGATTCCTGCTGAAAATCCAAACGACGCAGATTGCAGTTATGCTTCTGGGCGATGCTCTGTGCCTGGAACACATTGTTCTCCAGTTCCTGCTCGGTGCGCCCGGTGTTCAGCACCAGAAATGTCACCATGAACATTCGCTCATTCTGGCTCTGCAATTCTTTCAGAAGTGACTTCGCATCTTTACCATAGGTAGCAAGGTCAGATGGGATAATGTCCATGTCATAGCCAGAACGCACAGCCTTTTTCTGTTCCTCGATTTTGGAACGGTCAAGCTCGGTGATGATTCTCTTGATGGTCTTAATCGCCGCAGTCTGGTCAACCGACTGGATGTGCATGGTCACGATCTGCGTGGATTCCATATCCAGAAAATCCGCCAGCATACGATCAGACAGGTCTGATGCCGTAATTGCCAGATAAGACATCGAACCGAAGATACTGCCCATCTGGAAGGTGCGGTTGGTCTTAAAGGCAAACGCCGTCGGAGCAATGAAGTCCTTTACGGACAGCCCGGATTCCACAAGATACTTCCAATCGAAGAAGAACTTATCATTATCACCCATGTGGAACATAGAGTGCATCAGATGCAGCCGCTCTTTGCCGTTCATGGTAGTGGCAATGACACCCAAACGCCGAAAGTTATTGAGCAGATCGTTTTCGATATGGTTGAGTCTCGGCTTTGCCTGCCGCATGGATTCGGCTTCAATGCCGAATGTCAGGTACTTGGTTTTGGTCAAGCCGTTGTTGCCCTGCGCCAACTGCTTTTTCAGCATCTGGCTATACTCGGCACGGACGGGATTGAAGCTGTCCTTCTTGAACGGGATACGGATACTCTTTTCAAAGCTTTCAGCATCGGTACTCAGGTTCATAAAGGAAAGCTCAAAGTGAATGGAGCTGTCAAAGAAATTCAGGAAACTGCACCACTCATCGAAGATGGCAGTCTTATCTTCCTGCTGTGCCAGCTGATAGTTGATGTCCTGAAACTGAATGGTCTTGGTGTAATAACTGTCAGTGACACGGCAGATGCCATCCGGGAACATTCTCTGAAAGGGAATGGACTGCTGTGCAGTCTGCGGAATACCGTTGTCCTTCTTTGCCCGTTCCACAACAGCTTTAATTTCTCGCTGCTGCTTCCGATTCAGATTTGCAGGCATTTTGATGTTTCTTGCCTGTGGCTTCTTTTTGAAAAACAATTCGTTCAACCTCCTTTTCCAGTTTGTACTGACGCATCAAAGCGTCATAATAGTTGTCCGTCTGATAAGGGCGAACCTTGGGACGAACGAATTTGGTCTGAATGAAGTGTTCTACAACCACTTCCAACGGCTGACTATCCTTTTCATACATTGCCAGAAAGAACAACGGTAACATGACGATCATCATGGACAGTGCTGCAAGGCTCACATTTCCGGTTGCTTTGACCAGAAAGAAAATCGGCACTCCGATGAGCGCCGCCGCACCAAAGCAAAGTAACTGCCGTTTCGTCAGATTGAAGAACACTTTTGTTTTTACCCTCGTCAGGTCACGAGGTACGGGAATATACGCTGCCAAACAATTTCCTCCTTCCCTTAGTGAGCGCTGAATACACCCTTCGCAAGCGAACCAGTCTTAAACAGGGTGAAGCACAAAAGGACGGTGTAGCCCATAACACCCCAGATAGAACCGATGATGTCATCACTGAATGCGATAGACTGAATCAGCACCGCATAAATGCCCACGCAGATCATAATCAGGAATCCCTGGAATCCGATTGCAAACAGCGAACGCAGATAATTCTGTCCGATATTGCTCTGTTCTCTGTTTCCAAAAGTGGAAAGCGGAATCGGGGCAAGGCTGACCATCAGATAAATTTCAATCATTCGACCGTAGACGATCACAAAGATGATGATTGCCAAAGCGGACATCGTGACCTGCACGATAAAGGATTGCAGGAACAAGCCGAGCAAAGGACCCAAATCCATTGCCATCAGCGTTTCTTCCATTGTTTCCAATGCCGAAGCATCTATGGCAGTATTTCCGGATATGATACCGGCGCTTGCGTTTATAACGTGCTGTGTCACATCAAACACAGCCATCGTGATATTGAATGTGTTTGTGATTAACATGACCGCAACAAAAGTCTTGAACACCCATTTGAAGAAGATCCAGGTTTCAAAATTTGCCAGATTGTTGTGGTCAATAATCATCTGAATTAGCTCATAACAGGCAATGAAGGTCAGAATCAAGCCTGCGATTGGGATAATCACTGACTCGGAGATGTTTCGTACCATGGCAAAGACACCCGGCGAAAAATTCGCCGGGGTCATGCCAACGGAGGTTGCTATCTCGCCAACCTGGTTGTTGACGGACTCAAACATCCCCGACAGATTTCCCATAATAGCTGAAACGAGCATTTCTTTCAGCCAGTCTGTGATCTGTTGGAGTATGCTGTCCAAAGGCGATTACCTCCTTGTTTTGTGATTAACCGAACAGTCCGGAGAGCAGAGGTACAAGGGTGGTGCCGATGAGGGCAACACCGCCGCCAGCCATGAGCTGCTTCATGCCCTGGGACTTTGCTTATGTGTGATAAAGAAGCAATAGAAGTGCAAAAAATTTTGCCGTTCCTATCCGACACTTGGCCATTGTGTCGGATAGGTCGGGCGGTTATTCGGGCAAGTCAATCTTGCCGACAAAGCTGTAATAAATCTCAATGTCCTGCCTGCGGGTGCCGTTCTCATCATAGCTGCACTCATGCACCACAATTTTCTCGATCATTTCCCGCAAGAGAGTGGGGGTCAGTTCTTCAAAGGCAAGGTGCTTGCGGACAATGCCCATAAATTTCTCGGCGTTGACGGTAGCTGCCTGTGACTTGTCCAGTTCGGCTTGCAGGGCGGCGGCTCTCTTTTTCAGCTCCGCTTGCTCGGCTTCGTAGTCAGCCGACAGTTCCATGAAACGCTCATCGCTGATTTTGCCGTTTACATTGTCCTCATACAGCCGCTTGATAATGCGGCTGATTTCAGAAATGCGTTCCTGCGCCTGTTCAAGCTGCTTGATGGCTGCGGCGGTCTTTCGCTTGCCGCCGATCTCGTTCTGCTGGACAAGTAGTTTCACAAACCGGCTCTCATGCTTGGCTGCGTATTCGGTCACTTGCCGGAGATTTGCCAGGACACCAGCGGTCAACAGATCGGTGCGGATAAAGTGCGCCGTACAGTTGCGGGTGCGCTTCTTGTAGCTGCCGCAGATGTAGCAGTCCTGTTTGCGGTCTTTGTTCTGATACCGCTGCTGATACAGCACATGGCCGCAGTCGGCGCAGAACAAAATCCCGGAGAACAGCCCCACTTCATCGTAGCGGTTCGGGCGTTTGCGCTGTTTGCGTAACTCCTGCACCCGTTCCCATGTTTCCTTGTCGATGATCGGCTCATGGTGGTTCTCGAAAATGGCCTGCTTCTCGACGGGGTTCTCTATGCTGTGCTTGACCTTATAAGAAGGCTTTTCCGTTTTGAAGTTCACCAGACATCCGGTGTACTCTCGGTTTTCGAGGATATGAACGACGGTGTTGGTCGCCCATTTGCACTCATAGCCTGGGTGATAACGGCGGGTGCTGCCTGTCCGCTGATATTCCAGCGTCCCCGGCGTGGGGATTTGCTGCTCCGTCAGCATACGGGCAATCTTGGTCGGGCCGTTCCCGGCAAGGCAAAGCTGGTAAATCTGCTGCACCACCGGGGCGGCTTCCTCGTCTATAATAAAATTCTCGTCCTCGTCCATCACATAGCCGTAAACCGGCTTGCTGGTAACAGGCTTGCCGCTCATGCCTTTTGACTTTTTCACTGCCTTGATTTTCTTGCTCGTATCTCTCACCAGCCATTCATTGAACAGATTTCGCAGCGGGGTAAAATCGTTGTCCATGCCCTCGCTGGCACTGTCCACATTATCGTTGACAGCGATAAAACGCACACCCTTTTGAGGGAACAGCATTTCCGTGTAAAACCCTACCTGCAAGTAGTTTCGCCCTAACCGGCTCATGTCCTTGACGATGACCGTACCCACTTTCCCGGCTTCAATGTCCGCAAGCATGGCTTGAAATCCGGGCCGCTGGAAGTTCGCGCCGGAAAAACCGTCGTCGGTGTACCAGCGCAGATTGGTAAAGCCGTTCTGTTTTGCGTAGGTTTCGAGTATCCTTTTTTGGTTCGATATGGAATTACTCTCGCCTTGCAATTCATCCTCGTGGGACAATCTCGGATAAAGGGCGGTAATGAGGTTTTGGGTGGCTTGTCTTAACATAAAATCCTCCGTTTCCGACAGCCAGCCCCACTATTCCGTGGTTTCATTGTACCACGGAACGGCGGGGGCTGTACAGCGGCAAAAGCGTTAAATTTGCTTCTTTACAGCTTTTCAATTTTCCGATTTTTATGGTATGGGTTGTCGTCCCATATTTGCAGTAGAAAAGTTCATAACTCCGTGGTATACTCTGATTTAACAAAAAAATCAGAAGTTAAAGGAGAAAACATGAAGTATACAATAGATGAATTAACCGCGGCCAAAAGGCAAATTGATTCAACTCTGCACAAGCTAAGAGAAACAGTAAAAACATTTGAATCAAAGGATAATTCCGAGCGTTATAAATCACAAATCACATTGGCAAAGAGAAGAATAAAAGCCTTTGAAATTGCAAATTATTTTATAGAGAATGAGATTAAGAATTGCTAAAGCACTTCCGATTTTCGTTCCAGCGGTCATGCTCCCTGGCATGGCCGCTTTTCCATGCCCCGGTTCACGCCGGATAAGTCGGCTCCTGTGTAGCAGCGGCTTCCGCTTCCAGTACCCGCGCCATTTTGTCGGCGGCTGTGGTTGTGGTGTCTTTCTTGAAATAGCCGGACACGACAAGGACGGAATTGCCCATGCGGATTTCCGTCACACAGTCAGGGCGGCGGGTGGTGCGGGTGTCGTGCTGCTTGTTATCTGCCATAGGCAATACTCCTTTCAGTCGGTAATCAGTTTCTTCATGCTCTCCATTTTCCGCTTGGCGGTTTCCTGCCGGAAGTTGTCGCCGGTAAAGCGTACCGGGACGCACATGGAAAGCAGGCGGTCATAAATCCGGGAATGGGCGGTGTCCTCCGGGTTGTGCAGGTCGTCCAGCGTAAGGTTGGTCGTGACGATCAGCGGCTTGCCGCTGCGGTAACGGCTGTCAATCACATTGAACACCTGTTCCAGCCCGTATTCCGTCCCGCGTTCCATGCCGAAGTCGTCAAGGATCAGCAGCGGATAACGACAAAGGCGGGAAATGTACTCGTTGCGCCCCTCAAAGCTGGCGGCAAGGTCATTGAGGATAAGAGCAAAGTTCGTCATGCGGACGGGGATTTCTTTCTCCATGAGGGCGTTTGCGATACAGCCTGCAAGGTAGCTTTTGCCGGTGCCTACGCCGCCCCAGAACAGGCAGCCGATATTGTCTGTCCGCATATCTTCCCAATGCTCCACATACCGGCGGGCAAGCCCGGTCTGCGGGTTCCTGCCGTTGTCGTTCTCGAAAGTCCAGTCCCGCATGGTGGGGTCGGTAAAGCCCCGGCGTTTCAGTTCTTCCACGGTGTCAAGGTGTCTGCGCCGCTTTTCGGCGGCTTCCCGTTCCTCGCGGGCGGTTCTCTGGCAGTCGCACTCTGCCGGGTGGCGGTCGCGCCCGAAGATAGCGGCCTTATCCGGCGCAAAATAGGCTTCTTTCGGCTTGCGGCACTTGCCGCAGTACAGTAAACCGTCCTCGCCGGTGTAGTCCTCCGGCTCCGGGATGGTGGTCGTCATATTCTCCAAAACCGCGTTGATTTCATTCTTCATAAACTCTCGCCCTCCTTGCATGAGTAGTCTGGTATGCCCTTTTTAGGGGCTTCCTTTTTGTCGTTCCCCGCCCATATCCGCAGGGCGGCGGCATAGTTCTGGTAGCTTTTCCCGTTGGCGGCAAGGTAGCGGCTCATTTCCTCGATGAACCGTTCCAGCCTGTCAGGGTACTCTGCCTGCAACTCGTCGTATTCGGTCTGTGACAGAAAAATATTTCCATATCGGCCATAGGGCGCGGACGGCCCCCCACTCACTCCCTTTGTTTGGCTCTCTGTAAGGTTGTTTATAGTAGTTTGGTTAGGGGACGGTTTTCCGACCATCATAAGGTCGGTTTTCTGACCATCAGTAGGACGGTTTTCCGGCTCTATGAGGGGCGGACTTCCGGCCATCAGTTGGTCTGAAAACTGTACCTGTGGCACTGGCGGTACTTTGACATAAAGCCGGTTCGGTGCGGAGAAGCCGCCCCGTTCCCGTTCCAACAGCCCCGCCGTGTCCAGTTCATTAAGCGCCCCCTTGATGGTGGTGCTGCCTTTATCCAGTATTTCTGCTATCTCCGCGATGGGATAGATAATATAAATCCTGCCCTCGTCGTCCAGCCACTTGTTTTTCTGGGAGAGGGTGGAACGGTCTAACAGCAGCGAATACAGCAGCTTGGCGGTCTGTGAAATCTCCATTTTCAGCAGGAAACGGGGATACGGCAGATAGGCGGGCAGCCGCGTGTCTGCCCTGATATAATCAGCGATAGGATCACCTCCCTGTGTTCGGGTTGATTTTGGCGTATTGTCACGCATTAAAACGCCGTTTCCGGGGGAAAAGGATAAATGTATCGCGTACCCTTTGACACCCACGAAAAAAGCCTTGATTTATGCGGGTTTGAAAGGCTCTAAAGCGTGACATCTCTGCCTTTGTTTCCGCTTTCTCTCGGCGGCTTTGATTTTCTTCATGCGCCCGGCGCAGTCGGGGCAGTATTTTCCCCGGTTGGATTTGGGGACAAAGGCCGCCCCGCAGACGGCACACCGTTTCCGGCTTCCCCGGCACAAGAGGGCTGCGGCCAGCTCCCCGTCAAGGGGCAGGACAGCCACACGGAACCAGTGGCACATGAGGGAAAAGGAAATGCTCTGGACGCACACGCAAGGCTCCCCGTCGTCCAATAGCAGGCAGTTCCCCTCATCGTAGTTACAGCACTCATGTACCAGCCGCCGCGCCCGCCGGTGCTGGCGGTAGTCCATGTGGGGCAGGTTATCGCTCATGGCTCTGCTCCTTTCTGCGGTGCGGCTCGTCCCGGCGCAAAATCTGGTCGATGTTCCGCTTGACGGTCTGCAACTCCTTGAACCGCTGTTTCTGTTCGTGATAGGTGTTATACAGGCCGTCTTTCTCGGAGATAAGCTGCTCGATCTCGGCCTGCAACGCTTTCCGGGCGGGCAGCTTGGTAATGCCATGCGCCTTGAAATACCGGGCTGCTGCGTCGGCTATGATAAAATCGCTCTCATGGGCCTGCCGGTATGCGGCGCGGGCTTTCTCGGATTTCTGTGCCCGCAGCCCGTCGCGGGCGGCCTTGGTCTGGGCGTAGGCCAACACCTGCCGCTGCAACTTCTTTTTCCCTTGCAGCTTCGTTTCCAGTGCTTTCAGTTCGCCGCTGGTCTGGCGCATTTTCTGATAGGCGGTGTCAACGGCGGCTTCTAACTGCTCCGGGGAAGTAAAGCCGTATTGCTGGTAGACGGACAGCGTTTTGGCGGCCTGCTTCAGATTGTGTATCTTCGCCCAGCGTTCATAGCCCCGGCCTTTGCCCTCGGCCATTTTCTGCTCAATGTCCACAAGCCGCTGCACTCCGTCCTGTTTCGGGGCGGCTATCTCGGCTCTGGCAACCTGCAAGCGGTCTTTTATGGTGCGTGGGGGATCGGGGGATCTGGCTGGCGCTTCGGCTGCTCTGGCGGCGTTTTGCTCTAAAACGGCAAAGACAGCGGCGCGGTCAAAATCGTCGCCCAGCTTCCGGGCGGTAATTGGCTTTGTCCTGTCCGGCGTGAGGTAGGAAAGCCGCCCCCGGCTCTCCTTGACGGTCACACCCTCCTGCAGCAACAGAGAGGAAAACTCGTCAAAGCTGGCGGCGGTGGCAAGGGCTTTCCGTAGGGTCTGCCGCAGCTTCTCCTTGTTCGTTTCAAACTTGGTCTGCCGGTGTGTGATACCGTCCGCAATCATGGGGGCGTTTGCCTTATCCAGCGCAGCCTGTCCCTTTTTCTGCGCCCAATACTCACGCTCGGTCACTCGCTCCTTGCTGCCGTGGAGCAGATCCATCTGATAGAGTCCTGCTTCATGGCACATTTCCATGACCTCGGCTTTCAGATAGTTCATAGCTGCGTCTGTGCAGCGGTGCTTGCAGCCTGCTTTCCTGTCCGCTGGCCTGTCCATGTGGGGCAGCATGGGAACCTCCGCAATCCGCAGACTGTTAATGACGATATGCACATGGATATTTTCGGTGTGGCTGTGCCCGTCCGGGTGGGTGCAGACAAGGGCCTGGTGGCCGGGAAAATGCTCTTTACAGAATTGTTCCCCCAACGCCTGCGCCCGGTCTACGGTCAGGCCGTTGTCCGGCCCGTCCCGCGGGTCAAAGCTGATGATGTAGTGGTGGCTTTTCACATCTTCCCGCCGCTGGTTTTTCTGATAGCGGAGATTGGCCCGCATACACGCAACGGCAAAATCCTCCCCGTCGCAGTTCAGCGTGGACAGCCGGTAGTCCTCGCGGGGGATAAGCCTGCCGGTTTCATCAAGGACGGGCTTCATGGTAAACTCGTCATGCTCAAAGAGAAGATATTGCTCGGCGGCTCCGTAGTCGGCGTTTTTAGAGTTGATATGCTTGAGTGTTGCCAACCGCGTCACCTACTTTCTTGAGGACTTCATACTTGAGGACGGCAAGGTCGGATATGGCGGCGCGTACCTCGCCGGAAAGGGTGTTGTAGGGTACGCCGTATTCGTTCAGATACCGGGCAATCTGATTGAGGTTGCCGCCGATCCTGCCGTACTCGGCTGTCAGCTTCCCGACAGCGGAAAGCAACTCGTCATTGACCGACGACACATGGACAACCGGGCGTATGGTCGCCCGCCGTATCGCCTGCCGGAGAAATTCGGACTGGCTGATACCATAGGGCGCAAGCCGCGCTGTGAAGTCGGCATACTCATCTTCGGACAGCCGGGTTTTCACAACGCGGCTGCGGTGGGGCGTGTTGTATTTCTTTCGCATGGTGTGACCTCCTTTCTCGCCCGTAAGGGCGCATGAGCAGGGTTTGGGGAAGGCACTCCCCAACAAGTTTCCCGCGAGGGGCAAAACTGCAGAATTGCGGATTTTGGCACCGTGGTAGAAACTTGCTCTCCGTGACTGCAAACTTTCTCTCACTTCCGTCCGCCACTTTTTTGGAAAACTGCAACCACAAAAGTTTGTTTCTCTTTTTCTGCTACTACTAATCCTGTAAAGGGCATTCCTGCCCGCTTTCGCTAAAATGACACCGGACGCAGTGGTTTCTACCCGGTGTTGGAGAAATCCTTTCTCTTTGCCCTCTACTACGGGTAAATGCTCCAAATGCCAAACACCAGGGCAGAAAAATTCCCTCCTCGCTTACTACTACAACCGGCAGGGGGCAAAATGGCCGGGAGCGGAGCCGGACAACAAAAAAAGCAGTAAATCTTTTTCAAGACTTACTGCTTTCGCTGGCCGCGTCGGTGGCGGCTGGTATTCAGTTTTTATGACTTGTCCGGTGGTTCGTCAAGCCGGAACTTGAATTGACAGTCAATTAACCGCTGCTTTACATAGTCCTCCACCTCGGCGTTGACCTGCCCGTTCACTTTTGAGAAATAGCGGATATATCCGGCGTAGTGGAGCAGGACAGCGTTCACGGCTTCTGGGTCGCCCTCACGGGCTTTGAGGATTGTTTCATAGGGGAGAAGTCTACTCATACCGGCTCACCCCCATTTCTTCGCGTAGCCGCTGCAAGGCAAGCTGGATATGCCGCCCCGCTGTGCTGCGTGACCGGCCAATACACGCGCCGATCACGCGCTGCGGCTGGCGCAGAAAGTAATAGCGCAGGATTTCTTCCCGCGTCTGCTCCGGCAAAACAGAGATCGCGTCGGCAAGGGCGGCGTTGCAGAGCAGGACGGTCTGACCGCAGACGGTAAATGGGTATTCCTCGTCCGGCTCCGACGCGGCAAACTGGACAAACTTCTCGTTCATCAGATAGTCAAGGGAAACTTGCCGTTCCCATTGCCGTTTAAGCTTCAAAATCTTGTCCAAGGCGGCACAGCGGATAACAGTCTTGCAAAAGGCGTTGTACCTGCGCTGGATATATTCTTGATAGGCTATCTGGTCGGTCATGGAAATTCCCCTTTCTGAATAATAGTGCGGGGCGGTGGCACTTCTTGCTGTCGCCCCTTGATTGCCTACCAGCAAAGGCGGGCGGGGCTGTCAACGGCTGCGCATATGCGCCGTTCATCTTGACCGTTGACTGGCTCGGCTGGGTTTGCTATTTACCCGACAAACTTGAATTTATTTTAAGCTATCACGTTTTACCTTCTTAAGCCTTACTATCATTACCATAGGAATTTCTTTGTTGGTTTTAAAACATTCTTCATAAAATCCATCAATGACAAATCCAGCTCTAAAACAAAGGTTAAAAATATCTTGTATGGAACGATGATAATAAATCTGCTCTTTCGGTTGCCCTTCAATCGCTATATCATAGTAACTGTGCGGTGTCATATATTTTTCAGTCAACGTGACAAAACAAGGGTGTTGCGTTGCAAAGACAAAAATTCCGCTTTCCTGCAACAGTTCATAAACAGCCATAAGAAGTGGTTCAATATCCGTAATATCCATAATTGCCATATTAGAAACTGCTTTCGTAAAGGCTCGATTTCTTTTTAATTCTAATATACTTTTTCTATCGGTCGCATCCGCCACACAAAATTCAATTTGTTTTGCATATTGTGATTGCCGTCTTTTAGCCAATTCTATCATTTTTTTGCTGTAATCAAAAGCGACAACCGAAGCGCCTCTTTGTGCAAGATACGAAGAATAATTTCCATTGCCACACGCAATATCCAAAATGTAATCCGCAGGATTAGGAGATAGAAGTTCCGTTACTTTGGGACGCACTACCTCTCTGTGAAATTCATTAGATTCGTCACCCATTGCATTATCCCAAAATTGTGCGTTCTCCTCCCAGATTTTTTTACTTTCCTCTGTTCCCATGTTCTCTCCCACTCCCCAAATTTGCTTTTTTGCTTCCATTAAATCTTCCTTACTATATTCCATTGTTACCCTCCATAACTTCTGATTGTTGCCGTCTTGACGATTATGTATCTTTACATTACCTTCTGAAACATATGGCGCACCTTGTCCAGGCGGCTGTTTGGACGGCGGGGCTGGATGACCGGCTGACCGACAGCGGCCTGATATCCTTTCAGCTCTGTAAGGCATACGCTCCGCCCGTTGGTGTAAAAGGCCAGATCAGTACGGTATGCCTGTATACAGCGGGCGGGAATCTCGCCAGTAAAGACAACTTCATCCTTTTTTACCTGGGCCGTTTCGATGGTGGCACAGTATTTCGGTGCATCATGATAAGCCCTGGAAAGGTATTCCTGGGGCGCATAGAGGATGAAGGAGAGATAAGGTTCCAGCAGCTGCGTCCCCGATTCCTTCAATGCCTGTTCCAATACAATCGGGGCCAATGAGCGGAAGTCCGCCGGCGTGCTGACCGGACTGTAATAAAGCCCGTATTCAAAGCAAATCTTACAGTCCGTTACGTTCCAGCCGAACAAGCCCTGCTCCAGCCCGTAACGGATACCATCCCTGACAGCGTTTTGAAAACTCTGGTTCAAGTATCCCAGCGAAACCCGGCTCTCGTATTGTACACCGGAGCCAAGCGAGAGTGGTGTAACAGACAGTCCTATGGATGCCCAAAACGGGTTGGGCGGCACCTCGATATGGATGGTGTGGCTGGCTGCTTTGAGCGGCCGCTCCATATAAATGACGGAGGGTTCCTTTACCACTGTTTCAAGCTTGTATTTTTCCGACAGCAAAGCGGAAACAACCTCCAACTGCACCCGGCCCAAAAAAGAAAGAATGATCTCATGGGTGATGGAATCCACTTCGCAACGCAAAAGCGGGTCAGTATCCGCAAGTTGCGTAAGAGCGTCCAGCAGCCGTTCTCTTTGCGCTGCCGTTTTCGGCGCAATCGTCGTCCGCAGCATGGGGAGGGGGTCCTCGCGCCACCTTTTACGAGGGAGCCGGGTTGGGTCCCCTAATACATCGTTTAACCTCACGCTGTCGCTGGGAAGGATAACAATTTCACCCTGATAAGCGGTGTCTGTCCGAACAATTTCCCCTTTGGATGGAATACGCATCTCTGTGATTTTCAGCTTTTCTCTCCCGGCCAGGGCCACCGTATCCCGCAGGCGCAGCGTTCCGCTGTATAGCCGTAGATAGACACGCCGCTGGCCGCAATCGGTGTACTCCACCTTGAAAACGCTGCCGCATAGGGCGGCGCTCCCCTGTTCCCCAATCGGTTGGAACAGCCCTGTCACCGCATCCATCAACGGTTGAATGCCAAGGCCCTTTTTGGCGCTGCCATAATAGACCGGGAACAGGGAGGCGTCTTGAACCCGCCGCTGTTCCTCCCGCACAAGTTTTTCCCGGCTGATTGGTTCTCCTGCGATATACTTTTCCAATAATTTATCGTTATTTTCGATGACCGCATCCCATGCTTCTATGTCGGTATTTTCCTCCAGGACTATTTCCGGGGACAGCGACACCGTCTGCTTGATGATAATATCGGCGGAGAGCTTATCCCGAACAGACTGAACCACGCTCTGCAAATCAACGCCAGCCTGGTCGATCTTGTTGATAAAGATAACGGTGGGAATGTTCATTTTCCGCAGGGCATGGAACAGAATACGGGTCTGGGCCTGCACGCCATCTTTAGCGGAGATCACCAAGATGGCCCCATCTAAAACAGCCAAAGAGCGGTACACCTCCGCCAAAAAATCCATGTGGCCGGGCGTATCCACAATGTTAACTTTACATCTGTGCCACTGGAAGGAAGTGACTGCCGCTTGAATGGTAATCCCACGCTGCCGCTCCAAAAACATGGTGTCCGTCCTCGTTGTCCCTTTTTCGACGCTCCCCGGTTCTGAAATGGCTCCGCTGGCATATAGCAGGCTCTCCGTCAAGGTCGTCTTTCCAGCGTCTACATGGGCAAGAATTCCAATATTGATTATTTTCATGTGATTGTCCTCCCTTTACAGCCCCAAAGGGCATAAAAATCCCCAGCAGTAAAATACTTTTACCACTGGGGATTATAAGTTGCGGACATACACATATACAGCATACACCTGTTTGTGATTGCTGTTTTTGGGGATATGTCAAAATTGATAAGGCAAAAGTATTCTTAAATTGGGTACAAAAAACTAAGCCCCTACAAAAGGAGCTATCATAATCCTTTGTTCCCACTATTTGATTATAGTTTTATTTAAGAATACCTTGCCGCATATTTTTTACTCCTTTTCTGGATTAAATCATTGTATCACATCAGTTTTAGGAAAGCAAGTACCTAAAAGAAATTTTTCTTCCCCTTATATGTAACAATCATACCGGCTTCCTAGCGTTCAGAATGTTTTCTGCTGTCTGCTGTGGTGTTTGGTTGGAATTGTCCAACCAAAAGCCGATCCGTGGTGTTGTCTGCATTTTACTAAATACAAATTCAATGTATACAGAAAGATATAAGGAGTGGGAGGGATTCCGCCGTAGTTGGCATTGTAGGAAAATCCAAAAGTTTAGATTTTCCCACAATGCTTATCTTTTGGTCTTTGGTTCGGAATAGTGTAGTGCTGGCGGTCTATCTCTTGTTTTCGGTTGCTTGCTTCCTTACCGTACATGAGCATTGGAGCCGGGGTTGTCGTTACCATAACCTTCCAGCAGGTTGATGGCACCCCACACGCCGAGACCGGCACCCAGAGCGACAACCAGAGTCTGAAGAACTTCGATAGCAGAGTTAAAGAATTCCATAGTCGTTTCTCCTTTATTTTGAAAAAATTGTAGACCGTCCGTACACACCTGAAGCTGCATAATGAAGCCGAAAACTGCGGCGGGAGTGGGCTTGCTGGTGTACCTCTCTGGTCCGGGTAAAAATAAACCGCCTACCGGTTCAGGCAGACGGGAGCGAATCAGCATCAATCACAACAAATTCATCATTGGGATTGATTTTTTCTTTTCGGTTCAGATATTTTTCAATATCGAAGGTGTTTTTGGGGTCATAGTCCGAGGTCAGCTCGTAGTTAGGGTGCTGGGTCAGATCGTACTTGTCAGAAAGAAACGGTCTGACGCCGCGCAGCTGCAAGATGCACTTGCCGCCGTCCAGCACCGCCAGCTCATCCCGGCTCAATAACTCGTGCCCCATCTTTTGGAACGTAGTGCCGTAACTGGGGCTGTTGCCACGGGTGTCCGAGGTGTTGAATGCGTCGATGGTCTCTTTTCCCAGCATTTCGGACAGGTCTTTCAGGGTGGTAGGCTCACTGCCGCCGAGGAAAATCTGGCTGTCCATGTTGCCCACGATGGTGTCCGCATTGTCCTTGTAGATGGCTTTCAACTGACTTCTCGCCTGCAAAACAAGGCAGGCAGAGATTTCACGGCTGCGAATGGTCGCCACCAGCTTTTCCAGATTGGGAATCTGCCCGATGTTGGCACACTCGTCGATCAGGCACCGCACATGGATGGGCAGTTTGCCGCCGTACACATCATCCGCTTTGTCGCACAAGAGGTTAAAAAGCTGGGTGTAGACCATGCTGATGAGGAAATTAAAGGTGGAATCCGTGTCCGACATAATGAGGAACAGCGCCGTTTTCTTATCGCCCAGCGTGTCCAGTTGCAGCTCGTCGTACATGGTAAGATCTCGCAGCTCTTGGATGTCGAAGGGCGCAAGCCGGGCACCGCAGGAAATGAGGATGGATTTTGCGGTCTTTCCGGCAGCCAGCTTGTAAAGTTTGTACTGCCGTCCGGCAAAGGAATTGGGCTTCTTTTTCGCCAGTTCTTCAAATAGTAGATCCACCGGGTTCTGATATTCCTCGTCATCCTCCAGCACCTGCATGGTGTTGAGCATTTCCAGCAGAGTAGCAAAGTTTTGTTCCTCCACCGGGGCTTCATAGTGCAGATAGGCAATCAGAGCGGTGAGCAAAAGACGCTCCGATTTTTCCCAGAATGGGTCCCCGCCGGACCCTTCACCCTTGGTGTTGGTCATCAGGGTTGTAACAAGTTTCAGAATGTCCTTTTCGCTGTGGACATAGGCGAAGGGGTTGTAGTGCATCGACTTTTTGAAGTTGATGGTGTTCAGAATCCTGACCTTGTAGCCGTTCTTCAACATTGCGTTCCCGCACTCGACCACGATACTACCTTTCGGGTCTGTTACCACATAGGAGCTGTGGCATTGTAGGAGGTTGGGCTTGAGCCAAAACCGAGTCTTGCCGCTGCCGGAGCCGCCCACTACCAGCACGTTTTTGTTCCGGGCATTCTTGGGGTCAGGCGGACGGTTGGACATCATCAGCCGTTCCGTTTTGGTCAGGATGATGTTATCCGCAAACTTGGGTGCCATGAACGGCTCAATGTCCTTGGCAGTGCCCCACCGGGCAGAGCCGTACTCCATGCCGTGGCGGTACTTCTTGGCGTTTTTGCCACGCAGATAGACTGCAAGCCGTAACCCTGCGCCGCAGCACAAACCCACCAGCAAATCCAGCGGATGCAGGCTGGGCAGAGGGTTTGCAAACGCCACCGGGATGGTGCCCATCATGGACATAATGCGTTCACCCAGCTCTTTGCCCTCGGCAAGCCGCCACGCTTCACCAAAGTTGGTTGCCACCAGACCCAGCAAAATATAGGGCAGATACAGTGCCAGCAGCTTTGTCAGCTTTTTCGTGGTCACAGTCCACGCTCCTGTTCCTTGTGCCGGACTTTGCCGGGGAGTTCTGCCGCAGCCTGCACCAGCTCCTGCAATCGTGCCAGCACCGAGGAACGTTTGTCCTTGTTGAGCAGGGATGCCGAATACTCCTTGAACGCCGAATTGAAGGCTTCTGCGTCCGGGGCTTTGAAAAAGACCAGATACCGGGGCGGCACCTCGGAAGTGTCCTTGCGGATGGCATAGTCGATGCCGTACTTTTTGGCATAGCGTTCCAGCCCACGAATGCCGGTCTTGCTGATCTCCACGCTGGACACACCCCGGTTTTGCCGCAGAAGAGTGCGGACGCTCTGCTTGCCTTGGGATGCCTTGGACTGGTACAGCTGAAACGCTGCCTTTACCGCCCGGAGAACGGTCCGGGCAGACAGCTTCGTGGTGGAGATCATAATGTTGATTGACTTTTGTTCGATTTCTTCCTGCACTGCCATCACCTCCCGTGCAGCAGGGTGATTTTAGCGGTCATGCTCTGCCGGAGGCTTGGTGCGGGGCTTTTCCGCCGGAGGTTCATCGGGCACCGGCAACACCAGCAGACGGTTGCCCAGTTTCAGAAAGGCTTCCGGCTGATGAAAAAGCTGCTCGTACTTCTGCGCCAGTTCCGGGGTCAGGGATGCAAAATCTTCCTCGCCCAGCCCCACAACCAGAAAGGTCCCGGCAACGGCATCATACATTTCTCCGTTTTCATCCCGAAGGGCACGGTTCAGGGGCAGTCCCATGAGCTTGCCGTCATCGTTGTAGACGATGGCAACCGGATCTTCAAACGGGTAGCTTGCGCCGATGGAGCCGCCCACAGCCTGCTGCAAGGCTTTCAGGTCGTTATCAATCTCAACCTGCTGCGGATGCTGTCCCGGCGCAATTTTCAGCACGGACAGGGTGTTTTCATTCTGTTCCATTATCATTCTCCTCAAAGATGATGCTCTCCCGCCCTGCATGGGCGGCATTCAGCAGAGCCGCCGCGAAGAAGCCGAAAATGGCACCAGCTTCAAAAAATGCGAAACCGATAAAAAAGTTCAGCATGGCACACCTCAGTCAATGCAGATGCAGGTGAGCTTCTGCCCATCTGCCATCAGGGTGGTGCTGTGGCTTTCCAGATAGGTCTGAAAGCGGTAAATATCCTCCACCGTCAGGGATACGATGGTGCTGTGCCCATCGGTACGGTAGAAGATGACCGGCCCGGTCAGGTACCGCTTGCCTGCCAGCTTGAGGACCTGCGCCGGATTGTAGCTGATAAACAGCGGCGCACCCTTCACGGTAATCAGGGCATCGCCCTCGTCAAAACAAGGCAGAACAGAGGGGGCATCCTCCTCCATGATAATGGTCAGCTCCATGTCGGGACCGATGGCGGCAAGGTACACATCCTTGCCTGCTGCCTCGGTCAAACAGGATACCGCCTGCTTCAGCATGGTCAGGATGTTCACATCCACCGTGATCTGCGGGACGTGAGTTGCGGAGTGAAAAGGAATCGTGTTGTTCATAGGCGTTACCTCGTATAATAAAATAGTAGTATTTATAGACCGCTCTCCAGCGGAATGCTACAATAGTTTCAGGGTGCTGTGGATTGGTGAGGCGTTACTACCGCAAAGACGGTTTTTGGGAGGCTCCAACCACAGCTTCTTTGTTGAAATGTTAATCAGTTAGATACCGCCAGACGGTTTATTTAGAACGAGGTTACAAGAGCAAAGAAGTCTGTGGTCCTGAACAGCATCGAAATAAATACGCCGGAGGTATCAAAATGGTTTGTGTTGGAATTGACGTTGCCAAGGATAAGCACGACTGCTGTATTCTCGACTCGGACGGAACGATTCGTGCCGACTGCATTACCATCCCCAATAACATGGATGGCTTCAAGCAGCTGCTTCAGACGATTCGAGACTGTACCAAAAAGTCAGACAAAATAAAAGTAGGACTTGAGGCTACCGGACATTACAGCTACAACATTCTTGGATTTCTTCTTGACAATGACCTGGCCGTCTATGTCATGAATCCTTTGCACACCAACCTGTACCGAAAAAGTCTCAGCCTTCGCAAAACCAAAACCGATCGTGTGGATGCAAGAACGATTGCAACTATGCTATTGTCCGATGTAGACCTCAAGTCCTACACGGATACAGCATACCATAACGAAGAGTTAAAGTCACTAACAAGATACCGATTCGATAAGGTTCGTGAAAGAGCCAAGCTGAAGCAGTCAGTGTCCAGACTGGTCACGATTCTGTTTCCAGAACTGGAGAAGCTCGTTCCCTCTCTCCATATTGCTTCGGTTTATGCGCTCCTCAGTGAATATCCCGGTGCAAAACAGATTTCAGAAATTCATCTCACCAAGCTGACAAACCTTCTTGCGACAGCATCCAAGGGTCGTTATGGCAAAGATAAGGCTATCCAGATTCGAGATGCTGCCAGAACTTCCATTGGTTCCGTTATGCCTGCTAAATTTCTGGAACTGAAGCATACCATTAAACTCATTCGGGAACTCACCTCCGAGATTGATGAAATTGAAGTTTCTATTCAGAAAATCATGGATGAACTGAATCCACCGATTCTTTCTATTCCCGGTGTCGGTATCCAGTCAGCAGCCATGATTCTTGCTGAAATCGGTGATTTTTCCAACTTTGAATCTCCTGACAAAATCCTTGCTTACGCTGGCTGCTCTCCATCTACATACCAGTCCGGAAAACTTACAAACTGTTACGCTCACATGGAGAAGCGTGGTTCTCGTTATTTGCGATATGCCCTCTACAACGCAACCAAGTACGTCTGCCACTGGAATCCCGTCTTTGCTGAATATCTTGCCAAGAAACGTGCTGAAGGAAAGCACTACAATGTTGCCTTATCCCATGCCACGAAGAAACTTGTGCGGCTAATCTATGCCTTGCAGAAATCTGGCAAAGCATATCTTGTAGCTGCCTGATTCTCTCCAGAGCCTGAGCCAAATCCAAGAACAACTTAGCTGGCGCAGCGAACCCTTGACAAACCGAAGCATTCAAATGCTATTCTGTTTCTGCGAGGGTTGGCCGGGCTTGCTTTGCTATTCTCTCCGTCGCCCTCGCTGCATTGATTATGGCATTTGAATGCTGTTTGTCAGGGGCAGCAGTCGGCAGACGGATTTTTTCATTTTGGGGCTTGACTTTTAATAGTTAGTCTCCCATATACACAAGGGGCATCCGCAAACCGCAGATGCCCCTTGTTACATATCAAAGTGCAATATATAGTGTTCCTGTATTCATTCAACACAACATATAGAGAAAAGAGGTATTCTATGCGCTCTCAGTTCACTTCGTATGAGCAGCTTCCCATCACCCTGACAGCCGATCATGTCGCTGCTGCGCTGGGCATCTCCCGCGCCAACGCTTACATCCTGCTCCGTTCGGACGGCTTTCCCACGCTCCACATCGGTAAGCGGATGGTCGTACCCAAGGACCGTTTTCTTCAGTGGATCACGGACAGCGTAAATGGCTGATTTGACATCCTTGATTCAAGAGGTTTCTTTTTCTATACTATTCCCGAAACGACTTGACATCAGGAAGGAGGCAATATGCCAAGCAAACGTTCACACGGCGAGGGTACGCTTCGCCACCGCAGCGATGGTCGCTGGGAATTACGTATGATGGACGGCTACCAGAAAGATGGTTCGCCGCGCTTCAAGACCTTCTATGGCAAGACTCAGAAGGAGGTCAATCTCAAACTGAAAGAGTATCAGGATGCGCTTATCAGCGGTGTCCAGCTGGACACGATCCTGTACTTCGAGGATTGGGCGGATACATGGTTCGAGGGTCACAGGGATAATATCGCTCCCACGACACAGGAAAGCTATAAATACTGCCTGAAAATGCTCAAAGAGGGATTTTACCATCGCCCCTTGACCGTCATACGCCCCATCGACATTGAAAACTTTCTGAAAGGGATGCGGCGTGATGGCCGCTCGGATTCTTACATCAGCAAGGCACGAGGGATGCTCTACCAGATCTTTCAAAAGGCAGAGGCCAATGACCTTGTGCGCCGCAACCCGGTTCGGCTTGCTGAAAAGATGCGGGCATCCGGCACTGCAAAACGCAAGGAAGCCTTCACCACAGCGGAAGTCGCGCACCTGATGAAGGTGCTGCCCGATGACCGCATGGGCTTGAGCATCCGGCTTTTACTCGGCACTGGGATGAGAATGCAGGAACTTCTGGCTTTGGAGCCGCAGTTTATTGAAGAAGATGGCTCTGTCATTCACATCCGGCAGGCAGTAAAGGTCGTAAAAGGTACGGTCAGCATCGGCAGTCCGAAATCCAAAGACAGTATCCGGGATATTCCGGTGCCGCTGAATGTCCGCCCGTGTGCCATCAAGCTGCGGGATACCACCGACCAGTTCATCTGGGAAAGCCCCAAGACCGGCTTGCCCTGCAACCCCACCCATTTCCGGGATGTGTTCCGCAAATCTCTGGAAGAAGCGGGCGATGTCCGCTTGCTCACGCCGCACAGCTGCCGCCACACCTATGTGTCGCAGATGCAGGCGTTGGGCGTGGATATTCAGACCATCCAGAGCATCGTAGGCCATGCCGATACCGAAATGACTGAGCATTATCTCCATGTTCAGGAATCCATTCGGCAGAGTGCGATCCAGTTGTTCAGTGAGGCGTTTTCGGCCTGAAAATTGGACGGAACGTCACTAATTAGACCAGATAAAATCGTTGGCATTGTGGTCAAAATTGTGGTCAAAACCAAATGAGGCCAGCCTATAAACAAAAAAATCCAACGATTTCTAACGTGAAATCGTTGGATTTATGGTCCACCTTGCACATCAACAAGCGAACTATTCCCTTTATGCGGCTTCCGGCTACTTTTCACTGGTTGAGCACCAATTTTCGGCCCGTTTGTGGCGCACCGCATAATCTGTAATTATTTTGTAATCTTTGCGCAAACAAAAAATGCCCCGCCAGCAATCCGTCAGGATGCCAGCGGGGCATTGCTTTACTTAGTGGAGATACCTTGCCAATTCAGATGCAACAAAGCCTGCGATCAATGCCGCAATGACCGCCCACCAGAGTTTGTTTCCAAATACTCCGGGGGCTTTTTCCAGCGCGGTCAAGCGGTCGTCCTGCTTCTTGTTCTGTGCCGTCACAACTTCAAGGCTCCGGTTTGTGGTTTCGAGTTGCTGGATGGTCAACTTGATATTGGTGTTCATGCCGTTTACTGCATCGGTCAGCTTCCCCAGCTCGTCCAGCCGGTGGGTGTTGCTCTGTGCACGGTTTTCGACCGCTGTCAGGCGATGTTCCAGTTCCTCGTCAGTCATTACGCTTGTCCTCCCCCGCCTTACCGAAACGGGCCACAGTGGTGGTTTCCACGGATTTCTTTGCCATGTAATCTTCGAGCTTCTTCTTGGTAAAGTCGAACACAAGCTGTACGATCCAATCCAGCGTCCGCTCATTGATTGCCCAGTCCAGCCAGTCCGGGGTGTAGCCGCGCAGCACCGCGATAACGTGCGCTTTCTTCTCTGCGCCTGCACCCGCGCCGAACTTTTCTTCCGCGTTGACGATCCACTTGTACACGGTCTTTGCGACAACAAGGCCATAGCCCAGACGTACCGCCGCCAGTGCCGTGACCACAAGGCCGACCACCATAAAGATGACAGCCAGCCATTCAGGGAATGCCATCAGAAAAACTTTCAGAATGTTCTCCATACTGTTTTCCTCCTACTCTTAACCAACCCAACGGCTCTTTGCCGCGCGGGTGTCGATATGTACCCAGCCGTGAGTACGGTCGGCGCGTCCTTCCTTCGGGTAGCGGCCAATGCCGCCGCGGTTCGGCAGCAGGGTCTCGGCATATGCCGCAATCTGCTCCACCGTCACGCCGGAAATCCAGATGTCAGCAGCCTTGCCGTAAAGATGCTGAGAGAACTTCGCAGCATTCTTGATCGTGGCATTCTTGCTGGCCGTTCTGAAACCGCTGGTGATGTTCACCGGCTTCCCGAAGTGATTGCGGATTTTCTGAAGGATTTCCACCAGCTCCGAATCAATAAAGATCGGGTCGGTGTTATCCGAACAGCGGAACTCCCGCACCTTGAAGGACGGAGAGAGGTTCTTCTCGCCGTCCTTCGCCCACGAATACGCGTTAATCGCCATTGTCGTTTTCTCCTTTCTGGCTCAATGCCATTTTGCAGCCGCTCGACCCACACTCAGCCACCAGCACGGCAAATTCGCCGCGCTCTGCGGTCGTGTCCACACCACTGGTTTCTAGCCGGGTCAACAGCTTCTCACACAGCTCAGGCCACGTCATAGTCGTCACCGGTGATGCGCTTGTAGTCCTCGGCGGTGATCTCGCCCTTGTTTACGCGCTCGGCCAGAACTTTCTTCACGCCAACGCGGCGGGATGCGGGCATCTCTGCCCAAGTCTTAGTGCCTGCAATCAGGCGGTTTGCCCAGATAATGTTCATGGTGATACCTCCTTATTCCTTGTTCAGCGCTGCGTCCAGCTCACACAGCGCGGTTTCGATGTCGGCCAAACGCTTCTCGTTGGCTGCGTCCTGCTCACACAGGGCATCTTCCATTTCAGCCACACGGTCGGGCAACTGTTCGTGCTCCTGCTGCTTCTTGGCTGCGGCTTCCTTCTCCTGCCGGGTGGGCAGATTGTCCTTTTTCCACTGAATCATGGTGACTGTCCTCCTTACTGGAATGCGCCGGAGACGGCTTCGATGTAGCCGCCCTCGCCGGATTCGCCGCGCTCCACGCTGACGCGGAAGTTAAACGCCGCGCCGTTGGGGGCGGTCTTATTCTCAAAGACGATGTTCACGCCTTTTTTTACCTCGGTCGTGGCATCCTGCCAGACCGGGGAGCTGTCGAGTGCGTTGTTGGTCACTTCGGCTTTGAACTTCGCATCATCGGGGATGGAGCCGGTCACCTGAAGCACGGCAACGGTAATGTCGCCCTCAACGGCCAACGGTTCAGCCAGCGTCACGCTTGCGGCGTGGACGGCCTTGGTAAAGGTCGCGGACGTGCTGACGGTTTCCTTGCCGTCGCTCACCTCAACGGTGATGGTGTGGTTGCCGTTCAGGATTTTCTGGAATCCGGCAGCGCTGGCCGTCTGCTCAAAGGTCAGGGCCGTGCCGCTGGCAACGCCGGTGCGGATCTTGGTGGTCTTGCCGTCCAGCTTTTCGGTGACGGTCAAGGTGTCGCCGTCGGCATCCCTGACGGTGTACTTCCACGCAAAGGCCGCGTTCTTCCGCCCCAGAGCTGCGCCGTCCGTGCTGACGGTAGGTGCAGTGTTGACACTGACCGTGCCATCGTCAGAGACCACGAGTGTAGAGGGAAGAATGAAAGCGGGGCGAACACCATAGGAGTCGTTGTACCAGTCGTAGTTGTAGGAGCCATCGGTGCCGACGCTCCAGCCGCCGCTGTTACTGAGGGTGTCCGGAGAGCGCAGCCACCAAACGGCAGCGGAGCTGCCATTGTATGCAATACGCTTGCTGTTACCGCTGGAGCTGTTGCCAAAGTATGCCAGCCTCACACCGTCCTTCGGGAAATAGCCGTTGTCGCTGGTCGTCCAACCAACCTCATAACCAGACAGCAGGAACACTTTGGTGCTCAGGCCGTTGGAGCCGGTGGCAAGGCTGCCGCCGGAACCAGTGCCGTTCTGGTACGGGATTTTCACCTGCTTAATAGCCGCCCGGATGTTGCTGTCGATGAGGTTGTAGAACGTTCCGTTCAGGTATGTGTGGATGCTGGAATCCTTGTAGGAGTTATCGTTGCCGAACGTGGACGTGGTGTAGATGTCCTTCATCAGCAGCCACGTTCCATTGCAACTCGAATCATAGGTGCTGGTGTTCGGGTTGCCCTGCTGCACAACAATAAAATCTTTGGACGCGCCGTTGACTTTGATTTTGACAATGCTGCCAACGGCTTTCGTGCCCAGTTTTACGTTTGCCATTGTTACCTCCTTGTTTTCGTTCAGGCCCACGGCATGATCTCCGCGGGCCGCGTGTTCTGCGATACAGAGAGGGACAGGGCTTTGTGCTGCTTCTTGTAGATGCAGCGGCATTGCCTCGCCCGCCGTCTGTCACGTGCAAGTTTGTTCGAGTTGATTTTTCGATGGATATGGATTTTGCACTCAAGCAATTTTTCGAGCCTGTCCGCGTACTGCCTGCGCAAAGAATAAGTATCGCCGTGGGCGGCGTGGGCATCCCACGCATCAAAGCTCAGCAGGATTTCCTGCTTGGTCGCTTCGCCTGCGGGGTATGCCGTCTCCCAATACTTGATCTTGTTCTTCATCCGCTTGGAGCTATCCCGGCGCAGCTTTTGGATGACCGCGCCGGTGTCGGTCAGGTAGCTATGGAATCCCAGAAAATCAATACCGTTCCGCAGCGGGAAGATGGCGGTTTTCTGGTTCAGCTCAAGGCCGTAACTGTCCATGAGCGCCCGAACATCCCGGAGAATGCACTGCAATTTCTTCTTGTCCGAACAGATGATATAGAAATCATCCATGTATCGGCCATAGTATTTGATGCGGTACTTCTCTTTGATGATGTGGTCGAACTCATCCAAAAACATCAGCGCAAAGAGCTGGCTCGTCTGGTAGCCCAGCGGCAAGCCGTCCTCCATCACGTCGATGTAGATGCAAAGCAGCTCATAGACACGCGGGTCAACGCCGCGCTTGTCCAGCACGGCCTTGAGTTTGCGTTTTAACTTCCGGTGGTCGATGCTGGCAAAGAAATGCCGCACATCGCCTTTCAGCACCCAGCCGTCCGCGCCGTGGCCCTCACGGCGGTAATAGTCCACCATGTGAGTTTTCAGGCGCATCAGGCCGTCGTCTGTGCCTTTGCCGGTCTGGCTTGCGTGGCTGTCCCGGATAAAGCTCTTTGTCAGAGCATCATACAGGATGTTATCGACCAGCGCGTGTAGCACCACCTTGTCCACAAATGCGGGGGCGTGTACCATGCGGCGCTTCGGCTCGTAGACGGCAAAGACCTCAAACT